>Ga0209344_10001484_pt1 | contig 30244 bp, 27 predicted proteins | sample Cruoilmetagenom6_FD_187293 | JGI IMG/M metagenome (GOLD analysis project Ga0209344, IMG submission 187293) | Oil polluted marine microbial communities from Coal Oil Point, Santa Barbara, California, USA - Santa Barbara Oil Seep Sample 6 (SPAdes)... | ecosystem: Environmental > Aquatic > Marine... | reverse complement strand
TCGGATCCTGCGTGGCTTGCGCAACAGTGGGTATAGCGGATTTGACCGCGTGATCCGAGATGGTCGAGCTTACATCGTGCGCGGTCTCAACCAACGCGGTCAGCCGGTGCGCATGCGGGTCCATGCACGCAATGGTCGGGTTTTGTCGGTGAACCGTGCTGCCAACTATAATGGCCAACGTCCTTCGCGCCATTCGGTAAGCGGGTTTGACCAATGGTTGCCTGGTTTGCGTCAGCAGCATTACACCAACTTTGGTCAAGCCACGGCACATGATGCCTACTATCAAGTTGGCGCCCGTGATCGCCGCGGCCGGAATGTTACGCTGAATGTGTGTAATCGGACGGGTCGTGTGTTGCATACTGCTTACCGGTGATTGGCAAAGCACTGAAAACAAAAAAGCCCCGCTCGGTGAGCGGGGCTTTTCTGCGAATAGATTTTGATTTTAGAATTTGAAAACCGTGCCGAGAATAATTTCATGGGCATCAAGACCGTCAATGTCAATTTGATCGCCGGTGAGGACAACAGCATCAGGGGTCAAATCACCGAGCGAGACATACCGATAGCCAAGTTCAAGGGCGAATGTGTTCGCGACGTCGAACATGACGCCTGTTTGTAGCGACCAGGCAAAATTGTCGGACTTTCCGTCAAAGCTGGATTCAGTAGCGGTCAGTGTGTTGCGACGAGATCCTTCTACTTCCAGATGAGACCAACCAATGCCGCCGCCGACATATGGCTGCCACCAGGAACCTGTCTTGAAGTCATAAAGAACGTTGAACATCAGATCGAAAGCATCAATGTTCAAATCATAATCGAATGACTGAGCAGGGTTCACAAAAAGACGGCTGTCTGCGTCATGGCGAACGAGGTAGCTGCCCTGGATTTCAGTGCGGACTGGAATGTCGTATTCTGCTTCCCAATTGTAGCCAACAAAAAGGCCTGGTCCGCCGTTTACTTCTACGCCATCGTTTTTCTGGCCGAAGGTGCCAACTGCCGGTGGGTTGGTCAACGTAGGCTCGTCCGTGTCGGAAAAAGCGAGGGTGGCGCGAAATCCGCCATACCAATCGTTGAGCGCTCGGATTGAATTCGCATCTTCGGCAAACGCGATTGTTGGTGTTGCGCTAATTGTCAGCGCAGCAATTGCTGAAAGCAGGCGCGAACTTGTACGTAAATGCCCCATGGAAACCCCTTTAAGATCACATTTTTGTCAGAATGCCTCGGGGGAAGAAGCGTTGCAATACATTGAGCGGGGACAATGAAGGTTTTAATCCAGCATTTATGGACCTGTTACCCATCTGCCGCGTTGTGAGTGGCGGAAATCAGCAGATTTCCGCGTTCATCAGTCAAAAAGGTGAATTTATTATCCAGGGAGAGACTGTGCCCGTCAGTGGAATCACCCGTTGCAATGTCGAATTTATAGCCATGCCAAGGGCAGGTGATGCAACCCGTTTCGTCGACCTCCACTTCATCAAGCTGTGCCAGCATATGAGGACATTCTGCGTGAAAGGCTGTGAGTGCGCCGTTCAGCTTCACGATTTTGACTGGTTTGCCATCCAGAGTGATGGATAGCGGCAATTGGGTAGCCACATTGTCTGCTGGTCCTAAGTTGATCACTTCAGGGTCACCGAGGGCGGTGCGACTGTTGAGAGCGGATTGGCGTTCCACCATCATCTGCTCATCTTCATCCCAAAGGGTTGTATAGAGCTTACTCATGTATCGGCCGAGCTTTTCAGCATCTTCAGGCGTGGTGTTTGGAATGTGAAATTCCACCTCGACCTGGGTCTGCTGGTCTGTCACTTCAGTTAGGCGGGTCCAGATTTCCATGCCCGGAATGCCACCAGCTAAGGTGCGGGACACGTAGTGTCCCTGGTCGCGGTCGACGACCAGTTCGATCAAAGATTCGGACGCTTTTGCTGCTGGCTGGCCAAGAGTACGCGCACGCCACCCCCAGTTGCCGGCGTCTTCCAACGTGAGGGATGAAAAGCTGGAGCTGTGCAGATGGGGCAGATGCTCCCAATCAAGGACATTTTCCCAAGCACGTGCAAGGCTGGCTCCGATCACACGATTGTAAGTGCCCCCTATATTCATCGGCAGGCTGTTCGGATTGTGATCCGTCGCATTTGCTTGAATAGGTCCCATCTATGTACATCCTTTGGTCGGCAGTGCTATGGCCTCATGGTGGTGAGATAGGGGCCAAGGTTCTGTTCTCTACCGTTTTGTGCCCAATCTAGCCATTCAACAAGTCGTGGGCGGGTTTCGCGCGGGTCGATCAATTCATGCACAGAGAAACCCTCGGCCCGGGGGAAAGGCGATTGGGAAGCGCCCAGTTTTTCCTCAAGCTCTTTTCTGAGTGCATCGGGATCGTCGGCCTCAGCCAGTTGTCGTGCAAAGGCGACAGCGACGCCGCCTTCGACGGGCAGTGCGCCGGTTGCGGCTGATGGCCAGGAAAGAACAAAGCCGTCCGGTGCAAAATGCGCGGCCCCCGCGACGCCAAAGACCTTGTGAACGATGACGCTTGCCCAGGGCACACGGCTTTGCATCACAGCGGCGATGGCGGCGGTGCCGTAGCGGATGGTGCCTGCTTTTTCAGACGCTGATCCGATCATGAAGCCTGGCTCATCAACAAGCGAGATGACAGGCAGATTGAACGTGTTGCACATATCCACGAAGCGCCTGATTTTCTGGGCGGCTTCTGCCGTCATCGCACCGGCATAATACATGCAGTCATTTCCGATAACCCCAACGGCGTGCCCGTTTAATCTGGCAAGTCCTGTAATGAGAGAAGGACCATATTTTTTTGTCATTTCGAAGAAACTGCCTTTATCAACAACTGCCTTGATGATTTTGCGCATTTGGAACGGTTTGCGACTATCCCGAGGCACGATGTCGATCAGGCTTTCTTCCATGCGCTCTGGTTCGTCGTCAGGCGCTAGGTAAGGGGGCAGCTGCCATACATTGTCTGGCAGGTATGAGAGAAAGGTTGCGATTTCATCAAGCGCGGCTTCTTCATCTTTCGCCACATTGTCGATGACGCCACTTTTGGCGTGAATGTCGGGGCCACCCAATTGCTCTTTGGTGAAGTCTTCATTCATTGCGCGTTTCACGACCTGTGGACCCGCGATCAAGACTTGCGCGTTTTTAGACATGACTGAGAAATGAGCGCCGACAAGGCGTGCCGCAGGCATGCCAGCCACGGGCCCGAGCGCCGCAGTGGCGACAGGTACAGCGCCCATGACTTGTGCGATGGAAAGAAAGCGGTTCCGTGAGAACACCGGATCACCCGTGGGGCGTGAAGGTTTGCCGCCACCAGAACCTGCAACAGATCCGCCACCGCCTTCATGTAAACGAATGAGTGGTATTTTATATTTGAGGGCAACGTCTTCTGCGTAAACGCTTTTGCGCAACCCTGCTGGGTTTGGAGAGCCGCCTTTTAGAGTGAAATCTTCCCCCCCGATGATGACGCGCCGATCTTTGATCTTGGCGAACCCCAAGACATAGTTGGCCGGTTGGAAATCTTTCAAAGCGCCATCTTCATTGAATTCAGGAACACCTGCACCTTCACCCAGCTCTTGCAAGCTATCGTCATCGGCCAGATGATCAATGCGTTCTCTGATGGTGAGCCGGCCTTTTTCGTGCTGACGCTTGACCCCTGCAGGCCCGCCTTGTTGTTTTGCAAGTTTTCGGCGAATTTTGATTTCTTCGGCTTCTTTTTCCCAGCTCATCTGCCAGTGGTCCTTTATGATCCAATTGCTTTGGGATAAAGCCTAGCGGAAATGAAACTAAAATTGCCAGTCAATCGTGCATGTGAGACTGGCAATTCGGTGACCAATAAGAAATGATCGAATAATGGAAAATCAAAGTTTGACTGATGCTGAGTATATCGAGGCGATTGTGGTCTATCTTCAAGGAGAGCTGGAGAATTCTGCACCCATTGGTGCGCGTCTGAAGTTCTCCTATACGCAAGGTGGTGCTGTGCTGATTGACGGAACGACCTCACCTGTCGTTGTTTCATCAACGGACGGAGAGGCGGATTGTGTTGTGGCGCTGTCGCTTGCCACTCATTTGGCAATGCTGCAATTCCAGTTGGATCAGGGGGTTGCCTTTCGCCGCGGTGATTTGAAGGTATCTGGCGACATGGCAACCGCGCTTCGGTTGGCGCCGCTCATGTCACAAAGATTTCACCCACCCGGCGAGGTAGCATAGCGTGACAACAGTTGAAACACCTGAATCCCCCCGTCCCGCTGGTGGCACGGCTGGCTGGCTTCAACGGCCAGATGGCGCCAAACTTCGTACGATGCTTTGGCCTCCACAGGCAGCCGCTAGCCCTTGCCTGGGTACCATTGTCTTGGCGAGCGGGCGAACTGAGTTCGTCGAGAAATACTATGAAGTCATCGACCAGTTTCTAAAGCGTGGCTTTGCTGTCGCCACATTTGATTGGCGCGGACAAGGTCTGTCTCAACGCATGTTAGCTGATCCGCGAAAAGGTCATGTGGATCAATTTTCAACATTTGATGATGACTTCATCGCGTTCATGAATGAGGTCGTTAAGCCGAACTGTGAGGGACCTTACATCGGTGTCGGGCACTCAATGGGTGGCAACCTCATGCTGCGAGCTGCACATAATTTGCCAGATGCTTTTTCTGCCGTGGTGCTGAGTGCGCCTATGTTGGGTATTAATTTAGGTAGTCCCTTCGTTGACCGTGTGACGCGGGGGCTGCTCGCTCTTCTGTCGGCCTTGGGTGCCAAAGAAGCTTATGCGCCTGGGAGTGGGCCAGCCGCTGCGGATGAAGAACCTTTTGAAGAGAATATTGTAACCTCTGACCGCGAACGTTATCGCAGGCAACAAGCCATCATCGCCAAAGCGCCGAGCATTGGTCTCGGTGGACCGACCATCGGCTGGGTGCGTGCGGCCTTTAAATCTGTAGATGAAATTTCTGACTCTGCCTATTTGGCGCAGATCAAAACGCCGATCCTGTTGTTTGAGGCAGGAAAGGACAAGCTGGTCAGCGGCGGGTCGATCCAGCAGATTTCAGAGAAGTTGCCAAACGCCGAATATGTTCGGATTGATGGTTCTGCACATGAAATATTGATGGAGCGACAAGAGTATCGTGATACTTTCTGGTTAGCGTTTGATGCGTTCGTCGCTAATCACGCGTGAGCATGTGCGCTGCCGGTCTATTTAACCTTTGATAGAATTTCGAGCGCTTGGGCGTGTACCCGTGCGTCTCCTGCAGCAATAAGGCGTCCGCCTTGTTGTGGATCACCGCCATCCCATGTTGTTACGATGCCACCGGCGCCTTCGACGATGGGGATAAGTGCTTGAATGTCATAGGATTGCATCGAGGCCTCGACAACCAGATCAGCATGTCCGGCTGCAATCAAACAATAGAAATAGCAATCGGTGCCATATCGTGTGAGGCGCGTAGTGCGGCTGACGGCTGTAAAGGCGTTAAGCTCATCGGCTTGCGTAAACATGGCCGGGTCCGTGCAGCCCAAAATTGCATCTGACAGGTTTGCACAGCTTCTTGTTTTGAGTGTCTGTGTTTGACCATTGCGGGTGTATTCGGTTTTGCCTGGGCGGCCAATGTATCGTTCGCCCAAGTAGGGTTGGTCCATTGTGCCAACGGTAGGGTAGACGCCATCGTTGAGGGCAATCAATGTGCCCCAGAGCGGCACGCCCGCAATGAAGCTGCGGGTGCCATCTATTGGATCCAGTACCCAATGAACAGGGCTGGTGCCGGTTTCGGACCCATGTTCCTCGCCGACAATGCCATGCGAGGGGTAGTTTTTGTTAATGAGGGTGCGAATGGCTGTTTCGGCATCACGGTCGGCGATGGTTACAGGATCGAAAGAGTTCCCATCCAGTTTATTATCGACACCAAGATCTGACCGGAAATGCTTGAGAGAGATTTTTGCGGCGGCGTCTGCCAGCTCGCCTGAAAAGACACACAGGGCCTCTATCTCGTCATCGTTCAATTTAGTAGGGGCATTGCGCATGGCATTTCCTCTGTGCGGCCTCGCAAGTGGTGAGGTCACACAGATTTACGCCATGCGGGTGGCTGCGGCAATAGCTCAGCCTGAGCTGAGTGAGCAAATTAGCCAATGGCGCGGTCTGCTCGCTTACGGGCATTTGGGTCAAGGTGGCGCTTGCGTATCCGAATGGACTTAGGTGTCACTTCAACCAGCTCATCAGTGTCGATGTAAGCGATGGCTTGTTCCAGTGACATGCGACGGGGTGTGGTGAGCTTGACCGCATCATCCTTGCCAGAAGCCCGCATATTGGTGAGCTGTTTGGCTTTTAGTGGATTGACGATGAGATCGTCAGGCCGTGAATTTTCACCAATGACCATGCCCTCATAGACTTTTTCACCATTGGTGATGAACATGAAGCCACGATCTTCCAGGTTGAAGAGTGCGAAAGGTACAGCGTCGCCCGCTCCATTGGAGATCAGAACGCCATTGCGGCGGCCTTCAACTGGGCCACGGTAAGGTCCGTATTCTTTAAACACACGGTACATGACACCGGTGCCGCGCGTGTCGGTCAAAAATTCACCGTGATAGCCGATGAGGCCGCGAGATGGGGCTTCAAACATGATGCGTGTTTTGCCGCCACCTGTTGGACGCATGTCCGTCATCTCACCTTTGCGTTCGGCCATTTTTTCAATGACGACACCGGTGAATTCATCATCCACATCAACAGTGACGTCTTCGATGGGCTCTGTTGTCTTGCCGTTCTCATCTTCACGGAAAATCACGCGAGGACGGCTGATGGAAAGTTCAAAGCCTTCGCGGCGCATGGTTTCGATGAGAACGCCAAGCTGCAACTCGCCGCGCCCGGCAACGTCGAAGGAGTCTTTGTTTTCTGTGTCATTCACCTGAATGGCCACATTGCCTTCGGCTTCTGCCATCAGGCGGTCACGGATTACCCGTGATTGTACTTTTGATCCTTCACGGCCAGCCAAGGGGCTGTCGTTGATACCAAAAAGCACAGAGAGCGTAGGTGGATCGATTGGAAGGGCATTCAACGGAATTTCAACGGCTGGATCCGCGATTGTGTCAGCAACCGTTGCTTTTTCAAGACCGGCGATGGCGACAATGTCGCCTGCACGTGCTTCTTCGGTTGGTTCGCGGTTGAGGCCACGCACGGCGAGAACGCGTGTGATACGACCTTTTTCAACAATGCCTGAGCCATTGCGCAGGGCGTAGACTGACATGTTGGGACGTGCGATGCCTTTTTCGATGCGGCCTGTTAGAATACGACCAAGATATGGGTCACGCTGAATGGTCGTGACGAGCATTGCAAACGGCTCGTCGGCTGATCCATTTGTTAGCGCTTCAGGTGGCTTCACATGAGCCAGGATTTTGCGGAAGAGAGGCAACAGCCCATTGTCTTTGGCGTCTGCAGCTGCCAGATCTTCTGTCGCCCAGCCTTGTTTGGCTGACGCATAGATGATCGGAAAGTCGAGTTGTTCGTCAGAGGCGTCTAGCGCTGCGAAGAGATCAAACACTTCATCATGAACCCAATCTGCGCGCGCGTCAGGCTTGTCAGCCTTGTTGATGACGACTAAAGGTCTCAGTCCCAGGGCCAATGCTTTTGACAGCACAAATTTTGTCTGTGGCATTGGGCCTTCTGCGGCGTCTACCAGTAGAACAACACCATCTACCATGGAGAGAATGCGCTCAACTTCACCGCCGAAGTCGGCGTGACCGGGTGTGTCCACAATGTTGATGCGTGTTTCGTCGCCACCTTCAGGCGGTGTCCAGGCGACGCTGGTGGTTTTGGCGAGAATGGTGATGCCACGCTCACGCTCCAGATCGTTGGAGTCCATAACCCGGTCTGCAACGTCCTGGTTGGCGCGGAACGCACCAGATTGTTTGAGAAGCTCATCAACCAGGGTAGTTTTGCCGTGGTCAACGTGGGCAATGATGGCGATATTACGAAGTGGCATGTCGGTCACATCTCGGTCAGATCGGGGACAGAAGGTCGCCCAAAAAAGGCAGCCCGTCGGCGGGTGGCCAACGGGCTGTGATAAAAGGTTGCAGCCTTATACGCTCACCTACTCTATGTCTCAAGTAAAAGCCGGGTGACAAATGTCTGTACCCGGCTTTTCTTCGACTATTGGTTACTTGTGGGCCGATTGGTGCCGGATTTAGTCCTTCTGGCTTTCGACTTCGATGATGATTTCTACCGTTTCACCGATTGCAGGTGACGCATAGGCCATGCCGAAATCTGACCGATTGATCTCCGTTGTGGCTGAAAATCCCGCAACAATCTTGGAAGGATCGAAGGGATGGGGCCCAGATCTATTGAGGTTGGCGTCCAACACAACAGGCTTTGTCACACCCAAAAGCGTCAAATCGCCTGTGATTTTGGCGGTTTCCTCGCCTGTCACCTCAATGCTCGTTGAGGTGAAGGTCATGGTCGGGAAGGCCTCCACATTCAAAAAGTCCGCTTTGCGCAGATGCTCATCACGGGCTTCATTAGCAGAATCGACACTGGCGGTGGCAATGGTCACAGAAACCGAGCTGTTTGCGGGTGTGTCTGCGTCAAACTCGATGGTGCCAGTAATGTCTTTGAACTGGCCCAATGTGTGGGAAAAGCCCAAATGAGACACGCGAAACGCTGCGTGAGCGTGGGTCGCGTCGATTGTATAGCTTTCTGCCAAAGCAGCTGTTGGTGCCAAGAAAGAGGCGGCCAGGCTCAAAGCAATCAGTGTCGATTTCATGTTTTCTTCTCCCAAGTGTGACCAGATGTGAATTGGTGAGCAGTGTAACACCGTCTTTTCAATATGTGATCACAAGAAGGAGAGCGATACTCAGACTTGCGCCGGGGCGGAGATGGATGGGTCCGGTACTGTTTGTGAGGTCATCGCGGACACGTTGGAGAGAAACTGTTGCGTGCTGGTTTCCCAAGAGAATTCGAGGGCATAGGCCCGGCATGTCTCTCTGTCGGCTTTGAGTGCCTCCAGACAGGCGATTTTCAAATCATCGTGCAATTTGCCTACTGGTGCATTAGCGATCACATCCAGCGGCCCTTGGACGGGATAGGCCGCAACAGGTGTGCCGCAGGCGAGAGCCTCAATGAGGACAAGCCCGAAGGTGTCTGTTTTGCTCGGAAAGACAAAACAATCCGCTCCAGCATAGGTGGCGGCTAACTCGTCGCTGAACAAAGGACCTTTGAAAATGGTTTCCGGGAATTTCTTTTTCAATGTTTCCAGGCGGGGTCCATCGCCCACGACAACTTTCGTGCCTGGGAGGTCGAGGTTCAGAAAAGCATCAATGTTCTTTTCAATCGCAACGCGCCCGACATAAAGCCAGATGGGTCGTTTGGCGTCTGCGAGTTTTGCCGCCGCCAGATCAGGTCGAGGATAAAAGAGGCTTGTGTCCACACCGCGAGACCAAAGGCGGATGTTTTTGAAGCCGCGTTCTTGAAGTTCAGTCCGCAAAAGGGGCGTTGCCACCATGACCGACCTGGAAGGCGCATGGAACCAGCGAACGAAGGCATATGTCCAGCTTTGGGGGATGCGAAAGCGCGCGTGCAGATATTCTGGAAAGCGTGTGTGGAAGGACGTTGTGAAGGGAATGCCACGGCGTTGACAGTAGGCGCGACCCGCTAGCCCCAAAGGTCCTTCGGTTGCAATATGGACTACGTCGGGTTTCATTTCATCCATCAGTTTGGCGACGCCGCGTTTGGCATTGATAGCAATCCGAATTTCCTTGTAGGTCGGCATTGCAACGGTTTTGAACATGTCTGGTGTTATGTAAATGGCTTCGTGGTCCAGCTTTTCCAGTTCTTTGCCCAATTGTCCCAATGTACGGACAACACCGTTTACCTGCGGCGCTGCGGCATCTGTGATGATTGCAATGCGCATAGAGGGTGCTTCCGTGGCGCTTTTTGTGCCCGAAGGGGAGTGAGCTAAGTCGTACATGTTTGATTTCCATTTTGGGCCTGCACCGACGTAGGCGATGAGGCGGAATAGCTAGGCAGCTTTTGCTGGGGCGCTTTGCCGTCGCGTAGAGAGCAACCGGTCGTCGGTCGTCTTTTCCTCACCTTCATCACTTTCCCAAGAGAAACGATGCCATTGGAGAATGCTCAGAGTTCCTGATGCGTCTTCTGTGAGGGCTGTGCAGTTCTCTACCCAGTCTCCGTCATTGCAATAAAGAATGCCGTCGATGTCACGCATCTCTGCATGATGGATGTGGCCGCATATGACACCATCGACACCGCGTTCACGGGCCTCGCGTGCAACGGCGGTTTCGAAACTGGAAATGTATTCGACGGCGTTCTTTACTTTTTGTTTGAGGTAGGAAGATAAGGACCAATAAGGCATGCCAAGGGCGCGTCTGGCTAGGTGGAGCCAATTGTTGAGCGCGAGAGCAATGCCATATGCGCGGTCGCCAAGGTGCGCCAGCCAGGCCGCGTAGCGAACAACGCTGTCAAATTGATCACCATGAATGACAAGCAACTCTTTGCCGTCAGCGGTGGTGTGGATAACTTCGCCACAGACATCAACACCGGCGATGTCCAATCCGGTATAATCGCGCAAGGCTTCGTCATGGTTTCCGGGCACATAGATGACCCGTGTCCCATGGCGCACCTTGTGAAGGACTTCCTGAACAACGGCATTGTGGCTGTCGTGCCAAAACCAGGAGCGCTTTATACGCCAACCGTCGATGATGTCACCGACGAGATAAAGCGTTTCTGCTTCATTGTTACGTAGAAAATCCAGCAGCAGATCAGCCTTGCAACCAGGCGTACCCAAATGAACGTCGGAAATGAAAAGTGTGCGATGCTTTTTGGGATCTGTAGGACGCGGCATCGCCATGATTTTTTCAAATGGCGAACGTTTTCGTTTGGATTTGGTCACATCCAATGGTCGCGCGTTGCTCTCTTCAGAATGCTGTCGAGATTTGAAAAGGGAAGAGGTGGATAGCTTAGGCAGGGCATTTTTGAGGGATGTCATGTCGCCGTCGTATTTTTCCAGTTAATTGGACCCGGTTAAGCGAGACCAGTGATTTGGAAAGACCATTTGTTTTCCTTTTGGGCAAACAATGTGGTCGATTTTATGGAAACAGATTCTCGCATCAACGTGACTGTTTCATGTCGGAACGATAAGACATTTGTGTAGAGTTGAATTGTGAACAGAGTTGAAAGCCATCCATGAGCGGACGTAAGCGTATTGATATCATTGTTAATCCAACGGCGGGGTCCCGCGGCGGCGGGTTGTTCGACGCGGTTTTGCGACGGTTGAACGAGGGAGGTGCCTTCGTGCGTTGCATGGATACGGAAGGCCCGGGACATGCGACGACACTTGCAGCAATGGCGGCAGCCGATGGGCGTGCAGATGTTGTCGTTGCGGCAGGTGGTGATGGAACAATCAATGAGGTCGCACGTGGTCTCATCGGGTCACCCACACCTCTTGGGATATTGCCATTGGGCACCGCAAATGTTTTGGGCATTGAAATTGGTCAGCAACGCCGCGCCAAAGCGATTGCAGACACACTATTGTTTGGAGAAGCAAAACTCATTGGAACAGGTGTGGTTGAAGGTGAAATCTTTTTGCTAATGGTGGGTGTTGGTTTTGATGGCATGGTGGTTCATGCGATTGAACCCGCGATGAAGCGTCGCTTGGGTAAATTTGCTTTCATTTGGGAGGGGATGAAAGCATGGACCGCGGGGCCCGCTGCTAATATTGTGATGTGCATAGATGGGGTTGATCATCATGCGGCTTGGGTGGTTGTCACCAATGCGCAGCACTACGCTGGACCTTTCACGCTTTCACGCACGACCGACATTTCAAAGTCTGGAATAGAGGCCTTCTTGTTTCGCAAGACTTCGCGGTTCGCCTTTGCCATTTACTTCTTGGGGTTAGCGTTGGGTCGTGTTTCGTCTATGCCCGGCGTTAAGGTGATCACCGCGCAGGAGATTGTGTTTGGTCGATTGTCAGAAAGCAGCGTTGAGGTGGATGGGGACGCGGTATCTGTATCTTCTCTTGTGGTCGCTAAAGGTGAGCAATTTTTGCGGCTGGTTGTTCCGCGCGCCTAACCGGCTGGTTGCAGGAGTTCAGGAATGCTCTTGATGATCCGGTCTGGCACGATGTGTGTGTCTTCGGGTAGGCCACGATTATAGGCATCGTGCCATATGGCAAAAATCCCAAGATTCTGTGGTGCTTCAATTTCCCATCGCAAATTATCGCCCACCATCCAAGTCTCATTGGCGCTCACATCAAGGCTTTTTAGAGCGTGGCGATAGGCTTCTTCTTCCGGTTTACCAAAACCATGCTCTCCCTCGATCTGAATGTGATCAAAGCGATGCTCAAGGCCAAAACGTTCCACTTTCGGGCGCTGCATGTCCGGGCCACCATTTGTGATGAGCGCTAATTTGACGCCCAAATCTTTCAGATGATCAATGGTCTCCAAGGCACCGGGGAAGGGTGTCATTTCCTCTTCCCGCAAATGCGTGAACCGATCAGCAATGGCGTGGATCAGGTCGATCTCGGGGCCATCTACACCAAATCTCTGTGTGCGGGTCAGGGCCTCACGTACAATTTCACGACGCGCATCTTTCAACCTTAGACGCCATTTTTTTTGATGCTCTTCGGTATCTGTCCAAAATTCAAGTGCGAAGTCGCTTATCGTTTCAATCGCCTGATCTTTAGGGAGTGGCGAAAGGTCTTCTCCAAATTCCGCAATGACCTTCTCCCACGCGTTGCGCGGTTGTCCATATGCGGAAATGAGCGTGTCATCCAGGTCAAAAAGGATGGCGGTTGGCAAATGCGTGTGTGTTTCAGCCAAAGAGTTTTCCTGCGGTGCTGCACATGGCCGAAAGGGCTTTTGTCTACCCAGCAGTGGCGATGCTTGGACGGGGGTCGATTGCTTCGATCTCTCCATTCATCACGCGACGGTAGTATTCGTCAAGGTCTAGGGAGAAGCCAGTGGCCCGATTGATGCGCGCGTGTTTTCGGCGCAGCAACCGTGGTTCGCTGACCCCGCAGGAATGGGCAATCATACCCACTTCATTCGTAATGCGCTGTTGATAACGGCGCACACGTTCCGCCTTGTCTGCTGGGTCAAGCCCACGTTGTAGTTTTTTGTTATGTGTTGTAATGCCAGTCGGGCAAGTGTTTTGGTTGCATTGAAAAGCTTGAATGCAGCCCAATGCAAACATGAAGCCACGGGCGCTGGTGATAAAGTCTGCGCCAACAGACAGAGCCCAGGCAACATCACCAGGGTTTATCAGCTTGCCGCTGGCGATGACCCTAACGCGCGGACGCAGGCCATATTCGTCTAGTTTGTTGATTAATATTGGGAGGCTTTCCCAAATAGGCATGCCAACAAAGTCGATGAGGGGCTGCGGTGATGCGCCTGTCCCGCCATCTGCGCTATCGAGGGTGATGAAGTCTGGAGCTTCTTCAATGGAGCCGTCTCTCAACATGGAGAAAAGCTCATCCAAGAAACCCCGTGCGCCGAGTACGAGTTTGCAACCGACGGGTTTGCCCGTGATGTTGCGAATGTGGTTCACCATATCCAACAGCTCGCGAGGGCTTTCGATTTCCGGGTGCCTGTTAGGGCTGATGGAATCCTCACCTTGCGGAATGCCTCGGATTTTGGCGATTTCCTTGCTGACTTTTGCGCCAGGCAGAATGCCGCCTTTGCCTGGTTTGGCTCCTTGGCTTAGTTTTATTTCGAACATTTTGACTTGGGGGTTGTCGGCAAGCGCTTTGAGCTTTGCGTCTGACAGGTTCCCGTTGCTGTCGCGCACGCCATATTTGGCCGTACCGATTTGGAAAACAATGTCAGCACCGCCTTCCAGATGGAAAGGAGAGAGCGCGCCTTCGCCCGTGTTGAGCCAGCAGCCCGCTGCTGCAGCGCCCTTTGAGAGCGCGCGGACGGCGGGTTTGGAGATAGCGCCATAGCTCATGCCAGAAATGTTGAACAATGAAGCTGTGCGATAAGGTGTTTCGCAGTAGGGGCCAATTTCAACGGGCTGAGGTTCTGTTGCGTCTTCATCCAAGGTGGGGAAAGGGCAGTTGACGAATGAGATTGTCCCATTCAATTTCAAGTCACGGGTTGATCCGAATGCGACCGTTGTGTCGACGCCTTTGGCCGCGCGATAGACCCATGCGCGCTGCGCACGGTTAAAGGGTAATTCTTCGCGATCCATTGCGAAAAAATATTGCCGAAAATATTCTCCCAGATTTTCAAAGAGATAACGGAACCGCCCAATGATCGGGTAATTGCGGCGCACGGCATGGGTCGTTTGCGTGCGATCGACAATATACATGACCATGAAGCCAAGAATGATGAGCCCAATGCCAAATAAGAATATGGCCGAGGCAAAATCGATGATTGTGAAAACCATCGTATGAAGTGTCATTGGTTCGGAAGCTTGTTCCATTATTCAGCTCGCGGTTCGTCAAAAGGGCTATCAGCACGCACAAAGAACTTAAATCAGTATGCAGCAGATATGTTAACCCTTGATGCGCACCGGCGGTGGTCAAGATTAACCACAGATGTGTGAGGGATTGTGAAGAGAGGACGTGTCAGCGGAACTTGGCGACGCGAAGCCCTGATTCAACGCGGCTCAATGTTTGATGCGACCGACATGACTGGTAGTGAGTTGATGCTGGCGGTTGTCTGTAGGTCGTCATCGTTTGAAGCACTACCAGACGGTGAAACATCGTCTGCGTATGAAGAGAGGCGCAAGCCTGTTGTCTCAAGTGCTGCTGTAGGAGTTGGGCTTTCTGCATTTTGTGTAGGGCCAACCACTTCACTTGGTGTCGGCAAGGCCGCAGCAGCAACTTGTTCTTTGGCCCATACTGCTTTTACACGCGCGGAATACCGGGCGTTGAGTGATGGTGAAAAGGAATGATACCGCCCAATTGCCTGTTCCCAGCTTTCACTGCGTGATTCCAGATCTCGCAAAAAATAGGCGGCGTAGGCGACATTGGACATTGGGTCAAATGCTTCTTCAACACTGGTGAATGCACGCGGGTGGAAGCGCAGGTTTATCTGCATGCAACCGACATCAATGATCCGCTTGCCTTCCGCCAACATCCGGCGCACGGCGTCTACCGCTTCATTGCGGGTGGCAAAATAGTAAGACCGGCCTTCGGCGTTGATGGTCCACGGCCATGATTGAACGGAACCATCGGGGGACCGGCGTCCAGATTCTACTAGAGCAATAGATGTGACCATGCCTGCGGGCAGATTGTGTTGTTGCTCAAGTCGAACGGCTGCGTCGCGGCAGACAGTCCAATCAGTGGAAGCGGCTTTGGCTTGCGTGAAAGGGTTCGCTGAAAAGGCGATGACTGCGACCAAGGTCGCTAAAATGCCAGTTCTTGCAGTTGACGCGATGGTCATGCGGTTTTCGCAATACCAACCAAAAGTGGCGGCTATTGCGTCCTTTCAGCCTTTGCCTATGGGTACAATAATGGGCTGAAAGAGTTAACGAAGTTTTACGAATACAGGTGATGGTGAAGGTGCCAGTGTGCGATAGAAAATGCTGCGGCGCAATTTAAGGGATTTGTTAGGTGCGACAAAAAATCCCTGAAAATAGGTAAGAAAACTCTTTTTCTGACAAAAATGTAAGTTGTTTTTCTTGAAATTGTTGCGCTGCACACTTATAATATGGTGGTGATTGGGTTCGAGTAATTTACTCCCCTCATCACAGCCCTTCTTGGGCGTTTCCTCCCTAGACTTGGGCCATGTTGTTTACAACATGGCCCCTTTTTTTGTCGCAGCGGACTTTAAGAGGCTTTGGCCTGTTTGCTGGCGCGGATATCACGCAGAGCTTCTTTACCTAGCTGTCGAATAAATCGCGTCATGTTTTTGGACAATCGTGTGATGCCATTGAGGCGTTGAACCTTGCGCTCATCCATATAAAGCGTTCGATTGATCTCGATCTGGAGGGCATGAAGTCCGCGTGCGGGGTTGCCGTAATGTTCGGTATTAAAGCCCCCGGCATAAGGGTTGTTGCGCGCGACCGTGTACCCAAGCCCTTGCAAAATTCTTTCAGCTGCATCTGTTAAGGCAGGCATGCAGGCTGTGCCATATCTGTCGCCCAGAACAATGTCTGGCCGGACATTCCCTAAGCTTGGATCAAACGGTTCGCTGGATGAGGGCATTGAGTGGCAGTCAATCAATAAGACGTCCCCAAACTGTTGATGGGTTGCCTCCAGGAGTCCGCGCAGCGTTTCATGAAAAGGCATGTAGATGTCGCGGATCCGGCTCTCTGCCTCAGCATAAGGCAATCTGGTGCGGTAAATATCTGTCGCCTCGGCAACCAGACGTGGAATGGTGCCGAGGCCACCCGCGACTCTGAGAGAGCGCGTATTGGCATGCGGTGGTAATGGATCTGTAAACATCGTGGGATCAAGTTCATAGGGCTCCCGGTTTACGTCCAGATAGGCACGTGGAAAATGTGCGCGCAACAAAGGTGCTCCTAGTTTGACGGCGCCAGCAAAAATCTCATCGACAAAGCTGTCTTCCGATCGGCGCAAGGTGAGTGGATCCAGACCGGAAGAGGCTAAAAAGCGTTTTGGGTAATCTCGTCCCGAATGAGGAGAATTCAAAACAAAGGGAAGTGTTTGCTTGCGTGGCGCCAATATCTCAAATGGTTCCAGGAAATCAGATCTGATCGTCAGTCTTGCATTAATGGGGGTGGCAGCACTCGAACTGCTTGGTAAGCTGCCTTCGAGAAAAGTGTCGTCATTGAGGTCCATGAAAATGCCAGGCCAAAAAATGAAACAAGAGGCATTGCCGGTTTCTACGCCCGGGCGTCACACCATGTGCTTAGCATAAGCGATTCCGCGTCTGTGGGTCTCTTTCATGCGGCCTGCTTAGAGAATTTTAACCCTGTGGTGTGGCATTTTTCGGCGGTTATCGGCTCATCAGAGGGTCTTTTTCTTAAAAAGAAGGGTGCGCCAGCTTATGCATTTGACCATGTCAGTTTACATCTCGTTTACTTTTTGCCGCCTATAAATAGGAGGTTAGTGGTTCTTGGAGCTCAGTTTCCGAGATTTGGGGACTAAATTGGGGCAAGGCGGCGATTTGCTTCCTTTGGTACGGGATGACGGACATGGCACGGATTCTGTTGGCTGAAGATGACGAATCAATGCGAGGCTTTTTGTCAAAAGCCTTGAATACTGCCGGTCATGAGGTGCTTTCCTTCGGTCAGGGGGACCTCGCCTATCAATCGCTCCAGCATGATGTTTTTGACATTCTTCTTACTGATATTGTGATGCCGGAAATGGATGGCATTGAATTGGCACGGCGCGCTGCAGAGCTCGACCCGACGCTCAAAATCATGTTCATCACGGGCTTTGCGGCGGTGGCGCTGAACCCGGAGAGCGAAACGCCAAAGGACGCCAAAGTTCTTTCAAAGCCCTTCCATTTGCGTGATTTGGTGGATGAAGTAGACCGCATGATGGCTGCCTAAGCAGCTTGCCGTTTTTACTCCAATAATCGACGCGCGAAACCTTGCGTCGTCCCGTCATTCCCGATATATCGAGCCGTCTAGCAGCGCCAGTGTCTCATTGGTGTCCCGATCTGTTAGGACACCGGATTTTCCGGTTAGTGGGCGATTAGCTCAGCGGGAGAGCGCCTCGTTGACATCGAGGAGGTCACTGGTTCAATCCCAGTATCGCCCACCATTTTACCAAACGTTGAATGTTGGCAAATTGAGATGATTGCGAGATCTCGCGATGAACTGATCGCTGACTTATTGCATTTTTCCATTTTGGCGCTGTATTGAGCCTCATTTTGTACTAAAGTGATTAGATCATCACTTGTGATTTCCAAACCTCATTGGTCGATCTGTGCTTGTGAATGTTTGAGGTCTGTATTGTCCATGTCCACATCTGAACTTGAAAAGAAACCAAGTCGCGGCACGCGCCGCAGGGAACGTAGCCGTGCTTCTTTGATTGAGGCTGCGCGGGAAATTATGAGTGTAAAAGGGGTGGACGCGACCACGATCGCAGACATTACCGAGGCCGCCGACCTCGGTTTTGGTACTTTTTATAATCATTTCAAAACCAAAGACGAGATCGTTCTCGCCGCAATGGCGGGCATGGCTGAGCGGTTTGGCGACGAGATCGACCAACTGATCGCCTCACACAGTGATCCCTTTGCCGCCCAGGTGGTTGCTTGGCATCAAGTGATTGAGATTGCGACAGTGGAACCGATCTGGGGTTGGTTCGTTCTTAGGTCGAGCCAGACACTGAATTTGATGAATGAAGGGCTGATGCAGCGCTTCCGCCGTGATGTGAAGGCAGGTATTGAAGCTGGCAAATTCAAGATCGTTGATGTTGATGTGGTGGTGGCACTTATTGGTGCTGGGGTTTTGTCACTTGTTAATGGCCGCTTGTCTGGTTCGCTTGATGAGAGGCAGATCAATGAGGGTCTGGCACTGCTCATCTGCCATTTAGGAATTGCGCCTGAAAAAGCACGAAAACTCGTTGCCCAAACACTTTCCCCAAAGTAACGCTTCAGAGTTACGTTCTGCCCTTCATGTGTTCTGTAAAATTTGAGAGTGCGGCGACGGCATTTTCTTGAGCAAACGTGACGCCGACAAAGCGGTCTGGACGTAACAATATTATTGCAGGGCTGTCGCCTCGCCATTTCTCCAGTGCACCATCGGCATCGCAGAGCTGCACTGCATCGGATGTGGCACTGGTGGGTTCATTCGCGGTGGACACTTTCACCAATTGCGCGTTCAAAGTGTGACAGATCTCTAATGCTTCGGGTGAAAGTTCGATGCTGGGGTCATGTCCAATTCCCAATACAACAAAACCTGGAGAGAGAAAATCGTCAAGCATGCCGCTTGCGCCTTTGGCATTTGTAACATTTGGCTGGATGATCATTTCGCCACTTCTGGCTGAGCTTCCTGGGCCAGATGTTACAAAACCGCCACCGGCAAGTTTGGGTGCTACCAGAAATGAAGAACGTAAGAGTTCTTTTGTAACCGCAAACCTTGTCATTGTTTTCAAGACAATATCTCTGAGTGCGGCGCGCCATTTTTGAGTTGGCATTATGATGCTGCCGAGGCGATTTGCTATTTTTGTGAGCGCGACTACATGTTTGCGCCGTTCCTTTTCATAGCTGTCGAGCAATGCTGGGTCGGCGTCGCCTTTAATCACGGCAGCGAGCTTCCAGGAAAGATTGACTGCGTCGCGAATGCCAGAATTCATGCCCTGGCCAGCAAAAGGCGGCATCATGTGTGCTGCATCGCCCGCCAAAAACAATCTGCCTTGACGATAATGCTCTGCGACGATGGAGTTGAAGGAATAGATGCATTTTCGAAGCATCGTTACTTGCGACGGGTCCGTGTGGGGGGCCAGCAAAGCATCGATCCGTGATTGGTCGAGAAAATCTTCGTGTACCTCATCAGGATGAAGCATCCATTCCCACCGTCTGTGCTTATGGGCCTTCTTCATCGTCATGGCAGGGCGTGCGGGGTCGCAAAAAAAACGAACGCCAACCCCGTTGTCCAGGCCCGGGTCAATCGTGTCAATGACCAACCACGGTTGTGGATTGGAATAGCCTAGCATTTTTATCCCGATGGTTTTGCGGACCAATGACTTGCCTCCGCCACAACCGACAAGATATTTCGCCCGCGCTTCAAAGGGAGTTCCATCTGAAGTGACGCCTGTGGCGATCGCTTCGTCATTTGTTTGCGTAATTTGATCGACGCGGTGATTGAAGCAGACGTCCACACAGTCGAACCGATTGGTGCCGTCGCACAATTGTTGTTCAAAGATTGGCTGGATGAAGCTCGACATCTGTGCGCGTCCATAGGGAGAGGCGTTAATCTCCAAGTCCAGGATTGTGTCGCCCTTGGCATTTAGATAATCAAGTTCGAAGCCATGGATCATGTCGGGCGCGGTGATCTTCTCTAAGCCCATTGCCTGGAGTGCGCGACCACTTTCAACGTCGAGACCGATGGCACGCGGCTCTTCAACCGTTGTGGCGTTCTGTTCAAGCACGAGTGTCTTGATGCCGTAGGTGCCAAGCAGGTTGGCAAAAGACAGGCCCACCGGGCCAGCGCCTTTGATAATGATGTCTGCTCTCAGTTGCGTCACTTCAGACATTGAAATTCCTTTATCCTTGAACAATCAAATTGCGCTGTGTGCCGAGATCCAGTGCACCGTCATCTGTCGCGATACGTGCTTCTACTTTATCTCCGGGTATCAGGAAGGCAGGGTTTTGCGCACCGCGTTTCTTGAAAATTTCCCATTTTTTGCTCTCGGGAATGATCTTTAGAAAGGCCATAATCAGTTTGCCTGGAGCTTGTGCGGCGACGCCGCCAGGTGTGCCCGTCGCCAGCATGTCGCCGGGATGAAAATCTTGCACACCGGAAAGCTCCGTTAGGGTTTCAGGTGGTTGGAAGAACAGGTCATCGGCAAATGCGTCCTGGCGGACCTTGTTGTTCACCGCCAATTGTAAATGTAGTTCCGGGATGCGCTTGACGTCGTCTTGATCAATCAGAGTGACCCACGGGCCGGTGGGGCCAAAGGTGCGATAAGATTTACCTTTGTAAAACTGCCACTCTGGCAATTGCACGTCGCGGGCTGAGACGTCGTTGGTGATGACGAGGCCCGCAACATAGTCAGCGAGATTGTCCCACGTAACGGTTTCTTGGGCGGTGATTGATTTTCCAAAAATCAATCCCAGTTCCAACTCATAGTCGAGCAGGTTGACATGTGCGGGCCGAATGATGTCGGTATCGGCGGGGGCAATGCAGGATGAAGCTTTGCGAAAAATCATGTTGAAGGTTTGCTTTTCCGGATCAATGCCACTTTCCAGCAGGTGAGAAACATAGTTTGTTCCCTGGCAGACGTATTGCTGGTTCTGAGTGACCGGTGAGAGTAGCTGCACATGATCCAGTGGAATGTTGTTGTCTCCGCCTGTGGCAGCGACAGCGCGGGCTTCTTCTCGGCCCTCACGGATCAAATCGCCGGTGGTTTTATATGCGCCGATCAAAGGTGTGAGACCACCTTCGGACACTACGCCCCAACCGATATTTCCATTCAATTCGTAACGCGCAACATTGATCGCCATAGTTGGACCTTCTTGAGAAATTGGTGCCCTACATCCAGGGACGTGCTTTGCCGACGCTGCCAAGGAGCAACTTCAGCTTTGCGATTGTAAAGGTAGGAACTGTCCTTAGACTATGGATCAGCTCAGCAATAAACTTTAGGGAGAGTTTCGGCTTCACAAATGTGGCGGGCAGGTCTTGGCCCCATTGGTAAAGGCCGGCAGTCGACAAGGGGTGGTAACCGGTTTCATAGTCGGAGGTGAAAACGTCTCCATCTGCAAAATGTTCAAACTTGGCGCCATGCCTGTCTGACCAATAGTCAAAAATCTGACTTCCAAGAATATGTCGGCCAATGCCCCATTCGTGGGTGTGACCTTTTTGTTTCAAAACTTGTTGGCCTAGAGCGACGGCGTCTAGATCGTTCACTTCGAAGGCCGCGTGGTTGCAACCACGAACGGGATATGTGGCGACGACGAGCGTATGGTGATCTGCCGGATCGTCATCGCGGTCACATCGATTAAAGGAGATAGCCGGTGTGCCATCTTTTAGGCACAGGACGTCTGTTGGTATTAGTCCAAAGCGCATGAAATACCAATTGAGCGTTCCTTCAAAGTCAGGTGTTTCGAGCACGACATGACCGAGCCGTACAACATCGGGTGGGAGAATGGGGCTACGTTGACCTCGGTTGACGCGGCGCTTTTCAAAAGGCGTGTTGTGAGGGAGGGCTGTGCGCACCGCGCGTGGTTCATGCGTCTCGCGACCGAAGATAGCATCGACGGTGAAGCCATTGGGGTCGAGCAAACGAACGCGTTCACCCCCACCTGGGGCATCTAGATTTTCAATTGTGGCCTCGTCGTGAGCGGCCAGTGCTTCCAGGCTTGCTCTGTCAGGCATCTCAAATCCAAGACCTAGAAACGCGGGTTTGGCTTCTTTTTCCACGATGACACAATAGGGGCTGGGACCAGCACCTCCCAAAAAAAGGGTGTTGTCTGACTTCGCCGTTGTGAGGAGGCCGAAATCAGCGAAGAATTTTTCCTGACCATTGAGGTCGGCACGTGCGTACCGCAAGAAGGCAATGTCACTTGCTTTCGCAATCGGCGCGGGAGGGCGCTCAATGTGTCGCGGTGCGGCCGCTAATGGTGCTTCAAACTCGAAGGGCATTTTTCGCCAGTCCTCTGATTGCTGAGGAAATGTAGCTATTGTGAGATAGAAGTCAATACTGATGATTCCATCAGTTATAACAATGTGGAATATTGCGAATGATTCTCATAAATCGTATATGATGCTGACAGGCAGGTATCAGCAAGACACAGATAGCATTGTGGTCAGTGAAACAGGAGGAATGCATGGGAGATCATTTGACGTCAGAGGCAGACTTGCGGACGCATTATTTGGTGCCAACTGGAGGCCCGATTGATAAGCAGCTCGATCATATCGAATCACATTGTGCGTCGCTGATTGCGAAATCGCCGCTCGTGTGTATCGGCACGTCGCGAGATGGGGCCTTGCCTGATGTCTCTCCGCGAGGGGGTGAGCCTGGTTTTGTGAAAGTTGCTGATCCCAAAACACTCTATTTGCCTGATTGGCCGGGGAACAACCGTCTGGATACGTTGACCAACATCGTGGCGTCCAACGGTGTCGGCCTCTTGTTTTTTATTCCAGGCTTCAACGATATGTTGCGCGTGAATGGAACGGCGGAAATCTCGGTTGACCCAATGATCACGAGCCAGTTTGAGATGCGCGGCCGAAATCCCAAAAGCGTTTTGGTTGTTAGTGTGAAAGAAGCCTACTTGCATTGCACAAAAGCACTCGTTCGCTCAGACATATGGAATTCTGAAACGCATCTCGATCGCTCGGAACTACCGACAACTGGTGCCATGTACAAAGATCAACTGGCTTTGAAGGATGTACCCGCAGAGATTATTGATGGTGCATTGGAGCAAAGTGAAAAAGACAATCTCTACTAAAAATTTGATGTCCAGGCACAAAAAAGGCGGCTTTAAGAACCGCCTTTTGCAAGCGTGCTTTTGTTGTTCAGAAATAGCGGGCAACGCGCAACTGGATAAAGTCGTCGTTGGCGAACGAATAAAGTGGATCACTGCGCGGCACGTTTTCGAAGAAGCGTGCTTCCACAGTGGCAAAATAGTCATTCCCGAAACGACGCTCTGCTTCGAGGGAGAACCCAAGTGCTTGCGTGTCCATATCGACAGTCGTTGCCGCAAGAACCGCCGTTGAGGCCTCGTCATTGGGAGTCCAACGAAGTCCCAAGACCGCGTCGTTTGCAAAAGCATTTGATGGATTTGCACCGCGATCATCCCAAATGTATTCAGCGACGATGCCAACATCACTGGCGCTCTCAAATATCTGATAGATCGTATATTCAATGCCGCCGGTTGCTTGAACGCGTTCTTCGTTCAGCTCGCGACGCCAGAATCCCTCAAACTTGTACAGCCATGCGCCTTTGGTTGCTTGCACATCGATAGAGGTCTGTCGGATCTGAGCGTAGAGCGGTGCCAGTACCAGATTGCCGCCACTAATGACGGGCCGGAGAATGGGGTCGCGGCCTGTGCCTTGGAAATAGGCGAGGCCCACGTCCCAATCTTCAAATGTATTGGAGTATCGAACGGCAACATCCAGATGTTGGCGCTTGTCATTGCTTTCATATGTGGTGAGCGTTTCATCTACGGGTATGTCGAAGGCAGGCCTGCCGCTCGTGCTTGGAAAAGTGCGTTCTCGAAAATAGGGGAGCAGGTACAAATCGATATTGCCAAACGGCTGCGCGGTCGATACCGCCAACATGGGCTGGCCTAGTTTCTCATCGCCATCGATGCTCTCAATGCTATCGGTTTGGTTGATGATGTCCACTAGGTGAGCCACCTCTGTGACGCCCCAAAAGACTTTGTCAAAGCCAATGCGGAATTCCCAGTCACCCACAACGTGTGCGTATTTCAGCTCACGAATATCTGCATGGCTGCGGTTGCCATCTTGCGCGTCAAGACGTCCAAAGGGTGTGAAAACAATATATTGGTCGCCACCATCCCAATCAGCTTCGAACGTCAGTTCTGCCGCGATTGAATTGTTCCAGCGTTTTTGACCGGCCACGTTGCCGCGACTTGGAAATACTTGTAGTTCAGGTTCCACATATCCTGAAAAGTCGAAATCTACTGCGAGGGCGGGTGACGTTGCCCCCAGACAGATGGACCCGAGCATTGTTGTTGCGGCACTCAATTTGTGTAGCTTGTTCATGAAACCCCTCCCAGTAGGGCTTAACAAAATGGGGACAGCGCGTGACACTGTCCCCAGAAGATTGAAGCGGTCTTAACGTGCGCGTTTCAGAGCGTTGGTTGTGAAGTCAGACTCTGCCAAACCGGTCTGAAAGGAAATTTCTCCCCAAGTCAGGCGTGTCGTCTTGTTCGTCTGATGGTTCTCCATGAACAGATCGTGGGAGCGCCAGAACTGATCCTGATATTGCCGATATTCGGTCATAGTCAGGGTTTTCAGCAACTGATCCTTGCGGTCGTAATATTCAAGTTTTCGCGGCTGGTAGTCTGTTGTGTCTGTCCAGGCGATCTGGCGCGTGTAACCTGAATGCTCGTAGAGCGGACGGCGTTCGGTCACATGGCACATGCGTTCGCCGCATGGTTCGTCGCGAAGCCAGAGGTAGGAGTATTTGCCAACTTCCTGAGTGGTGAAGTCCTCGAAAGCAAATTCTGAGCCCATGAAGGGGCCAGACTTATTGACTGATGAGATGCGCTTTACGCGTTTGACCGCTGGCAGATACATCCATTGATCATCTGGGTCTAGAATGTGTGCGTAGGAAAGCAGAGCCGTGCCGTCAACATCACGGGGCTTTTCGAAAATGATGAGGCTCCAGTCGCCTTCATTTTCTTCTGTCACTTCAAGCACGAGATTGCGCATTTCACGTTCGCTGGTCTCGCCATACGCATTGGTGAGCACCATTGTCATGGTGGCGCTGCTGTCGCCAAAACCAAGGTCACGACGTTCGGTTTCCTGTGCGATGGCGAGACCTCGTGCTACTGGATCATCTGCGCCCGGCAGAGCTTCCAAGCCTGCAACCTCTTCTGCCGTGGCGGCCGTAATGCCAACTGGAATTGCCACCAAGAGCGCTGTCATTACCCACGCCATTGTCATGGTGCAGAATTTGAGTGCCTTTTTTGTCATAGGCCTGGTTTCCCTTTTTGTGTTTGTGCTGAGCGCCACGATAGAGGTGGCATCCAGAATTGAAAAGCGTGTCATGAGGCTCTTCTCCTTCAAGCTGCGCTTGCCGCGTCGCCCGCTATTGGAGCAGGTGGCGTGTCTGTTGAACTTACTTTGTCCGTTTTCCGTTTTCCGTCCAGCGTGATGAGCAACGCTGGTAACAGCAGGAAGTCTATGATGAGGGCGCAGGCAATTGTCAAAGCGACGACGATGCCCAGCATTGCGTTCACTTTGAACGGTGAAAGCGCCAGCAGGCTGAAGCCCAAGATCAAGACGAAGGTTGAGACCCATAGAGCTGTGCCAACGGTTGAGAAGGCGTAGCGCACAGCATCTTCCGCGGATTTGCCTTGTTCATCCCTTGCTCGCTGGTATTTGGAGAGAAAGTGAACCGTTGCATCGACAATAAGCCCCAGGGCAGTGGCGATCACAAAGGTTGACCAGAAGCCAACTTCCGGTGTGAAGAGAGCCAACACACCAAATGCGACAATGGGTGGTGTGATGTTGGGAATGAGCGAGATCAAACCCAATTTCAAATCACGCAGCGCTAACATGAGGCAGGCCGAAATCAGGATAAATGCAACGCCTGTTCCATAGACCATTGCCTCGAAATTGCTGATGCCGATGAAGGAGAACATCACAGCCTGTCCCGCAGGATAGGCGTACATGCTTTTCGGTGCATTCGTGACGAGCCAGTCGTCTGCACGAGCGATCAGGCCTTTCATTTCTTCTGTTGAGACATCTGTGAGCGTGAGCGTCAGTTTTGTTGCTGACTTGTCCACATTGAGCTGATCATTAAGGTCCAGTCCGTAAGGCAGCGACATTTCATAGAGCAGCAGGAATTGTGCTGCCATGGCGCGTTCTTCGGGCACACGGTAATAGGCTTCATCGTCGCCATGCATGCTTTTGTTCACGCGTTTAATGACATCTGTGAAGGTTGAAACGTGAACCACCTCTGGTTGCGTGCGTGCCCAGTTGGCGAAGGCTTCCAGGCGTCGCAGATAATCAGGGTCTGAAATGCCCCCTGCATCGCCCGCATACAGCGAGTAGCTGATTTGATAGATGCCGGTGAGATTGTCAGAGGCCCAGTCACTGGCCACGCGGAATTCCATGCGTTCGTCAAAGTATTCAACAAACCGGTCGTTGAACCGAAATTGTGGCAGCAGTGATGCAAAACCGACCATGGTTAGGGTCATGATTACGAGTAATGCACGACGATTGCGAATAACCATCTCGCCAAATTTCTCCATCATCTCACTTTGACGCGTCAGCGAGGTTTTTGCCGTTACTGGTAGGATGGCCATAAGTGCGGGGAGGAAGGTGATGGATAGAGCCCATGCAACTAAGGCACCAACAGCTGCTGTGTTGCCGAGGTCACGGAAGGGAGGTGCGTCAGAAAAATTGAGGCTGGCAAAACCGATAGCCGTTGTGACCGAGGTTAAGAATACAGGTTGCCAATTTACCCGCATACTTTCGACAATTGCCTCGTTTTTCGTCATGCCTTTTTGCATGGCAACGAGCGTCGTGACTAATATGTGAATGGAGTCTGCAACAGCAATGGTGAGGATGATGGTGGGAGCGCCGGAAGAAGGGGGTGTCAATTTGACGCCCATCCAGCCCATAACAAAGCCCATCGCCGCTGTCGCAGATAGGCCGACCACAAGGAGGGTTGCGATCGTGCCACTGATGGACCGGATGAGGATCCAGACCGTGATGGCGAGCACCAAATACATGCCGGGGGTGAGTGTTGAAAGGTCGCGTGTTGCCGCTTCCGAGAAGGATGTCGACAACATGGCTGACCCGGTCAGCTCAATGCGAATGTCCGGAAAACGTTCCCGAATATCAGCTAAGATTTCGCGTGCATGGGCAACAGAACGAGAGTTTGCCTGCACGTCATCTTTGGGCAATTTAAGCGTTGCGACGATTGCGGTTGTTGTGCCGTCGTCAGAGATGAGGCGCTTTGCAATAGCCGGTTCTGATGATGCGATGCGATGCACTTCGTCTGGGTCGGCGACAGTTGGATCAATGACTAGGTCACGGACATAAAGATCATCTTCTAAGGCAGTCGTGTGCTGATAGTTAGTGATAGAGTCCACGCGAATGGAATAAGGCGTCTGCCAGGCGCGTTCTGTGATTTCCTGAACAATAGCCAGGATGTCGCGCTCAGTTGCTCGACCTTCATGAGGCTTTAAAACCCAGAGGATTGTGTCGGGACTGGTATAGGTTCGCTCTAATTGTTCGAACGCCTGAAGGTTTGGGTTCTCGTCAGTGAAGAAGTACCGATAGTCGTTTGAAAACTTTATGTATTGGCCGCCATAGGCCATGGAAAGCGCACCAAAAGCTGCCACGATTACAACGAGCCACCTTAGCTTAATGACCCAGTTGGCGTAGGAGACCACCCATCCATTGTTCATGATACTTGTCCCTTATTGAGAGTTTTGGGGTTTTGTTTTTCTGCGTTCTGATTGTTTGAAGTTTGGCCAATGGAGGGTTGGCCTGTGCCACGCAGACTATCGAGATATTGAAAAAGAGCTTCGCCGCAGACCGCTCCAACGGAGGCGTTTTGTGCGGTCTTGATAAGGCCAATTGTGCCTTGATGTGTTGCAATGATCATTGTTGCAACAGCGTTGGTGTTCAGGTCGGCTTTCACCGTAGCATTCTCTTGTCCGCGCGCTAGAGCATCGGACAGGGCCGTGCGCCATCTGTCTTGAACTGATTGCAAATAAGAACGGAAATCTTCGTCGAGCCCAGACATTTCCTGGCTGAGGTTCTGGACAGGGCACCCAAGGCGCACGTCAGAATAAATTTTACCAGTAATGTGTCTTTCAACGATTTGCCTGATGCAGTCGATTGGATTGTCTGTCGTTTTGAGGGGCGCGATCCAATTGACGTCAATGAAACGGTCAATATTGTCGGCGATGGCGGCAAGGCCAAGCGCATGTTTGTCCGGGAAATGATGGTAGAGCGACCCCTTGGTGCAGCCTGCGGCCTTCAGAATGTCGTTCAGGCTCGCTGACCGATATCCATTCAGGTGGATTTCTTCAAACGCAGCATCAAGCAAAGCCCGTCGTGTTCGCTCGCCACGAATGTGACGTGCGTCAGGCGCCTTTAATGAAGGCACGTCTTCAGACGTAGATGTGTTTTCGCGTTCAGCCATGTTCGGGTTCCCAGCAAACCGACCAGTTGGTCTAGTACCTAGTTATCCTCATGGTAAGCGTCAAGGTGCCGCTGAGGAATTTTTGATAGAAGAACAAACCCTTGTTTCGTGAGGATTTCTGGGAGGTTTCGGTTTGTAACACCCATTTTTCCGCAGATAGGTCTGAGTGGGTGTGGGGTTTAGGGGTGCTGGCCATTTGGAAATATATTGCGGATCCACTCGGGCTCTATCTGCTGACTGAAGAAACCCGCAACCTTTTGTTCTTTCCGTCTTTCACTGTGTTTGCAGCCACGTTGGTGCTTCTCGCGTTTCGCAGCGATGATACGTGGAGCCTTGATGCCCGTATGGGGTGGTAGCTGGCCTCTAACTGGTAGATTGAAGACGTTTGCTTTGCCGTTCAGCTGTTAGTCCGCGAATGACAGATTCCATGATGTCTTCATGGAACTTGTCGCAGCCGATGCAAAGGTTCGCAAAGGGCTCACCGTTTGGCAGTTGGGTGTGAGATGCGTCAAAGAAACGTTCTTTCGACCATCCGTGTTGGAGCCCCATGCGGTCTGGTGCACCTTCGTTTAGCGCCTCAAAAATGGGATGACCTTTTAGGCTGTCGAGAATTTCCGTCAGCGGTTCTTCTGCCACATTACCAATAGGTACTTTGGTTTTGAGGCAACAGGGATAGACGGAACCATCCGGTTCAATGGCCACTTCTGATCCCGCAAGCCCATAGTTCAGGAAGTTCTGGCCGCCTGATTGTCTGGCACAGAAGTTTGTTTCCATTGTTGCTTGTGAAAGTGAGTTTTCCCACGCGCGGCCTCGTGGCCAAAGTTCTCCGATCCATTGTTCTGGTTGGGCACCGAAGAAAAAATAGAAGGGTCCGTCTTCGGTCAAGTGATCGCGACCACTTGCCCGGTCTGGCACGGCTTGTATGCCAGCGGCTTCAAACATGGTGGTGAGTTTTTCGACCAGCGGCAAGCGTTTGTCGCCTTCCATGCCAACGTGAAAATCATCCATGCCCGCAATCGCAATCATCCAGACATTGCGCTCCAGCATTTCATCAATGATTTTTGGGGTGACCAGATCACCTGTTGTTTGAATGGAGAGGCGCACTCCCTTGGGGCCATATTTTTCATTCACAGCGTCAAGGGCCGGATAAAAGAGGCGCTCTCGAACAGGCTTTATGAGGACTTCGCCACCAGCCAAAATGATGCGCCCGAGGCGGGCTTCCGGTTCTCCATCTGAGCCCAGATGTTTTGGGTCCTTGTAGAGCATCGTATCGGGCAAGTTTGCGATCACCTTGCGAAAGTGCGCATCGCTTTCTGAGAGAACTTCTTCCAATCCGTCGCGGACGTAGGGTTTGAACCGCGTGTCGTAGCAATGTTTGCAGCGGCGGTGACAGGCCCAAGTCAAAACGTAATAAATTGATTCCACGCGGCATTCCTCTCTCGGTTAGCTCAACCTAACAATCTGAGGCTCACTGTCGCTTCACAAAATCGAGAGATGGTGTCTTTAACGTGGGCGGTCCCCGTTGATCGTTACGCGCCGCATGTGTCGGCGTTGGCCGTGATAATCGTTGAGCGCATAATGTTGCACTGCGCGGTTGTCCCAAAAGGCGACAGCGCCGACTGTCCAGCGAAAGCGACAGGTGAACTGTTCCTGAGTGCAATGGTCAAACAGGAAATTGAGCAGCGGCCTGCTCTCGCGCCGCGTCATGTTCTTAAAGTACATGGTGAATGCTGAGTTGATGTAGAGCGCTTTGCGGCCGGTTTCTGGGTGTGTCCGGATCACTGGGTGCTCGTACTTTGGCACATCATCGCCAGCCTGGTTGATCGCCATTGATGATC
>Ga0209344_10001483_pt1 | contig 30294 bp, 26 predicted proteins | sample Cruoilmetagenom6_FD_187293 | JGI IMG/M metagenome (GOLD analysis project Ga0209344, IMG submission 187293) | Oil polluted marine microbial communities from Coal Oil Point, Santa Barbara, California, USA - Santa Barbara Oil Seep Sample 6 (SPAdes)... | ecosystem: Environmental > Aquatic > Marine... | reverse complement strand
GCTACATGTAAATCCATCTTGCCATTTTATTTTCGCTAAATAGGCTTTACAAGCATCATCATTTGGTAGTTCTTTTATAAAGTTTAATATATCTTGTCCTTCAAAATGTTCCATAGTTCATGTTTTTTAAGCAATAAGATACAGAAACTAAATGACTAACTTAATTTGTTTAATTCATCTTTACCTTTCGTAATTGTTTTTAGGGAATCAAGTTTTTCTTGTTTTACGACTTCCTTTTTAGTGATATAATTGTCATAAAGTTTTTGCCAATTTTGTGCGTTTTGGCTTTTCTCTTTTTTACCAAAATAATTTTCGTTCTTTAGAAAATCGGCAATTAGGTGCTTTTTTAATTTTTCTCTAGCCGAATCACGTTCCGTCTCAAAGTTTGCAATTAATGAATTGTGACTTTTAATAACTTTGTTAATTTCTGAAAACCAATCTTCAAATTCTTGTAGGTCGTATTCGGTTTCTATTAATGTAATAACATTAAAAATGTTTCCATCTTCTTTCCTTGTAAGTTCACTCAATAAATGATTTAATTCAGAAATGTAATTGGACTTTATTGATTCATAAGAATTAATTTTATTCTCAATTGTTTCTCTTACTTTTTCGGTAAAGTCATTTTTACTTTTTGGTATTTCTATTGAATTAATTAAAACTATTTCTGAATTAATAGAATTTCTTATAGTTGAAATTCTATCTCTTAAATCTTTTGAAGCGTTTGAGAAATAATTATTTAAAGATGTAATTCTATTATTCTCGACCTGATTACCGCAAATTGAGCAAGTCTCTGAATTTTCCTCAAATTCTAGACCTTCTTTTACCCAACCATACAAATCTTTATTATTTTCTAAAATATCTATTACAACATCTTTGGCAGGCTCTTCCTTAAGAAGTGCAGAAACCGAATTTTTTAAATTAATTAGTTTTAATTCAATTTTAAGTTCGTCAAATTCTAGAAAGTTATTTGTTGAATTTGATAAAACTTTTAGGACTTCAATTTCTTTATTTTCCGAAATGATTAATGAATCGATATTGTCTTTTGAAATAGAATTTAAAGTTGCCTTAAAATGACCTTTGTCGAACGGAATAGTGTTGTTGGATATGATTAATCTAATCGCTTTACTTTCTTCTCTGAAACGCCAAGTTTCAAATTCATTAAAAGTATTAGTAGGTTGTTGAGTTGAAGTTTTTTTTACTTTCGCATAATCAATTTTTTCTTCCAACTTTTCGATTTCACTTCGAATTGTTGTGTTTTCTCCAACATCAAAAGCAATAGGTTCTCCTAGTTCTGTTCTGGAATCCCAAGTTAATTTTGAATCAATATACTCCTTGTTGAAAATAAAAACTGTTTTGTTGTAAGTGTCTAAATTCTCACTATCAAACTCTTGACTGTTTTCAAGTCGAAGTTTAAACTTTGCCTCCGGATAATCTGTATGAATCGTTTTGTCTCGAAGTGAACAGAATATTCGGGATAGAGTAGTTTTTCCAGAATAATTCCAACCATAAATGATATTTTTTTCTTTGAAATCTTGTAGTTTAGAATCTCTATTCCAATTAAAATCATTGAAAACTCCAAATTTTTCTATGGTAAGTATTTTTTCTATCATTTGTTTTTTTCAGCTTGCATACAATGGACTTGTGAATGAAACGTAGCGTATAAAAAGACACTAAGTTTTCGGATAAACACAGAGCCGAATTTTTATATTTTGTTTTTAATTTTTCAGCTTTAAAGCCAAATTAAAAATTTGGCGGACTTCATAAATGTACCCATAACTTGGTTTAAGCGCCTAAACCCGTATTAATTATAGGCATTGTTGGAGCATCGTACTTTTTCGCACCCTACTATTTAGAAAGGTGTTTTTTCATAATCCAACCCGTTCTAGGTAGTCCATCGTCTATACTTAAATAGCTAACTAAAACCCATTTATGATTAACATTCAGGACAATCAATTCAAAATCTGGAGGTAATTTCTCAAGTACTAACGTTTTTTTTCTAGGTTTGAGCATTACTTTACAATTGATTTTTGTGGTCCTGATTTCTTTCTTATCCTTAATTTTCTGTTCGAACGAAGAAAATTGAGTTTTAATGACCTCGTTAATTTCTTCTTTAGTAGCAAACTCGGGTTTTGGTGTCCAATTTCTTAATTCTCCGGATATAGCAAGAAGAAAACTTAATATTGTAATAATTTTCCATAGAATCGAACTGTCCTTTTTATCAATTTGATCAACTTTAATTTCTATTTTACTTAAAAATTGCTCTAATTCTTTTAGGTTTTCTTTTGTAATACCCTCTTGCTCAACAATATCATCATTAATTGAAGTCGCTTTTGCAGTAATCTGTTCAAAGTCACTTATGAGGTTCCACTTTTGTTGTGATGCAGCTAATTTTGCTAACTGACCTGCTATATCATTAAACGCATATTGTAAATTTGTTATTTGATTAGTAGGCGGTAAGATTTTTGCAAGGTTATTAAAACTGCTAAATAGGGCTTTGTTTTGAGTTCCTATTTTTGACAAAGATACAATTACTCCTTTTGGGATTACGGTATTTGCTTGAAATGCTGTTAATCTTACAACATCACTTTGTTTCATAATTTGGCTTACAGTAGTGTCAAGTCCAACAATACCTTTTAACAGTCCTTGCTGCATTGCAAATCCAGCCATTTGGTCTTGCCATTTTGTTGCCTTCAACATTTTTAAAACAGAATCGTTTAATAATGGAGACATATTAATTTTGTTCTGAAGATTTACAGTACCCAAAGTGTCCGCCAAAGTTTTCAAATTTTCTGTAATCTTGTCCAATTGCTAAAAGTTTTTCAGTATTTGCACCAACGTACGTATATACGTAACAAGGTACGTTTGTTTCCTGTTTTAGTGAGTAAAGCTTACGTTAGCTAATTTACCACTAAAGAATAAACCTACAATTTCTAATTCACACTCCTTTACGGGAAACCATAACTGGTCAAAAATTATGTATGGTTTGGGTATTTTTACGACCAAGTGGTCATGTCAGAGAAAATTCTATTTATCTATAATGCCAATAGCGATACCGGCAGTAAAATGTTAGACTTCGCCCATAAAATTGTGAGTCCCGATACCTACAACTGCGCCCTCTGCTTATTAACCTTCGATAATTTTACCGAGAACAAACAATGGAAAACCTTTAGAGAAAGTTTGCTAGCCAAAGGCTACGAGCTAGAGTTCTTTCATAAAGATGAGTTTCAAGAACACTATGAAAGCAAATTTGGGCATGCATTTACCTATCCTATTATATTAGTAGAAACGCCCCATGATTTAGAGGTGTTGGTCACGACCGAGAAGTTGAATGCTTTTGAGGACGTGCAGGAACTAATAGGTGTGGTTAAATCTTCAGTGGTCAGTTTTCTGTAACAGTTGGCAGTTTTTTTTTAGTTGTTGGTCTTACTCGGTCGCTGAGCTTAGTTTAATTGATGTGTATTCCGGTCCCTTCGACTGCGCTCAAGATGACATAACGTATACGAGTTGATTTCGTTTAAAGAGTGTACCATTGTCAGTTCGAGTGAATTTCGAGGTACGAGAAATTTGCTTGCCCGCCGACAAGGAGGGTATTTAGAACAGGTTTGGTACACGCGAAGGTTCTCGATTCAAATTTTTTACTTCCGCTATACTAGAGTAAAAATTTCACTCGAACTGACAATACGTTACGTAGGAAGTAAAAAATAAAGTACAAAGTATTAGATAGGGAGTATTAAGTATTAGGTAATGAATGTGTGGTAGTGAATATTAAATATGAATATTAGGGTAACAGTCCTGATTACGCAGTACTCGGTATTAGCACGAACAGCTATATACTTTGTTCTTAATACTTAATACAAAAACGCGAAGCGTAAAAAAAAAACGAACAACGAACTACTGCAATCTGAAAAAGAGAAAACTGCCAACTGTGACTGTGAACTGAATACTTAATAACAACTACTTCTTCGTTGCCTCAAAAAACTTATCGTTAATATCGTCAATGTATGCTAGTAATTCATCGCGACCGCTGCGATGGCTAGAGCTGGTGATGAAATGTGGTGGGGCTTCTTCCCATATGTCTTCCATCAATTTGTTCAGGTATTTTTTCTCTTGTCGCTCAATGGCTTTTGGCTTTAATTTATCGGCCTTAGTGAAGATGATTGCAAATGGTACTCCGTTTTCACCCATCCATTGCATGAACTCCATATCTATAGGTTGCGGATCATGGCGAATGTCTACAAGTACAAAAGAACAAACAAGTTGCTCTCGCTGTAGAAAGTAATTGGTAATATATTTTTGAAAGGTGTTTTTGTCCTTCTTGGAAACACGTGCATAACCGTAACCCGGTAAATCTACCAAAAACCAATTTTCATTGATTTTAAAATGGTTGATCAATTGGGTCTTACCAGGTCTGCCAGAGGTTTTTGCCAAGCTCTTACGTTCGGTCAACATATTGATCAAAGAAGATTTACCAACGTTAGAACGACCAATAAAGGCGTACTCGGGTAAAGGCTCTTTTGGGCATTTGGCAACATCGGAGTTACTCATTACAAAGTCGGCCGACTTTATTTTCATCCGTAGGGTATTTAGAAATTGTTTTTCGTCAGCCACTCATCAAGAATGGTGTTGAATTGGTCGGGATGCTCCATCATAGGTGCATGTCCGCATTTATCCATCCAAAATAAATCTGAATTTGGTAAAAGCTCATCGAACAGTTCTGCAACGTCTGGCGGAGTAACCGTATCATTTTTTCCCCATATAATACAAGTAGGGGTTTTCAAGCTTGGTAGATCTTGCGCCATGTTGTGGCGAATAGCACTTTTAGCGATCGCCAAAGTCTTTACCAATTTTACACGATCGTTAACCGTAGCGAAAACTTCATCTACGATTTCTTTAGTAGCTACTTCTGGGTTATAGAAAACATCTTGTGCCTTCTTTTTAATAAACTCATAATCACCACGTTTAGGGTAACCATCGCCCATTGCGCTCTCATAAAGACCAGAACTACCGGTAATGACCAAAGCTTTAATTTTTGCTGGGTATAGTTTGGTGTGTAAAAGACCAATATGACCGCCAAGGGAATTGCCTAAAAGAATAACATCATCTAGCTTTTTATAGTCAATAAATTTTTTAAGGTATTTGGCAAAATTCTTAACCGTTGTTTTTAACATCGGCATAGAGTACAAGGGTAATTCAGGTATAAGAACTTTGTATCCTTTAGGAGGGAAATAAGTGTTCACCCCTTCAAAATTACTTAAACCGCCCATGAGTCCGTGAAGAATAATTATGGGTTTTCCTTCGCCTTTTTCTATGTACTTAAATCCTCCTTCGTTAATTAAATCGTTTTCCATGCGCACTACTCATCAGTAATTGTCCAAATATAGGTAATTACAGAGAATAGCTAACTACTCTTTTCGATAAGGTGAGCACATCAATTTCTCAAATTTCATTTTTTCAAGTTTTAAAGGTCAAGTGGTAAAATGAAGCAATAAATATCGATGAAGTGCAAAAACGTGTTCAAAAGTGGGGTAATTTATTAACAAAGTGGTTTTTAGTGGTAAAATGTGGTAATAATATTTATATATTTGAGTTATATAAACAAAACACATCCATTTTGGACATATTTTTCTTTGGGACTTTTAACTGCAAGGCTGATGCCAAGGGGCGTATTATGCTCCCTGTCGCGCTGCGCAATCAAGTGGCTCCAATACTAAAGGATGGGTTTTTTATAAAGAAGTCATATTTGAGCGAATGCCTGGAATTATACCCGGCATATGAGTGGCACAGAGTAATGGCAGAATTGAACGAGAAAAGCAGGTTCGATGAAGAGAACCTACAATTTATAAGAATGTATACGGCAGGGCTACGTCAAGTAGAAGTAGATGCTACCGGTAGATTGTTGATTCCTAAAGACATTATTTCATTAGGTGGTATCACTAAAGAAGTGGTTATAGCACCAATAGGTAAAAGATTGGAGATTTGGGACAAGAAAGCCTATGACGAATCTATAAACGCAACGAAAGAAGAGAAGGTGAAGTTGGCAAAGCGTGTAATGTTGGGTGAAAAACCAAGTGGAGATGTATCATAACCCTGTATTGCTGAAAGAATCAGTAGATGGATTGAACATCAAAGAAGACGGTATATATGTAGACGTAACATTTGGTGGTGGAGGTCACTCTAAAGAGATATTGAAAAGATTGGGGAAAGAAGGCAGATTGTATGCCTTTGATCAAGATGAAGATGCACAGGCAAACGCGTTAGGTGATCCAAGATTTACGCTGATAGCGGAAAATTTTAGGTACATCACCCAGTTTTTAAAGTTCTATGGCATAAAGAAGGTAGATGGTATTCTTGCGGATTACGGAGTGTCATCACATCAGTTCGACCAGGCGGAAAGAGGGTTCTCTACCCGTTTTGATGCGGATCTGGATATGCGAATGAGTAAGCGTAATACGTTATCGGCTTTTGATGTAGTAAATAAGTACTCATATGATGACTTGCGTAAAGTGTTGTTCGAATACGGCGATATTAGAAATGCGAACGCCATGGCAAAAGTAATCTTTGCTAGCAGGGAAGAAGAGGAGATACAAACTACCGATGCGCTGAAAACAGTGTTGAAGCAGTTTTTACCAGAACATAGGCAGCATAAAATATTGGCACAGATATATCAGGCAATTCGCATAGAGGTGAATCAAGAGATAGAAGTGATCAAGGAGTTTTTGGAGCAGGCTCCAGGTTTATTGAATGAAAAAGGAAGGCTAAGTGTCATTAGCTATCACTCTTTAGAAGACAGGCTTGTAAAAAGATTTATAAGGGCAGGTCAGTTTGAAGGGGAGCCGGAAAAAGATTTTTACGGCAACATAGATGTACCGTTAAAGAAAGTTGGTGGATTAATAGTGCCAACAAAGGTAGAAATAAAAGAAAATAACAGGGCACGGAGTGCAAAATTGAGAATAGCAGAGCGTAATGGCGAAAAATAAAATGAAAACAGGTGTATTGGACCTATTGAAGGGTAAATTTTTGGTGAGCGGTGACGCCCCTAAAAATTGGCTGTTCATTATTTTTATTTCTTTTTTGGCAACGGTAATGATCAGCAGCTCTCATAGCGCCGATCAAAAAGTACACCGAATTGCTTTATTAAATGAAGAGGTAAAAGAATTGCGTAACGAGTTCGTAGATATGCGATCAGATGTACAGCAGTTAAAATTAGAATCGAGCATTACCGGTAAAATATCGGAAAAAGGACTGTTTCCTTCAGAGAATCCCCCGCAGAAAATTAAGGTGAAATCTTTAAAAGAGGAGGGATAATGGCAACAACGGATAAAAGCATATTAAAAAGGCTTTACATAGTGGCTGGTTGCATGGTGCTTTTCGCTGGAGCAGTGTTGTTCAAGCTGGTTTCCATACAAATTGTAGATGGTGAAAAATACCAGGCATTGGCAGAAACACGTACAGAGCGTATGTTTACCATTGAGCCAAATAGGGGTAACCTATATTCAGATGACGGCAGCCTTTTGGCAACTTCAGTGTCTAAATACACCATCCGTTTTGATGCCGTAACAGTAAGTAATGAAGATTTTAAGGAAAATGTGAAACCATTGGCAGATGCCTTGGCAAAACAATTCGGTAAAACATCTTCTCATTATCAGCAACTTTTAAGAAAAGCAAGAGAGAATAAAAATAGGTATGCGTTAATTGTGCGTAACCTAGATTATTCTGAATATATGGCGGTGAAAGATTTTCCGCTATTCAATAAAGGAGCGTTCAAAGGCGGGCTCATTATTGAGCAGAAAACAAAACGAGAGCATCCGTTAGGTAAAATTGCCGAACGTAGTGTTGGGTATGAGCGTGTAGATGAAAACGGGTATTATACCCGTGTAGGTATGGAAGGTGCTTTTGGGGAATACCTAAGAGGAATTTCTGGAAAGCGTTTAAAACAAAAAATTGCAAAAGGACAATGGAAGCCTATTGGTAACGATAACATCATTGAGCCAAAAGATGGTTATGATGTGTATTCTACTATTGATATTAATATACAAGATATAGCGCACCATGCATTATTGGGTCAGTTGGAGAAATATCAAGCAGACCACGGTACGGTTATCGTAATGGAGGTGAAAACCGGTGAGGTTAAGGCAATCTCAAATTTAGGCCAGACTTCTGAAGGTAAATATTACGAACGTTTAAATTACGCTATTGGTGAATCTCACGAACCGGGTTCTACATTTAAGTTGGTGAATTTGGTAGCGGCTTTAGAAGATAAGGTGATAGATACCAGTTCTGTGATAGATACCGAAAAAGGAGCTTGGAAATTATACAAGCATACCATTAGAGATACTAAGCGTGGAGGTCATGGAAAGATTACCATGTCAGAAGCTTTCGAAGTATCGTCTAATGTGGCATTTGCTAAAATGATTCACGAAGGGTATAAGAACGACCCAGAGAAATATGTGAACAGACTAATGAGCATGGGTATCCATAAAGAATTAGGGCTGCCGGTGGTTGGAGAAGGTAAACCTGTGTTGCGTTACCCTGGTGATAAAGGGTGGTCTGGACTTTCATTGGCGCAAATGGCTTATGGTTATGAGGTGTCTATGACTCCGCTACAAACCTTGGCATTCTATAATGCGATTGCGAACGATGGTGAAATGGTGAAGCCACGATTACTGAAAGAAGTAAAGGAATGGGACAAGACCATTGAGAAGTTCGATAAAAAAGTTTTGAATCCTGCAATTTGCTCTCAATCTACCGTGAAGATAGTACAGCAGATATTAAAGAATGTTGTGGAGAAGGAACACGGAACCGGTCACCGTATGTATTCCAAGAATTTTTCAATGGCAGGAAAAACAGGGACAACACAGACCAATTATGTATCTAAAGATAGGTCAAAGTACGAATACGTTTCTTCGTTTGCAGGATATTTTCCGGCAAATGATCCAAAGTATTCCTGTATCGTAGTTATTCATAAGCCGGACAAAAGTGTTGGGTATTATGGTGCCGATGTATCTGGACCGGTATTTAAATCCGTGGCGCAAAAAGTATATGCAACATCACCATTAACAAGTGAGGTAGATGTAAAAGATGTATTGATCGCTAAAAATGAAGATTCTCATCAAGGGTATTATAAGGTGGCACAAGCAAAATATTCAGCAATGCCAAATGTAAAGGGGATGTGTGGTATGGATGCTGTTGCCATTCTTGAGAATTTAGGAATAGAAGTAGAAGTAAAAGGAAACGGAAAGGTGAAAAACCAGTCCATTACCAAAGGCACAGATTTAAAATCAGTGAAGAAAATAGTGTTAGAATTAATATGATGCAATTAAAGGACATATTATATGGAGTGCGTATTACTGCTGTTAGCGGTACTACTTCTTGTGATATAGCATCAGTTCGTTTTGATTCTCGCGAAGTACAAAAATCTGATGCCTTCGTTGCTATAAAAGGAACGTTGACAGATGGTCATAAATTTATTGATCAAGTAGTAAAAGCTGGGGCAAGAGCAATTATTTGCGAGCATTTACCGTCAGAGATGATAGATGATGTTACGTATGTACAAGTAGAAAGTGGTAATCAGGCCTTGGCATTAATGGCTTCTAACTACTACGGTACGCCATCAAAGAATTTGAAATTAGTAGGTGTTACGGGTACCAATGGTAAGACTACGGTATCTAGCTTATTATATCAGTTATTCAAGAAAGCAGGGTATAAGGTAGGTTTATTATCCACCATTAAAATTATGGTAGATGATACGGTATATCCAACAAAACATACCACTCCTGATGCATTGGTCATCAATAAGCATTTGCAGTTGATGAACGAAGCCGGTGTAGAATATTGCTTTATGGAAGTAAGTTCTCATGGTATTCACCAGAAAAGAACCGAAGGATTGGTATTTGAAGGGGCGATTTTTACGAATCTTTCCCATGATCACCTAGACTATCATAAAACATTTGCAGAGTACCGCGATACTAAAAAGATATTGTTTGATCAATTGCCAAAAACGGCATTTGCATTGACCAATGTAGATGATAAGAACGGTTTGGTAATGTTGCAGAACACCAAGGCTAGAAAAGCAAGCTACGCCTTAAAGAATTATGCAGATTACAGAGCGCAGATTTTAGAGAATCAGTTTGATGGTCAGTTGTTGAAGATCAACGACAATGAGCTTTGGACAAAATTAATAGGTCATTTCAATGCCTATAATATGCTGGCTATTTATGCTACCGCTGATTTATTGGGATTGGAGCAGTTTGAAACCTTGCGCTTATTGAGTGAGTTGGAAAATGTAGACGGAAGGTTTCAATATCATATATCAAAGAAAAGAATTACGGCTATAGTTGATTATGCCCATACGCCGGACGCCCTAAAAAATGTGCTTGAGACAATCAACACATTGAGAACTGGAAATGAAAACGTCATCACCGTTGTGGGGTGTGGTGGCGATAGAGACAGATCTAAGCGTCCGGTAATGGGCAATATAGCATCAGAAATGAGTAATAAAATCATCTTTACTTCCGATAACCCTCGAACGGAATCCCCTACTGAAATTATTGCAGAAATGGAGGCAGGGGTAGAACCACAACATGTAAAAAAGATTTTATCCATTGAAAATAGAGAGCAAGCGATTAAAACCGCATGCCAATTAGCCAATGATAACGATATCATATTAGTAGCCGGTAAAGGTCATGAGACCTATCAAGAAACCAACGGCGTACGTATAGATTTTGACGATTTTAAAATAGTAAAAGAGCTGTTGACCAGTTTAGAAAAATAACCAAGGCTTAGATGCAAGAATAAAGAATTTATGTTAACCTACCTGTTCGAATATTTAGAAAAACAATACCAATTGCCTGGAGCTTCGCTGTTTCAGTTCAGCACATTCCGTGCGGCAATGGCTATCCTGTTTTCGTTGATGATTGCGACGGTATACGGTAAGCGTGTTATTCTATTTCTTCAAAAGCAGCAAGTAGGTGAAACTATTCGCGATTTAGGTTTAGACGGTCAAAAACAAAAGACAGGTACGCCAACTATGGGTGGTGTGATCATTATCATGTCTACCTTAATACCGGTGTTGCTTTTCGCAAGGTTAGAAAATATTTATATTATGCTGTTGATATTCACCATGTTGTGGATGGGCGCGATCGGCTTTTTAGATGATTATATTAAAGTATTCAAAAAAAATAAAGAAGGGTTAAAAGGAAGATTCAAGGTATTGGGTCAGGTAGTATTGGGTCTTATAGTAGGAGCGGTACTTTATTTTCATCCAGAAGTAACTATGCGTGACCATGATAAAACGATCATTACTCAAGAATATACGGTTGAGCAAGTAAAGGGAGAAGAGATAAAGTCGACCATGACAACAGTTCCTTTCTTTAAGAACAACGAGTTTGATTATGGTAATTTGATATCGTGGATAGGTGAAGGAGCAATGGAATATGCATGGCTATTATTCATACCCATTATCATATTAATAGTGACCGCAGTATCTAACGGAGCAAATTTAACTGATGGGATAGATGGTCTCGCAGCAGGTACATCGGCAATTATCGTATTTACCTTGGGCATTTTTGCGCTGGTATCAGGCAACATTATCTTCTCTGATTACTTAGATATCATGTACATACCAAGAGTAGGTGAGTTATTGATTTTTATTACTGCTTTTGTTGGGGCCTTGGTCGGATTTTTATGGTACAACGCTTTTCCTGCCCAAGTTTTTATGGGAGATACGGGTAGTTTAACTATCGGTGGTGTGATAGCGGTAATAGCAATAATCGTTCGTAAAGAATTATTGATACCCTTGTTATGCGGAATCTTCTTTGCAGAATCACTTTCGGTGATGATGCAAGTAGGGTATTTCAAATACACAAAGAAAAAAATTGGTGAGGGCAGGCGTATATTTTTAATGTCGCCATTGCATCACCATTATCAGAAAATGGGATATCACGAAAGTAAGATCGTAACTCGTTTTTGGATTGTAGGTATACTATTGGCAATTTTAACCGTAGTGACATTAAAAATCAGATAATGGCGCTTTTGGTAGTACTTGGAGGAGGGGAAAGTGGTCTAGGAACAGCCATTTTAGGAATAAAAAAAGGGTACGATGTATTTGTATCCGATAAAGGAAAAATAAAAGAGAAGTATAAAAACGTTCTTGAACATTTTGGAATTGATTGGGAAGAAGAACAGCATTCCGAAGACCGCATTCTAAAAGCCGATTTGGTAATGAAGAGTCCGGGTATACCAGATAAAGTACCCTTGGTAGAGCAATTGGTAGCGAAAGGTGTTTCCGTAATATCAGAGATAGAATTTGCATCAGAATACACCGATGCAAAAATCATTGGTATCACGGGAAGCAATGGAAAAACAACGACAACCATGCTAACCAACCATATTTTGGCAAGTGCCGAATTAAAAGTTGGTATGGCAGGAAACATTGGTGATAGTTATGCGAAAATGGTAGCGGAGAATAATTTTGAGTATTACGTACTTGAGATTAGCAGTTTTCAATTAGACGGTATAGTGGATTTTAAACCACATATTGCCGTAATTACGAATATTACGCCAGATCATTTAGATCGGTATGAGTATGAGTTTGAAAACTACATAGCATCTAAATTCAGAATAGCAAAAAACCAAGACGAAAACGATTATTTGATTTATGACGCAGATGATACGGTTTTGGTAGAATGGCTGAACAAGCACCCGGTTAAATCAAAATTGATGCCCTTTTCACTGAATAAAGTATTTGATCAAGGTGCATTTATAGAACAAAACGAGATAAAAATAAAAACAACAACAGACACTATTAGCATGACGAAGAACACTTTGGCCTTAGAAGGTCAACACAATGTAAAGAACACAATGGCAGCGGCAACAATTGCAAAATTAGTTGGTATTCGTAAGGAGACGATAAGGGCCTGTGTTTCTAATTTTCAAGGGGTTCCCCACCGTTTGGAGAAGGTGTTGAAAATACATCATGTAGAATATATCAATGATTCAAAGGCAACAAATGTAAATGCTGCCTATTACGCATTAGATAGTATGAAAACACCAACTGTGTGGATCGTAGGCGGGGTGGATAAAGGTAATGAGTACATGGAGTTAATGCCATTAGTACGAGAAAAAGTAAAAGCAATTATTTGCTTGGGCGAGAATAATGAAAAGATCAAGCATGTTTTCGGTAATGCCGTAGACTTATTGGTAGAAACATATGCCATGGAAGAAGCAGTGAAAGTAGCTTATAAAATAGCAGAACGTGGAGATACTGTTTTGTTATCACCAGCATGTGCAAGTTTCGATTTGTTTGAAAATTATGAAGATCGTGGAGACCAATTTAAGAACTGTGTAGAGAACCTATAGGTGGCGAATTTATTTCAAAATATAAAGGGAGATAAAGCTATTTGGGCCATTGCGGCACTCTTGGCCTTATTTTCATTTCTGCCGGTCTATAGTGCAAGTAGTAACTTGGTATATGTAGTAGGTAGCGGTACACCAGTCGGGCACTTGGTAAAACATGCTATACTGTTGTTTTTAGGATTTGGAATTATTTACGGGGTACATAAAATACCTACCCACTTTTTTAAAGGGCTTTCAATGATTGCCCTACCCATAGTGTTGGTGTTGCTCATATTCGTTTTGGCGCAAGGCACTTCAAGTGGTGGTACGAACGATAGTCGTTGGATCCGTTTGCCATTGGTAGGTTTCGGTTTTCAGCCCTCTAACTTGGCGGCAGTTGTGTTAATGATATATGTAGCGCGCTATTTCTCTAAGGTAAGGGATATTAAAATTTCGTTTAAAGACAGCATTTTACCACTATGGTTACCTGTTTTCTTGGTGGTAGCTTTGATTTTGCCAGCAAACTTTTCAACGGCTGCCATTGTTTTTTCTATGGTGATGGTATTGTGTTTTTTAGGCGGATATCCTATAAAATACTTATTGGGCATTGTAGGAACGGGAGTACTTTTTCTGTCCATATTCATATTAACGGCAAAAGCTTTTCCAGATTTATTTCCGAATAGGGTAGATACATGGATGAGCAGAATTGATAGCTTTTCCAACCCTGATGATACGGAAGGAACCTATCAAATAGAAAGAGCAAAAATTGCAATTGCAACTGGTGGCGTAATGGGTAAAGGTGCAGGTAAAAGTGTACAGAAAAACTTTTTGCCACAGAGTTCTTCAGATTTTATCTATGCGATTATTGTTGAAGAATATGGTTTGATAGGAGGATTTATCCTCATGTTATTTTACCTGTTTCTCTTGTTTAGAATAGTAGTAGTAGCTAATGGTTGTGCATCGATATTTAGCAAATTATTGGTGCTAGGCGTAGGGTTGCCCATTGTGTTTCAGGCGTTGATAAATATGGCGGTAGCGGTAGAACTGTTTCCGGTAACGGGGCAGAATTTACCATTGATTAGTAGTGGAGGTACCTCTAGTTGGATGACCTGTTTGGCAATAGGCATCATATTGAGTGCAAGTAATAAAAGTATAGTGCAGGAGAGTGCTTCTGGTAATGATGTAGATATGGATGAAACGAACCCTTTAGAGATTTTAAGTGGGCAGTTATAAGTTCATTTTATCAGGAGGAGGTACTGGCGGACATATTTATCCGGCCATTGCCATAGCGAACGAATTGAAAAGAAGATATCCTGATGCGGAGTTTTTGTTCGTAGGTGCAAAAGATAGAATGGAGATGGAGAAGGTGCCGCAAGCAGGATATAAAATAGAAGGATTGTGGATTACGGGAATTCAGCGAAAACTGACCCTAAAAAATCTACTGTTTCCAATAAAATTGATAAGTAGTTTAATGAGAGCAAATAGCATCGTATCAAAGTTTAAACCACACGCCGTAATTGGTACGGGGGGGTTTGCCAGTGGTCCGTTGTTAAAAATGGCAACCACTAAGGGAATACCATGTGTATTGCAAGAGCAGAATTCCTTTGCAGGAATTACAAATAAACTATTAAAAGATAAAGTGAAGAAAATCTGCGTGGCTTATGAAGGCATGGAAAAGTTTTTTCCGAAAGATAAAATTGTAAAAACAGGTAATCCTGTACGTTCAGATTTGGTGGAATTGAATGCCACTAAAAATCAAGCTTTAAGATATTTTGAATTGAATGCCGAAAAGAAAGTGTTGTTGGTATTGGGAGGCAGTTTAGGAGCCAGGAGCATAAACCAATTGGTGGCAGATCATTTAGAATATTTTGAAGAATTAGGATTGCAAGTGATATGGCAATGTGGAAAAGGGTATTACGAAACCTATAAATCACATCAGTCAGAAAATAGTAAAGTACATGCTTTTTTGAATTCGATGGATAAGGCCTATGTAGCGGCAGATTTCATTATTTCAAGAGCAGGAGCGGGTGCGGTTTCAGAATTATGCTTGGTAGGAAAACCAACATTCTTTATTCCGTCGCCAGTAGTGGCAGAAGATCACCAGACGATGAATGCATTGTCGTTGGTTGGGCATGCAGCCGCAATTATGATTAGAGAGAAAGAGCTTGATGAGAAATTTATAGCTGAATTTGAATCGGTATTCAAATCCTCGGAAAAGCAAGTAGAATTATCAAAGAATATTAAGTCGTTGGCATTACCAAATGCAACATCTGATATCTGCGATGAAATAGAAAAATTGATTAAATAAAATGAATGTAACGCAAATACATAGGGTGTATTTTATAGGCATTGGAGGCATAGGTATGTCTGCTTTGGCGCGTTATTTTGCGTTCATAAACAAAGCGGTTGCCGGTTATGATAAAACCGAGACTCCGCTTACACAAGAATTGGCAAGTTCTGGTATGGATATTCACTACACAGATGCTATCGATGCAGTGCCAGAGGAATATAAGAAAGACCGAAAGCATACCTTGGTGGTGTATACCCCTGCGGTACCTTCTAGTCATTCTGAATATCAATATTTTTTGAACAATGGTTTTACCATAAAGAAACGATCGGAAGTACTTGGTTTGATTACTAAAGATTCTTTTTGTTTAGCGGTTGCAGGTACGCACGGTAAAACAACGACATCGAGCATATTGGCGCATTTACTGAAAGAAACAGGAATGAAAATGACTGCTTTCTTAGGTGGAATTTCAGAAAATTTCAATAATAATTTCTTGTTGGAAGGAACAGAATATTCGGTTGTCGAGGCAGATGAATTTGATCGTTCGTTTATGCAATTGACGCCAAATGTAGCCTGTATTACGTCAATAGATGCAGATCACTTGGATATTTATGGTGATGCACATGAATTAGAAAGAACATTTGTTGATTTTACCAAACGATTAAAACCGGGCGGTAAATTATTTGTTCGTAATGGTTTGCCCTTAGAAGGGTTGACCTATGGTATAGAAGACGATTCGGATTATTGTATCCGGAACATAAAAATAGAACATGGCACCTACATATTCGATTTGGAGACCCCCGACCTCAAACTCAAAGGGGTTGAATTTAACAAGCCAGGAAGGCATAATTTGCTCAATGGTTTAGTGGCTTTTGCGATGGCGATGCAAGCAGGTTCCCCACCGCATCGCCTTGCTGAGGCACTATCAACATTTAAGGGTGTGCAAAGGCGTTTTTCGTATAAAATTAAAAATGATGATTTTGTTTTTATTGATGATTATGCGCATCACCCAACAGAGATAAATGCTGTTTTTGAAGCAGTTGCAGAGATGCATCCAGATAAAAAAGTATTGGTAATTTTTCAGCCACATCTATTTTCAAGAACCAGGGATTTTGCCGATGCCTTTGCAAAAAGCTTATCTCAATTTGAGAATGTAGTGTTGTTGGATATCTATCCGGCTAGAGAAGAACCTCTTGTAGGTATAACCTCAAAGTGGTTGTTGGAAAAAGTAACAAGTAGTAATAAAAAATTAATTTCAAAAGAACAAATCCTTTCTGAGATAAAAAAGCAAGATCCTGAAGTTTTAATAACAATGGGAGCTGGAGATATTGGATTAGAAGTAATGAAAATAAAAAAAGAAATGTAGTATGCGGATTAATTGGAATATCATAAAGTTATTTGCTTTAGTTCTGGTAATCACTGGGTTATATGCTTTTTCTAACGAGCGAAATAGCATCAAGCATGTTACTGGAATGAAGGTGGAATTCATTGGAGATCAGAATTTATACCTCACTGAAGGGGCGGTTAATAAATTGTTAATACAAAATTATGGTAGTCTCAAAAATGTGCCTAAAGAAAATATAGTTTTGAATACGGTAGAAAAGGCCCTTGAGGCCAATGAAATGGTGAAAAGTGCCCAGGTCTATCTAACAATAGATGGCGAGCTTACGTCGAAAATAGTTCAACGGAAACCAATCGGACGCATAGAGGGGGATACTAAGTTTTATTTGGATGATGAAGGAAAGAGAATGCCGCTTTCCAATAATCACTCTGCAAGAGTTCCCATCATAACAGGCAATATTAGTGGCAAAAGCCTTGAAGATGTCTATGTCATATTGGAACACATAAATAAGGACGATTTTTTTCGTGAATCTGTGATTGGTATTCATATCAAAGAAGAAAAAGAATATCAGTTACGATTAAGGCTTAATAATTTTGTTGTGAACATAGGCGGTATTGAAGATTTAGAGGTCAAGTTCAGCAATTTTAAGGCATTTTATGCCAAAGCGAACAAGGATAAAACCTTGGAGGATTATGCAGAAGTAAGTTTAGAATTCAATAACCAGGTGGTGTGCACTAAAATATAACTAAAATGGAACAAACTAAATATTCAGTCGGTTTAGACATAGGAACAACGAAAATCGTTGCCATAATCGGAAAGCAAAACGAGTATGGTAAAATTGAGATTTTGGGTATAGGTAAGTCCAAAAGTTTAGGTGTACATAGAGGGGTGGTAAATAATATTACCCAAACTATAAAATCTATTCAGCAGGCGGTTGAAGAGGCAGAAGCAAATTCTGGTCTTAAAATTGGGTCTGTTGTTGTTGGTATAGCCGGTCAGCATATTAGAAGTTTACAGCATAGTGATTACATTACCAGAAAAGATTCTGAAGAGGTAATAGGAGAAGAAGATGTGGATTTGCTATGTAATCAAGTGCACAAATTGATTATGCTGCCAGGAGAAGAAATAATTCATGTATTACCACAAGAGTACAAGGTAGATGGCCAAGCAGAAATTCGTGAGCCTATCGGTATGTATGGAGGTAGGCTGGAAGCTAATTTCCATGTGGTAGTCGGTCAAGTAGTTTCTATAAAGAACGTAGGTCGATGCATTAAAAGTGCAGGCTTGGATCTAGGGAATATTACCTTAGAGCCATTAGCATCTTCTGATGCGGTATTAAGTCAAGAAGAGAAAGAAGCAGGGGTAGCATTGATCGATATAGGAGGTGGTACAACAGATTTGGCCATTTTCAAAGACGGTATCATTAGGCATACTGCTGTAATACCTTTCGGTGGGGGTGTCATTACTGAAGATATTAAAGAAGGTTGCTCGATTATTGAGAAACAGGCCGAATTGCTAAAAACAAGATTTGGTTCGGCATGGCCGGGCGAAAACAGGGATAATGAAATTGTATCAATACCGGGTTTACGTGGTAGGGAACCAAAAGAGATTTCGTTAAAGAATCTTTCTAAGATCATTCATGCTCGTGTTGTTGAAATTATTGAACAAGTCTATGTAGAGATCAAAAACTACGGTCATGAAGAACAAAAGAAGAAATTAATTGCCGGTATAGTGCTAACAGGAGGTGGAAGCCAATTGAAGCATTTAAAGCAATTAGTAGAATATATAACCGGTATGGATACTCGTATCGGGTACCCTAACGAACATCTAGCAGGCGATTCTGATGAAGAAGTTGCTAGTCCGTTATACGCAACGGCCGTTGGTCTTTTAATGAATGCCATTAAAAACCAGGAAAAGTTGAAATTAAAGCAAGAAGATATTTTACAGGAACAGGAAGAAGAATTAGTGTACGCAGAAAGTGATACTAAAGCTGTAGCTCGTCCTACCCTACATAAAGAGCGTAAGTCTGTTTTTGATAAGTGGTCTGAAAAGTTGAAAGAATTTTTAGATAACGCAGAGTAACTAGCATAGCATATAAGAGAATACATAACCAGTAATATTTAGAATATGAGTAAGAACAGCGAATTTGATAATATTTCCTTTGATCTACCAAAAAATCAAAGTAACGTTATAAAGGTCATTGGTGTAGGGGGAGGTGGTAGTAATGCCATCAATCATATGTTCCAAGCAGGGATTAACGGAGTTGATTTTGTAATCTGTAATACAGATTCACAAGCTTTGGACAATAGCCCCGTGCCAAATAAAATACAACTAGGTGTATCATTAACTGAAGGTTTGGGAGCTGGTGCCAATCCTGAAGTTGGAGAACAGGCTGCCATGGAGAGTATGGAAGAGATAAAAGATATGTTGGATACAACGACCAAAATGATCTTTATTACTGCTGGTATGGGTGGGGGAACAGGAACTGGTGCTGCTCCCGTAATTGCCAAATTCGCAAAGGAAATGGATATTCTTACTGTAGGTATCGTAACTATGCCGTTTCAATTCGAAGGTAAAATGCGCGTTGAACAGGCACAATTAGGTATTGAGAAACTACGCAAAAATGTCGACTCGCTGATCGTTATTAACAATAATAAATTAAGAGAAGTGTACGGTAACCTTGGTTTCAAAGCTGGGTTTTCAAAAGCCGATGAAGTATTGGCAACTGCCGCTAGAGGTATTGCAGAAGTGATTACACATCACTACACACAAAATATAGATTTACGCGATGCTAAAACGGTACTATCCAATAGTGGTACTGCAATAATGGGATCTGCTATCTCATCCGGTTCTGCAAGAGCTAATGAAGCGATTATGAAAGCATTGGATTCTCCGTTATTGAACGATAATAAAATACAAGGAGCCAAAAACGTATTGCTATTAATCGTTTCTGGCGCACAAGAAATAACTATTGATGAGATTGGTGAAATCAATGATCATATTCAAATAGAAGCAGGTTACGGGGCAAACATCATTATGGGTGTTGGTGAAGATGAAAGCTTGGGAGAAGCTATTGCTGTAACCGTAATTGCTACGGGTTTTAATATTGAGCAGCAAGATGATATTGTTAATACCGAATCAAAGAAAATTATTCATACTTTAGAAGAGGGTCAACGTGCCGAGGCAATGTTGCTATCAAACACAAAAACGGTACATACTTTAGAGATAGAAGATGAAGAAGAGGAGGTTAAAGAAGTTAAGCCCATAAAAAAGTATGAGTTCGTTGAGGATGAAGATTTTAATTTGATTCCTACAACGAACTACATTAGAAATTTCAATATTTTTTATGAGGAAGTATTAGCAGAGAATGTTTCAGAGGAAGATTACGTAATTGTAGATGCTCCAACATCATTGAGGGATATTGACGTAGTAGATCCTCTAGTTTTAAGTGTTGATGATGAAGAAGATAGATTTGCATCAAATTTTCAATCGTCTTCAAAAGATGACGAGGAAAAGGAAAACGTAATCATGTTTGATCTTCACGATGAAGTTAAAGATATTGATGTTAACGATAGTATTGAAATCGTACCAGTTTTAGAGTACAATAAAAACGGAGAAAAAAGATATAGCTTAGACGATTATATGAAATTGGAAAGCAAGCTTACCGGAGCTAAATCCAAGGCAGAGGAGTTTGAACCAAAGGTTGTTGAAGATGAATTGATTTTCGAGAAAAAAACTGTATCACCTAGAGAGGTAAATACAGAAGAACTACTAGATCCGTTAGATACTCCGATTGAAGAACTATTAAGGGAAAGAGCAGATGAGCGCAGAAGAAAATTAAAAGATTTCAACTATAAGTTCAAGAACAATGCACCTACAAGTTATGACGAGAAGAAACCGGCTTATCAAAGACAAGGTGTTAATTTAAATGAAAATCCAAGAGAAAAAAAAATCTCTAGAACATCGTTAAGCGGAGATAGTAATGACGAAATTCAAATACGATCTAATAACTCTTTCTTACATGACAATGTAGACTAGTTTTAGGCTTTTCGTAATTTTATAAACCCAAAAACTAACTAAGTTTTCGGGTTTTATTTTTTATCTTTGCAGACCAAAATAAAGAAGAAATGGGTTTACAGCAAAGAGTAATGGAGCAGTTGAAATTAGCTATGAAAGCGAAAGATTCGGTAGCACTAGAATCACTTAGAGCTATTAAATCTGCGTTATTGGTAGCAAGTACTAGTGGAGGTGCAGAAGTAACTGAAGATGATGAAATACAGATAGTACAGAAATTGGTAAAGCAAAGAAAAGATAGCGCTGCCATTTTTATAAAGCAGGGAAGACAGGATCTTGCCGATCCAGAATTGGCTCAGATTTCTGTAATAGAGCAATTTTTACCAGAACAGCTTACCGAAGAGGAAGTAGAAAAAGTAGTTGTGCAAACAATAGATTCTATAGGTGCTTCAGGAATGAAAGATATGGGTAAAGTAATGGGTATTGTTTCAAAAGAATTAGCCGGACAAGCAGACGGTAAATTAATTTCTACAATTGTAAAGAAGAAATTAACTTAAGTAAAAAAGTTCATTATATTTTTCAGTTTTATATACTGAAATCGGCCTCGTGGCGCAACTGAATAGCGCATCAGATTTCGGCTCTGAGGGTTGGGGGTTTGAATCCCTCCGGGGTCACTAAAGGGGATTTTTCATAATTTAGATGGGAATTCCCCTTTTCTATTTTCTTTAAATTAACTGAAAATGAGCAGATTGTACAAAAGATTTTATTGACCCGAAAAGTTTGAATTAGCTTCTTTTGAAGTCATACCCAATCCCGTCAAGGAATACCATATATTGTATGGCTCTTTTAGTTTCCAGATTGCTTAACTCCCGCAAAGAAGGTAAGTTACAGGCATAATCGAGTGCCATTTTTACGGATTTCATAAGGTTTGAACTATTCATCCCCCATTTTCCAGTTTTACCTCTAATTCCCTTTGTTTTGCTTTTAGTTCAGGCATAAAAAGGTCGTACTACGACTTTGTAATTTCATTCAACACGACGAATCTTCTTTCCAATGTATCGATTCGTTCTTTGAGTTGACCAAGTTCTTTGGTCGATCGCCTCTTAATTTTTATTGGTCAAGGTGTTGTGGATTATCTCGGTCAATGGTTCAATATACTTTCTATCAGCTATTTTAAATCTCCCCAATATCCAAGCGTTCATCAGTTCGGATGGATTTGTGATTACCTTTATACAGAATTTAATTTTTGCAGCAATGCATCTTTCCTTCGAACAGCTACTTCCAATTTGGAACCTTCTGACAATACAATGTAACCGCCCTTTCCCTTCAAATACGAAACAACGTATTTTAGGTTGACCAGGTGTGATTTATGTGTTCTAAAAAATTGTCCGGAGTCAAGAATTTCTTCAAAAAATTTTAGGGTTTTGGGCGTAGTTATTTTAGTGTTGGGCATGATAAAAATATGGGTGTAATTCGAATCGGACTGTAAACGTATGACTTTGTCAACATCTACCATGACCAAGCCTTCCATAGTAGGAATGGCAAGTCTTTTGGACTGACCTACTTCTACTTCCCTTCTGAAATTGTGAAAAAGTGTCTCTATCCGCTGAGAAGCATCTCTTAAGGCTGTTTGTTTTAAGAGTTTTTTTATTGCCTCGGCCAAATCATCTTTATCTATGGGTTTTAAAAGGTAATCCAAAGCTGAAAATTTAAAGGCCGTGATAGCGTAGTTGTCAAAAGCTGTCGTAAAAATTACTTCAAAATCAATACTTTTCATTTGAGACAACAAATCAAAACCTGTTTTGTCATGTAACTGAATATCTAAAAAAACGATATCTGGTCTTAGGAGTTCGATTTCCTCTTTTCCCTCAGTAACAGAGGCACAGCTCTTTGCAACCTGAATGCTTTCTGAATGGCTGTCAAGAAGCATCTGCAACCTATCGATGCAATGCTGTTCATCGTCAATAATAATGGCTTTCAACATATTTCAGTTAAAATTGAAGTTCAAACGGAATTATCATTTCTACGCGAAACCCCTCTTCAACATCCAATAAATCTATCTTACCTTTGGTTTTCCCCAGTATATTGATAATCTCCAAACGGTTACGGGTAATCTTAACGCCCATTGAGCTTTTGCTATCTTGGGATGGCAAGGTTTTAGAACGACCGACCCCATTATCCTCAACTACACAATGAATAAAATTATCGCCTTTTTTCATAATGATGTTGATATGGCCTCCGTCAGGTTTCTTGGCCAATCCATGCCAAATGCTGTTTTCAATAAAAGGCTGTAAAATCAGTGGTGGGATGAGCGTGTCCTCAATGGCTATGCCATCTTGGATTTCAATGGTGTACGATAACTTATTTCCCAACCTTAGCGATTCAATTTGCATATATAGTTCCATAAGCTCCAAGTCTTCTTTTACACTGATCCATTTCTTTTCGGAGTTTTCCAAAATAGATCTAGCAAGTTTTGAGAATTTTACCAAGTATTCATTGGCATTTTTGGTATCGTTCCTTGTAATTAAATCGCTTATAGAATTCAGGGAATTGAAAATAAAATGGGGGTTCATCTGTGAGCGCAATGCCTTCAACTCGGTTTCGGCCACTTTTGCTTTAAAATCAGATGTTTTTTTCTTTTCTAATTCATCCCGTCTACGTTTGTAAAGAAAGTACCCCATAATACTGAGAATGGTAAGTACAATGGCAGTAACAAGATACCCATTCTTGATCAACTGTTGCTGTTCAATTTCCAAAACTGCTGCAGTTTGCTGCTTTTCCATTTCGAATTGCATTTCCTTTCGCGTCAACTCGGCTTTTTTTTCTTCATTTAGCACACTATCCCTATAAATAATATGTTTTTTATAGGCATCTAGGGCATCCGTAGTTTTAGTTTGATGTTCGTAGACTTTGCTCAATACTTCCCAAGAATCGGCTTGCCACTCTAATGTACCCATTTCTTGGGAAAGGGAAAGTGCTTTATTTCCTGCTTCTTCCGCGGCCGTATAGTTTTTTAAAAGAATGTTGACCTTACCGATACTGTTCAAAGCAGAGGCCAACACATATTTGTTGTCAATATTCTTGGCTATTCTTGCGGTTTCATAGTAATACTCCAAAGATTTTTGATAATCCTTCAATCCCTTATGGCCCAAGGCCAGATTATTGATGATTGCTGCCTGAAAAAAATCGTTATCCTCTTGTTTGGCAAGTGCCAAGGCCTTTTCAAGATAGGGTAAACCTTTTTCATAGTCTTCGAGGTCATTGTATACAATAGCAATATTGGACAACCCCTTAATTTGATTGGGTACGTTGCTCGATGCTTCAGCAAAAGCCAAGAATTCATTGTACTTCTCCAACGCCTTGTCGTATTCCTTTAAATCGGCATGTATGTGGCCAATGTTGCTGTTCAAGGTTGAACTGAGTTCATCATCACTCAAGTTTACCGATAACCTGAGCGCTTTTTGAAAATGGTCCAATGCATTTAGGTTGTCGGCCTGAACATAATACAGATTTCCTTGTTGGCGAAGAGCTAGGGTTTCTCCCCTTTTCCAGTTGATCTCTTGGGCTATTGCCAATGCCTCCTCCGCATAGGAAAAGCCTGATTTGGGGTCAGTATAGGTGAGCTCCGCTGAAGTATTTATCAAGGTTTTTACCCGGAGTGTATCCCTTTCAGAATGGCTAATAAGCTCAATTTTTAACGAATCAAGCGTGGTCTGCGCCTTACCGACTATTGTGAGGAATAGCAAGAAGAAGGGGAAATATCGTTTAAGTCGGTCTAGCATGGCTGGTGGGAAAACAACAAATTTAAAGTTTAAAAAGCTGAAATTGAAACAATTCCTCTTTTAGTTGACGAAAACGGAAAATGCATGGTTATGCACGCTTATGCAAAAATTTGTCACGTTAAATAAATGGTTCTGGATTGGCAAGTGTATTTTCTCTAGATTGTTAAACTAATCAATGACAAATTGCAACTATCATGAAAATCAATCAAACTTTATCGCTTCTGTTTCTTTTGTCATTGGGCATAGCTTGCAGTTCCAATAATGATACGGAAACAGACAAAAGTGAAGAGAATGAAGTACAGGGCACCATACGCCTGACTGGTGATGAGACTACGGAATTTGGCACTTCCCTTACTGTAGGTAATATTGTAGTGGGTAATCCCGTATTGACAGGAACCGACAAATCTGTGGTCTTGCTTTCAGAAAACATTTCGGTGGAGAACAACGAATTGTCATTTGATGAGAGCGAACAAAACGGTTTTGTCATCGTGGCCACCGATTTTACTACGGGGGGGTCGCCAGATATTGAGAAGACCATCTCTATGAATATTACTTCCGATGGGGAAGAGTTTCTTTATGCTTGTTCATCCCCTTTCCAAAATTACTTCATCGCATGCGGCGATAGTTATGCAGTGGATTTTGAAGCCAAGACGGTCACTTTTGAAAATACTACGGTCATCAACACCGAAAATGACATTGTATTGATTATGGATGGTATTATCACTTGGGAATAGAAAACCATTAAAATATGAAAAAAAAGTACTGCTTCCTTTCTTTAGTCCTTCTAATCATCATTGTAAACGCCCAAACCACCACAAGAGAAGATGAAGTTATTGTCTACAAATCTTCCTCTAAAAAGTTTCATGACATAACTTTACAAGCACACGAGGGCCAACCACGATTTGGTGTGCCCAACGATTATCTGCCCGTAGGTCAAAAACCAGAACGAGGAGCCTATACCCCCGAAATACGTAAAAAACAGGCTTTGACTAACACAGGTCATCAGAACTATTCCATTATGGTTAGCCTAAAGTACTTAGAGCCTTTAATGAAAGATTTGGATACGGACCGATTGACAGCAGTATCCGGGAACAACACCGAAACGCAACAGAACTCCATTTTTCTTCAAACCTTTTTGAGAAACCAAGTAGCCCCGAACATCTGTACTAGCGAGGAATGCAAAAATGCAGGGCAGGGGAAAAATGAATTTGAACGGCTCAGAAATTACAAAGCGTTTGTCGAAGGCTGTCTGCCCCCCCTACGAGAATGGAGCACCACTTTTTTTGAAAATGATGGGCTTACTGCATACCACGTATCCCGAATTGCAATTGGAAACAACTACGATTTTGAGCAAAAAGGTTATTGGGTCAGCCATAGTTTTTGGCTGAACACTATTTTTTCCAGAAAAAAAAGTGGAGGAACCAAAACGGTAAACTTTGAACCTGCTGCTCCCTATGAACATACTTTAAAAAACAAACTGGGCAGAGGGTCGGGGTTGCAATTTCTACTGAGATTGGATGAAAAGACAGCAGAGAATTATCAAGTATCTGGCATTACAACACTTTATTTCGTGAAAAAAGTAAAGTTGAAATATGCAACTAAAGAATCGGCAAATGCCCTACGGTCTTTAGCGTTCAACTATTCACATACAAGTCCAGAAATAACGATTTACGAAGACGCAGCATTGACAAAGTTGGTTGCCAATCTTTCTCTGGAAAGCCTAATCTCCAAAACCAATTGACCATGACCAAGATTACACCAGTGCTTTTTTTGTTTTTTTTCATCGTTCTAAAAGGGCAGAACACGTCAAACAATGTTACAACTATTACTTACGAACCCCCGAGCCCATCTTTTATTCCCCTAGAATTGCAAACCCACAATGGCAAGTTACGTTTTGGGGAACAGGACCAACATTATGTGAAGTCAGATGGTTCTTATTTTAAGCAAAACGACACCAACTACGAGAGAATAAGCAAGAAGTCAAGCCATAACCTGATAAGTCAATACGTATTCAGACAGCTTTTGAAAATCAGGTATCAGCAAGAAATTTTTGATGAGATGGACAAAGAACTGTTCACCAAGCGAAGAAACGACATGTATGACAAAGAACTAAAATCGCTCACTGCACAAGAACAATTACTCGTGCTTGCCAATGTATTACTTACAAATCAGGTACAAATCCGATTGTTCTGCAATAAAAAACAACGAGATTGCTCTGCCCGATTTAAAGATGATGGATACTATCGGACCTATACGGACATAGCTCCTTGGGGAGGAAGAGGAGCTTCACAGTTTCAACGATTGCGGGCCTTCAAAACGGCCGCCAATGAGTTTTTTCCAAAAATACAAGAGTGGGGAAATTCGTTGCATCCCGAAAATGAAATCGATGGATATTATGTCGGCATGACCCGATTGGGCGCCTATGATTTTAAAAGTGGAGGCTATTGGTTGGATACCAACCAATTTCACAACCAAGGGTATCTCTTGCAATGGCATAACCTTCAGCCCAAAAACGCATCAGAGCGAAAACTGAAACACCCAAATGGCTCTCAATTGCTTTTCGAACTCTCCCCAGAAAGAGCGGAGGATTTTTCTGAAAAGTACCAAAAACTATATTTGGTCTTTGAGGTAAAAGTAACCCTGAATGGCATTGAGAACTTTCGAATGAATCGGTTAAAAACCCTTTTTACGTTGGTCAGTCCAACTATTTCCATGTATGTTGATGACGGCCTAACAAATAAGGTTGGAGAACTCGATTTAGGTTCCGCAACCATAAAGACAAGATGAAATGATTCATAGAGAACTCAATATAAAAGTACTAGTGGTCTTCCTTTTATTGGGAGTGGCCCAAAATATGCAAGGGCAATTCGTAAAAAAACTAAAGCAAAATTTGGAAGCTAAGGTTGAAAAAAAAGTAGATAAGGAAATCGGCGTGCTTCTTAATAACGAAAACCCAACAACGCCAGAACACGAAGACAAACCAGGGTCAATGAAAACGGCACCAGAAAACAACAAAACTGTTGCCAATACAGCAAAAGAAGGCGTCAACACGATTAATGACACCAATATCATCACTTATAAGGCCCCTTTTTCTGATTATATTGACATTATCATACAATCCCACAAGGGGTTGCCGAGGTATGGCAATATTAATTATAGGCTAGGAGTAACAACACCCGTCAATAGAAATGGGTACAAAACACTTATTGAATTAAAGTATTTTAAGGAAACATACGCTGATATCAACCCTTCAAAATTGACATCCTACCAAGAAAAAAGTGCTGGTGACCAAAAACAAGAAAACTCCTTTTTTGCACAGAGCCATTTGAAGAACCTTGCAGGGCACACCTGTTCAGAAGAAGTCCTCAAAAAATACTTTTGTGATGAAAGCGAAAATTCTTCCAATTCCCAAAATAAAAATAAAGAAATAAGAAGAATCCCTTGCGAATTTGTTGATCGATATGGAGATAGGAGACCGCCTTCACATTGGGGAGGAAGCCGAAACAATGAGTTTCAACAACAAAGAAGCTATAAAGGATTTCTTGAAAATCACTTAAAAGCCCTACAGACTTGGGCCGATACCTTTTATGAAAATGACGAGGAAACAGCTTACTATGTATGTGGGAGTGGAATACAGGGCAAATACGATTTTAAGAACAAGGGCTTTTGGATTTCAGGTCTTATGGGTTCAGGAGGCAGTAATTTTATGCTGCATTCATCAAATTTTTTGGCTTATTCTGAGAATGAAAAGAAAATCAAAAACAGCCATCAACAGTTCTTCTTTTCCATAGACCCCCAAAAAGCCAAGGAGTTCAATCTTCAAGAAAGAATCCCCATAAATTGTGTGTTCAAGGTGAAAGTGTTTCCAAAAGTGGTAAACCATAAGCAGGTTCAGTTCGATTTTGAACTGGTTGACCAAACCATTGAAATCTATAGTAAAAATCCGGCATTGACCGAAAAAATGGGTGAAATAGACATAGAGAAGCTTCAATCCAAATACTAAAACCATGAGGAAAAGAAACTATACAGGCTACATTTTGGGTATATTCTTTTTGGTCGTCTCAACCAATGCCCAAGCACAATTTTTGAAGAAGTTGAAGAAACAGACCGAAGAAAAAATCTTGAAAAGGGCTGACGAAAAAGCGAATGAATTATTGCTAAAAAAGAAAAGTTCCGATCAACATAATGAGGTGGAAAAGCCCTTATCCATCAAGGGCGAACCACTACCCAAAGAAAAAAACCAGAAGCCAGAAGTTCTTAAGAAGACAACACTTGCCAAATTGGATGATTCTGATGTATTGGTCTATAAATCGCCAAATAAAGCCTTCGAGAACGTGGTGATTCAGAAACACAATGGACTGCCAAGGTTTGGTTCTTGTAACTTTTATGTGGTTCCCAATGAAATTACAGCGCGCCAACCAGAAGTAGCCAGGGCCATGAACGAAAAACGCGAAAAAATGAAAACAGGCTATCCCGCCTTTCTCAAGTTGGCAAAGATCAACCTTTTGAAAGATCTGTTTAAATCAATGGACAAAACTGCACTTATGCTGGAAAACAGAGACCTTGTAGAAGAGGAGTTAAAATCAAGAAAAGCGCAGAAATTACTTCGTGAATTTGCCTTTTTGATGGGTACAAGCGACACTAAATTAGAATATTTCTGCGATAACCCTTCCGATTCAGGTCGATGTGCCTTTGCTAGTAAATGGGGTGGTCAACGCGCTGACGACTTTACCGAAAACGAAAAGTATGTTGATTTTATTAGCAAATATTTTGATGATATCCTCACATGGAGTCAGGACTTTTTCAAAGATGGCCGACAAACCGTGTATTTGGTACATCAACTTACAAAGCTCTCTACCTATGATTTTGACCATAATGGTTTTTGGGTGTCATTGCCCCACAAAATGAGAAACAATTTTTATTTGGATTACAATGGTACAAGTGAGGGGTATTTTCATGAGTTCACCCCTGAGAGTGATTTTGGCCAACAAATGCTCAACAAAACCAATCAAGTGAGGTATATCAATGGAAAGGCGCTTTTTAAAATTAGTCCAGAAAAAGCGGAAATTTTGATCAACAACAAGGAAAAGAAAATTCAGCTTGTTTCCAAAGTAACCATCGTTTTCAAAGGATTGAGCGAGTCAAATAGACAATTGTTCGTACCTACTTTCAAATATCATTTTGTTGAACCAACGGTAGAAATTTACGAAGATGTGCAACTGAGCAAAAAAATAGGGAGTTTGGATATGCGGCAATTATCATATAAAGAAAATTGAGTACGGCGAAAAGTTCTAAACATAAAAACATTATGAAATTAAAAAATGTCTTTTTTGGAGTATCGATCAAGCGAGTACTATACATAATTTTTACACCTATCCATGTAACAAGATCCAATTAAGCCACTATTGCTATTTCTTGTAGAGTATAGTCGTCAATGTCATTAACACAATTGCAAAAAAGGTTACAATAAGGAAGTCATTGACTACATTTAAAAAGCCACTGCCCTTGCTGAGTACCATATGAATCATTCGGCTATA
>Ga0209344_10001481_pt1 | contig 30308 bp, 30 predicted proteins | sample Cruoilmetagenom6_FD_187293 | JGI IMG/M metagenome (GOLD analysis project Ga0209344, IMG submission 187293) | Oil polluted marine microbial communities from Coal Oil Point, Santa Barbara, California, USA - Santa Barbara Oil Seep Sample 6 (SPAdes)... | ecosystem: Environmental > Aquatic > Marine... | reverse complement strand
TCTATTTCTTGATCTTATGGACAACCCTACCTTCTTCTACAAGAATGGTACATATAAAAATAGTTGCATCATTTATTTCAACTGCGGACAGCGACGCCGCTTCGTGAGCCACCATGCCGCTTTTTTCTAACGCTTCTTCGTACACCCTGCCTAAACGTCTCTATGGCGCTGTAGAACTACTGCTGGGCGGCTTGCTGCTAATTGCTGTAGGCAAAGGCTTACCACTTTTAATGGCCACTACGGCTAATTGGTGGGTGGCCTTTGCCTTCTACATGTTTATCTCCACCCTGGTCATCATTTTCTGGCCCTACGGCGCACTGGGCTGGGCTAACCGGGTCACGTTGGTTCGTGCGGTTTTGGTTGCACTAGTGGCAGGTGCGCTCGCCGCCAATGCCTTTGTAGGGGCTATCTGGCAGTGGCTGGCGATCGCGGTGATCGCCCTACTGCTGGATGGCATTGACGGCTGGATTGCCAGGCGCACGCAAAGCCATACCCGGTTCGGGGCGCGCTTTGATATGGAGTTGGATGCCCTGCTGATTTTGCTACTGTGTGCAGGTCTGCTGCGGCAGGAATCGCTGGGACTTTGGGTGCTGTTGATAGGCGCAATGCGCTACCTGTTTATCGCCGCCAGTTGGCAACTCCCGTGGCTTTCAAAACCGCTGTTTGCAAGCTTTCGCCGCAAGGCGGTTTGTGTCTGGCAGGTAGTCGCGCTGCTGCTGGCATTAACGCCTATAACCTCCCACCTAGTCGCCAGCCTGCTGGCCATTAGTGCGTTGATCTCATTACTCTATTCGTTTGGTGTTGACGTTTGGTGGTTGTATCGAACACAGCACTCCTAGCGCACTGCATCTTATAGGTAACTGCTTTGAGATTTTGAGCGATATACGCTTGAACAGGCTGTTTCTTACTTACTATAGTAATTTTAAAAACACCAGTAATTATCAAGCTATCTCTCCGCTTTTTCGGGTTCTGGGAGATTCTTATGGATGACTCGACAACAGCACCTTATCCATCCGCTCAGCAAACAGCCCAGACCATCACCACTGCTTGCGAAGCGCTGCCAAGTTTGCAAAAGGAAGATGCGTTCGGCGCTCATTTTGATCGTTTCGGCGATGCCAAGATTGTATTGCTAGGTGAGGCGTCCCACGGAACCTCTGAATTCTATCGCGCCCGCGCCGCCATAACGCGCCGACTCATCGAACAACACAATTTCAATATTGTAGCGGTTGAAGCGGATTGGCCCGATGCCTCCTATATCGACCGCCATGTTCGGCATCGCGCTGCAGCAAGTGACGACCGGCAGGCTTTCACACGTTTCCCTTCCTGGATGTGGCACAACGAAGAAGTGGCTACGTTCATCGAATGGTTGCGTCAACATAATGCCGAGCTGCCTTTCAGCCAACGTACCAGCTTTCGTGGACTGGATATCTACTCACTGCGCGCATCCCTTTTCGCCGTGCTTGATTATCTGGACAAAATTGACCCTGAGGCCGCTAAAGCGGCCCGTCAACGTTATGGTTGTTTAACGCCCTGGCACAGCGAACCAGCCCTTTACGGCCACGACGTATTTCGAGGAGCACGAGATACATGCGAAGAGGCGGTGGTTGAGCAACTGCAGGTGCTACTGAAACACCGTATTGAGTACATGGCCAAGGAGAGCGAAGAAGCCTATTTCAACGCCACACAGAACGCTCGCGTAGTGAGAGCCGCCGAACAGTACTATCGGCTTATGTACCGTGGTTCCACCCAGTCATGGAACCTGCGAGATCGCCACATGTTCGATACGCTGCAGCAGGTTATAGAAGCCAAAGGTGCAGACGCTAAGATGGTGGTCTGGGCGCATAATTCCCATATCGGTAATGCGTCTGCCACTGAGATGGGCTGGCAGGGTCAATTCAATATCGGCGAGCTATGCCGCACCGCCTATGGGGATCAAGCAGTTTTAATCGGTTTCGGCACACACACTGGAAGCGTAGCCGCGGCTGACAACTGGGATTCGCCAATGAAAATCAAGCAGATCGTGCCGTCACGGGCAGACTCTTTTGAACGAATTTTTCATGAAACACGGCTGCCACGAGCTCTTATTGATCTGCGCAGCCTTCAATCCTCGGATGTTTGGGCACACTTAGCTCAAACACGCTTAGAGCGTGCTATTGGTGTTATCTATCGTCCTGAAAGCGAGTACTACAGCCATTACTTCAAGGCCTCGCTAGCGGAGCAGTTTGATGCCTATGTGTGGTTCGATGAGACCACCGCAGTGACGCCACTGCCGAGCGGAAGCCCCCGGGGAGTACCCGACACATATCCTTTTGGGGTTTAGGCCGCTTGGCGCTTAGGAGCTACACTCATGCACACGCAACAAGCACTTTTTGATAATCGACGCGCAGCCGGGCGAGAGCTTGCCTATGTATTATCCGACACGCGTTATGACCTAGTGCTGGCATTACCCCGTGGGGGTGTACCCGTTGCCTACGAGGTAGCGGCAGCACTTAAACTTCCGCTTGACGTGGTCATCGTGCGTAAGATTGGCGCGCCTGGGCAACCCGAGGTTGGGCTAGGCGCTGTCGTCGATGGCGACCCACCTCAAGTGCTGTGGACACCGGATTTGCTGCAGATTTTTCAGCCTTCTGAAAGTTATCTGGAAGCTGAAGTACAGCGCCAACTAAGCGAGATAACCCGCCGTCGTCAGACTTATATTGGTAACCGGGCGCCCATTAACGTTAGCGAACGTCACATATTATTGGTGGATGATGGTATCGCCACCGGCGGCACCGCTAAAGCATCCGCCAGAGCACTACGCCAAGCAGGAGCCGCTTCCGTAACCCTGGCAGTGCCTGTTGCCCCGCAGTCCACGCTGGATGAATTGTCTACCGAGGTTGACGATTTGATCTGTTTAGCTACTCCCGAACCCTATATCGCCGTTGGCCTTCACTATCAAGATTTTACCCAAACCAGCGATGACGAAGTGATCTCCCTATTGCAGCAGATTCACTCCTTTTAACGCATTTTTTGATATAGATTAAAATACAAAAAAGCCAGCTTTCACTGCGTATGAAAGCTGGCTTTGTTTAATTGATTGAGCTTTTATGTGGCCTTAGGCCGCCATCGCAGCGCACTCATTGGCGCAATGATGGCACGCTTTGGCGCACTCCTGACAATGCTTAGCATCGTGTTTAGCACACTCGTCACCGCACGCTTTACAAATATCAGCACATATCCGACAGATTTCCTTGGCGTATTCACTCCCCTGGGCCATGAAGGAAGCTGCCAAGCGGCATATCTGTGAACATTGACGATCCAAACGGATGCACTCTGCCATCATTTTTACATCATCTTCTTGCAAGCAGGCAGTGGCGCAAGAATCACAGTAGATCGCGCAGATATTGCACGCTTCAATACACGACTTATATTTTTCAAACTCCATCTTTTTTACCCTCCTTGTCCTATAAAGAGAATACAGCTTGTATATAGCAAGACATTACAAACCGTACGTTGAGCTCCAATCGACCTCACTTCACTGGATCTCACATAAAGAGTAGAACAGCCAGCCTTCAACACAAGCGCAGCAAGCGACCCTATTACAGCCTAGCGCTCCAACCCTAGCCGCTGATGCCATTCGGCAAGGCTTTCATCCGGGTATTCGTCGAAGCATTTATCTTGGAACTGCCCATTGACCTCGACCCAGTCGGCCCGGCTTCCTAGCATCATGTGCGTTCGCTTGGGAGGTGTAGGTAAAGGAGTATCGATCGCCGAGGCGAAGGGATGCACCAGCTCGGGCCAATCGGGGTCGTAAACCCACAGTGAGGAGGCGCAGTGCTTGCAGAAATGCCGCTCTCCCGTGCTTTGCACGCCATTAATGACTGCACGATAGACAGAGATGTGCTCATCGCCACTTACGTTGAGCGTTTTGCTTTCTCCACTGAGGTTAATAGCGTAACCACCCCCGCCAGCCGTTTTGCGGCACACAGAGCAGTAACAGCGATTGAAAGGATAGGGGTGGTGTGACTTCACACTGAACGTCACTGCCTGGCAGTGGCATGATCCTTTGAGCAGCATGGTTACCTCCGTTTGCAGCGGTTACCCAAGACGAATATCAAGGCGCGACTGCATGAACCGAGTGCGATCTTAAGCTCTCTCTTAAGTTCGCTCTCAAGCTCTATCTTAATATCTTAGTTTAGTGCATAGGATTTATGTCACTTTCAACGGGGGATAATCGATGCTGCTTGTGATTCAAGGCATCAGCGTTCAGCCTTTAACGCTTGAAGCAGTTCAGCCACGGCCAACTCACCTTCAGGCTCGTCAAACGCTTGGGCCAGCGAACCTTGTACATAGCTCAAAAAACGCATGGCGGCGGGAGGTAAGCGGCGTTGCCGTCTGACCACAAAGTGCCAACGGCTCTTCAGCGGGAAACCCTGCAGCGGCAGCTCTTGGACACCGTTGGGCGAATCCGCAACAACGTGGCGAGACAGCACCGCTAGGCCCATGTTTGACGCCACCGCAAGCCGAATCGCCTCGTTACTGGCGATCTGCTGGGTAGAGCGTAGCTCAATACCCGCACTGTACAGCCAGGCATCAAAGGTGTGCCGAGTCGCAGAGCCCGGTTCGCGCAGCAGAAAGCGCTCCTCTTTGAGTGCCTCCATGCTGAGACCTTCTACACTTGCCCAACGACAATGCTGGGACCCCACCACTACCAATGGATTGCTCAGAAAAGGCGCGGCTAACACATCGTCATCAATGGGTGGATGACTAAATACGTAGATGTCATCCTCATGGCGCTCAAAGCGATTGAGCATCTGCTGGCGATTACCTATCTCCACCGTGACATCTACCTGGGGGTTAGCCTGACCAAACGGCCCTAACAGCCGTGGCAGTACATATTGCGCGGTGTTCACCAAGCCGATACTGAAGTGCCCGCGCCCTCCGCGGTTGTACTCTTCCAGGTACTGACTAAACACATCGGCACGGCTAAGTAAGTCCTGGCTAAGTTGATAAAGCGCCTGACCAACCTCAGTGGGTACCAAGCGGCCTTCCTCGTGGCGCACAATCGGTTCACCGACAATCTCTCTCAGCCGCTTTAGCTGCTGAGACACCGTGGGTTGGGTCAGGTGGAGCCGATTTGCCGTGGCCGTCAGTGAGCCGGTGCGAACCACGTCGGCATAGACCTGTAGCAAGCGAAAAGTGAGTTGTCGTACTTTCATAACCAACACCATAGATAATCATCTATGACTATATAAAGTTTATTTGTTTTCATCAATCCCTTTGGACCGCTAAAGTAGCCGCTTTAAAACCCCATCAAGGAGATTGTGCGTGCCGGATATTGTGGTGATGTTCTTTGTGCTAGGTGTGGCTGCTGGAGTGGTGCGCTCCGATCTCAGTATTCCCAAAGCCGCTTATGACATATTGAGCCTGTTGCTGATGCTGACCATTGGCCTTAAAGGCGGCATGGCGCTGCATGGCAGTTTGAGCTTATCGCTGCTGGTCGAGTTGGCTGGCGTCACGCTGCTGGGGATCATCATTCCACTGATTATCTTTCCGGTGGTTCACTATTTGGTGCGGCTATCCATCGCCGACAGCGCCAGCCTTGCGGCCCACTATGGCTCCGTTAGCGCCGGTACGTTCGCCGTGGCCCTGGCGTATACCGAAGCGCATCACCTGTTGACCGGGGGGCAGGTGACGCTTTACCTGGTACTGCTCGAACTACCGGCCATCATGCTGGGCCTGTTGCTCTACCGGCGCTTCAGCCGTGCAAAAGCCACTGATACACCGTCAGAGCCGAGCAAAACTTCCGGCCTGTGGCACGAGACGCTGACCAATCGCGGTGTGATCCTGTTGGTGGGCGGTGTGCTTATTGGCTGGCTATACGGCCCAAATGCAGGTGAGTCAGTCACCGGGCTGTATACCAACGCCTTCCATGGCATTCTGGCGCTGTTCCTGCTGGAGATGGGCCTGGTCGCGGCAGAAACACTGCGCAGCCTGCGGTGGGGGCACAGCCGTCTGATTATATTCGCCCTAGCGGCACCTATCGTGCTTTCCTGCTTTGGCCTGCTAATGGCGTACTGGCTGGGCCTACCCGCTGGCTCAGCGGTTATTCTGGCGAGTCTTACCGCCAGTGCCTCTTACATTGCCGCGCCCGTTGCTATTCGCGCCGCCATTCCAGATGCCAACATTGGTCTTGCCATGCTGGCATCGCTAGGGCTCACCTTCCCTTTTAACGTGTTAATTGGCATTCCTCTCTACCATCAACTTTGGGCTTGGCTGGCGGGATGATCCGCCGCGAAAATAATCCATTGGTTCTCACCATAGAAAATAGTGAAACGAGCCTCGCTAATGGCGATATGACTCATAAGCCTGCTCTGCTTCATGGGGCCACCAGAACCAACGAACGGGAACATCGGCGTCATGATGGTTAGCAGGTAGTGGGAGTGCGTTTGCCTGCTCGACCAGCTCATGCGCTCTAGCAAAACAGTCGACTGCTAGCGTCGCCTCGGTTGGTGTAGCGAGAGCGTTATGACGCAACAGCGCATCTAACAGGTCTGGCGTGGCTTGTACGTCGGGCTGAGCGGGCTGTTTCGGGTGCTGAGCAACCCAAACACCGCTGGCTTCATCGACTGAATAAAATTTCATCAATACCGCCGCATAACGGGCGATAAACTCGACAGCCGAGATTACATAATTAGCCGTCTCATTAGTAAAAAAGAAGTTAAATCCGAGCCTTACCCAACCCGGGCGATATACGCTTCTGCCGTTTTGGACTAAAATTTCATGCTGTGCTGCCGTCTCGCTATCAATGGCAAGCAGTTCATGGCCGTAAGGCCCGGCACAGGAACATCCCCCTCTTGCCTGAATACCAAAAAGGTCATTCAACAGGGCAACAACAAGGTTGTGATGAATAGCCTTATCACCAGCCATAATGTTGAAAGAGAAAATTGCCAGCCTGGGTACATTCAGGGGCCCAAGCAGGATCAAGTTAGCTACTTGTTTCCAGCGTGCCACTGCCATCGCCACCAGCGCTTGTTCACGGGACTCAATAGCCTCGACCCCAACGCTCTCCTTGATACGAAACGCCAGCCCGGCTCGAATATCGCCCAGGATATGGGGCGTTCCTGCCTCTTCCCGGCGCTCAATATCGCGCACATAACGGTGATGGACCGCCGTTACATAGGAGACTGTGCCGCCCCCAGCAATGGAGGGTTTCGAATTGCGACATAGAGTTTTTCGAATCACCAGTACGCCAGAGCTCCCCGGCCCACCGACAAACTTATGGGGAGACAGGAAAATGGCATCCAGGTAATCATCAGCGCCGCTGCCTACCATATTAATCGCTACATAGGGCCCACTCGCGGCATAGTCAAAGATGGCCAAACCGCCATATTGATGCGCTAGGCGGGCGACTTGGTGCACCGGTGTTAAAATACCCGTTACGTTTGAAGCCGCCGAAAATGCCACCACTTTGACCTCGCGTTCCACATGGGCCAACAGCGCTTGCTCAAGCACCATCAGATCCGGAAGGCCATGGCTGTCAAGAGGGATGCGCACCATGTCTACATCACACTCTCGCCACATCAGGTCATTGGAGTGGTGCTCATAGGGGCCCACGAAAACCACCGGTTTGGCCGCTTGCGAAGCCACCTGCCCAGGTGTTAGTTCAAGGATCCGGCAGCAGCGATCGATCGCCGCTGTCGCCCCGGCACCAGCAAAAATAAGCGCATATTCATCATTGGCGCCGACCGATTCCGCGACCGCTTGGCGGGCGGCTTCCCGAAGCCGTGTGGTCATTTTGCCGGTGTAAGAGGTTTCGGTATGCGTATTGGCGTAGAGAGGCAGCACCTCTTGCTGAATAGCTCGCTCGACAACCTCTAACGCCCTTCCCGATGCGGTGTAATCGGCATACAGCAAAGGGCATGCGCCAAAGGGGCCGGGGATAGAGCGCCCCTCTCCAATGACGCCGCTCTGCAGGCGCTCCATCCATTCATGGGAGATCGCCGAGGGGGAGCTCGGTGGTTTTCTTGACTTGTTCCATTGAAAAGCATGAGGTGACATTACTAAGCTCTATTTTCGCAATAAACCTTTTATAAAAGGCGTCATAAGACTGGTTATTCCGCGTAACGACCTTGAGTAAGTAGTCGTACTCACCTGCCAGGCGATTGACCTCTACAATCTCAGGAAAATCCTTAACAGTTTCCTGAAATGCATTGAGCCAAGCCTGGTTATGTTTCTCCGTTTTAACCATCACAAACACGGAGAGACTAAGATCCAGTTTTTCAGGGTTCAGTACGGCAACTCTTTTTTCGATGACGCCCTCTTTTTCCAGTCTTTGTATTCGCCGCCAACATGGCGTTACAGAGAGCCCAACCCCCTCTGCAAGCTGTGCGATAGAAAGGGTATCATCGCGCTGGAGCTGCGCAAGAATTTTTAAATCGAAACGATCAATAAGCAATTTATTACCCCATAGCGCATTTTTCGAGTATTTTTTTTCTAAGCAGAGCACTTTATCACTGACAAAGTGGAATATTTTTTCAGGTCACAGAGCTCTTTTCTTGATACCACGCTAAGCCCTTAAAACGCACTAAAAAAGCGCTAAAAAAGCACTCGATTAAACGAACTCACCAAAAATAACTATGGAGTAAACTAGCGAAGTAAAATGTGCTTAAGGCTCAACACTTGAATTTGTGATTCATTTCACCACTCCCCAATTAGGAGAACGTTTAAACGAATAGGTGATAACCCACTGCCCCAGCTGACTATTGCTTAGCGAAAGGGGCAGAGGGTATTTATTGCAGGGCTAACCTTGTTTAACCATGGCTACCTTCAGGTAACTTACCCTGATCGACGCCCTGATCGGTGGCTAAAGAAGCACTGTGATGGCTGGTCAACGGGCCAGCCAGCTTACGCAGCGCCACGTAGAAGACCGGCGTTAAAAACAGGCCAAACAGGGTGACGCCGATCATACCCGCAAACACCGCAGTACCCAGCGCCGCTCTCACCTCCGCACCTGCACCGGTAGCAACCACCGAGGGCAGCACTGCTGCCGTGAAGGCAATCGAGGTCATGATAATCGGCCGCAGCCGCAGTCGGCAGGCTTCCAGAGCCGCTTCCACCACACCCTTGCCCTGCAGTTCCAGCTCCCGGGCGAACTCCACGATCAGGATGGCGTTCTTGCACGCCAGGCCAATCAGCACCACCAGCCCCACCTGCACGAAGATGTTGTTGTCACCCCCGCCGAACCAGACACCAATCAGCGCCGCGAGCATCGACATGGGCACGATCAGAATCACCGCCAGCGGCAACGTCCAGCTCTCGTATAGCGCCGCCAGCACCAGAAAGACCAGTAGGATCGACAGCGGGAAGACCACCAGCGCCGCATTACCCTGGGTGGATTGCTGGTAGCTCAAATCAGTCCACTCCAGCGCCATGCCCGGCGGCAGCACCTCTTCCGCCAGGGCGTTGATGGCGTCCATCGCCTGGGCGGACGAGAGCACGCGGGGATCGAACTCGCCGGCCAGGTCTGCCGCCGGGTAGCCGTTGTAGCGCAGCACCGGGTCTGGCCCGAAGGTTTGCGTGATATTCACCATCGTGCCGATAGGCACCATTTCTCCCTGGTCGTTACGGGTGCGCAGCCGGGCGATGTCCTCCACGCTGGCCCGGTAGGGGGCGTCCGCCTGGGCGATCACCTGCCAGGTGCGGCCAAAGCGGTTGAAGTCATTCACATAGGTTGAGCCAAGGTAGGTCTGCAGGGTGTCGAACAGTTCGGTCAACGGCACACCCTGGGCTTTAGCCCTCAGCCGATCCACCTCGGCATCCAACTGCGGCACGTTGGCCTGGTAGCTGCTGATCGGAAAGCCCATTCCAGGCGTTTGCGCAATCGCGCCCTGGAGCTGGTTCACCGCCTGCTGCAGCGCCCCATAGCCAAGATTGCCGCGATCCTCGATAAACAGCTGGAAACCGGAACCGTTACCCAACCCCAGTATCGGCGGTGGCATGAACGAGAACGCAAAGCCCTCTTTCAAGCCGCCAATGCCCTGGTTTATTCGCGCATTTATTTCCGCAGCGCTAAGGCTGCGCTCACCAAAGGCGCTGAGGGTAAGAAAGGCCACCCCGGTGTTGGAGGTATTGGTGAACTGCAGCGCGTTCAGGCCGGGAAAGGCAATGGCGTGCTCCACGCCGTCGGTCTCCATGGCGATGTCCACCACGTCCTGAAGCATCTGGTCGGTTCGCTCCAGAGACGCCCCTTCCGGCAGAATGACGCCCGCAATCAGATAAAGCTTGTCCTGCACCGGAATAAACCCGGGCGGCACCGCTTTGAACATCACGCCAGTGCCCAGCAGCAACAGCGCGTAGACCACGAACACCGCGCCACGATGCTTCAAGGAGCGGGCCACGCCGCCCTGGTACTTGTTGGAGCTGGCGTTAAAGAAACGGTTGAAAGGGCGAAAAATCCAGCCGAACAGCGTATCGATCACGCGGGTGAGTCGATCTTTGGGCGCGTCATGGGGCTTGAGCAGCATCGCCGCCAGCGCGGGCGACAGGGTCAGCGAGTTAATGGTGGAGATCACCGTGGAGATGGCAATCGTCACCGCAAACTGGCTATAGAATTGACCGGTCACCCCCGACAGGAAAGCCATGGGAATAAACACCGCACACAGCACCAGCCCCACGGCGATGATAGGGCCTGACACTTCCCGCATGGCCTGATGAGCTGCAGCCTGGGGCTTCAGGCCCTCCTCGATATTGCGCTCCACGTTTTCCACCACCACGATGGCGTCGTCCACCACGATACCGATGGCCAGCACCAGCCCAAATAGGGTGAGCGTGTTGATGGAGTAACCCAGCAAGTAGAGCGCGCCAAAGGTGCCGATCACCGATACCGGCACCGCCAGCAGCGGAATAATGGAGGCACGCCAGGTCTGCAGAAATAGCGTGACCACCAGTACAACCAGCAGCACGGCTTCCAGCAGAGTGGCTATCACTGACTTTATCGAGTCATTGACGAAAATCGTGGTGTCGTAGACCGCTTCATACTCCACGCCTTCCGGGAACTGCTCGGACAGCTCGTCCATGGTGGCGACGACCTGCTCGCGAATCTCCAGCGCGTTGGCACCCGGTGCCTGGAAGATCCCCACACCCACCGCGTTGTTGCTGTCCAACTGCGAGCGCAGCGTATAGTCTCCGGCGCCCATTTCCAGCCTAGCCACATCCGCAAGCCTGAGTATCTCGCCGCTCTCGCCGCGCTTCAGCACGATGTCACCAAACTCCTCCACTGTTTCCAGCCGCCCTTGGGCATTGATCAGGGTGAGAAAGTCACTCTCTTCAATGGGTTCGGCCCCCAACTGCCCGGCGGAGACCTGCACGTTCTGTTCGCGCATGGCGCCCACTACATCACTGGCGGTCAGGCCACGGGCGGCTATCCGGTCGGGGTCGAGCCACGCCCGCATAGCGTAGTCCCCTCCGCCGAAGATTTGCGCGTCCCCGATCCCTTCGAGACGGGCGAGGCGGTCACGGACATTCAGCCGCACATAGTTGCGCAAATAGAGGGTGTCGTATTCACCGCTGGGTGAGGTCAGGTGAACGACCATCAGAAACGTCGGCGACTGCTTCTGGGTAGTGACCCCTTGACGACGCACGGCTTCCGGCAGTCTGGCCTCGGCCTGGCTGACGCGGTTCTGCACCCGAACGGCGGCCTGCTCGGCATCGGTTCCGGGGCGGAAGGTGACGGTCATCTGCAGCACGCCGTCAGAGCCCGCCACGGACTTGAGGTACATCATATCCTCAACGCCGTTGATGGCTTCTTCCAAGGGCGTGGCGACGGTCTCGGCGATCTCCTTCGGGTTGGCGCCGGGGTAAACCGTGCGCACCACCACGGAGGGCGGCACCACGTCGGGGTACTCGCTGATCGGCAGGTTGGGAATGGAGATCAGCCCCACCGCCAGAATAATAATCGACAGCACCGCCGCAAATATCGGTCGGTCGACGAAGAAACGCGAAAAATTCATGGCGGTCTAGTCCTCCCTGGCAGCAATGGCGGGTTGAGCGTCAGCCGCCGGGGCGGCGGGCACCGTTTGAGGACTCACTTCCATTCCGGGGAAGAACACTTTTTGCACCCCGTTGACGATCACCCGGTCGCCGGCAGCTAGCCCTTCGCTGATGACCGTGCGTTCATCCACCTGGCGCCCGGTGGCGATCTGGCGCCGCTGTGCCAGGTTGTTCTCATCCACTACATAGACGTAGCGGCGATCCTGGTCGGTCAGAACCGCCTTGCCATCCACCAGCAGCGCTTGCTCCAACCGAGCGATCGGCATTTCGACCCGCGCAAACTCCCCTGGCCGAATGCGGCCATCAGGATTGGCCAGCACCGCCCGGAACTGCAGGGTGCCCGTGTTGGGGTTCAAACGGTTGTCGATAAAGTCCAGGGTGCCGTTGTACTGGCGCTGCGGGTCGCCACCCAGCTCGATATTCAGGCTGTTCGGCGCGTCACCGGTGAGAAGTGTCTGGCTGGCAAACGCGGCCTGCTCGTCCGCTTCGAAGTAGACATGAATCGGATCGATGGTAACGAGGGTAGTCAGCAGGCTTTGGTCAGCGTTAGCCAAATTGCCTCGGGTCACCATTGCCCGACCGGCGCGGCCACTGACCGGCGCTGTAATGCGGGTGTACTCAAGGTCAAGCTCGGCGGTCTGCAGCGCTGCCTCGGCGGCATCGACCATGGCACGAGCGTTACTCAGGGCCGATTGACGCTGGTCATGCACCTCCTGGGAAATGGCCTGACGCCCAAGCAAGACCCGGGCACGCTCGGCTTCACTGCCCGCCTGGGCCTGCTGGCTCCTGGCTTGGGCTAGATCCGCCTGGGCAGCGCTAACACGGGCCTGGTATGGACGCGGATCAATTAGGAAGAGTAGATCCCCCTGCTCTACCAATTCTCCCTCCTCAAAGGCCACTTCCTGGATATAGCCGCTGACCCGGGACCTTAGTTCAACCGTTTCCGCGGCTTCCACCCGCCCGGTGAAAGACTCACTCAGCACTACCGGCTGAGCGACGATTTCCGCTACGTCAACCTCCGGTGGTGGCGGCGACGAAGGCACGGCGGCCTCCTCGCTCTTGGCCTCACAGCCAGCTAGTAGGATCATTATTAGCAAAAACGGGATCACCGCCCGGCTGCTTGCAAAGCGGGTTCTTCGAGAAAAACTTCCCATGATGACTTGCTCCCCTGGCTACCAACATCCGGTAGCAGCGTTCGTTATAGAGATGGGTATCGCGTTGGCAATTATGTAGTCGGTTAAGCAGCGCCAAATTCGACCAGGAACCAAGCACCGACCGGATATCAGCTAACATAGGTGAAGGAAGAACATGGGAGGTATCAAGTTCCTACGGGAAGATTGCCTAATCCTGTCGCGGCGAGAGTAAGCATTAACAAGGGGAACAAGTCGCCATAACGATCTATTTCGGCGCATACGCATAATGACAATGTGATGACACCCAGTGCGAATTGTCGGTTTCTACGGGGTGCTTGCCTGATTCTGCAAAACCAACCGAAAAGCCTTCGATTCCTCAAGCGAAGGCCTATACTGCGAACTGTTAAGGAGGAGAGCCCGTGACCGTTATCGCGCCTGATCAGATCACCCATTTCAGCGACAGCTTACTGCAGCAATTGAGCCAAGTCGTCCGCCGTTGGTCGCCCCTGGAAGCACTTCAGGACACGGCGATTGCCGAGGTTCAACTGGTGCGAACTGACGCCCCTACCAGCTTTCACTGCGCCGTCTATGAACCGTGCCTGTGCTTTGTCATTCAGGGCAGCAAGACCGTATTACTGGGTGACAAGGAGATCGTCTACACCGGCCCCAGCTATATGGCGAGCGCTGTTCACTTACCGGTGGTAGGCAGGATTGATCATGCATCCCCAGAAAAACCCTTCCTGGCGGTAAAAGTCTCTGTGGATCCTCAGGAGGTAGCGGGGCTGATACTGGAATTGGGTGATAAGGCACCGCCTGGGGGGAGTGATGCTATCTGCTCCGAGATGGACTGCGGGTTAAAATCGGCTCCCATGGATGCCCGTATGCAGGGCGCGCTCTATCGCTTATTAAGCCTGCTCGACTCCCCAGAAGATATTAAGGTACTTTCACCGCTGGCTCGGCGAGAATTGATTTATCGGGCATTAATGGGCGCAATGGGGCCACATATGCGCCGGTTTGCCGCCTCGGACTCTCAAGCTAATCGGATTGCGCAGGTTATCTATACCCTTAAAGAGCACTTTGCCCAGCCACTTAAGATCCGTGAACTGGCAGCAACCGCCAACATGAGTGAATCGACGCTTTACCATAGCTTCCGGCAAGTCACACGCATGTCGCCCCTGCAGTACCAAAAGAAACTTCGCCTGCACGAGGCCCGACGACTCATGCTGGCCGAGGGGCTCGAGGCGGCCACCGCCAGCTACCGGGTAGGTTATGAAAGCCCTTCCCACTTTAGCCGCGAATACAGCCGCATGTTCGGCGCGCCACCCCGGGCGGATGTCATTCAACTGCGGGCAGCGGGAACAGCACCGCAGACTGCATGACTTTAAGTGTGATCGGCTTCTGGTTTTCCCGATGATTCTAATAACGGCTATTTAGTCTTTTATAACTTCAAGCCACTTAATCTTGAATCATTGCAACTAAATCACCAACAACAATAACGCTATAGATGACTATAAACCTTTAACCTTAAAAGCACATCACAACGTCATCAAACATGACGAGCACAACAGGTTCACATCTTTCTCACAAGCCACTCAAGTATATTAAAAGCAAACAAAATCAGCTAACACACACATTGTTAGCCAAGGCTATATTAGTTCACTATTAAAAACTTTATTTTTAAAACTCTGTATTGTTTGTTTAATAAATCGTGGTAGGATTCATCGCTATTGAATACACGACTCTTACACACAAGCATAGTATTACTACTCTGCCACTGGGTAAATGTGCGCGGTACTTTTCCAGCGAGCGAGTTCACACTCCATGACACCGATTACCCTGCTGTTTCTGGCCGTATCCATGTCGGCAGATGCCTTCGCCGCCTCCATCAGCAAAGGCGCCGAGCTGCAAAAGCCACGGTATCGTCACGCCATCGGGATTGGCCTGGTCTTTGGTGTGATCGAAGCCATTACCCCGGTACTCGGCTGGGTAGCGGGCAAGGCATCTCAGCAGTATGTGCAAGCCTGGGATCACTGGGTGGCCTTTACTCTGCTGACGCTTATCGGCCTTCACATGATGCATGCCGGGCTCAAAAAGGAAGACAAGATAGAGCATCGCAAACAGACGCTCTGGTTATTGGTGTTGACCGCCACGGCTACCAGCATTGATGCCATGGCTGTGGGCGCCAGCCTCGCCTTTATCGATGTCAATATCATCGCCACCAGCCTAGCTATCGGCCTCGCTACTACGGTAATGGCCTCTATAGGCACTTTTCTGGGCAATAAGCTTGGCAAGCTCGTCGGTCACTGGGCAGAACTTATCGGAGGTATTGTGCTAATCGGAATTGGCTTAGCAGTATTAGCCGAGCACACAGCTTTTTTTAATTCTTAACCAGCAATTTATAACTTTGATCCCTTTTAAACTTGGAAGTCCGACTTCGTCAACGCAAGCGCCAAAAGGGTGACGCCACTTACTGTGGCTGCCATATGCATACCTTGCGTAAACGCAGACTGGGCTTGCTCAAGTAACCCCTCGGGAAGTCGTTCAGCAACTTCATCGGGTGTTGAAGCAAAACTTTAACCATTACATAGTCTCTGCTTCACGTGCTTCACTTGGCGGGTGTCCAATAATGCGTTTGAACGCGCGACTGAATGAGGCTTCAGAGTCATAGCCAAGCCGGTTCGCGGCCACGGCGATGCGCATATTGTCCCGCGCTATCCACTGTCGAGCCTGAAACATCTTTACCCGCGCCACATACTTGGCGGGAGTCACCCCTAACATCCGGCTGAACTTATCGTTAAAGCTTGAGCGCGAAGCTCCCATGACATCCGCTAACTCGGCGACTGACCAATCGCGCTCCGGCTGCGTATGGATGGCTACCAGCACCTTGCCGAGTTGTGGGCAGCGCACGGCTGCAATCCAGCCGCTAGAGTCGCTACAGGCACACTCAATCCAAGCACGAATAATAGTGGCGGCCAGCACATCGGCCAAACGGGCAAGTATGCCGCAGGCACCGATTCGATCCAGGCTAATTTCTCGCTCCATTGCCTCCAGTAAGGCAGGTACCGAGGGATCACGTTTAGCCAAATCGCTAGCGCGCATCATGTCAGGCATTATCGCGATCAGAGGGTGTAGCGGGTCGAGATTGAAGTGCATGGCGCCACAAAAAAGCACATCCGGCTCAATATCACTCTCTTTTGACTCACTGTTCACCAGATAAATATTCTCGGCGACCGGCCTACGAGCCAACGTAGCCTTATCCACTGCAGGCACGTCCTGCGAGCTGGCCATTACGTATGACGCTCCACGCGGAAAGAGCACCGCATCGCCAGCGTTCAGGTATGTCCACTCGGTTGTCTCGGTACGCAACCAGCACCCGCCTTGAGCCACAAAAAGAAAAAGTGCTGCTGGCTGGGCAGAGGTTGCGACGGCCCAAGGGGCGCGCAGCAGGCAGCGCCCATACTCCACGCCCTCAAGGCGCAGGCCAAGCAGAATTTCAGTTAAGGTGTCGCGCATATTAATGAACCCGATTTGGACAAATAGTCATGCTTTACGGATTTTATAACATAGAAAAGCCAAACCCTTAATTTTACACTGCAGCTTCAACTAACACTTTAGTAGGCCTGCAATGAACGACACTACTTGCTCCGCCAGCCCGTCATTACTAACGCCAACACCCACCGCTGAACCCACCTCAGCCAATTGGATGGGCATTGTCAGCCTCGCGCTGGGGGTTTTTGGTTTAGTGACTGCCGAATTTTTACCGGCCAGCCTGCTGACGGCCATGGCAGCGGATCTCAACATCTCCGTTGGCGCCGCGGGCCAAGCGGTCACGGCTACCGCTGCAGTAGCTGCGCTTGCCGCGCTAACACTCCCACTCCTGACCCGCAATTTTGACCGCAGGTTTGTGCTGCTTTTTTTAACGCTGCTGCTTGTCGTTTCCAACGCTTTGGCGGCAACGGCGAGTAGCTTTTTTGTTTTAATTTTTGCTCGAGTACTGCTGGGAATTGCCTTGGGAGGGTTCTGGTCGATGGCCGCTGCCCTGGCAATGCGCATGGTGCCCGACAATCTGTTTGCACGCGCCATGTCTATTGTTTTGACCGGCGTATCTGTCGCTACCGTTTGTGCAGCGCCTTTGGGCGCCTATATCGGTGGTCTCTGGGGGTGGCGAAGTGCGTTTATTGCCGCTGGTTTCCTTAGTCTGATAACGCTCGTGACTCAGCTTTTCACCATTCCCGCTATGCCGCCAAAAGATAACCCAAGCCTGCGCACTCTCTTCCAACTGCTTCAACGCACGCAGGTTCGCGTTGTGCTGCTAGCCGTAGTGCTGATGATTTCAGGCCATTTTGCCGGATTTACCTACATACGACCGCTCCTTGAAGAGGTGGCGCAATTATCCGTCAGTGCAATCTCTGCTGTACTACTCGGCTTTGGTATTGGTGGTTTTTTTGGCAATTTCGCCGGTGCATTTATCGCGGAGCGTAGCGAGCGCAACGCCATTATCTTTGGTGGGGCACTCATTATTGCGATTACCATTACGCTACTGTTCGCGGGTAGTTTGGCCAGCGTTACTGCCGTGTCTATCGCACTGTGGGGGTTTGCTTTCGGCACTTTTCCCATCGGATTTCAAACCTGGATAGTTCGTGCCGCGCCGGATCAAGTTGAAGCTGCAGGGGGCTTGATAGTTGCCGCCTTTCAGGTTGCTATCGCCAGTGGCGCTATAGGCGGCGGCATACTAGTGGATTACCTCGGCGCGTTGGGTGGGCCCCTATTAGCCCTGATCACTACCAGCCTGGGAACTCTGCTTGTGCTGTCATTTGGGCCACGCTCACAAAGCCCGGCCTGATAGCAAGAGAGCCGGGAGCAGTGAAACTTCCCGGCTCCTCAGTTGACTAGACCACCCAGCGGAAATGCGGTGACTCAAGCGTTACATGCCTCTTGCAGTTCCCGTTACCCACGGTTCATCACCGTTCAATATCGCACAGGAAACTCTCCAGAATGGCACGGCTTTGGGCCAGTTTGGCTGCTTTCTGGTCGGCAAGCTCAATTTGTTCGTGCAAGACATTGCGTAGTTCGTCACAGGGCTCGAAGACTGGCCCCTCCCCTCTCACACACGGTAGGAATTGCTTGATAGTCGCCAGGGTCATGCCTCCTGAACCGAGCAGCTTGATTCGCTCGACAGTGCGGATCTCACCCTTCCCGTAGTAACGGTATCTATTGGTGGCGCGCGTCGGCTTAAGCAAACCTTCCGCTTCATAGTAGCGCAGCATGCGAATGCTTACTCCGGTGCGGTTAGCCAGTTCACCTATTTTCATTCGCTCTCTTGACTCTTACAGTACTGTAAGTGTTTAGGGTAGTGACTCCTCACCGCAGGTTCAATCAGGAGTCGCTGCTATGTCCACTAACACCCGCACTTTTCAGGCCCATATTAATGGGCAACCAGCCACTCTTTCAGAGCTGATCCCCCTGGCCTTTGCAGGGTTTGCCCATTTCACGGCCATGCAGGTACGAGATCGAGAGATCAAAGGGCTAGATCTTCATCTTGCCCGCCTGCAGAAAGCGTCAAAAGAGTTTTTTGGAAAGATGCTCCCCGAGGAGCAGCTGATCTCCTACATCAAAACAGCCATTGATAAAGGCCCGAAAGACCAGTCATTAACGGTCACTCTCTTCTCTCGCCATGGCGAATTCACCGCGGCCAGCATGGATACGGAGCCACACGTGCTCGTCCGTAGCAGCGCACCGGCTAATGGCCCAAAAGGGCCGTTGAGGCTGAGTAGGGTAGATCACGAGCGACCTCTGGCTTCTATCAAGCACGTTGGTGAGGCGGGCAAAACCTACTATCTACATCAAGCTCTGCGCCAGGGCTTCGACGATGCAGCCTTTGTCGACCGCCATGGGCGCTTGAGCGAGGCAACCATCTGGAACCTTGCCTTTTGGGACAGTGAGGCGGTGATCTGGCCCCAGGCAACGATATTGCAGGGCACCATGATGGGTATTGTTCAACGCCAACTGAACCGCCTCGGTATTGCCCAGCGCCACGAGGAGATCACCATTGAGCGTCTTCAGGAACTGTCCGGTGCCGCGGTGATGAATTCATGGACACCTGGGATCGCAGTCACTGCCATTGCTACCACTGCTTTTGCAGAAATAACCCCGTTCATCAGTCTGCTTCATAAAGCCTACCAAGCTGAGCCCAACAGTGTGTTGTAGGGGGCCAGGCTGACTGCTTTTTAGATTATCGGAATAAAAGTTTGGAGCCGCGACAATGCTTTAAGAGAGCGCATTGATTATGCCAATTCCGGCGGCGGCTCATCACTTACAAGCCTTCCATATAGCGCGGAATCTGAGACAACACCATCGATTTCCCAGCGCTGTCTCAGCAAGCTCTTCGGAAAAGTACATTGCATCGCACATTGCTCACCGTTACCACAAGAGTAAACACGGCCTTTCCGTTCAAACGTTGCAATCAACAGACCAGTCGCTCGCTCAATGCTGGTAGGCGCACCTTTATTTAACAAAAGGCTTTCAAGGGCCGCATGAGCTTCATGTAGGCTCGCTTGTATGTGTTGAATTGCCATCCCTTACTCACTCTTATAAGAGTAGATTTAGCAAACGCAATGTGAAATTTAATTAACTTTAGACTTAAGCCAATCGACAAAGTCCTGCATTTTGGCGCTATGCTGCCAACTTTGGGTCGGTATGTAGTAACACAGCATTGAATCAACGCCTTCATACGACATTGGCTGCAATGTGTTAGCTTTCACAAAGTCAGAAACCAGGGTCTCAGAACAAAACACCAGCCCTTTCCCAGCAATAGCTTGATACACACCATAGAGCTCCTGATCAAAATATTTTATTTCAAAGTTTGGAAGATACTCCCCATTTTCCCTTAACCAGCTTTTCCAAGGTGAGTCCGGCAATTTACTATTCTTCCATTTAGTCAGGTAGACAATAGGAGGCTTAGCCGCTGTAATGGAGTTGATAAAAGAAGAGCCTCCATATACGTTAAAACATTCTTTTTTCAATAAACTTGATTCATCAACACGGGTTACGTCTCCCAAACGGATAGAGAGGGCATTAATTTTAGACGCCACCACTTCACCTGTTGATATTTCAACATCAATATTTTGATAGATTTTATTAAAATCATGTAATAACGGAATTAACACCAAGGCGGCGAAGGATGACGTAGTATCAACATTCAGTCGTGATGCATCTGACTTTATATTATCTAACGCCGTCTGAATTTTCTGCAGACCTGCTGTTGTTGCCTCAGAAAGCTGGTGCCCCTCTGAAGTTAATACCACTCTCCGGTTTTTTCGGGTAAACAGCCGCACTCCCAACCTACTTTCAAGGTTGTTGATGTGGTGCGACACACCTGCTGGCGTTATCGACAGCTCCTCAGCGGCATCTTTAAAGCTCCCCCGTCGAGCTGCTGCTTCAAACACCTTAATCGCTTGCAATGAAGCATTCACCGCCAGCCCTCCATTTTGGACTCAAACCCGCTTCTCAATAGGTAAGTTTTACTCATCTATTGAGCCAGTTTATTCATTTGTCGCAGTATTGGCAAAAAGGCAGCATAGCCACTCCACATCACTATCAGCCGAGCCCACTATGCACACATTACTTCATATAGACGCCAGTGTACGTAAGGCGTCCAACCCAAACCCCGACCACAACTCAATATCAAAGCGCATCGCTATGCAGTTTGTTGACAAATGGAGGTCTGCAAAAAGTAAAGATAATTACATTTATCGAGATATTGGTTTAAATCCGCCAGCTTTTATTGATCAGGACTGGATAGGCGCTGTGTTTACTCCGGATGAGCGAAAAAGTTCTGAGCAACGCGAAAAACTGGCTTCATCAGATCAGCTTTTTAACGAGTTATCTCAAGCGGATGTCATTTTAATATCTTCGCCTATGTACAACTACGGAATGCCCGCCCCTCTTAAAGCGTGGTTCGATCAGGTAATGCGTATAAATAAAACATTTAGCTTTGACTTGGCTCGTGGCGACCACCCTATAGAGCCACTTTTGTCTGGAAAAACACTTATTTTAGTGACCTCATGCGGAGAATTTGGATTTGGGCCAGGAGGTGAACGTGAGCATATGAATCATCTCGGGCCGCATATTAAAACATTGAGCAGATACTTGGGTGTCGAGTCATTTCATGAAATAACATCAGAGTACCAAGAATTTGGGGACGAAAGGCATCAGAGATCAGTTGCTAATGCGCTTAAAAATGCCGGATTGCTAGCAACTGACTTGGCTAGCAAAGCATAAATTTTTGTAACTATTCAGCTCAGGCTGGCAGCCTAAAGGATCGCGAGCTAAAGCTGCCTCCCACAACACCCTATAGCCAGCACTAAGCCAGAAGCGACTTGTGGGAGGGCGATTTATCGCGCGAAGGGTGCCGAAGGCACCCCTTAGTGTCTTCCAGCTGGAAGCTTGGAGGGTCGCGCATTAAGGCTGCCTCCCACGGGGGCAACTATCAGGCTGGAAGCCTTAATGGTCGTGAGCCTACACTCTTACGGGTGCAGCTATCTATGCCTGATGAAACAGCAGGTTGGCGAGTACAGCCTGAAAACTACTGAATAGTTACAAATTTTTAAGCAGTTGCTGGGCAGTCCAACATGACTGCCCTAGTGAGTGGGCTGCCTGTCGCCATGTGCTGATGCATAGCTAAATCTGCTTATATATTTTCAGACACGATTTATTGACACCCCGCCATCTACCAACAGCGCAGACCCGGTCGTAAAGCTGGATGCATCTGAAGCCAGGTAGAGTGCGGATTGAGCAATCTCTTCAGGCTTTGCCGTCCGCTTCATTGCATGCAGGCTGGCTACGAACGCTAACGCTTCGGGAGTGTTGGCAAACTCCCTGGCTGCAGCGGTATCCGTTCCCCCCGGCAGTAACGCATTCACCCGAATGTTATCAGGGCCATACTCGCAAGCGAGAACTTGCGTCAGCCCTATTAGTCCCGCTTTACTGGCCGCATAAGCCGCCATGCCAGGCATTCCTGCGCTATAACCAACAAATGTCGAAGTAAAAATTAACGAGCCACCGCCAGCCGACCGCATGGCAGGCAGTTGATACTTAGCTGCCAGAAAAGCGCTTGTTAAATTGGTCGTTATTACCTGATTCCAATCAGCCAATGACATCTCGGGCACCGGCCCCATCGCACCTAAAATGCCTGCGTTGTTAAATGCCACGTCCAATTGACCAAACCTCGCGAGAGTCTCGTCAACGAGCTTTCTGGCGAAATACTCATCACCTACGTCGCCAGCAACCGCTAACGCTTGGCCACCCTCCTCTTTTATAGCGTCGACCAACGCATCCAGCTCTGCCTCTCTTCTGGCCGCTACCACTACAGTAGCCCCCTGCTTAGCGAAAAGCCGGGCAGTCGCTCTGCCAATGCCTGCGCTGGCACCAGTAACAATGGCAACTTTATCTTCGAGTGCACCCATCTTTGTAATCTCCATCACAGTTCAGAGATAGGGAGACCTCCCCATCAACAGCGAGGATCATAAGAAGCCGCTTACCTGGCGCCGACCCGAAACTTGCTACATTTCGCTGGTACATTAGTGCTGAACATGCCTGAAGCCTTTTAAGTGCACGGCGCACCCGATTCCCGGTGCAGCCTGTACTGTTCACGCTTAAGGGCGTAGGGTAGCCATCCGGATCGATCCTCTCAGCACTTTGTTGCAGCTTTCTGCGCGCATTTAATCCGGCCCCTCTATTTAAGGCGCTTCCAACGCCTGACATTTGCTCTACCAGGCTGCCAACCGCAGTCTCATCTCGCTACAGACATACCTAGAAAAATGTTCTGTTTTTTGCTTACGTCCTGTCGCGGCTACTCCTTCAAGGGAACTGTGGCTGCCATTTAGGATGCTAGGGCTGCAAAGCCTATAGGGTTTCAATGAACGAAGAAAATTTCTATCAATTCTCGACCGTGACTGTGCTCGCCTTATTGGCGTTTTTTTACGGCGGCACTTACCTGCTGACCCTGCTGATTAAGAAGAAAAAGGAAAATACCGACGCCTTTATGGTCTCCAATCACCAGATTGGTTTTGGCCTTGGCGCTGCCAGCATGACCGCCACCTGGATCTGGGCGGCCTCGTTCTACGGCGCTGCTACCTCGGGCTATACCTACGGCATTTCCGGCCCCTTGCATTACGGGCTGTGGGGCGCACTGATGATCCTGTTCATCTACCCCTTTGGCCGTCGCTTTCGCAAACTGGCGCCCAATGCCCACACCCTGGGTGAGCTTATCCATGCCCGGCACGGCTCTTCCAGCCAACTGATACTCGCCTCCTCCAACATTCTGGGCAGCATTATCAGTCTGATGGTGAACTTCACCGCTTCCGGCGCGCTGGTCTCGGTGCTCTCGCCCCTCTCGTTTCAGGCCGGTGTGGTGATTGCCGGGGTAGGGGTGCTCTCCTATACGCTGTGGTCAGGTTTCCGTGCCTCGGTGCTGACGGATTTCGCCCAGCTAATGGCAATGATGGCCGTGGCCATTCTGATTATTCCAGCGGTGATGTTCGCTCTCGGGGGCCCAGAAACGCTGTCAGATGGCATGAGTCTACTGACGCCCGAACAGGCAAATCTGTTCTCAATGGACGCGATCCTCAATCAAGGTGCGCCTTTTTTTGTGGCGGTGCTGGCTTACGCCATTGGCAACCAGACTATCTCACAGCGGCTATTTGCCGTGCGTGAAGACCACATTAAACCGACCTTTATCACCGCGACCATTGGTTACGGTGCAATCGTCATCGGCCTGGGCATGATTGGTTTGATGGCGCTGATGACCGGCATGGAGCCGATTGATGGCGACATGAATAATCTGATCCCGCAGATGGTTTCGATGTACCTCTCGCCGGTGTTTATCGCGCTGTTCTTTATTCTGGTAATCGGTTCGCTCTCCTCTACCGCCGACTCGGATCTCTCCGCCATGTCAGCGATTGTGATGGCCGATGTATATGGCAAGAACATTGCTAAAAACAAACCTAATCCCACCAAGATGCTGTTTATCGGCAGGCTGACCATGGTCGCCGCAACGCTGATCGGGGTGATTCTCGCCAGCTTCTCGATGGATATTTTGATCATGCTGGTCTTTGTTGGCGCACTCTGGGGCGCGATTGTGTTCCCGGTCATCGCCAGCTGCTTCTGGGATCGAGTGACTAACAAGGCCTTCACCTCTGCGGTGATCGCGGGCCTGGTAATGTTCTGCGTCGCACGATTCGAGCTAGTGCCCATGGTGGGCGTCACCGCGGGGCTGTTTGAACTACTCGCCGCCGTCGGTGGTGGTGTGGTGCTCGGTTTGATGGCCTTCGGGTTCTGCGGACGTCGCGTCGGCTTGGTCGTTGGCGCGCTATGTGCCATCGCACTGGCCTACTTCAGCCTTGGATTCCTGCGCGACTACACGGTGCTACTGGCCTCACTGATGGCCTACGGCGTCAGCACCATCGTTTGCATCGCAATCAGCCTGATGAGCTCAAGCAAGTTCGACTTCTCGCAGATCGATCAGAAAGTGATCAACTACGACCCGGCCAAACCTGCTACTCAAGCCTAAGCTCTTTGAAATAAGCCGAAATCACTTCATCAACTGGTGCGCCGTTACGCACCAGCTAGACAATAGGAGAGCATATGCAAACCTTTATATTGGCGTTATATGTACTGATCTGGCCGCTGATCTCACTTGTCATCTTCGCGGTGATTGGCATTGCCACCGTCAAAGATATTCGCGTGGCTAAGCGCGAGAAGCGTGAGCTGGTTTGAAACAGCTGTTAATAGACGGATAGTAACAGTGCCAATTGGAAGAAGGCTGGACGCGGCAAAGGATTGCCGTGGTTGTAGCCACCTTATAACGAGGCTGGTCTGACCAACCGCCCCCTGCCCTCTTGGCGAGCGCCAGTATTTTCTTAAACATGCGAGACAAAGTTAAGACCACATTGCGTTCGTCGCCTGCTGTCTCTGACAGCAACGTAGGCAAGGAATCACGAATCGCTAGGTCAGCATCATAGGCTGGTTTCGGGATGTGCCCTGCCTCGAATTCATTCCGCAACCACTCACCGTATATAAATTCCGCCCGAGGCGGAAACTGCCAGGGCACAACATCAGAAATTGAGATGACCGTCATTTCTATTGGTCTGATAGATCTAACATTGCCAATCGCCCCCGATACCTTTATCAGCTGAGTAACAAGGGCTTCCTTCTGCTTATGGGTTGGCGAATCATTAACGACCACCAGAATATCGACATCGCTATTACGCTTTAAGCCACCAGTAACAGCAGAACCAAAAAGATAAATACCCACAATCGACTCACCAAGCACATCTTCAACGATGGACTGCGCTTGTCTTGCTTCGTCTGGAACCACGGGATACACCACGTTTGCTGGTATTTAGCTTCCTACAATAACGAAACGAGGCGATGGAAAAAAGCCGACTAGGCAGAGAGTATTTATGTATTTTTTGGTGGCTCGATATCTTCACCAAACATGATTTTATGCCCCTCGGGAGTTGTGACACCAAACTCACGCATGCCCCACGATTTATCAGCAACTGCCTGAAAAATATCAGCTCCACGACCCAGATAGTCACTATAAATTTCGTCAATACCTACACAGTTCACATAGGCAAAGTACGAATGTTCATGCGTTTCACGAGCGGAAATTTCATCAGGGCAGTGGCCTAACATGATATGAAAACTGCCAAGGCTTAAAAACGACCAACCCTCCACGCGAAATCGGACAGAAAAGCCAAGCTTGTCGAGAAAGTAGCCTTCGGAACGCTCAATGTCCTTGACCGCAAGAACATGCTGGGTTGAGGTGACTGCAAACATTGATGGCTCCTTTCAGCGGTATGAATACTCACCATGCCAGTAGAATTCATGGTTATTTACAGTTATCTACTAGCAAACTCTTCGAGCGCTTTGCCTGCCAATCGGTAGCCAACCCATTCATTTTGCGGCTTTGCGCCTATTGACTCATAGAACTGGATAGCCGGTTCATTCCAATCAAGTACTCTCCACTCAAAACGACCGCACTCTTTCGATACAGCAATACTAGCTAGATGTTTCAGAAGCGCTTTACCAGCACCAACGCCCCTATGTTCAGGAGAAACATACAAATCCTCAAGATATAACCCATGCTTACCGAGCCATGTTGAGAAATTGAAAAAATAAACAGCAAAACCAATAGGTTCGTTATTAACGGTACAAATAACGGCTTTCGTAGTCGTGTTGGCACCAAACAAAGCGTTTTCTATATCCGCGACTGTCGCTAATACTTCATGCTCTGCTTTCTCATAAATCGCAAGTTCTACGACAAACTTATGGATTAAAGTCGAGTCTTCAATGGTCGCTTGACGGATGTCTACTCCTGACATTTTATCCTCCAGTATTCAACAATATATAGCAGTAACTATAAGCCCAGACACGTAAAACTTAACCACCCGTGGCAGTGCCTCTTTAAGTGAATAGCGGCGCACCCCTTATCAACTAAGCGGGTTGTAGCCACCGCCAGACTAAACCATGGGCATTAAACATCAGCAAGTTGCCACTCACAATCATTGCTAACCCTATAAGTGCATCCGCATGCCACTGGTAACCCTCGAACACCGTTGACAGCGCCAGCGCAACCAAAGGAAACAATACCGTCGCGTAGGCCGCTTTACCGGCACCAATCCGGCCAACCAGCATAAAGTAGGCACCAAAGCCTCCTACCGAGCCTATTACCGCCAAATAAACCAAGGCTCCCAAGTATCTCGGTTCCGCTGGCAGGCTAAAACTGGCCCCCTGCGACCATGCAATCAACCCCATTAGCACTCCCCCATACAGCATGGCAAAGGCGTTGGTAGTGTTGATTTTCAGACCCTGCCGCTGGTGCCTGACCGACACCATGTTACCCAGCGAAAACCCGTAGGTGCCCAGCAACGCCAAGCCAATGGCGCCCAGCAGTTCCCACGTAGCCTCAACGGTGACCAGATCCTGCCAGAAAATCAGCGCCATACCCGGCAGACCAAGGGCCAACGCCAGGTAGAATACCCGCGGAACCGGTGTGCGAAAGAACAGGTAGCCATTGACCGCATTAAACAGTATCGACATCGAAAACAGGATAGCAATCAGGCCACTGGGTAGATAACCCGCAGCGGTATAGAAGCAGTAGAAATTTAGCCCAAACACACAACCGCCCTGCAACAGGCAAAAAAGATGATCCCTGGCTTGCAGAGCCTGACGCCTGCGAAACAACGCAAGCCCGCCCAGCAACACCAGCGCAGCGATGAGGAAGCGGTAGAATACAGAGACCGGCACCGCCACGTCGCCCACTTGCCAAGCGATGGCCAACCAGGTCGATCCCCAGATCAAAACCGTTGAGATATACAAAAAGCTATTCATGGCTTGCCATTCCCAGAGTGGTTAGCGTCAGCCATAGTGTCGCTTCCAAGGGACAGACTGGCTTGCAAGCGGTTGCGCTTGTTTGTCTATTCTTGCGGTTGATTGATCCGCTGGATTGAGTTTCGAACTGAGCCTGAGTACTGTTAACGCAGTGCCCAGGAGCCGCCAATGTTCACCGATACCTTGAACCACTATCCCAGGATGAAACAGACGCAGGCGCGTCTAGTGAGTAGCACCCAGCTAAAAAACGGCATGGCGCTGGCACGTTGGAGTAATTTGAAAGACCGTATTGAGAACATTCACTCAAACCACCACACGCTGAGCGTCTATCTTAACGGTGCGGAGAACTCCCTGCGCTGGCAGGGTTCACAAACCATTGCCAGCGCGACCAGCAACAGCGTGTGTTTAATGCCCGCGAATCTGGACACCAATTGGGACGTGCGCGGGCCTATCTCACTACTGCATTTCTATTTCAGCGACACACATCTGAGCCAGCTGATTGAGCAGGTATGGGATAAGGATGGCCAACATGTACAGCTGGACGAAATCGACTTCGCCCAGGACGCCCTGCTCACGCAGCTGTTTTGCACCACCCTCGGTCAGAGCAACTGGCAGGATCCGCTGGATCAATTAGCGCTGGACTCCGCCACCCAAACGGCACTGATACACACCCTACGCCACTACAGCCAACGCCGCCTGCCGACTTTGCGCCCCACTGGTGGCCTGCCTGCATGGCAATTAAAACGCGTGGTGGAGTTTATTGAGCATCATCTGAACCAGTCGCTCACTCTGACAGCCATGGCGGGTATCACCGGCCTTAGTGACTTCCACTTCGCCCGCATGTTCAAACAGACCACTGGCTACCCGCCCCATCGCTATGTGCTGCGCCATCGCCTTACCCGGGCGCGACACTTGCTGGCGGAAACATCGCTAAATATGACTGAAATCGCACTGCGCTGCGGTTTTGGCTCCAGCAGTCATTTCAGCAACCGCTTTCGTGCGGAGACAGGTATCAGCCCTACTGAGTATCGAGCGAAACATCGTAGCTAGGGCCTAGTACGGGTCTTATTCTACTTTTATTACTCATGGTTATCAGCTGCCTACGTACAAATCCAGTATCAGCTTACTGCGCGATATTAGCGAACCAAGCTAGCCTAATAGCGGCCCGGCCAAGCGTTGTTTCTGTGCACGAACAGCTTCTGTTAAAAAGTCCATAAACGCATGAATTCTCACTACACCACGTAGATCCGGGTGCATCAGAAACCACAAGCCGTATTCCAGCTCGGGGATGGGATCAGTGAGCTGGATAATGTCTGGGTCTTCATCGGCAAGATAACAGGGCAGAACAGCCAACCCCATACCGGAGCGAACAGCGCTGAGTATATTAACCAGGGTATCCACACGGTAGACACAGGCCGCTTTCAGCGCGTGCTTACCCATCCACTGATCCAGCGCTGAGTCCTGCAATCGTGATCCAGCACCAATCCAAGGTTGGCTAGCAAGGGCCTGGATGGGAGCCCCTGGTGTCAAATTGAGGCTTCGGTGTCCGTAGACAGCTTGTCCAATAGCGGTCAGCGGTCGCCCAATTAGGTTTTCAGGAGGAGAGTTGGACGGACGGATGGCGACGTCAGCTTCTCTGCGTGTCAGGTTGAACAACTGGTTGGATACGGCGACATCCAGCAAGATGCCTGGGTATTTGTGCTGAAATTGCGTGAACAGAGGAGAGAGCAGCCCCATCAACAAAGAGTCAGTAGTGGTAGTCCAGATTTCCCCTCTCGGCGCCAAGTCGCGCCCGGCGACTTTACGTTCGGCGGCCAAGGCTGCTTCATCCATTATTCTGGCGGTGTCGGCGAGCTCTTCCCCAGCTAGCGTTGGCCGGTAGCCAGTTCGGCTTCTTTCAAAAAGAGCAACCCCCAGACGCTGTTCGATATCACCCAGCCGTCGGAAAACCGTGGCGTGACTGACGCCCAGAGCGCGTGAAGCACCAGACAGAGAGCCTGCGGTCGCGATTGCCAGAACGACTTCAAAGTCATTCCAGGCCAGATGGCTCCTTGCTTTCTGTGGAGTGGCAGAGGGTTGCCGGAGATCCTTGCCTGTTCGTTTTTGCAAAGTTAATGCTCACTTTTATGGAATACCTTGCAGTTTAGAACAAGACTAGCATGAACCTGAACCTATGAGACCACGCAATTATCCCGTCACCAGGAATGACTCAATGGAGGTCAGGAACATGCTGAACTCAAGAAAAGAACAAAACTTGCAACGCCACGTCTCGTTCCCCCGCAGCGATAACGATGACATGCCAAAAGGAAGTGCCGACGACTCGCTCAAGGCAAGCATCCCTTCCAGATATCGCGATGGGCGGGGAGGCATTGATCTTGAGCGTGTGCGGCTGGATCAGCACGAGGCTCGGCGACAGGTCATTCAGGCGCTGATACGACGTATTGAAAAGCTGTGGCGTCGGCGATGAGTCACCTCATGAGCGAATTCTAGTGCGACTAACAAGCGTAGTTTCGCCATGGATCTGGGCAACAATGGAAAGTCATCGCCGTGACCGCGCTTACTAGGCTCTTAAAGATCCCCAAACATTGTGTTTTTTGAAAGTAACTATTCAGTAGGTTTCAGGCTGTACTCGCCAACCTGCTGTTTCATCAGGCATAGATAGCTGCCCCCGTGGGAGGCAGCTTTAGCTCGCGACCCTCCAAGCTTCCAGCCGGAAGACACTAAGGGGTGCCTTCGGCACCCTTCGTCGAC
>Ga0209344_10001480_pt1 | contig 30320 bp, 31 predicted proteins | sample Cruoilmetagenom6_FD_187293 | JGI IMG/M metagenome (GOLD analysis project Ga0209344, IMG submission 187293) | Oil polluted marine microbial communities from Coal Oil Point, Santa Barbara, California, USA - Santa Barbara Oil Seep Sample 6 (SPAdes)... | ecosystem: Environmental > Aquatic > Marine... | reverse complement strand
GCCCCTCGCAAACACGTGCGCATTTTAATCACATCGGGTCGTGTGTGATCACGGGTTTCGTGATCGGGTGTGACAATGGCCGCGAGCGGGTTGCTTTGAAGCGAAAACTTTCTGATCGCAGTGATTTTTCTGCCTTTTGAGAACCCCGGTTTTGCGCGGTTCCGGGAGACCGATGTGCACCATATTGTGAACGGTGCAGAGCTCCAGCGGTTGACGCCGAAACGTCACATCCCGCCCCTGTATCGGCTTATCCCATTGAATATATTGAGGTTAAAAAGTTTCACCTGAAGCTTCTTTTCCGTCCGATCACACATCCTGCACGCAGCGTTCACGCGGCTGTGGCTCGCAAGTCATCTGCGGCAGGCCTATCTCTAACTCATCGAACGGCGCAACCCGAACAACCGATCAGCACACGATCACCGGGCCGCATGTTCCAAACCAGATTGAACCAGATTGAACACGACGCACAAAGGAAAACGACCATGAACAAGACACTTATCGCTCTCAGCCTCGCATTTGCCGCTTCCACCGGCGCCTTCACCGCAGCCCAGGCCGAAGACGGCTTCCAGCGCGGCCCGAACAACAACAGCCAGCCAAACTTTGTTGCCGGCGTTGTCACTGATTTCGACGGCGCAGCAGCCGCCAAGTCCGGTGTCGACTACACCGCCACCGCTTCGTTCGACCGCAGCGAAAAGCCGGCAACCAATGTCGACTTCCTCTACGGCCACTAAGACTTCACTGGATCAAGCCGGGCACCTCCAGCCGGCTTGATCCACCCCGCAGTCACCGGCGATGGAACTTAAATCGATCCGCCCGCGTTCTGCACTCCGACTTCACATTGAACACGACATTCAAAGGACCACGATCATGAACAAGACACTTATCGCACTCAGCCTCGCATTTGCCGCTTCCACCGGCGCTTTCACCGCAGCCCAGGCCGAAGACGGCTTCCAGCGCGGTCCGAACATCAGCGGCCAGCCAAACTTCGTCGCCGGTGAAGTCACCGACCTGAACGCCGGTGTTGATTACACGGCAACCGCTTCGATCCGGAACGCGCCCCAGAGCGAACCAATGTCGGAACAGATGCAGGAACGCCTTTACGCGCACTAAGTCTGTGACGAACCAGCGATGAAGCCGGGTCTCCTCCCAACCGGCTTCATCTCCCCTCCCGAGGCTTGAGCGATCAACCGGTCGCACGCTTCGAAACAAGACCAGAAAATCAAAGGACTACGATCATGAACAAGACCCTTATCGCACTCAGCCTCGCATTCGCCGCTTCCACCGGCGCCTTCACCGCAGCCCAGGCAGAAGACGGCTTCCAGCGCGGCCCAAACATCAGCGGCCAGCCGAACTTCGTCGCAGGTGTTGTCACCGATTATGACGGCGCAACAGCTGTCCAGTCCGGCGTTGACTACACCGCCACCGCTTCGTTCGAGCGCAGCGAAAAGTCGGACCAGATGCAGGAACGCCTCTACGCTCACTAAGAGTGACACCAGGATGAAGCCGGGCCTCCTCCCAACCGGCTTCATCCTCTCCCCCGGAGCTCGAGCGATCAACCGGTCGCACGCTTCGAAACAAGACCAGGATTCAAAGGACTACGATCATGAACAAGACACTTATCGCCCTCAGCCTCGCATTTGCCGCCTCCACCGGCGCCTTCACCGCAGCCCAGGCCGAAGACGGCTTCCAGCGCGGCCCGAACATCAGCGGCCAGCCGAACTTCGTCGCCGGTGTTGTCACCGATTATGAAGGCGCAGCAGCTGCCCAGTCCGGCGTTGACTACACCGCCACCGCTTCGTTCGAGCGCAGCGAAAAACCGGCCCAGATGCAGGAACGTCTCTACGCCCACTAAGGTCATGACGACAGGCTCAGGCTGGCCCTCCCCCTCCCAACCGGCCTGATCCCACTCCTGACATCAGGTCAGGCGTCACACGCAAGAACCCCGTCCGAAAGGTCGGGGTTCTTGTCGTTCAAGGGGGAGAAGGGGCCGCTGTTGCCGTCAGCGAACGGTCTGTGTGGCGGCGACGAACCAGTCGGGTTGCTCCTGCAACAGCCTTGCCGCCGCGGCTCGCGCCAGTTCTGTGCTGTCGAAAACGCCAAAGCAGCTCGCTCCGGAGCCCGACATGCGGGAGAAACGCGCGCCCGCCAACTCAAGCGCTGAGAGACAGTCTGCGATTTCGGCGACCATGCGTTGCGCCGGCGGCTGCAGATCGTTCCGCGCGGCTTCGAGCCATTTCAGGAATCCATCCCTGTCGTCAAGGCCATGCGGGGCGGGCAGGGGGGCGTTGTTGCGGCTCTCGAGTGCGGAGAAAACCGTGGGCGTGGATACACTGACGCGCGGATTGATGATGACGAGATCGAGCCCGAAGCCGAGCTCGACCGGGGACAGCGTTTCGCCAATGCCGCGCGCAATCAACGCCCTTCCGTCAAGACACATGGGAACATCAGCGCCGAGCCGCAACGCCAGTTGCGACAGGGCGTCGGGGCCGGGGGCATAGTCCCACAGCCAGCACAGAGCCTTGAGCGTTGCCGCAGCGTCCGCCGAGCCGCCTCCGATGCCCGACGCCACAGGCAGCTGCTTGTCGAGGCAGATCTCGACCGGCGGCAGCTCCAGCCCGGACTGTCGCGCGATCTCGCGTAATCCGTCCCGCGCCCGGACCATCAGATTGTTGGCAGCGTCTTCGCTCGACAACGCGGCCGCTTCCGGACCTGTCAGGCGAAATCTGTCGCAATCAGCCCGTTGCACCGAGACCCGGTCACCCAGTTTCGCGAAGACAACAAGGCTCTCGATCAGATGATAGCCATCTGCCCGCCGCCCGGTGATATGAAGCGCCAGATTGATCTTGGCCGGTGCGTCAATCCAGTCCATTGAGCCCTGAAGTGGTCAATGCCGGGTCACCGGTCGGGGTGTCCAGCCACGCGTGGCGCTTCAGATTGTCTGCAGGAGCAAGGCCGCTCTTCTTGTCGATATCCGCACCATTCTCTGGGGTTGCGGGCTCAGTGCCCTTCTCAGCGCCATTGGCCGTCGCCGGAACAGTCTTGGCCGCATCGGACAGGCCTTGGGTCAGCTTGAGCTCGATTTCAGGCAAAAGGTCCTCAGCCGGTTCGTTGCTCAAGGCGCGTTTCCACTGGAATGTCGCCTCCAGCTCACGCCCGACCCGCCAATAGGCATCGCCAAGATGATCATTGATCGTCGGATCGGCAGGCTTGAGTTCAACCGCGCGCTCGAGCTCGCGTACCGCATCCTCATACTGGCCCAGCCGGTAATGCGCCCAGCCCAGCGAATCGACGATGTAGCCGTCATTGGGTCTGAGATCGACGGCGGCGCGGATCAGGTCCATGCCTTCTTCCAGGTTGATGTTCATGTCGATCCAGGAATAGCCCAGATAGTTCATCACCTGCGGCTGGTCGGGAAACAGCTCCAGCGCCCGTTTGAAATGCGCTTCCGCCTTGGGCCACTGCTTGAGCCGCTCATTGGCAATGCCGGCCTGGAAAAACAGGTTCCAGTCGCTGCGCGTCGGTGCTGGCCCGATCACGGAAATGGCAGTCTCGTAGGTGAGCGCCATTTCCACATAATCCTTGTCCTGTGACAGCACGCTGCCATACGCCAAGTAGCTGCGGATATCGCTCGGGTTGGATGCAATCAGCGCCTTGAGATGATCTTTTGCTTCAGCGTTCCGGTCAAGATCTGCCAGCGCCAGTCCCAGCTGCAACTCTGACACCCGGCGCATAGGGGAGGTCTCCGGCACGGCCTCGTAGATCTTGATTGCCTCTTCCAGCTTGCCAAGCCGTTCGGTCAGTCCCCCCAGAATGACCAGCGTCGCTGCATTCTGCGGATCGAGCGTACGGGCAAACTGCAGGTAGACCGCGACGGTCTCTTCGGCGCCCTCGCGATTGAGCGCGCTGCCCAGCGTAAACAGAACCGCCGCCGACCCCTGCTGCGCGGTCATCACGCCCGGCTCCAGTTTGCTGTCGCTTTCGATCCGTTGCTGGAGGGCCGCGAGCGGCGCGTAGCCGGGGGAAAATTCCTCGCCGGCGGCGAGCGCATCAAGGGCTGCCCGCTTGTTGCCGTCGCGCGCTTCCATCCCGGCCAAAGCCATCACGGCGCGAATATAGGTATCCGGTGCCGCGGCACCCGACTGCGGATCGGCGATTAGGTCGGTGAACTGTTTCCGGGCTTCGGACTTCTTGCCCATGGCCTGCGCCATGGCGCCTGAATGATAACGGGTGAAAACCGGATACCACGGCGGTCCTTCAAGCGCCTTGATCGACGCAAGGGCTGCATCGCCCTCGCCATAACCAAACTGCGCCCAGGCTTTCATCAGCGTGTTGAGCAGACGATCGATCGGATTGGTCTCGTTGGGATCAAGCAAGTTGGCGGCCTTGCGGTACTCGCGCTTGCTGGTTGCTTCCACCATCATGGCCAGGCGGGAAACCTGTGCAACGGCCGGGTCATCTTTGAGTTCGCGTGCAAGAACGGCACCTTCGGAAAACCGGCCGCCGCTGAACAGCGCCACCATAAGCCGTTGTTTGACTTCGATGTTCTTGGAGTCGAATTCCAGCGCCTTGCTGTAAAACTCGATCGCACGGTTGGTGTCATTGTCGACATCGGCGGTGCGTGCGGCAAGATAGGCTCCGGCGAAACCGAGGAAATTGGGCTGTACGATCTGCTCCTGGTCAGTTGCGGCTGCGGCCTGTCTGGTGCCAGGCGTCATCGCTCCACCAAGGGTTAGAATTACACCCAGCGCAACGCTGGCCGCAAATCGGGCTGTCATATTTCGCCGCATCAAGTCCTGCCTTATGTTCGTTCTGGCCACGCACCGGCCATGTGCCGAAGCATATCTACCCAACACAATGGCTTTTTTGGCGCAGGGCAGCAAGGCTCCAGCCTGCCTGAGATCAAGGCTGAAGCTTTGGTTGTTCTAGCTGGCCCGGTTTACGCAAAACGCAATGACTTCGAGCAGTGCCGATTTCTCCGCCGAATCGGGCAGCGGTGCCAGTGCATCGCGCGCGATCGAGGCATAATGCTCCGCCCGTGCCGTGGTATCCTTCAGGCTGCCATATTTGGTAATCAGCCCCATCGCCTTTTCCAGCGCGGCCTCGTCCGTCTTGCCGCCCTCGATGGCTTCGCGCCAGAATGCGCGCTCCGATTCGGATCCGCGCCGATAGGCGAGTACCACCGGAAGAGTGATCTTGCCTTCGCGGAAATCATCGCCGACATTCTTGCCCAGATCCTTCGCCGACCCGCCATAATCAAGCACATCGTCGATCAGCTGGAACGCCAGACCGAGATTCATGCCGTAGGATCTGAGCGCATTGCGCTCGGCCTTGCTGACGCCAGCGACGATCGGTCCGACCTCGCAGGCGGCCGAAAACAGCGCCGCTGTTTTGGCCCGGATAACCGCCAGATAGTCATCTTCGGTCGTTTCCATATTTTTGGCGACCGACAATTGCAGCACTTCCCCCTCGGCGATCACCGAGGCGGCCGTCGCGAGCACGTCGAGCGCTTCGAGTGAACCGACTTCGACCATCATCTTGAAAGCCTGGCCGAGCAGAAAGTCGCCGACCAGCACGCTGGCCTGGTTGCCCCAGATCATCCGGGCGGTCGAACGCCCGCGTCTGAGATCGCTCTCATCCACCACATCATCATGCAACAGCGTTGCCGTGTGCATGAATTCGACCGAAGTGGCGAGCTTGATGTGGGATTCGCCCTCGTAGCCAAACATCGTTGCTGAAGCCAATGTCAGCATTGGCCTGAGCCGCTTGCCCCCCGACGAAATCAGGTGGTTTGCCACCTCCGGGATCATCGCGACGTCAGACCCTGCCTTGGACAGAATCAGCTGGTTGACGCGCTCCATGTCGGGCTTGGTGTTCTCGACCAGCGGCTTGACCGAGGCGTCTCTGTGTTTTCCATCGTCCAGTGATATGACTACGCCCACGGGTACGGACTCCTGTTAAAACTTTGTTTGCACATTATTCAGCGCTTCAACCAACGGCAAGCTGCGATTTGACGCGGGTAAGGCTTGATAAGTGATAGATTTGGATGAAACAAAGAAGACGCTAGGAGAACGCATGCACGACCTCATACGCACCAATGACCCTGTGCTCATTTCATTCGTGGAAAGCCTGATGCGAGATGCCGGAATCGGCTGCATGGTGGCTGACAACGGAATGAGCATTCTTGAAGGCTCCGTGGGCGTCATTCCGCGCCGTATCCTTGTTGATCCGAACATGGCCACCCAGGCCCGCCGGATTGTCATCGATGCAGGACTGGAAGAAGAACTCAGGCCCTGGAACGACCGTGACGCAAGCGCCTGACAATCCATCGGCAAAAGCCGGGGCAGGGCAGAGCGCAAATGGTCAGCTCACCATGCCGAATTCGGAAGGCCCTGCCATGTCGGGCTTTACCGTTGATGCGTTCCACAATGGCAGGTTTTTCCTGGTTCAGCCCGCGGACAGCGGACACCGTGCAGGAATGGATGCCATGCTGCTGGCAGCAACTATCCCCGATGGCGCAGCCGGTGTGCTGGCCGATCTCGGCGCTGGCGCAGGTGCTGCAGGCCTTGCCGCAATCTCCCGGCTGCCGGAACTGAGCGCCGTGCTGATCGAGCGCTCACCTGCCATGGCCGATTGCGCCCGACGCTCCCTGTCATTGTCCGAAAATGCGCATCTGGCCGCCCGTGCCCGTGTTATTGAGGCCGATGTCTCTCTGACCGGAAGCCATCGTCGTGACGCCGGGCTTGCCGATTATGCCTATGATTATGTCATCCTCAACCCGCCTTTCAATTCCGGAAATGACCGCAGGACGCCCGATCCTTTGAAAGCCGAGGCCCATGCGATGGAGAGTGATGACCTGTTTGAACGCTGGCTTCGCACCGCCGCCGCCATTCTCAAACCGGGCGGGCAGGTTTCGGTCATCGCCCGGCCGGAATCGCTGGCTGAGATCTTTGCCGCACTGGGAAAACGCTTCGGTGGCGTTGAAATTACCCCGGTGATTCCGCGCGCTGGCAGCGATGCGATCCGGATTCTGATCACGGCTATCAAGGGCAGCCGCGCCCGCCTGAGACTGCGTGACCGGATCCTCATCCACGAGGGGTCGGGGCATGCGTTTTCAGCCCAGATGAACAGCCTTGCCAATGGCCTCGCCTCCTGGCCCCGGCAAACACCAAACCGCCCAAAATAACGCGGGTCGACGCCGGTGCCATTGTACTGGATCAGAAAAGACATACATGGCTTGGTGCATGGAAATGCCGGCATGAATTGCCGTCGATAACAGGATTGGCCCGTCATGGTTTCTTTGAGTTCTTTCTACCCCGCCCGTTTTCGCAAGGATGTCACCACCATCCCGGTCGTCAGGTTGCATGGAACCATCATGGCCGGCGGCAACCAGTTTCGCCAGAACCTGAACATCGCCACCGTGGCGCCGTTGCTGGCAAGAGCTTTTGCCGACAAGAAGGCGCCGGCGGTCGCAATCATGATCAATTCGCCTGGCGGATCTCCGGTGCAATCGCGACTGATCTACAAGCGCATTCGTGATCTGGCAGCCGAGAAAAACAAGAAGGTCCTGATCTTCGTTGAAGATGTGGCAGCCTCCGGCGGCTACATGATTGCCTGCGCCGGTGATGAGATCATCGCCGATCCATCCTCCGTCGTCGGCTCCATCGGCGTGATTTCGGCTGGTTTCGGCTTCACCGGTCTGATCGACAAGATCGGCGTCGAGCGCCGGGTCTATACGGCTGGCGAAAACAAGTCGATTCTAGATCCGTTTCAGCCTGAAAATGCCGAAGATGTCGAAAGGCTCAAGCAACTGCAGCTGGATATCCATCAGGTCTTCATCGACTTGGTGAAAGATAGCCGTGGCGCACGTCTGAGCGACGACGCTGATCTGTTCACCGGTCGCTTCTGGACTGGTCTGCGTGGCAAGGAACTGGGTCTGGTTGATGAGATCGGCGATCTCCGGTCAACTCTTCGCGCGCGTTATGGCGACAAGGTCAAGACGCGCTTGATAACCGGTCAGCGCGGCCTGTTCGGCCGCCGTGTGCCGGGTGTCAGTGCAGCAATAGCTGCCGATACGCTTGCAGGGATCGGTGAAGCAGGGTTGAATGCGCTGGAAGAACGGGCGCTTTGGTCACGCTACGGTCTCTGAGCCGGGGCGGAAAACGGTGCCTGGAGAGGGCGCCAATGGTAGACAGACCATGAATGTTTGCAGGCGAGGGACAAACCTTCCTCAGCAATCGAAGCGCCCGGCTTTCGGGATGAGGAAAGGACAGCAAAAATGCCGCAACTTGTTTTGCTCGCTGCCGTCGGCGCCGTGGCCTGGCTTGGCTACAAACGCTTCATCGCAGAAGCCGAGCGCGTCAGCGCCAAGGTCCGCGACGCCGAAAAGGAAACCCGCACGGGCGCGCAAGGAACCTTGATCGAGGACCCCGATACGGGCGAATACCGGCTCAGGAAACCCGACGAGTAATTCATTCCTTGAGGAAATCCAGTCTTGGATCCGCCCTCCCTGGCGTTATCTCGGTAATCTCCGCCGTCACGACATTGAGGGCGACGAATGGGTCTTCAGTCACGCGCTTTTCGAGCTCGGCGCGTGCGATGTTGTAAGCCAGCACTGCGCCGCCCTGTTTTGGCTCGATGCTGCCGGTGAGCAGGAACACACCATCCTCAAAGCCTTTGGTAATCCAGGCGTTGTGCGCCTGCATATACTCTGCAGCTGCTGACTTGTTGTCGGAAAAACGAAGCATGATGAGAAACACCGGAATCTCCTGTTCTTGGCCCCCGGTTCATATCGGGCGCATTGGTGAGAGCTGGTTGTCCAGCCATTGATACATCGCCTCAACCTCGCGGCGGACGAACTCCGCATCCTGAAAGGTGTTGGCAAGGGAGGCGACGCCCTGGCTGCGCATGAGCAGGTGCATGGCAAGATCGGGGGCTTTGCCGCCGCATCCGAGTTCGACAAATTGTTGCTCCAGCCACTCCGCGAACAAGGTGAATAACCCGGCAGCTTCAGGTTTAAGGGCATGGTCGAGCTTGGCGAGTTCGGTGCAAAGCGTACCGACAGGGCATCCGAAGGCCATGATCTTGGTCTGGTTTGTTATGAGGATGTTGATGAAGCTCTTTACCCGGTTCGCGGGATTGTCTTCCTCTTGCTCCCAATGGCGCAACATCGCCTTGCGCTCATCAAGCCTGTGTTCGATTACCGCGGCCAGAACGGCGTCCTTTGTCTTGAAGTGATAATAGAAGTTGCCCCGCGAGATCTCGACCACCCGGGCGATGTCGGCAAAGGACGCTTTTTCAAACCCCTGTTCGTAAAAGAGCTGGTCAGCTGCAATCACGATCTTCCGGCGGGTTTCATCAGCTTTCACAGCGCATATTCCATATTAGGTCATTTGCCCTAAATTGTTAGGACGGTTGCCCTAATCTGTCAAGCCATTGGCTGTAGACTTGACCGGTCATTCCCTTCATGGCACCTGTCGCCGCACATTCAGGGCCGCTCTCAAGATGGCCCGAGACTCCATGATGCGCCATCCGGATCCCAAGCCATGACCGACACCCTTCCCGATCACATGCAGCCCACCCGTTCGTTTCAGGCGCTCATTCTCGCGCTGCACCGCTACTGGGCCGATTATGGCTGCGTCGTGCTTCAGCCCTACGACATGGAAGTCGGCGCCGGTACCTTTCACCCGGCCACAACCTTGCGCGCGCTCGGTCCAAGACCGTGGAATGCCGCCTATGTTCAGCCCTCGCGGCGTCCCAAGGATGGCCGTTACGGCGAAAACCCGAACCGGCTGCAGCATTACTACCAGTACCAGGTGATCCTGAAACCTAATCCGTCCAACCTGCAGGAGCTCTATCTCGGGTCGCTCAAGGCCATCGGCGTAGATCCGCTGCTGCATGACATCCGCTTTGTCGAGGACGATTGGGAAAGCCCGACGCTGGGCGCCTGGGGTCTGGGATGGGAGTGTTGGTGTGACGGCATGGAAGTCAGCCAGTTCACCTACTTCCAGCAGGTCTGCGGCATCGAATGCGCGCCAGTGGCCGGCGAACTGACCTACGGTCTCGAACGTCTGGCGATGTATGTCCAGGGCGTCGACAATGTCTATGATCTCAACTTCAATGGCCGTGAAGGCGCTGAGAAAGTGACCTATGGCGATGTCTTCCTGCAGGCAGAGCAGGAATACTCGCGCTACAATTTCGAGATGGCTGACACCGCCATCCTGCTCAAACATTTCGAAGATGCGGAAAAGGAATGCGAAGCCATTCTGAAGTCCGGTGCGCCGTCAGAGGCGGGTGGTCTGCACAAATGCGTGCTGCCAGCCTATGACCAGTGCATCAAGGCAAGCCACGTCTTCAACCTGCTTGATGCGCGCGGTGTGATCTCGGTGACTGAACGTCAGGGCTATATCCTGCGCGTGCGCAACCTCTCGCGTCAGTGCGGTGAGGCGTTTCTGCTGACTGATGCGGGTGGCTACGGCTTCCAACAAGCCGCGGAATAAGGCGGATAGGCGCTAAGCAGAAAAACGGTTCACCCGGCCCGGCGTGGTTTGATCCTGGAACGCGGTGTCAGTTTGCCATCGCAGAGGCACTCTTGGCCTTCTGTTCCATTGTCGAACCGCCGGTGTGATGCAGCCGCTTGTCTTCATACATCGCCTGATCGGCACGTTTGACGAGCTCTTCCATTTTTTCGCCATCCTGGCTGGTTGCCATGCCGATCGCCACACTGAGCGGGGCATTGGAATAGAACTGGTTGTTGATGTGCAGCAGTTCGCTGATGGTCTCGACCATTGACGTAACGGCTTTGCGATCGGCTCCCGGCATGAGGATGGCAAATTCATCACCGCCGATCCGTGCGGCATGATTGGGCTGGGTGACCACGCCGTTGAGCACCTCGCCAAACCGGCGCAGCAGGGAATCGCCGGCGTCATGGCCGAGCTGGTCATTGGCCTCTTTCAGGCCGTTCAAATCCATCAGGATTGCCGAGACCGGGCGCAACGGTTTGCGTTCCAGCCGGTTCAGCTCGTCGGTAAAGAAGGCGCGATTGTGCAGCTTCGTCAGCACGTCATGCTTGCCCAGATACTCAAGATAGGCCTCGGCCTTCTTGCGCGCGGTGATGTCGGTGAGAGCCACTTGAACCTGGGACCAGTCCTGCTCGTGGCCCGGCAACACCGCGAAATGCAGCAGGATATGCCGTACCGACCCGTCGAGCGCGTAATTGACCACTTCGCGCTGATGGTAGAGCTTGCCTTCCCACAGATCCATCAGCTGTTCCCGGAACGGCTTCTCCATCTCGTCGCGAAAGATGTCGGGCTGACGACGCAAGAGAGTCTGAACGTCGGGAGCGCCGAACAGGTCAAGCGTCGCCTGGTTGACGTCGATGACCCGGATCTCGCTCATGCACTGGCGCACAAACTCCGGATGCACGTCCATGAAGACACGGAAATCGAGAATACCGCGCTCACGCACCATCTCGATCAGCTCCCTGATCTGGCTGAAATCCTCGACCCAAAGCGACACCGGTGAGTGCTCGAACAGCCCCTCGGCATGCTGGCGGCTCTGGTTCTCCCTACGCCGCGCGTCTTCGCGCGCTGTCACGTCTTCGGTCGTCAGCAGGATCTGCCCAAGCGTTTCTGCATAGCCCGGCATCACCGAACCTTTGAGCTGGATGTCCATGCGTCGCCCGGAAAGCGAATAATTGACCGCATTGCTGCTGAACTCAGACTTGCCCTCCCAAAGTGCTGCCAGTTCATTGATGTGGCTTTCAAACATGTCCTCGCAAAACACGATCGAGATATTTTCGACCAGATGATCGAGATCCCGGGCTTCGTAAAGCTCAAGCGTCTTGCTGTTGACCTGCAGTACCCGGATCTTCTGCGAGCAGGCCGCGACACGGCTCAGGTCCTCTTTCAGAAAGGCCCGGATATCCTCCACGCCCTCGGCGCGCCACAGCTCGAATTGCTGTTGGACGGCGGAGAAATCCTCAATCCACATCGCTACCGGTGCGAGATCAAAAACAGTGGCGTCAAAGGTCTTCATGTCGCAATGGTCCTGTATTTCTAAAATGTGTCCGGTGAAATGGAATCGGCACGCAGGCTCCAGACTGATGGTCCAACTATGAGCCCGCAATGGTAAACCATTGCTTGACGGCTTCGCCCCAATCCGTGATTTCGCATTCATTTTGGCGATGAACCGAGCCGTGTCCGGACTTCTCGGACGCCATGCGCGTGCATCTCTGTTTTTGCCTGACGCGGTCTATTGCGTGGATTTTTTGAACGAGTGTGCGTAAGGTCACGGCGCTGACAGGTCGGGCCTGCGCACAGATTTATTGATTGCTGGATTGCCGGGAGACATCACATGGGGACTTGGATTTTTTTGGCGGTGCTGGCAGGCATCGTGCTTTACGCGATTTCGCTTTACAACACTCTTGTCAAGAACCGCCAGATGGCGGGCGAGGGCTGGAGCGGCATCGATGTGCAGCTCAAGCGCCGCGCCGATCTGATCCCCAACCTGCTGGAATCCGTCAAGGGCTACATGACTCATGAGCGGGAACTGCTTGAGGAGGTTACCCGTCTGCGCAGCCAGGCCGTTGCCGGCAGCAGCGGCTCGCCTGAACAGCGGGCAACGCTGGAAAACGCGCTCAGCGGTGCCTTGGGACGGCTGATGGCGGTGGCCGAGAATTATCCCGACCTCAAGGCAAACGAGAATTTCAAGGAGTTCCAGCAGGCACTGGAAGAGACTGAAAACGAGATTTCGATGTCACGCCGCTATTATAATGGCGCGGTACGCAATCTCAATGTCTCGGTCGAAAGCTTCCCGTCGATGCTGGTCGCCAGACAGTTCGGTTTCGTCAAGGCAGAGTATTTTGAAATCGAAGATGAAGCCGACCGCGCCGTCCCCCAGGTCAAGTTCTGACCACGGCGGAAGCGCCGAATATTCGAGAATGATACATGCGGACTGAAAAACTCACGATCGTCCCGCCGGGACGTAGCCTCTCAGGCGTCGTCTACCCTCCGGGGTCGAAATCGATCACCAACCGCGCCTTGTTGCTCGCCGGACTGGCCAAGGGCACCAGCCGGCTGACCGGCGCTCTGAAAAGCGATGACACCCGCTACATGGCCGATGCCTTGCGAGCGATGGGCGTGAGCATCGACGAGCCTGATGCGACAACCCTCGTGGTCACCGGCAGCGGCCAGCTTGCTCCACCGGCCAAACCTCTGTTTCTGGGCAATGCAGGCACTGCGACCCGGTTCCTGACCGCAGCGGTCGCGCTCGGTAACGGTCGCTTCGTGGTCGACGGCGACGAACACATGCGCAAGCGTCCGATCACGCCGCTTGTCGCGGCGCTGAAATCGCTCGGCGTCGACATCGAGGCCCCTTCCGGCTGCCCTCCTGTGACCGTTCACGGCACCGGCGGCTTCACCTCGCATCACGTGGTCATCGATGCCGGGTTGTCGAGCCAGTATGTCTCGGCCCTGCTGATGGCGGCACCTTGCTCGGGTAAGCCCTTCACAGTCGAACTTGCCGGCGATGACATCGGCGCGCGCGGTTATATTGATCTCACAACGTCGGCGATGCGCGGCTTTGGAGCCGACGTCGAGCAGGTCACCCCGTCCATCTGGCGGATCGAGCCGACGGGTTATCGCGCCACGGATTTCCGCATCGAGCCCGACGCCTCGGCTGCCACCTATCTCTGGGGCGCTGAAGCACTGACCGGCGGCCGCATCGACATAGGCACGGCCGCTTCGGATTTCACCCAGCCCGACGCCAGGGCCTACGAGGTGATCTCGGCCTTTCCAGACATGCCGACTGTTATCGATGGCTCGCAGATGCAGGATGCCATCCCCACCATCGCCGTGCTGGCGGCTTACAACAATCAGCCGGTACGTTTCGTCGGTATTGCCAATCTGCGCGTCAAGGAATGCGACCGGGTGCGCGCACTGTCGCTCGGTCTCAACGCCCTCCGCGATGGCCTGGCCCGCGAAGATGGCGATGATCTCATCGTCAATGCCGACCCGGGTCTTGCCGGTCAGACCTGTTCCGCCGAAATCGACACCTTTGCCGATCACCGCATTGCCATGAGCTTTGCGCTGGCGGGATTGAAAACATCCGGCATCACCATTCTCGATCCGAACTGCGTCGGCAAGACCTATCCCGGCTACTGGGACGCGCTGGCGTCGCTGGGCGTCAACTATGAACAGGAGATCCCGAGATGACACGGTTCCTTCCTTTCGTCTTCGCACTGCTTGTTTCGCTTGGGCTGACGGGTGGAGCCATGGCGAGGGAAGAGATCCGCAATTTCATCGCCGATATCGAGGTACGTACTGACGCCTCGCTGGAAGTCACCGAAACCATAACCGTCAATGCCGAAGGACAGAGCATTCGCCGCGGCATCTATCGCGATATCCCGCTGCGCGCGCTCGACGATTGGGGCCTGTGGTCGAGCAACGGTTTCGACCTCATCGAGGTTCTGCACAATGGTCAGCCGTCGCCCTACCACACCGAGTGGCAGGGCCGTTTCTTCCGCATCCTGATCGGTGATGCCGATGTGTACATCCCGCGCGGAGAACACACCTACACGATCCGCTATGTGACCACCCGGCAACTGCGGTTTTTCGAGGACTATGACGAGCTCTACTGGAACGTCACCGGCAATTTCTGGAGTTTCCCAATCCTGACGGCAGAGGCGAATGTGCGATTGCCCGATGGCGCCCAAGCCGAGCAGCTCGCGGCTTACACAGGTGGGTTTGGATCAACCGGTTCGGATTACCGCGCCAGTGGCGAAGGAACCTCCACACCGCAGTTCATCCTGACCCGGCCGCTTGAGGCTTTCGCCGGGATGACGATCGCCGTCGGTTTCACCAAGGGCGTGGTCACGCCTGATGCTGGCGGTGTTTTTCCAGCGCTCAAAGACAACATCGGCATCTTCCTTCTGATCCTCGGCTGGCTCGCTGTCCCCGCCTATTTCCTCTATGCTTGGAACAAGGTCGGCAGGGATCCGCCGTCACCACCCGTCATTCCCCTGTTTCATCCGCCGGAAAACCTGTCGCCTGCAGCCCTGTCCTTCGCGCATTTCAATGGCTTCAGGTCGGGAAAAAAGGGCGTCAGCCTGCCATTCATCGCGGCATTGCTGTCGCTTGGCGTCAAGGGTTTCCTGCGCATTGACGAAGACAGCGGTGGCAAAGTCACCCTGCTGCGCGGCCCGGCTGCAGATCAGCCGAACCCGCCTGCCTTGCCTGCGGGTGAAAACGCATTGTACTCCGGCCTGCTGAAAGACCGTGGCGAGATGGTTCTCGACAAGCGCAACGGGGTGTCGTTGCAAAGTGCAACGCAGAAGTTGCGATCAGCAATCTCGTCGGAATATTCCGGCAAGTATTACAAGTCCAACATTGGCCGGTTTATCCTTGGCGCTCTGCTGGCCGTCATCACGTTGGTTGGCGGACTTGTGCTCCAGGAGCCGCCAGATGACGGTCTGTTCTATCTGATTGCGGTGCTGATCACATCGCTGGTGGGTGGCGGCATTTTTGTTGCGGGACGGACGTTGCTTCAGGAATCGACAAGTTCCGGCAACTTCCTGGGCGTGGTTATGACTGTGGTCGGCTGCGGCATTTTCCTGCTTGGTGTTGTCCTCGTTGCGGCCACCAGCGGCCTGATTGTCTATCGTTTCGCTGCTGCACTGGTGATCTTCGGTTGCATCGTCATGATCATGATGACCTGGCTGCTCGGCGCGCCGACTGAAATCGGTGCCAAGGTGCTCACCGACATCAAGGGCTTCAAGCTTTATCTCGAGACCGCCGAGACCAACCGGCTCAACATGCGCGATGCGCCAAAGATGTCGGAAGAACTGTTCGAGCGCTTCCTGCCCTATGCGGCTGGGCTTGGAGTGGAAAAGCCCTGGTCGGAAGCCTGGGCAGCACATCTGTGGCGCATCGATCCGGGACGCGGGAAAGACTATCGGCCGCAATGGTATCACGGCAATTCCTGGTCGCCCGGCAATATCGGGGCTGCAGCCGCATCCTCGGTCGCAGCGGTTTCCGCTGCCATGGCGGCTTCAATGCCGCAGCCAAAGAGTTCCTCCGGCTCCTCCGGCGGAGGCTCGTCCGGCGGTGGCGGAGGTGGTGGCGGCGGCGGTGGCTGGTAGTTTATTGCCGCATCCCAGCCCTTTCTGACTGTCCCGATCCAATCGACGGATGACAACCCGGGCGTGGCTTGCTAAGTCCGCCCCAAATCTTATTGCAGGACATCCCATGCCCGATCTTCTGATTGAACTCCGCTCCGAAGAGATACCCACACGCCCGCTCGCCCGCAGCGGCGCAGCCGCGAGGACGGGCAAACAGGAAAACAGCATGCGCAGCACCATGGTGGAGCAGAACTGATGCCCGATCTTTTGATAGAACTTCGCTCCGAGGAAATACCCGCACGCCCGCTCGCCCGCAGCGGCGTAGCCGTGAGGACGGGCAAACAGGAAACTAGCATGCGCAGCACCATGGTGGAGCAAAACTGATGCCTGATCTTCTGATTGAACTTCGCTCCGAAGAGATACCCGCCCGCATGCAGCGCAAGGCTGCGGGCGATCTGCGCAAGTCCGTTACCGATGCGCTGGTTGATGCCGGACTGACCTATGAGGCTGCGCGCGAATACTGGACACCGCGGCGGCTGGTGCTTGATGTCCGTGGCCTGACCCCAAGATCGGCTGATGTGCATGAAGAGATCAAGGGGCCGTCGACCAAGGCACCCGAACAGGCGCTGGCGGGTTTCATGCGCAAGGCCGGTCTTGCCGACATTTCCGAAGCGCATGTCCACACCGACCCGAAGAAAGGTGACTTCTACGTCGCCCATATCTCGAAACCCGGTCGTGATGCCGAAGTAATCATCGCCGACGTGATGCCCGGCATCATCCGCGGCTTCTCCTGGCCCAAATCCATGCGCTGGGGCAAGGCCTCGGCCAAGCCCGGTTCGCTCAAATGGGTGCGTCCGCTGCAATCGATCATCTGCACCTTCGGTCCGGAAACCGAAGACCCCACTGTCATCGCTTTCGAGATCGATGGGCTGGTCGCCGGCAACACCACGTCGGGACACCGGTTCCACGCGCCCGAGACGTTCACCGTGCGCCGCTTTGATGATTACGCCGACAAGCTCGAGCGCGGGCATGTGGTGCTCGACGCCGAACGCCGCAAGGAGATCATTGCGTCGGACGCGCGTAACCTGGCCTTCGCCTCCGGCCTCGAACTGGTCGAGGACGAAGGCCTGCTCGACGAGGTCTCCGGTCTGGTCGAATGGCCGGTTGTGCTGATGGGCGAGTTCGAGGAGGATTTTCTCCAGATCCCCGACGACATCATTCGCTTGACCATCAAGACCAATCAGAAGTGCTTTGTGCTCAGGCAACCCGGCAACGGACTGTCGAACAAGTTCGTCCTGGTCTCCAACATCGAGGCCAGCGACGGCGGCAAGGAAATCGCCCACGGCAACGCCAAGGTGGTGCGCGCCCGGCTGTCCGATGCGCTCTATTTCTGGAACACCGACCAGGCCGATCTGCCCGACCGCGACAAGCTCACGGCTTCCGCTGAAAAGCTCGGCCTCGACATGAGCAAGCCGCTGGATCAGCGCATGGCGCGGCTGGATCAGCTGGGCGTCACCTTCCACGCCAAGCTGGGCACGCAAGGCGAGCGCGTCCAGCGCATCGCCAAGCTGGCCGCGGAACTCGCGCCCGTCGTCGGCGCTGACCCCGCGTTGGCCACCCGTGCCGCGATGCTCGCCAAGGCCGATCTGACCACCGAAGTGGTCGGCGAGTTTCCCGAATTGCAGGGCGTCATGGGCCGCATCTATGCCGGCCTTCAGGGCGAGAACGACAGCGTCGCGCTGGCAGCTGAAGAGCACTACAAGCCGCAAGGCCCGTCCGATCAGGTGCCGACCGATCCGGTGTCGATCGCCGTCGCACTGGCCGACAAGCTCGACACGCTGGTCGGCTTCTGGGCCATCGACGAGAAGCCGACCGGCTCCAAGGATCCCTATGCGTTGCGACGGGCAGCGCTCGGTGTGATCCGGATTCTCGTGGAGAATGGAATTCGATTAGTATCCGCAAAAATCTTGGAAGGTGCCGCCAAGCGTGTTCTTACGGAGATTTATCACTTATCAACCGCTGATGCACATCAACGAATTGAAAAAAGCGATACAGCATTTTCTGACGAAATTGCCGTTCTTCATTCCAAATCAGTGAAGGCGTTTGAAGCTGAAGATTATGATGACGTTTTTGGTCGGAATGATACTCAAAAGATCTTAACTGACCTCCTGTCCTTCTTCCACGACCGCCTCAAGGTCTATCTCCGCGATCAGGGCGCCCGTCACGATTTGATCGACGCTGTGATCACGCCACAGTCCGATGACCTGCTCGACATCACTCGTCGCGTCGAGGCGCTGGGCGCGTTCCTCGACACCGAGGACGGCAAGAACCTGCTGGCCGGTACCAAGCGCGCCGCCAATATTCTTGCTGCGGAAGAGAAGAAGGGGACGGCGGTTGCCGAAGCCGTTGATTCGTCTTTGTTCGAACTCGAGGCAGAAAAGAACCTCTTCGACGCGGTGAATCAGTCTGTCAGTCAGGCAACTCAAGCCATTGAGAGCGAAGACTATTCCGCAGCCATGAGCGCACTTGCCAATTTACGTGAGCCAGTTGATTCATTTTTTGAAGCGGTGCTGGTAAATGCCGAGAATGACTCAGTTCGTGCCAATCGGTTGGCACTGCTGGCCATGATCCGTCAGGCCACCGGCGCTGTCGCCGACTTCTCCCGCATCGCGGGCTGAGGTTGATTTAGAAATACCTTAAATATCCGAAGCCGGCAACCCCTGGAGGTGGGCGCCGGCTGGGTGCCATCGCGTCAGCCGGGACAAGGGCTTGCGGGGCAGGGACGGGCTATCGCGAACCCGTCCTTTGGAGACGGGTTCAGTTCAGTCTAAGCTCGAATTTCGAAGGATCGAATTCCGCCTTGGAAGTGTCTTCCAAAGCCGATGTCTTGGTCTCTTCGTCAACGCCCGGGGCGCTGTTGGCGATCACCGGCTCGAACAATTTGGGTTCGCTCGCAGCATCTGCCGTCATCGGTTCTGTGTCGGATTTGATCGCAGGCGCATCCGTTTCCGCGATCTTGTTCGATTCCGGTTCCGCATAGCCAAGCGCAATGAGATCGGCTTCACTGGCCTTGCGCACCATCGTGACCGGCGAGCCGCCAAGCAGATTCTCGGTCCGGTAGATCATCATCTGGCCCTCAACCTCATGCACTTCGACGATTTGCTCGCCCGGCGCCAGCCGGACCTCGGCCTCCTTGGCGGCCTTGTCAGCCGCCGCCCGGGTGCAGGACGGGCAGCCGATTTCGACGATGCTGGTGCGGGTACTTGCAGTCGGGCTGTAGGACTCGATAGAGGACGCGTTGGCTGCGCCTGCGCCGGCGCACATCGTGACGGCAATGATCCATCTTTGCATCGTACATACTCCCTTCACGCCGGCTTTTCCGACTTTGGTGAGTGCACTCTAGCAAGGGGCCGTTACGATCCGGTTTTTGGAAGCGGTAAACGAAGGCTTAATTTTTGGCTTCGCGCTCGACCGCTCGCCAGCCGATATCGCGGCGGCAAAACCCGCCCGGCCAGTCGATCGCGTCAACCGCTTGATAGGCTTTCGCCTGCGCGGCTGTCACGTCTGCGCCATGTGCTGTGACGTTGAGTACCCGTCCGCCATTGGCCAGCAATTGCTCGTCCTTCATCACCGTGCCGGCATGAAACACCTTGGCGCCTTCGGCTTCGGCCGCAGCCAGACCGGCGATCAGCGTGCCTTTCTTCGGCGTGCCGGGATAGCCTTCCGCCGCCATCACCACGGTCAGCGCCGCATCATCTTTCCAGCGCGCCGAGACATGTGCCAGATCGCCTTCCGCCGCAGCCTTCAGCAGCAGCAGAATATCGTCTTTCAGCCGCATCATCAGAACCTGGCATTCAGGATCGCCGAAGCGGACATTGTATTCGATCAGCTTCGGTCCGCTCTCGTCGATCATCAACCCCGCATATAGCACGCCGGTGAACGGAGCGCCGATTGCCGCCATGCCGCGCATGGTCGGCTCGATGACCTCGCGCATGGTCTGCTCGATCAGCGCCTGCGTCATCACCGGGGCGGGAGAATAGGCGCCCATGCCGCCGGTATTGGGTCCTGTATCGCCATCGCCAACCCGCTTGTGATCCTGCGCCGTGCCGAAGGGCAGGGCGGTCTTGCCATCGCACAGACAGAAGAAGCTGGCTTCTTCCCCATGCAGGAATTCCTCGACCACCACTTCCGCCCCGGCCTCGCCAAAGGCGCCCTCGAAGCAATCCTCGATTGCCGCCAGCGCTTCTTCCATGGTCATCGCCACGGTCACGCCCTTGCCGGCGGCAAGCCCATCGGCCTTAATCACGATCGGCGCTCCCTGCGCCCGGGCGTAGGCCTTGGCCTTGGGTGCATTGTTGAACCGCTCATAGGCACCGGTCGGAATGTTCTCGCGCGCACACAGATCCTTGGTGAAGCCTTTCGATCCTTCCAGCTGTGCCGCAGCCGCCGAGGGGCCGAAGACCGCGATCCCGGCGGCCTCTAGCGCGTCAGCCAGCCCGGCCACCAGTGGCGCCTCGGGCCCGACCACCACCAGGTCAATGGCCTGGTCCTTGCAAAAGCCGATGACCGCATCATGGTCGGTGACATCGAGCTGGTTCAGCGTCGCATGTTCGGCAATGCCCGGATTGCCCGGCGCCGCATACAACGTTGACAGCATCGGAGATTGGGCAATCTTCCAGGCCAGCGCATGTTCGCGTCCGCCCGAACCGATCAACAGCACATTCAACATCGACAATCTCCATCGGTTGGCCTTTGCCCGGCGGACCGGGTTCGGGTTTGCATCGGGTTAGGAAATCACGGGCCCATGGTCAAGCAAACAAGACGCTGCCGTGTCATGCAGATGCCATTTGCAACAATTTGGAGAGACGCGTTCAGGCTTTTGCAAGGGGTTGGATATAGAAACGCTAATATATCGAGCCTCGAGCTGGTTCTATCTCGTCTACCTGCGAACGGAGTGAGCTTATGTTGCAAATGTTGTATGTCAGCGGCGCATCGTCCCAAATGAGCGACACCGAAATTGAAGACATTCTGACGGCCTCCCGGCGCAACAATCTGCGTGACGGTGTGACCGGCATGCTGTTGTGGGCCGATGGCGTGTTCATTCAGGTCCTCGAAGGCGAGCCCGATACGGTCCGCCCCCTGTATCGTCGCATTCAGGCCGACGACCGGCATCGCAATCTGATGCTGGTTCTCGAGCAGGCAGCCGAAAACCGGTTGTTCAGCCAATGGAGCATGGGGTTCAAGCAGCTCGACGCCGAAAGGTCTGTCGACCGGAAGCTGTTCCAGATATCCCGCCAGACACTGGCCGAGCGGATCACGAGCGGTGACGGCGGATTGTTCCTGGAGACCGTTTTGGCCTTCAGCCGTGACTTTATCGCCGATATTGAACGACCTGTGAGGGCTGCACAGGCATAACGGCCCTTTGCTGGCAGCTAACCGTCTGTCATCTTGACCTCCCACCCCGGTGGTGGCAACACTCGGGTCATGCGCAAAAGGTCCCACACAACAGACGACAAGAGCGCCCGCGTTGCAGATGCACCATCGGGCAACTGGGTTTACCGCGTGCTGCCGCGCGCGCTGTGGCCGCACGCCCAGCTGGCCCGTTGGGATCGGCCGATCGGATGGCAGCTGCTGATGTGGCCGTGCTTCTGGTCATCGGCGCTGGCGGGAAATCTCGCCAACTCGCCCACCAACATCAACACGGTCTGGTCGCCCAGCCTGATGCTCTGGCATCTGTTCCTGTTCATGGCCGGCGCCATTGCCATGCGCGGTGCCGGTTGTACCTGGAATGATCTTGTTGATCACAAGATCGACGCCAAGGTGGCGCGCACCCGGTCGCGGCCACTGCCTTCGGGACGGATTTCCCGCTTTGCCGCAACAGCATTCCTTGTCGTGCAGGCGCTGGTCGGATTGCTGGTGCTGGTGCAATTCAACACGTTTGCGATCCTTTTGGGCATAGCCTCGCTCGGCGTGGTGGCGATCTACCCTTTCGCCAAGCGCTTCACCGATTGGCCGCAGTTTTTCCTCGGGCTTGCCTTCTCCTGGGGCGCCCTCATGGGTTGGGCTGCCGTGTTCGGCGAATTGGCCTGGCCTCCGCTGCTGCTCTATGTCGGCGCCATCGCCTGGACCATCGGCTACGACACCATCTATGCTCACCAGGACAAGGAGGACGACGCGCTGGTCGGCGTTCGTTCCACCGCGCGCCTGTTCGCTGAAAACACCAAGAATTGGCTTGTTCTGTTTTACACCCTGTTCGCGGCCATGGCACTTGCGGCTTTCTGGATCAGCGGTGTGGCCTGGCCCGCTTATGCCGGACTTGCGATCGCGGTCGCCATGCTTGGTTGGCAGATCCGGGTGATCGACATCGACAATGCCGACCAGTGCCTGTCCCTGTTCAAGGCCAACAGCCAGGTCGGACTGATTGTTTTTCTCGGCCTGGTCGCCGCTCTTTTCGCATGAAAAAGCCCGGTCGCCTGTGTGGGGCAGGCGACCGGGCCAGTATCAGCATGCATGACAGGCTGATGGTGTTAACGCCGCGCGATGATCTCGCGGCCTTCGATTCTCATGCGGATGCCAAGCTTGCCGGTTGAGCGGCGCACCAGGAAGCGGGGTCGCCGATCGGAAATCTGGCTGTGGCGGCGGCGGCGTGTCGGTGTGCACGCGGAATGTTCCGCAGCGCCCTCATCCAGCGGCCGGGCCACGCCATCGGCTTCCACCATCATCATTGGCAGTGCGTACAGTTCCGCCCAGCCGCGCCAGTCTGCGGCAATGTCATCGAGGTTGTGGGCCACAAGCAGAGGCACGCTCAGTGCTGCATCTGCGTGATGAAGCTCGAGTGTCACCGTAACTGTGCCGTCACCATGGTCGATCGCCCGTGCCGCAACACCCTTGAAGGCGCGTGCCGGCAGCGCAATGGACAGAGGAAGTCCCGATTTCGAAAGGACCTTCTTGAGTACAGCGCCACGCCCGTCGAGCGTGACGGAGACTTCTTCCTGCTTCTCGCCCACGGAGTAGGATGCGCGCTGCGGAAAGCTGCCTGGGTCGAGCCGTAATTCGAAACCGGCCCATTCGGGCTTCAATACGGTATTGGTCATGTTAATCGCCTCTGTAACTCTTGAGAGCCGGTTATCCGGTCTTCTCATCCGGGGCTTTTCGCCCTCTCACAGGAAGCAGAATGACCCACAGCCGTTCCAGTCGGCTTAAGGAGTTGGGTTAAGAAAACCTATGTTTTGGAAATGGTTAGCGAAAGACCACCGTCCCATTTGCATTTTGGAAAGGTTACCGGGAGGCTATCACCTTGCCCGGATTCATGATGCCCTTGGGGTCAAAAGCATCCTTGATCCGGTGCATCATCGCCATTTCGACAGGGGAGCGGATGGCGGCCAGTTCATCTCGCTTGAGTTGTCCGATGCCGTGCTCTGCCGAAATCGATCCGTTCAATTTCAGGACAATCGCATGAACGATCTCGTTCATTTCTTTCCAGCGCGCCAGAAAGCTTTCCGTGTCCGCGCCTGGCGCCTGCGAGATGTTGTAGTGGATGTTGCCGTCCCCCATGTGCCCGAAGGCGACGATCCGCGCATCCGGCATGGCTTTGAGCACTGCCCGATCAGCTTTCGCAAGAAATTCCGGCACCAGCGCTACCGGCACCGAAACGTCATGCTTGATCGAGCCGCCTTCAGGTTTCTGCGCCCAGGACATGGATTCTCTCAGGGTCCAGAAGGACTGCCGTTGGGCTTCGGTCTCGGCGGCTGCCGCGTCGCGGATCAGGCCCTTTTCATCAGCTGCGATGAACAGTCCTTCCAGCATGTCACGTGCGGCGTCCTGCGACTGGCCTGAGGTGATGTCGATCAGCACGTACCATGGATGCGGCTCAGTCAGCGGATCGCGTACGCCTTCTATATGGCGCGTGGTGAACTCGATGCCGATGCGCGGCATCAGCTCGAACCCGGTCAGCGACGGGCCGCAAAAATCCTGCGCCAGCCGGAACAGTTCCAGCGCCGTTTCCGGACTGTCGACGCCGGCATAGATGGTCTCGTGCCCGCGCGGTGGGGGAAACAGTTTCAGCACCGCTGCGGTGATGATCCCCAGCGTGCCTTCCGCGCCGATGAAAAGATCGCGCAGATCATAGCCGGTATTGTCTTTCTTCAGCGCCCGCAAACCATGCCAGATCTCACCATCAGGAAGCACGGCTTCGATGCCCAGGCACAGCTGGCGCATATTGCCATAGGCAAGCACGGCTGTGCCTCCGGCGTTGGATGACAGATTGCCGCCGATCTGGCAGGAACCTTCCGACCCGAGCGAGAGCGGAAACATCAGACCCGCTTCTCCCGCGGCCTGCTGAGCTTTCTCAAGGATAACCCCCGCTTCAGCCACCATGGTCTGACCGACCGTGTCGAGCGAGCGGATCTTGTTGAGCCGTGACAGCGACAACACCACTTCGCCCTTGCCGGGGCGCGGAGACTGCGCGCCCACGAGCCCGGTATTGCCGCCCTGCGGTACGATCGCGGTGTTGGTTTCGTGCGCGAGCCGCAGGATGGCAGAGACTTGCTCGGTGTCTGCCGGTCGCAGCACCAGGGGGCTTTCGCCCTTGTAGAGTCCCCGCATCTCGATGAGATGCGGTGCGATGTCCGACACCGCGGTCAATGCATTTGGTTCGCCGGTAATGGCTGCAAAACGTTCAATAAGTGCGGGGTCTGTCAAAGGTATGGTCATGCTCAAGCATTTATCGTCGCCCGACCGCCAAGTCGAGCGTCAGGCTGCGTTTTTCACTTCTGGATCAGGCCCGTAAGGATGTTTGGTGTCTGTCGGCAGCAGGATCATCCGGAAGTCGGCTCGAAGCATTGTCTGACAGCCAAAGCTGTTCGGGCAAGCAGTTCGAAGCTGAAACAACTCGACTGAAGGACTTTGTTTTGCAACCTCAGGCTGGAAGTGCGGATTATCGCATGTTCAAATTTGTTTCTCCGGATTCAACGTTCCTTAGTCTGTTTGCGTCACTATCAACGGGAATTGGGGGTGTGATGATGTGGCGTTATCTGACGGACAGGTCCGGAAATTTCGGAATTCTTCTAGCTATTCTTCTCGTGCCGGTGATTGGCGCAGCGGGACTGGCGCTTGATTACAGCAACGCTATTTCCATCAAAACCAAGATCCAAGGTGCTGCGGATGCGGCCGCGCTGGCGGCAGTGGCGGAGAGTTCCGCTGGCGTCAAGCAGGCTTTTGCCATGTCGGGAGACGGGGAAGTCGCCGTTGGCGCCAGCGATGCAGTGACCTTCTTCCAGGCCCAGCTCGAAAGCGATACAGATTTCAAGCTTGACCAGATTGTTGCGAAAGTCGTCAAGAAAGATGGCAGGCTTTATTCGGTCGTGGACTACCGGGCCACGGTTGCGACCACCCTGTCCAGGATCCTTGGCAAGGACCTGATCAGTGTTGCCGGGCAGGCCATCGTCGAATACCAGACCGACGTCTATCGCGATTTCTTCCTCTTGCTCGACAATACGCCGTCGATGGGCGTTGGCGCCACGCCGGTCGATGTGGCCAAGATGGTCGCCAACACCCCGGATGATTGCGCCTTTGCCTGCCACATTGTCAAAAATGGTGTCGAAGACATGGGCAGCTACTACAATCTTGCCAAAGCATTGGGCGTCACCACACGCATCAATGTGGTAGCGCAGGCAGCCGCAGCGTTGATGGACACGGCCAAGGACTCTCGCAAGAGCTCCAATCAGTATCGTATGGGCGTCTACACGTTCGGGGAGAAAGCCGAGGACACCAAGCTATTGGAGGTCATCGCGCCGACGGCGGACCTTTCCAAGGCCAAGAGCAAGGCTGCCACGGTCGAACTGATGTCTATTCCCAAGCAGGGATATGACAATGATCAGCAAACCGATTTTGACCGCGCGCTGACCCAGATCGCCGAGAAAATGGGCGCCGCAGGCTCCGGCCTGACCGCTTCGTCGCCGGAAAAGATCCTGTTTTTTGTCTCTGATGGTGTTGGTGACAGCTACAAGCCTGCAACCTGCACAAAGAAACTCACCGGTGGCCGCTGTCAGGAACCCATCGATATCGAGTACTGCGACAAACTCAAGAGCAAGGGCTACCGGATTGCGGTGCTCTACACCACCTATCTGCCGCTCCCGACCAACAACTGGTACAACAACTGGATCGCGCCTTTTCAAGCTGAAATCCCCGATCGGATGCAGGCCTGCGCTTCTCCTGGGCTGTATTTCGAGGTGAGCCCGTCGGAAGGCATCAGCGAGGCCATGACGACTCTGTTTAAGAAAATCGTCAACACACCGCTGCTCACCGGCTGATGCGGCCGCTCATGACAGGGAGCTTAGGCTGAAGTAGGAGCAGGGGCGCTACAGCGCCGCGCATCCAATGGGATGCGCAAAGGTCGCTCTAACACTTTCAAATGATGCATGTGCGTTATCGTTCAAATGAATCTATTCGAACGCGACATGCATTAGGGCCTGGGCGCTGCTGCCCGCCTAAGGCGATCATTGATGGCCTCACCCAGTCCGTGATCGGGGATGGGAGCAACGGCAATGCTGGTTGCACCTGTCGCATCCGCCTGCTTGAGCATGTCAAACAGGTTTGCCGCGGCTTGGCGCAGATCGCCAGCCGGGGAGAGGTCCAGAACGGCTATGGCGTTCTCCTCGCCCCTCAGCCGCTGTCCACCGAACCGGATGACTGCCTCGCCACGGCTGACATCGGTCGCATGTAACCGCACTCCGGCGTCCGGTGCATAATGCGAAGCCAGCATGCCGGGCGCGATGATGCCATCGTCCTGCGACTGCACAGGGCTGCGTTCGACAGTCCTGCCGGTTGCGTCTTCGATCATTTCCACCGGAATGCCGCCCGGCCTGAGCAACTGCATTTGCGTGCCGTCGACCGCCAGGATGGTTGATTCCAGTCCCACCCGGCAGGGTCCGCCATCGACGATCAGGTCAATCCGGTCGCCCAGATCGTCGGCCACGTGCTGTGCGGTGGTGGGGCTGATACGGCCCGAGCGATTGGCGCTGGGCGCTGCCAGCGGTTTGCCAAAACCGGCAATCAGCTGGCGTGCAAATCCTTCGGGCATGCGCACAGCTGCGGTGGCAAGCCCCGCTGTCGCCAGTGGGTGAATCTTGCTGGTCTCATTCAGTGGCAAGACGAGTGTCAGCGGACCAGGCCAGAATGCTGCGGCAAGCTGCTCGGCAAGCGGCGAGAACAGAACCTGCGTCTTGGCCATCTCGATGTCGGCGACATGCGAAATCAGCGGATTGAACCGCGGCCGCCCCTTGGTTTCATAAATCGACGTGATCGCTTTGGGATTGGTCGCGTCAGCGGCCAGCCCGTAGACCGTTTCAGTCGGCAGTGCGACGGGGTCGCCGCGTCGCAGCACCTCGAGAGCGGCGTCAAGTGTGCCCGGGTCGGATAGGGGGAGAATGCGCGTCATGACGTGTCCAGTTTCATCGCACGCTCTACCAGCGACCCTGACGGTACGCAATCTACAGGCGTGTTTTCGGTTTCGCTAAAAAACATCAGAAAGATCAAATTGAAGCTTTGCGCTTAGGCAGCCCCTAAGTTTTGTAGGGCACAAGAATAATATGCGAAAATTAATATGAGTGGCTTTGATGAACAAACAGTACTCGGCAGCGACATCAATCGGACTTCGTGTTGCCACCGCGATGTACCAGATGGGTATCGATGGATTGCCGCGCAATTACGAGCTTGTTTATGAAGCCTACTCCGGCGCCAATCCGGAACTGACCCGTGAATTCGTGGCAATCGGGAAATCCAAGTCTCAGCGTGCACTCGATGAACTGGGCAAGAAATACCTGCCGCATCATCACGAAGAGACCCATGTCGCCAAGACCAGTGAACGCATGCGCACGCACATGACCACATTCATGTCTTTGCTGGAAGAAGAGAAATCCTCTCTTACCGATTACGGCAAGATCATCGATGAGGCGTCACGGACATTTGCTTCGGACGGCGAACTTGATCAGGAAACCCTGAACAGGTCGCTTCAGCAGCTCAGTGAAGCAACCGAGAAGCAGGCCTCCAAGAGTGAGGCCATGGTGGCGGTGGCGACCGAACATTCCATCCAGCTCGACCGGGTCAAGGCTGACATCGAGGACTTCGAGCGGATGAAATTTGTCGACCCGCTCACCGGTCTTGCCAATCGCCGCTCCTTCAACAAGGCCGCCGCCAGGATCTACGCCAATCCGGAATTGCCGACGATGTGCGGCCTCGCATTTGCAGAGATCGACGATTTCAAGCGCTTTGGAGACCCGGACGACAAGGCAAGCCTGGACAATGCCAACCGCCATGTCGGTCAGCTTTTCCAGTCAGTCGTTGAAGACGGCGATGTCGTGGCCCGCCTGGACGGCAATCGCTTTGCCTTCCTGATCAGCTCCTCTGACGAGGCGGAAATCATGCGCGCTGTGGACAGGCTTCGCATTGCTGCGGCAAGCAAGCCCATAATCAATCCCAAGACCGGCGTCAGTGCCGGCAAGGCCACCTTGTCGGTTGGTGTTGCCATGTCCACGGTCGCTGATGGCGCCGGCCAGCTCATGGGCTACGGAGAAAAGGCCATGGAGACATCATCCAGGGAAGGCGGCAACCGTGTGACGTTCTACTCCAACACCGAGCATGATGGTGCGAAGACCGGCTGGATGATCTATCAGCCCTGATCTATCAGTCCTGATCTATCAGCCCTGATCTATCAGTATGGGTGCCGCGGCAGTTGTTGATCTGGCGGCGCGAAAGGTCTTGCGCCGGCGCAGCCGTGTGCATTGATTTCTCAAATTCCTCGCATATGTGATTCTCCGAAAATGACGGTTAAGGTGCACGTCGGAAATTGACGTTTACGTAAAAACCACATAGCCATGAGCCTGGTTCGGATCCGCCTTGCAGCAGAGGCGGACAGCAGGGAGGAAATCACATGTACCGTGCGCCGGTAGACGAAATCGCTCACACCCTCAAATCAGTCGCAGGATTGCGAACAGCTCTGGAAACAGGCCGTTTCGGAGATCTGGGTGAAGATCTGGTCGATGCCATCCTTGCCGAGGCCGGGCGCTTCTCATCCGATGAAATTGCCCCCCTCAACGAAATTGGCGACAAGCACGGCGCTGTGCTCAAGGACGGGGCGGTCACCACGCCGCCGGGTTGGAAAAAGCTCTACCAGGACTGGATCGAAGGTGGCTGGAACGGCCTGACCGGACCGGAAGAGTTTGGCGGGCAGGGGCTTCCGATGCTGCTGTCTGTGGCAGCACTCGAGATGTGGAACTCTGGATCACTCGCTTTCGGCATCGGCCCGACCCTGACCATGGGCGCGGTCGAGGCGCTGGAAAAGCATGCCTCCGATGAGCTCAAGGCCAAATATCTCGAAAAGCTCGTCACCGGCGAGTGGATGGGCACGATGAACCTGACCGAGCCGCAGGCAGGCTCCGACCTCAACGCGCTCAAGGCCCGCGCCGAACCGGTCGGCGACGGCACCTACCGGATCTTTGGCCAGAAGATCTACATCACCTATGGTGAGCATGATTTCACCGACAATATTGTTCATCTCGTGCTGGCGCGGCTGCCCGATGCGCCCGCCGGTACCCGCGGCATATCGCTGTTCCTGGTGCCCAAATTCTTTGTCGGTGATGATGGTACGCTCGGCGAGCGCAACGATGCCTTCTGCTCTGGTCTCGAGCACAAGCTCGGCATCCATGCATCGCCCACCTGCACCATGATTTACGGCGACGGCAAATTTGGCGATCAACCCGGCGCCATCGGCTGGCTGATCGGCGAGGAGAACAAGGGTCTGGCCTGCATGTTCACGATGATGAACAACGCGCGTCTGGCGGTTGGCATGCAGGGCGTGGCGATTGCCGAAACCGCCTACCAGAAGGCGCTGGCCTATGCCAAGGAACGCACCCAGGGTCGCGCGCCCGGCCACAAGGGCGAGGGCATGAGCCCGATTATCGAACACCCCGATGTTGCCCGCATGCTGATGACCATGAAGGCGCTGACCCAGGGCGCGCGCGCCATCTGCTATTCCTGCGCCGAGGCGCTCGACATGGCTCGCGTCAGCGAAGGCGAGGAGGCCAGGGCCTGGTCCGAACGGGCCGGCCTGATCACTCCGATCGCCAAGGCGTTTGCCACCGATATCGGCCTCGAAGTCGCCTCGCTTGGCGTCCAGGTCCATGGCGGGATGGGCTTCATCGAGGAGACG
>Ga0209344_10001478_pt1 | contig 30349 bp, 22 predicted proteins | sample Cruoilmetagenom6_FD_187293 | JGI IMG/M metagenome (GOLD analysis project Ga0209344, IMG submission 187293) | Oil polluted marine microbial communities from Coal Oil Point, Santa Barbara, California, USA - Santa Barbara Oil Seep Sample 6 (SPAdes)... | ecosystem: Environmental > Aquatic > Marine... | reverse complement strand
AATTATGACTTCTATACATCTTTTTTTTCATCTATGATCAGGCAAATGTAAGAAGTAATAGGGTAAGCTGAAAAAAATATCCGCAATTAGGAAATTCGAAATATGGGTTACTCAATTTTGTCAAATTCTAATAATTTTTAGAGAATATTAACAAAACTTAAGTATTTTAGTATATAATTCTAACTAAACTTATAAATATGAAACAGAAATTAATTAGGAAAAACATGTTCTTATTTTTTTTAATGGCACCTCTGCTTTTGTTGGCTCAGGGAGTTGTTAAGGGAAAGATTACAGACACTAGCCTGGGAGATCCACTTCCAGGGGTCAATGTGGTAATAAAAGGTACCACAACAGGTACTACCTCCGATTTTGATGGTAATTACGAAATTTCAGTGGATAATTTCCCGGCTACCTTGGTGTTTTCGTCCTTGGGATATGCCTTAAAAGAAATGCGGGTAACTGGCCCAACTACTTTAAATGTTGTTATGGACGAATCTGCAACAGGATTGGAGGAAGTGGTGGTAACAGGATTGGCAACATCGGTTAAACGGAGTAATTCCGCCAATGCAGTAGCCTCGGTATCCGCAGATGAGTTAACGGGAAGGACACCACCACAAACTCTGGATGGTGCCCTGGCCGGTAAATTTGCAGGAGCACAAATTACTGCGGCATCCGGAGCCCCAGGGGGTGGTATGTCGGTAAAATTGAGGGGGGTTACCTCTATTAATGGACAGGGCCAGCCTTTATATATTATAGATGGTGTTTATGTGAATAACAACAGTGTTTTTGCTGGTGGTCTAAATGAGATTTCCAATGCAGCCGGTGGTGGTGCTTCCTCTACCGATTCCCAGGACAACGCTTCAAATAGGATTGCGGATATAAATCCGGACGATATTCAGAATATTGAGATACTGAAAGGAGCTTCGGCCTCTGCCATTTACGGGTCTAGGGCCGCTGCAGGTGTAATAATTATTACAACCAAAAAGGGGAAGGCCGGGAAAACAAAAATCAATTTTTCCCAAGCCGTAGGATTTAACGAAGCTGTTAATTTGTTGGGTCAAAGAAACTGGACCGCGGCATTGGCAGAGAGTGCATATAGTGAAGGCGCATTGTTTACGGCGGCTGAATCTGCAGGCAGGCTACGTGATTATGAGCAGGAAATTTATGGAGAAAAGGGCTTTATTACCAATACTAATTTAAGTATTTCAGGAGGGTCCGACAAAACCTCTTTTTTTGGCAGTTTTACCAACAATGAGGAAGATGGTATTGTGAAAAGGACCGGGGCATCCAAACAATCGCTTCGTTTAAATGTGGATCACAGGATTACAGATGATATTAAATTATCCTTAACAGGAAATTATATTGAGTCCAGTGCGGATAGAGGGTTCTTCAATAATGATAACTCCAACACCACCATAGGAGTTTCTTTGTTATTTACTAGGCCATGGGATTATTTATTACCCGATGCGGATGGTAATTATCCCGATCACCCTGCGAATTCTTCCAATCAGATACATACCCGGGATGTAATGACGAACAACGAATCTGTTAGTCGATTGATTGCCGGTGGATCTTTGGATGTGAATTTATTTAGAAATGAAAATCAAAGTTTGAAAATGATCCTTAAGGCTGGAATGGACACATACACTCTTAAAACGACCGTTTTTTTCCCGAGGGAATTACAGTTTATGCGACCGGATGTAGGAGGATTGGACGGATTGTCATCCGATGGTACCACACAGAACACCGATGCTAATTTTTCGGGGTTTCTTGTACATAATTTTCGAACCGATAATGAACTTAGTTTTACCACCCAAGCAGGGGTGACCAATGAGCAGTTTTCCCAAAACACTGTTAGGGTAACCTCAACTGGCTTAATAGCTTCTGAACAAAATGTGGATCAGGCTGCCAATGTTAAGGTAGACCAGTTTAGATTGGAACAGGAAGATGCCGGGTTTTTCGTTCAGGAGGAGGTTAATTTTCAAGATAAATTAGTGGGAACCATTGGGATAAGGGGAGATAAGTCCTCAAACAATGGTGATGCCAATAAGCTATTTTATTATCCAAAGGCTTCCGTAGCAATGAATATTCACAATTTTGATTTTTGGAAACTGGAGGCCGTTAATCAGTTGAAGCTACGTGCTGCTTATGGGGAAGCAGGTAATTTTGCGCCAAATGGGGCACTTTTTACGACCTATATAAATTCTTTGATCGACGGAAATGTAGGGATAATTACCCCGGCAACGCTTGGGGATCCCTCCATTCAGCCTGAAAGGCAAAAGGAATTTGAAATTGGTCTGGATGCCGGTTTTATCAATAATAAAGTGACCTTGGAATTTACATGGTATAACAAGAAGGTGGAAGATCTAATTCTCCAAGCGGATAACGAACCCTCTTCGGGCTATACCTTTCGATGGGCAAATGCCGGAGCTTTGCAAAATAAGGGAGCCGAAATAGGAATCAATGTAAATGCCTTTGACAATGAGGACTTTTCATGGGATTCCGGAATTAGTTGGTTTAAAAATAAATCTGAAATCACAAAATTAACCGTGGCCTCATTTGATACTCAAGGTTTTGGTACGGGTCTGGGAACATTTAGAATTGAGGAGGGCAAAAGTGCTACCCAAATTGTTGGTAATGATGAAAATGGCAACGTAGTCGTTTTGGGGGATGCAGAACCGGATTTTCAAATGTCATTTAATAACAATTTCAAGTATAAGGACTTCTCTTTATCCTTTTTATGGCATTGGAAAAAAGGGGGGGATAATGTAAATCTAAGTAGGTTACTTTCAGATTTTGGCGGAACCAGTGCCGATTTTGATAAAATGAATTTAGACCCTTCAGGTACCCTCAACAATGGAAGTTATAGGCTTAGTGCCTATGGCGCCGGTTTTGCAGGACCTTTTGTGGAAGACGCTTCGTATTTAAAATTAAGGGAAGTTGGTTTGTATTATAACCTTCCCGAAAACACGCTCCAAAAATTGTTTAAAGGAAATGTTTCCAATGTTAAAATTGGTCTTTCCGGACACAATATCATTAGTATTTTTGACTACAATAGCTACGATCCAGAAGTATCTAATTTTGGTTCGGCAGCAGCAGGGATAGGAATTGAAGTGGCACCATTTCCATCGTCCAAAAGATTTATGTTTCACTTATCAATTGGACTATAACATTTAAAAATAATAATATGAAAATCACAAATAAATTAAAAGTTCTATTTATGACCTTGATCGGATTGCTGGTTTTTGGTTGTACTATTGAAGATGGGAAAGATTTAAACGGTCCAGAAACAACATCCATTTCGGAAGGAGTGTCCAGACCGGAACTTCCTCAAGTGGTGTCCGGAATACTGGCCGATATGAGAGATCGTTTAAATACCCAAGAAGATGTTATTTCGGTTGTTGGCCGGGACTATTGGAGACATCAGAGTTCTGATCCCAGATGGACCGGGGATCTTATGACCGGGGTCTTGGATGATAACGCCTTTTATCTTACAACACCGTATTCGGCCCGTTATGCTGTAGTTAAGGAATGTAATATTTTGCTGGAAGGATTGGAAAATACGACAACAGATTTTTCCGAGGCTGAAAAGGCTGCTATTCGGGGGTTTGCAAACACTATTAAGGCACATCAACTGTTAACCGTACTTAATATGTTGTATCAAAACGGAATACGGACCGATGTGGCCGATCCTGATAATCTGGGCAGCTTCGAAGGTTATGATGCCGCGTTAACAACTATTATAGGTTTATTGAATTCCGCGGCCACTGATTTGGCCACCGGAGGGGACGTTTCTCCCAATACCTTGGGCGTATCCTATTTGGAATTCAACAGAGCCCTAACGGCAAGGGCAGCTGCCTATCAAGGTAACTATCCCCTAGTTCTAAGTGCTTTGGAGGATTCCTTTATGGATTTCACGGGGGACTTGTATTTAGGAGCATATTACCAATTTTCATCCGCGGGGTCCGATGAATTGAACCAGTTGTTTTTTGCCAAGAATTCCACGGGTGCCAATGCGAGAATTGCACATCCAGATTTTGTTAATTCAGCCGAACCTGGAGATAGTCGATTGGGGAAAGCGGTACTGAGAACCGACGGCCCACTAAATATTGCAGGATTGACACCTGGGACACATGATGTATATATTTATGAATCCAGTACTGATCCGGTTGCAATAATTAGGAATGAAGAGCTTATTTTGTTATATGCAGAAGCGAATATGGCAGATAACCCTGGCGAAGCTGAAATGGCTATCAACCTAGTGAGGGATGCTGCCGGACTAGACCCTGTTCTTCCAGGTAGTGTGGATGAGGATAGGATTTTGTACGAACGAAGATATTCATTATTTGCCGAGGGGCATCGCTGGATAGATTTAAGAAGGTTTGATAGGCTGGATGAACTGGTAATAGACAGGGCCGGAGACAATAGGGTTGCACAATTCCCTATTCCTCAGAATGAAGCTCAATAATTTGTAGTTGTAACACATCGAATAATCGATGAAAACAGAAACTCCCTAAAATAGGGAGTTTCTTTGGTTTATAAGTAACTATAAAACAGCTGTTTGGCAGTTCAATGTAAATTTAATGTTAACTTAAGGTTTATTTTTCGTAAAATATATGTATCTTTATTTCGTTAGGAGATTATTGAAAAACTTAAAATCCCAAATAAAATGAAAGGAATAACATTGATTTTTGCACTTATATTTTCAGTTGTAATCAACGCTCAAGATATAAAACCTGTTTTTGAACAAGATGGTGAAATATTGAAGGCCACCTATTACCATGATAATGGAGTAGTTTCCCAGGAAGGTCAATTTCTAAATGGAAAACTCCATGGTGAATGGAAGATGTACGGTGAAGATGGAAAAAAAATATCCATGGGTGAATATACCGAAGGAAAGAAAACCGGAAAATGGTTCTTCTGGGATGTCAAAAAATTAAAAGAAGTGGATTTTGTGGACAGTAAAATTGCCAATGTTACCGAATGGAACAACGTGGGTCAATTGGCGGTCAATAAATAATACAATATTTTGTGAATTGAAAACCCGGCGATATTCGCCGGGTTTTTTGTTTTGGATCATGGCGCAGTTGGTCCTGCTGCTCATTGTTCAAATAAGGGAGCGTGGCTTTAGACCATAACCTGGCTTTCAAAATCCATGGTATTTGGCCGGGTTTACCAGACTTGGATTGGGAGCCTAAGATAACTTGGGTGATGGGGTATCTCTGCCAAAGGGAGGGGAATGACTGAATTAGGGAGGAGGCTAGAACAAAAAAAGAGCCTGTTTTACCAAAACAGGCTCTTTTCTATTGGGTTGCCAACAACCTAAGCTGCTGCTACTTCCTTAGTTTTTGGCTCACCACTGCCCCTTAGGGCTATTTTTATCCTGTAGGTAATATTAAATAATACAGGTACTATGATCAATGTTAGGAAGGTGGCCACTATCAATCCAAAAATAACTGTCCAGGCCAAAGGACCCCAGAACACCACATTGTCTCCACCTACGTAGATGTGCGGATTAAATTCTGAAAATAAGGCAAAGAAGTCGATATTTAAACCGATTGCCAGGGGAATCAACCCTAAAACGGTGGTTATTGCCGTTAGTAGTACGGGTCTCAACCTTGCCTTTCCTCCTTTAATAATAGCTTCTGTTGCATCTTCCCTGGTTAAAAGGGCCTTATCATCCATGCCAAGCTTTACCTTCTTACGGTCTATGAGTATCTGGGTATAATCCAGTAGAACCACCCCGTTGTTTACCACAATACCTGCCAAGGAAATTATTCCCATCATCGTCATCATGATTACAAAAGACCATCCGGTAATCATCAGGCCTCCAAATACCCCTATAAAACTTAGGAAAATAGCAATCATAATGATCAATGGCTTGGAAATACCGCCAAATTGAAATATCAAAATCAACATAATAAGTCCCAAACCGGTGAAAAACGCCCCGACCAAGAACATCATCTGCTTGTTTTGCTCTTCTATCTGTCCGGTATAGTCTATTTTAATATCGGCAGGAAGGTTTTTAAATTCTTCCATTTCCTTTTGAATCTCGGCTACGATGGCCGCCGCATCCGTAAATCCAGGTTGAAGACCGGAATAGACGGTTACCACTCGTTTATTGTCCCTGTGTTTAATGGCACTAAAGGCCGAGGTATTTCTTTCGGTGGCTACGGCTGAAATAGGAATTTCCTTGATCTTGCCCGTAGACGGGTCCCTAAAAATGATATTTTGGTTAAAAAGGGCACTTTTATTATATCTTAAATCTTCGCTAAAGCGGACATTGATATCATAATCATCCCCATCTTCCTTAAAAACCCCAGCCTTTTCGCCGAAAAGGGCCCTTCTCAACTGGTTCCCCACCTGCCCTACGGAAACCCCTAGCTCACCTGCCTTCTTACGGTCTACGGCAACTTGCATGGAAGGTTTACTTTTGTTTACATCTATCTTTATTTCTTCTATACCGGCGATGTTTTTGGTATTGATAAAGTTTCTGATATCCTCCGCGGTATTGATCAGTTGGTTGTAATCTTTCCCTTCCAATTCAATGTTAATGGGATAACCTGCTGGCGGGCCATTGGCCTCTTTTTCCACGGAAATGGCCACACCGGGATAAATACCACTTAGTCCGGATTGAACCTTGGCACGGATTTCCTCCGTATTTACACCTCGTCTATATTTAAATTCACTGAAGTTGACGGTGATTTTGCCCTTATGGGGCATCTCTGCCGAAGAACCTCCATCGGCCAAGGGGTTACCGGCACCTTCACCAACCTGGGATACGGCGGTGGTAACAATGAAGTTTTCCCCATTGTGAAAATAAGCCTCGTCATTGACAATACTATAGACCCTTTTTTCAATATCAAGGGTAATTTCATTGGTTTTTTCTATGGCAGTACCCTCTGGGTATTCTATATAGACATATATTTCATTGGGAATATTGTCCGGAAAGAATTCTATTTTGGTTCTTCCACTGCCCACAGACATGCCAAAAAGCATAAACACAACCACTAAAAGCATCGCTGTTATTCCAAAATACCAGTAAACATTTCTTCCCCTTAAGGCATGTACCAATCTTTTCTCATACCAGTTTTCAAAACGGGTCATCGTATTTTTTTGAAAGCGTACTGCCCATTTTTTCAATACGTATTTGTATACCCAAAACATGGCTGCAGTTAAGATCATTACCGAGCCCAATCCTCTCATAGCCCCACCGAACAATAGGATCAATAAGCCAAGACCTCCCATAACAATACTAATACGTACCAGCTGTTTTAAGGTAAGTTCTTTTTCCTTCGTGTCCATGAAGTTGGAAACCAGCATGGAGTTCATAAAAATGGCTACAAACAGGGAGGATCCCAAAACTACCGATAAGGTAATTGGAAAATAGATCATAAACTGTCCGAATATCCCTGGCCATAATCCAAGCGGCACAAAGGCCGCTACAGTGGTGGCAGTTGAAATAATAATGGGAAAGGCAATTTCACCAATTCCCTTTTTCGCAGCTTCAATACGGGGCATTCCCTCGTCCATTAGGCGATACACGTTTTCTACCACCACTATACCATTGTCTACCAACATTCCCAAGCCCATGATCATGCCGAATAGAATCATGGTATTAAGAGTGTAGCCCAACCAGGACAGGATCATAAAAGACATAAACATGGACATGGGTATGGCAAAGCCAACGAAAAGGGCATTGCGAAAGCCTAAGAAGAACATTAAGACCCCAACCACCAAAATAATTCCGAAAATAATATTGTTGACCAAGTCATCTACCTGGTTGAGCGTTCTTGTTGATGAATCGTTGGCTATGGAAATATGAAGGTCCGGAGGAAAATAGTTGGCCTTTGTGGTCTTGACTATTTCCTTGATTTGATCCGATGCCGATATGGCATTTCGGCCTGCTCTCTTTTTTACATCGAGCATCACCACACTTTCGCCAAATTCCCTAGCGTAGGTAGTTTTGTCCTTTTCGTCAAAATGAACGGTCGCGATATCTTTTAAATATACCGCTCCATTGTCCGATTTTACCACAAATTCGTTCAGCTGGCTAGGATCTTCAATTTCGCCCAATATGCGTATGGTACGCCTTTGTCCACCAACTTTTAAATTACCAGCGGACATGGTCATATTGCCATTGCCTATGGCCTGCATAACGTCGTCAAAACTAACCTTGGCCGCCATCATTCTATACACGTCCACCGCTACTTCCACTTCTTTTTCCTGTGCTCCACGAATATCGGCTTTTTTTACTTCTGGGAGATTTTCAATTTCGTCCTGCAGATATTCGGCATATTCCTTTAATTTCTCTACAGGATAATCCCCGGTAAAGTTGATGTTCATGATAGGAACTTCTTCGGAAAAATTAAGGTCGAACACATTGGGTTCTACTTTGGCCCCGTTAAAGGTAGGCCAGTCTTCACTTGCTTTTTCACCATCAACCTCATCCTTTACCTTTTGTTTTGCCGCTTCAACGGTAATCTCTTCGTCGAACTCAACAGTAATAATGGAATAATCCTCCTGCGAGGTAGAAATGATTTCCACCACATTGCTAATATTCTTTAGTTCATCCTCCAAGGGATCCGTTATCAATCTCTCAATATCCTCCGCTGTATTACCAGGATAGGGGGTGCTTATATAGATCTTGGTTTCAATGATTTCGGGGAAGTCCTCCCTGGGCATGGCCAAATAGGATGAAAACCCGATCCATAAGAAGATACCGATCATTACATATATAACCGACGGGTTATCTATAGCCCATGACGATAAGCTAAATTCCTTGTCTGCGTTTTTTTGTAGTTTGCTCATGGACTTGTTAGTTTAAAACTTTTACTTTTTGACCATCTTTAACGCTTCTGGCGCCTTCTTTAATGATATGATTTCCAGTACTGATTCCCGAGAGAACCTCCACAAAACCATTTTGGGTCTTGCCGGTGGTGATGATAATCTTTTTGACTACTGCCTCGTTTTCCGCATTTAAGTCTTCGGCTACGTAGGCATACTGCTCTCCATCCGCATTTTCTGAAACAATACTTTGTGGAATAAGAATGGCATTTTCGCTGGTATAATCGTTCAATTGTACCTTGGCGCTCAAATTGGGCTTAATGGTCCCAGACTTGTTGGGTACAGGGATTTCAACCGTAAAAGACCTATTGCCGGGATTTATAAAGTTTCCTGTTTGCCTAATATTGGTCATAATACTATCGCCTAGGACTGGGAAATAAACTTTGGCTTCCTTTCCATTTTGTATACTGCCAAGATAGGTTTCCGGTACCTCCACTACTATATACATATCGGAAAGGTTCACTATTCTGAAAATTTCTGATCCAGCACCGGGGGCCACCACTGTTCCCTGGTCCTTTATTACATCATCTATAATTCCGGAAAAAGGAGCCCTAATGGTGGACTTGCCTAATTGGCTCTCCATTTGCTTAACCGTATTTTCGGATGCCTCATAGTTGGTCTTGGCCTGTAAATACTGAATCTCGGAACCTATTTTTTGTTCCCACAATCTTTTTTGGCGCTCAAAGGTGGTCTTTGCCAATTGGGCCTGGGTTTTTAGTTGCTCCAGCTGGCTGCCCATACCGCCATCATCTATAGTGGCCAAGATTTGACCCTTGCTAACCTGTTGCCCTTCCTTTACATATACCCTTTGCAATACACCTTGCATCTCTGGATAGATCAGTACATTCTGTTTTGTTTTTACGTCCCCTTGTAGGTCAAGGTAGTGGTCAAATTTTTGGGGATTGGCTATAACTGTGGTCACCAGGGGAAGGTTTTCATTTCCGCTCATGGAGCCTATTACCGAATCCAGTTTTTTCATTTCGTTTTCCAGCACTTTTTGTTGTTCGAAAAGTTCGCTTTTTTTGGCTCTCAGAGCATTGAGGTCAGCTGCTGAGATAAGATCGTCGACCGTTTGTTGATTGTCGTTTCCACAAGAAACCAATAGGGTTCCCAATACGAATATTTGAAATATTTTGTTCATAGTTGTTTGTTCTAGGTTGATGTTATAGTTTACTGTTAAGTACCGTTTCCAATGCCGTTTTCTTGTTGATGACCTCTACCATGGATTGCAAGTATTCCTGTTGTGCAGAGTACAATTGCGTTTGCGCCTGTCTTAGCTCAAAGCTGGAGGCAAGTCCTTCCGCATATTTTATTTCGTTTTTCTTTTCAATACGCTCTGCCAAGGCCAAATTTTCGCTGGCAGTGTTATACTGCTCAATGGAAAAGAGATAGTTGCTCTTGGCTGTTTGGTGTTGTAACCGAATATTTTGTTCGGTCTCGGACAATTGGGTCCTTGCTTTTTCCAAAGCTATTTTTGCCCTGGCCGTTTTTGCACTTCTTCCTAAGGAACTGAAGATGGGAATATGCAAATCCAATCCCAGTACGGACGAATCGAACCAATCCGTATCACTACTAAAAAAGTTGAATTTGTCACTGTAGGAAGTACTTCCATAATTCACAAAAGCATTTAAGGTGGGTAAGGCCAAACTTTTCTGAAGTTTAAGCTCCAATTCCCTTTGTTGGTTAAGATTGGTAACTATTTTAAAGTCGATATTGTTGTCAATTACCAAATCTTCCTCCAAAAGATTTAAACGGATTTGTTCCTGGGCCAGATCGGATAGGGTTTCATTTAATTTGGTAGGGGCGTCTATATCCAGTCCCATAATTAAATTTAACATCTGTAAGGTAATGGTCTGGAGCCTCAAGGAGTTCTTTAGTTGATTGTCAATAGAGGATAGGGTAATTTGCAATTGCTCAACGCTTTCTTCATCGCCGAGGCCATTTTCGAAGAGTTTTTGGGTCTCAAAGAGATTGTTTTCCAAGTTTGCCTTGTTTTTTTCCAAGATGGCAACGCTTTCCTGCGATAATAGCACATTGCCATAGGCTTCAACAACAGCGGTGCGTACCTCCAATTCTGTCTTTTCCTTGTAGTTGCCGCTATAGGCAATAAAGGTTTTTGCCGCCTGAATTCCAACAAGATAAGATCCGTCAAATATCTGTTGTTTCAATGTTGCAGTGGCACTGGCAGTTTGTGGCTGTCCAAAAACAATGGGAATAAAGGTTCCAGGCTCTTGGCCCGCTAATTCACCGGGCAATAACGATACAGGTTGCTTTAGTTGATTTTGATAGCTTACGGCTCCATTAATTTGCGGAAGCCCCGTAGCAATGGTTTCCCATTTTTGCTTTTTGGCATCCAACAGATCCCGATCGGCATTAATGGCACTGTAATTATTTTCAAGGGCAAAGTCGATAGCTTCTTCCAGGGTGAAGCTATATGTTTGTTCCTGTGCATAGGAACAAGTAGCTGTAAATAGCACAAAGAGTGCTAAAAGACTGTTTTTCATGTTGTTATAGTTAGTGTTTTTTGAGTGGTTCATTAATCTGTTTTTATTCATGTGTAGAATCAATGATATCATTTAGTATCTTTCTGCCCTTTGGTGTTACAATTCCACGCAAATGATATTCCAGAAAATAATCCTGTAACTCTTTTGCGGAGAAATTGCCCTCTGGAAAAAAGCGGTCATCTTTAATACTGGCCACTCCCGAAATATAGATACGCGATACAAATTCTACATTCAAATTCTCCCTGTATATGCCTAGCTCCAATCCTCTTTTAATATTGTTTACGGTGCAGTCTTGCATAATCTCGTATTGCTTTTTCCTAAGATTGGCAAAAATTTTAGGATAGTATTTCTGCAATTGATATTGGGGGGAAGATTTTTCATCCTTTAAGTGGGAAATGACAAATTTTTTAATATCGTACAGTTCCTCTATAGGATTCTTTAAATTGGCACATATCAATTCTACACCTGAATTTATTTGGCCCATTAGACTAAAAGTGCATTCCTGCACCAATTTTGTTTTATTTTCGAAATGGGTATAAATCGTTTTTTTTGATATTCCCATTTCATTCGCCAGATCGTCCATGGTAACGCTTTTGAATCCGAGATTCAAAAACATATCCGTTGCCTTTTCCAAAATTTTTTCTTTCATAGAGCAGGCAAAGATAGTATTGGAAACTTATAAAACAAAAAAAGTTTCCTAAGTTTTACGTTTTCTTAACATTTTGGACTTTCACTTTCTTTTTGCGTCGGTAATTGTTTCCCTATGGTAGGTGATTCCTTTTAATGTATTTTTGAATAAAATTGCCATTATGCAGAGTATTGAACAATATAGGTCCGAGTTTTTGGCCCATATGGAAAAAAAAGTGAAAGTTAAGGAACCGCTACATCTATATGAGCCGATTTCCTATATCTTAAATTTAGGCGGGAAGCGATTAAGGCCGGTATTGACATTAATGACCACTGATATTTTTGGGGGCGATTATATAAAGGCCCTGGACGCTGCGTTGGCCATAGAGGTATTTCACAACTTCTCTTTGGTTCATGATGATATTATGGATGGGGCGCCATTGAGAAGGGGGCAGCAAACACTGCATAAAAAGTGGGACTTGAATACGGGGATCCTTTCCGGGGATGCCATGTTGATATATAGCTATCAGTTGTTGGAAAGTTATCCTGATGCCACCTATAAAAAATTAATGAAATTGTTCGGTAAGACCGCCTTGGAAGTGTGTGAAGGTCAGCAATATGACGTGGATTTTGAGAGCAGGGAAGATGTTACAATTCCGGAATACCTGATCATGATCCAAAATAAAACTGCAGTATTGGTGGCAGCGGCCATGAAAATGGGAGCCATAATTGCAGGGAGACCAGACGATTTGCAAGATTTAATATATGACTTTGGAAAGAATCTAGGTATTGCTTTTCAATTGCAGGACGATTATTTGGATGCTTTTGGGGATCCAGAGAGCTTTGGAAAGCAGATTGGGGGCGATATAATTGAGAATAAAAAGACTTATTTGTATTTAAAAGCCTTGGAAATGGGAACCTTGAAGCAGGCACAGGAATTGGAACACCTGTTTTCCATTAAACCTATGGACCCCACCGACAAAATATCCACCGTAAAGGAATTGTTTGAAGAGACTGGAGCAGTATCTAGAACTATTGAAGAAATAAAGAGTTATACCGATAGAGCCTTCAAAACCTTGGAAAAGCTGAAACTGGAACCAGGGAAAAAGGACCTATTAAGGCAGTTTGGCACTGCCTTAATGAATCGTGAGGTTTAAGATGGTATAGTATATTATTGGGGTCTGGTCAATCCTTTTTCAAATTGGTCAAAAATTCTATTACATCCCTAATTTCCCTTTTGGACATAATGCTCCCCATGGGTGGCATCCCCGAGGCCATATTTTGTCTTTTGTCTATCCTGGACAAGGCAATTTCCATGGGTTCCGCATCCGAAGTCCTTAATATTAACTCATCCTCGGTTTCTTCTTCCAATATTCCCGTAACTGTTTGTCCGTCCTTTAGTGTAACGGTAACCATTCCATACCCTGGGGACAAACGTGCGCTTGGATTGATCAAGGCTTCAAGTAGCTGTTCCCTGTTCAAAATATTGCCTATATTGTCCAAAGCAGGACCCACAGTTCCTCCGGCACCACCAAGGGCGTGGCATCTAACGCACTGTCCGGCCGAATTGGTATTAAAATACTGAAAACCTGCCCTTCTATTTCCTCCGTTAAGCGTCTCGGTATAAGCCTCCATACCGTCTCCATGGGCTTTTAAGATGTCCAATTGAGCAATAAGCTCTTCGGATTGGGTAGCCTCAACAGCCTCTGTTAAATCCAAGATAACTCCATTGGAAAGTTTTTTGTTATTACCCTGTTTTATTAGGGAACTTAGGACGTCCTTGCTTTTTTCAATCGGCATTTCTCCCAATACACTCAACATTTTTTGTTGTTCATTAATAGATCCACTTTTAAATATGGGCTCTACAATAGCGGGCAATTTTTCTTTGGGGATATCTACTTGGGTTACCAAACCTACGGCTACGGTACGCACATCCCTATCTTTATCTGCCATCCCGATTCTCATGGCCTCTTCAATATTGGCGTAATTTAAAGCCCCAAGTGCGGTTAACATAGCAGACCGTACCTCTGGGGAAGCATGACTTTTCATGATAGTTGCCAATTTGGAATTGTAACCTTCAATCTCGAGGGCACTTATGGACTTGGCCGCAGCCACCAAAATAGTAGGATTTTTATCCTTTAAAAATTCGGGGATATATTTTTCTATTCCCTGTTTAACGGCAAGGGCATCCCTATTAATTTCGCCCCTATATCGTCCGTCCACCCTATCCAAAACGGAAGGGGAGGCCCAAGATCCTATGGCGGCCAATGCTTCACCCCTTAAGGTGCTGGAGACTGTTGTTCTACGTGCAAAGTTGATCAATAGGTCCAGCTCCCTATCTCCTCCAACCCTAAGTGCGGCATTGATACTTCTTCTCAACAATGGTTCTGAGGTAAATCTTTCTTCTTTCAGCAAGGCGGCCAAGGCAGGCAGGGCAGGTTCAATGGACCAATCATCATTTATTGCCCTAGCGGCCTCAGTAACAATATACTCATCCTGGTCCTTTAAAAACAAGGCCACCTGTTCATTCTGTAATCTTCTTAAAACCAATACAGCGGCAATACGTAAACTTCTGTTTTTGCTATGGGCCAGGGCAATAATTGGGGCAACTTCCCCTATTCTTGATAATGCCAGTACCCCGGCATGTCTTAGATAGAGGTCTTCGTCCTTATTAGCTTCCAGCATGGTCAAAAGTGGCTCAACTGCATTTTTTTCCGCAATCCTACCCAGGGCTTGGGCGGCGAAAAATCGTACCCGTGCATTTTCGTGTTTAAGTAGGGAAATGAATTCCTTGCCCGCATTGTTATATTTAACATCACCCAAAATTTTGGCGGTCTGTGCCACAATTTCCGGGTCATTATCCTTTAAAAGGTTCAATAAGGGTTGGGCCCTTTCCATTTTTTTTCGTGCCACCTGCCCTATGCCCCAAATTGCATGGATTCGGGCCAGTTGGTTTTCCTTTTGATCAATGGCAGTTACAAAGGCTTTGTAGCCCTTGTTATCCCTATCTGCCAGTTCAAACTGGGCTTTTTGGCGAATGCGCATATCGGGATAAGAAAGGAATTGGATCAATTTGTCAATGTTTTGATCTGTATAGTCCAAAGTCATTAATCGCTCAGTTTCCATACGTTCCGCTTTCAGGTCGTTTTTGTGCTCAGCAACATCCAATTTCCATACACGACCATAATTTTTGGTATCCCAACCGTTCATCCAATCTGCAATATAAAGAGCACCATCGGGGGCGAAACGAATTCCCGTAGGTAGGATTCCACTTAAAATATCTTGTTCCTTATTTAGTTCAAAGGAGGCACCTTTCGGTTTAAGGTCGAAACTCCATATATGTGATCTACTGGGATTGCCAACAAACTCTACCAGAAAGAATTTATTTTTCCATTCCTTGCCCAAGGCGGTGCCCGGGTTGTAGGCCATTCCTGTAGGCCCATTGTGAAAGTTCATAATGGGCGGTATAATATAGGCGGCCTGACCCTCCCAATGTGGAACGAATAGTTTTTCATCCATCCAAACATTGTACCCATTGTTTTTGAGGTCGGTGTATTTGCCATATTGCCAGTTAGAGCGCCAACCTGCATCCGATCCTTCCACTATATATACCAAGCGTTCGCTTTCTCCGCGGTGGTCCCCGTCATTGTCCGCAGTAATAATATTACCGTATTCGTCAAATACAAATTCGTGGGTGTTACGCACACCGGCCGCGAAAACTTCAAAATCGCTGCCATCGGGATTGGATCGGACAATAACCCCCTGATTTGGGTATTTGTGATGTATCCCATCAGCAGTGGTAATATTGGCACCTATATCCCCAATACCCCAATAAATTCTTCCGTCAGGGCCTTCAATGGCTCCCGACATTCCGTGACCACCAAAACCTATATGAACCCCATATCCATGGGAAATGGAAGTTTTATCGTTCATTACACCATCTCCATCCTCATCGGTAATTCTCCACATATCCGGGGCAATACCAACGAACATATCATTTTTTCTAACCAACAAAGCTCCGGCAACGTCCGATTTTTCTTCGTGAAAATCGTTCAGAATTCTAGTCGCCACATTAGCATAACCAGTAGCATTTTGATCTTCTAACTTCCATATTTCCTCTTTTTGTACCGTAAGGTCTCGCCAATCATGGATACTATCCTTGTTCAGGTCCTTTAGCCACTCGTTTTCAGCACTTTTTTCGGTGGCGAAGGTTTGGTGCAGGAAGTTTTTTCTATCCTCCACGGATTGCATGGCAATGGAGGGTGTCATCCAATGTCTAAATCCCCTAATATCAAATTCTGAATTTTTTTGGCGATTGGTCCTGGTAAGGTAAATGTTTCCATAGTCGTCCACCGACATGGCCACCGGATCCGGAGCCAGTGAATCCGAAGCCCATAAAGAGAGGGTTAACCCATCCGCGACTTGGGCCGGTACATTTTCCCTTATTTCCTTAAATCTGGTTCGGGCCGTTGCCGTATCTTCCTTTATAACCAATAAGGGTTCTTGTGGTTGTTGGGGTTTTTTATTGCAGGAAATGGCAAAAAGGCCAAAAAAAGATAGAATTAAGGCAGTTCTGAGGAAAAATATGGTGCGCATAGGAGTTATCATTTTATAAATTGTAAAATATACGTGTATATATCAGTATTGTAAAATAATGCTTGTTAAATTAAAAATATCCTGCGCACAAAGGCTTTGATAAACTCTTTTTTGGGGCAGGCCAAAATAATGCTTAGGTCTTGCCAAATTGTAGATTTTTCATCTAAAAAGGCAAAGATTTTTTGTGGGGTCCGATTTTTAAACAATTGTCCAAAAATTAACCGCCCCTTATGGTTGTCCTTGTATAGAATATCCAATAAAAGGAGGTCGTAAAACCAAAATCGGTCCCTCTTTGAAAAGGTATTTAGGGGTTTGTCCTTTTTTAAAAAGGGGATTAAGGCCTGTGTTTTATGAACCGTCCGCATAAATGTATAGCCGGAACTGGGCTTGGCCCATCCCCCTGCAACCCCGATATGTAACATGTTTGTGCTATTGTGAAGGTTAAAATCATAGCAGCTCATGGGGATACTTCCTTTTTCCTTTTCTATTATTTCGTATTCCTTACAATTTAGATCATCATTAAGATATGTTTTTATAGCTTCGTCATATTCGTGATCAGGGAGTACCTCTTTGGAAAACAAAGTGTATTCCACCAAAGCTTGCGTTTCGGAAAATGGCAGTACATACATAAAACGGGTATTTCCTTTTTGCGGGACGGAAAAATCCATAAAAGTAGCTTGGTTCCTATCAAAGGTAGGCTTGGAGGTTTTTACAAACCAGCCTATAAAATGTTGTTTTAGAACGGGGTATCTGGTTTGTTTTAACAGTGGCTTATAATCAAAAATACTATTAAATATCCTTTTGCCCTTAAACGTATCAGCATCAGTGGAGACCATAACTTCATGGCCCATATCCTTAATATTTTTTACGTTCCCTTCTAAAAAAGTGATGTTGGCGTGGTGATTAATTTTGTCCCGATACGCATGGTAAAAATCCTCTGCGCGAATCATCTTATATTCATAGGGGGCAATGGGTGTGCGTTTGGAATAATGATCATCCCCTACAAAAATATGGTCCCAGGTTTTGTGTAGAATGGCATCAAATGCACCCCTGCCCTTTTCCCAAAAACACCAGGTGCGATCATTGGGTTTGTTCAAGTCCTTGTCCAACAAAAGAATTGATTTTTCCGAAAAGAAACTATCCTTCCCCAGTGCGTCGGCCAATAGCAGACCGGAAGCACCGGCACCAATAATAATGTAATCGTATGTGGCCTTGGACATGGTCTCTTTTTGATACAGGATATTTCCAAAAGTACAAATTCTATTTATAGAACATACATTTACTAGAATGGTAAAAGTGTGCCTTTGATTATGGTGTTTTTTCAAGTATTGAGAGCAATTGTTCCGCGTCCAAATATTGGAAATATCGCGCTTGGGCTTTAAAGGTGGAATCCATTAAAACTATTGCGGGCAAGGTAAAGGGGGCATTTTTTCTGCTGGATAACAGAAGGGGAATTTCGTGCACTGGATTGCGTTTATTGCTTTTTTTATTGGTGAAACTTTGTTGTCCAAAAACTATGGTGTCGGTTGTTTCCACATTCATTTTCACGGCATAATAGTCTTTGTTGAGTTTGTGGACTACCTTGGGGTCTTTGAACGCTACCTCGTCCATTTTTAGGCAGGGGGAACACCAAGCCGCATAGAAATCGATAAATACTTTTTTGGGATGCACCTTAAGGGAATCGTGCAACTGCTCGAAGCTGATCCATTGTACCTCGGTGTTGGCTTGGGCATAAGTAATGCAGGAGCCAAAAGTGGTTAGGCCCAAGAATATCCATAAAGTAAGCCTTCTATTCATACTTCTTACAATGATTTGATCCTTAGTCCAACAAAAACGGTTCTGGGTGCTCCTGGGCCATAGACGTAATTACTATCCCTGTTTTTGCCCAGGTCGAAATCGTTCTGGTAGGCATTCGTCAAATTTTTCACCCCTCCGAAAACCTCCATTCCCGTTTCAATATTCGGAAATTCAAAGTTGTGGCCAAGTCTTAGGCTTAGTTCCGTGAAGTTGGTGGACTTGCTATATTCGTCCAGTGCCTGCCCGGTTTCCTCCCCACCAAAATGAACCAATTCCATGGGGCCTGTATGTACTATATTGGCACTGGCGCTCCATTTTTTGGTGGGTGTATAGGTAAAGGTGGCGTAACCATAGTGGTTTGGAGTTCTCAAAAACGCCCTTTTTCCCTCCAAACCTTCAATATTTTCCACGGCATTATCGTAGAGGCTGGATTGAAGGGTTAAACCTGCATCGATTTGAAACAAATAATCAAAATTCGCCCTTGTCTCCAAGGTTATCCCTTTTACAGTGGCACCGCTACCGTTTCTTTTTTCGAAACGTTCACCGAATTGGTCTTCTCCCAATGGATAAAGATAAAAGGCATCATTTAAATGGGTATAGAATCCCTCTAGGGTGAAACCTGCAATAAAATGTTCCTTGGCCTTGTCGTAATTCACTGATGCCGTAAAACTGTTGGAGCGCTCTTCCTTTAATGTATCCGATAGGGATATGCGTGAAATACCACCTCCGGCAAAAGCGATATGCAAATCGGTATCAAACGCTTGCGGAGCCCTGAAACCTGTGCCCCAACCCAGTCTTAATTGTGTCTCTTTTTTCCATTTGTACAATAAAGCAAGTCTAGGACTTATAATGGCCCTGTCCACGAGGTTGTGATGGTCTATTCTAAATCCGGAAAGAAAATTCAAATCTTTGGTTATGTCCCAATCATTTTGGATAAAACCGCCGAGGTTTCTTGTGGTCTGGTCTATTTTGTAATTGTAGGCTTCAATTACATCCAAAACCTCGTCATATACATACTCCGAGCCAAAGGTGAATACAGACTTGCCTCCTAAAAAGGTATTGAATCTATGATTGTATTGTAGCCCTCCCTGATGTGTGCTAACATTGGAAATGCCATAGGGAGGGTCCGCATAAAACTGGCCCAATTGGGGTTCTTCATCCGGGATTATGCCCGTATAATGATCGCGATCTGTATATTGACCGCCATAGTAAAGAATTAAAGCACTCTTTTCTTCATTAAAATTAATTTGATAGTCCAAACTGCCCATGAGTACGTTATGGGTCCTTTCTTCCGACTGCAGGGCCAAGTGGGCGGGTTTGTCCACCATTTCACCTCCATAGCGATATTCATTGATACTGCTTATACTCGCTTCCAGTTTTTGGTTTTCTTGGGGAATGTAAAAGAAATTGGCACCAAAGGAGTTGTTTGTTAGCTGCGGCAGCTCGGAAAAATTATCACCATTGGCATCATAGGTGTCACGGTCCCGCTTACTGACGAAGAAAGTGGCTCCGGCATTTCTTTTGGTGTTTACTACGGTTGCATTTCCTAAAAGAAGATGGTCGTCACTTTTGTTGCCCATACTTTGATAGGTATAGGTGAGGGAATAATCGTTTTGCCTTGGAATCTTGGTCATCACGTTTACGGTTCCCCCAATGGCACTGGACCCATATAGGGCCGAGACGCCACCATGGACTATTTCGATCCGCTCTATCATATTGACAGGAATCTGCTCCATGCCATATAAGCCGGTAAGGGGACTAAATATGGGCCTCCCGTTGATAAGAATTTGGGAATAACCTCCTTGGAGCCCGTTTATACGCAATTGGGTATAATTGCAGGTTTGGCAATCGGTTTCAATGCGGAGGCCAGGTTGAAATCTAAGGCCTTCGGACAGGTTACTTGCCACCACCTTATCCAGGGTTTTGCTGTTGATCAAATTTACGATTACAGGGGAGTCGGTTCGTCTTTTGTCGGTGCGGGTACCCGTAACCACTACTTGTTCCAGGCCCATAACATCTTCATCCAATTGAAAATTCAATTGCAAAGGAAGGGAGTTGTTAAGGGTAATTATTTTTTGCACTGCTTTGTATCCTATGCTTTTGCATTCCACGGTATAGGTTCCATAAGGCGCTTCAAGGAGGTACTGTCCCGCTTCATTTGTAGTGGAGCCTATCTGTGTATCCTTAAGTTGTATAGTGGCCCAGGGCAAAGCCTCTCCTTGGGACATGACCTTACCTGCTAGGGTTGTGGTTTGTGAATAAAGGTTTAAAAGAGGTAAAAGAAGACTGGACAACAATATGTTTTTCATTGGTGTAAAATTAATTTTAGACAAATCTAAAAATTTGTTTTTATAAATAAAAATGTATTTTTGTATAAAGAAGTATTTAATGACACGTTCGGAAGAAAACTATATAAAAACTATTTTTCATTTGGTAAGAAAGGGTACCCAGGAAGTAGCCACCAATGCTATTGCCGAACTAATGGAAACCAAACCTTCTTCGGTTACGGATATGATCAAGAGACTGTCCGAAAAGGATCTGGTGAACTACAAGCGTTACCAGGGGGTTTCCTTAACCGACTTGGGTAACAAAACGGCGTTGAATATTATTAGAAAGCATAGGCTTTGGGAGGTATTTTTAGTGGAGAAGTTGGATTTTTCCTGGGATGAGGTGCACGAAGTGGCGGAGCAATTGGAACATATTAAGAGCGACAAACTAATTGATAGTCTTGATAGACTTTTGGCATTTCCCAAGTTTGATCCACACGGAGATCCCATACCTGATAAGAATGGTGGATTTAAGGAACGGGATAGGGAGTTGTTGAGTGAAGTTCCGGTAAATACGGGAGGTGTATGTGTTGGGGTCAAGGACTCCTCCGCTACCTTTTTAAAATTTTTGGATAAAAACGGCATAGCTTTGGGAAACCGGATAAAGGTAATTGAAATTGAAGAGTTCGACGGTTCGTTGAATATTGAAATTGATGGTAGAAAAATGCAAATTTCACATGTCATTGCTTCCAATTTATATATTAAAGCAAGAGAATAATTATGAAGGAGGTTATTGATTATTTTGAAGCTATTGACCCCATTTTGGCTGCTTTTTATGCCACTTTATTTACGTGGGGATTAACGGCTTTGGGAGCTGCCCTGGTCTTTTTCTTTAAGACCATGAACAGAGCAGTGTTGGATGGTATGTTGGGCTTTACCGGGGGTGTTATGGTAGCGGCCAGTTTTTGGAGTCTTTTGGCCCCGGGAATAGAAATGAGCCCTGGGGAAGGGTTTGTAAAAGTTGTTCCGGCAGCGGTTGGATTTCTTATGGGGGCATTGTTTCTTTTTGGCTTGGATAAGGTTTTGCCGCATTTGCATATCAATTTTAAGGAAAATGAAAAGGAAGGGATTAAAACCCCTTGGCATAGAACCACTTTATTAACTTTGGCAATCACCTTGCACAATATACCTGAAGGACTTGCTGTTGGGGTATTGTTTGGCGGTGTGGCCGCTGGTTTTGAAGGGGCCAGCATTGGAGGGGCGGTTGCCCTGGCACTTGGAATTGGGCTTCAGAATTTCCCCGAAGGTTTTGCTGTTGCCATGCCGTTAAGACGGCAGGGCCTAAGTAGAAGAAAGAGCTTTATGTACGGTCAGGCTTCAGCTTTGGTAGAGCCTATCGCTGCAGTTTTGGGGGCTTGGGCGGTTCTTACTTTTCAACCTATTTTGCCCTATGCATTAGCTTTTGCGGCAGGGGCTATGATATTTGTTGTGGTGGAAGAGGTAATCCCGGAAACCCAACAGGATAAGTATACGGATATAGCCACCATGGGTTTTATAGGGGGATTTATAATTATGATGACGCTCGATGTGGGCCTAAGTTGAAATATTTTGGTTTGATTGTTGTAATCTCTATCTTCATCTAAATTATGGGAAATACTGAAAAAAAACATTGGTTGCTCAACTTGCTAATCGTAATTACGATAATTGTTGTAGCCTTGGCATTTACGGCACATTACAAAAATTGGATAAAGACAGAAAAGGAGGAGTTGGAAATATTATCCGGAATCTATTTCGTTAAAATCCCATATGTAGAAATGGATAGTGTTACCATGGTGGAAAAGATACCTTCCATGGAACGCATCAATGGATTTTCCGTTAAGGAAAGGGAAAAAGGTGTTTTTAAAGAGGATAGTCTAAGTAAAAATAAGGTGTATGTTTATGTGGACCGACTTTCCCAGCCCAAAATAAGGTTGGTGTATCAAGATTCCATGAAACTATTTTTAAACATGCCCGATAGTACGGAAACCGAAGCAATGTATCGGTTTTTATCCAACAAAATTAATCCCCCTAAAAAATAGCTCTATGGTTCTTTTAGTACATGTAATGGGCTCCCTATACGGTCTTTTAGCGGTAGTTTTTGGTGCCTTTGGGGCACATGCCTTAAAAAAGACCATGAACGAACAACAGTTAAAAAGCTTTGAAACAGGGGTGAAGTATCAAATGTACCATGCCATTTTATTGCTGGTAATAGGATTTAATTTTAATCTTGAAACTACCTTGGAACGTTATATGGTTTATTGCCTTATTATGGGGGTATTTCTTTTTTCCTTTAGTATTTATGGACTTTCCATTAGTGCTGCCAAAGGAAAAAAGCTAAAATTTCTGGGGCCAATAACCCCGTTGGGTGGATTGTTATTGGTAATAGGATGGACATTGATGCTCTATTCCTTTGTTCAGAATTTAGTGTAGCATTTAATCAACCTCTACTTGGGCCGTAAAATCCTTAATGGCCTGGTTGGGCTCCAATATGTTATATCCCTTCCAAAATTCTGGATCGTAGTTGGGCATGTACGTGGGTAGTACGCTGTTGTCCTCCTTAATTGCATTGAATTCCTGTGAGGTTATTTCTTGGGTGTCGAAAAGGATCAGTTCATGCTTATTGATGCCACTGCTTGCCATATCCAATTTTAAATAAAGCTCATTTTGTTTGTTCCTTCCTTTTACTCGTTTGTTGAGTTCAATAATCTTTAAAGGTCTTTTTATACCAACTTTAGCCCCCATTTCTTCTTCCAAATATCGTAAATGATAAAAACCATCTTCATTTTTCGAGAAGATCATTTTGCCCCTGTCCAAATATTGGTCCAAGGAAATCCCTAAAAGCTTGAAGGTTCTTAAAGATTTAACGTTGTTGTAATCCAAGCGGATAATGGCAAAATCATCGGCATTGATATATAGCCTGCCCTTGTAGTCCGCACCCCTTTTTGGCTCAAATTCCAAAATATACACAGCATCCTCTCCCCAATAGGTAAAATCTATCATTTTAAAATGGTAGCGATTGTCTTTGTTGATGAAGTTGAGGTCGGAATCCTTTAGAAAGAATTGTTTTTGCATAATTTTCCCCAAACTTCCCTTTTTAAAGGAAGCAAAATTCTTCTTGCGGTCTTCCTCCTTTTTTTTCTTTTCTGCCAGTTCCTTTTTCAGGGCCTCGGCATCGGTAGAATCGGTTTTGAAGGTCATAAATTCGTCCGCGTCCACTTTGGTGCCAAATAAGCCCGATTTAATTTTGAAATAGGAATCGGGCTTTATGTTTTTCTTTAGAATGTCATTGAACTTTTCTTCCAACGATGTGAGGTCCAATTCACTTTGCTTATCATAAAGTTCCGAAGCTTTAATCAGTGTAAGCTTTTGATTGTCCTTTTCATAATTCCCATAAAAGTCGCCCAGAATCTCAGTGTAACGACTGGATTTCCTTGGGATGGAATTTAGTACACTGTCCAAGAATCTCTCGTTGAGGGCATCTATGGTGGATTCTTTAAAGGTGTAATTGGATTTGGTGAGGTTTTGATGGTAGGAATCCCTGAAAAACACTCGTTTTTTGGTGAGATTGGTACTGTAATTTCTGTCGATATTGATTTTTACCTGTTCAATGAGTTCTTCCGCAGTATATTGTTTGTTGCTGACTATTACAGGATTTAGTGCGATGGGTTTTGCACTTAGAAAAATAACGCTTTCCTTAAATTCGTTCAATGGCTTGCCCAAACTTTCATAACCCATGCACGAAATAAAAAGGGAGTCGGTTTCCTTGGTGTTTGGGTCCAATAGTAAACTAAAACGTCCTTCCTCATTGGTAATTACCCCTTTTTTATTGGCCAGTAAAATTGTAGCGTATGGAATAGGTTGTTGGGTAGCGGAGTCTTTTACAACGGAGGTAACAACTTGGGCCTGAATGCAGTTGAATCCGAAGGCTGCCAAAACAAAAGGGAATAAGGTCTTAAAATTGCGCATACAAGTCATCTAATGAACACCAAATTAAGGAATTGGATTTCTGAATGCAATGGACTTGTGAATAATTTAAGACACAATTTTACAGTTTCTCTGCCAATCGCAATAGGTGTTTACTATATTGGATAGGCAGTATTACAAGATTAATGGCAACCACAATCCCCATCACCACAGGTTTTGGAACTGCGTTTTTTTCCTGCAAACAAAGATTTTGGCAACAGGAATTTCTTTACGAGATACCCGAATGCCAAGGCTACTGTGATATAGACCAGTATGTGTTGAAGAATACTCATTGTTGTTACTCGTTTTGAACCTGGAACAGATAAAAGTAATTATTTACATATTGGAACCATGGTCCGTTATATTTTTTCTTTTTTTAATATCCTGATTACTTTAAAAGTTGGTAGGCTATCAAAGCTACAATATACGCAAAAAGACTCATAAATACCAGTTGTGCAGCTGGCCATTTCCAGGTATTTGTCTCCCTTTTTACTATGGCCAATGTACTCATGCACTGCATGGCGAAGGCATAGAAAAGCAAGAGGGAAATGCCAGAGGCCAAATTAAATAGGGGCCTTTTTGTTCTTGGATCTATTTCGGCCGCCATTCTATTTTTAATGGTATCCTCCTCATCACTGCCCACACTATAGATGGTAGCCAAGGTGCCAACAAAGACTTCCCTTGCCGCAAAGGAAGTAAGGACCGCAATACCAATTTTCCAATCGTAACCCAATGGGCGCACCACAGGTTCTATAGCCTTGCCCATATAGCCCATATAGGAGTTTTCCAGTTTATAACTGGCAATTTCCTGATTGGTGGCCTTTTCCTGTAAGGTGATTTCCTTTAATCTTATAGAATCTTGTAATGCTGCCTGATCCATAGCATAGACATTTTTTCCAATGCTATCCTGTAAGGCCAATTTATAGGAAGCCAAGGTACTTTCAATATTGGTGTTGTTGAAATCCGAAAACCCTTGTTTTTCAATTTGCTCCCTTACAATTTCTTCGGCATTGGCAAAATTATCCGAAAACCCATTGGACCCCAAAAACCACAATATGATGGAGATGGCCAAAATAATTTTACCGGCTCCCAATACAAAGCTTTTGGTTTTTTCCCAAACGGTATAAATAACGTTCTTGACGAGTGGGAGCTTGTAATTGGGCATTTCCATGACAAAAAAGGTCTTGCTCTTGATCTTCATGATCTTGTTCAAGATCATGGCAGAAAATATAGCTGCTCCAAATCCTATAAGGTATAGGAGCATTAAGGTCAATGCCTGATAGCTCAGTCCCAAAAACCTTCCTTCGGGTATAACCAGGGCAATAATGATCAAATATACCGGTAACCGGGCCGAGCAGGTGGTAAAGGGGGTTACCAAAATGGTAATAAGTCGCTCCTTCCAGTTCTCAATGGTCCTAGTAGCCATAATAGCAGGAATTGCACAGGCCGTTCCCGATATTAAAGGGACAACGCTCTTGCCGCTTAAACCAAACGGGCGCATCAATTTGTCCATTAAAAATACAACCCGGCTCATATAGCCAGATTCCTCCAAGAGGGCAATAAAAAAGAACAAAAAGGCTATTTGGGGAATAAAAATAACGATCCCTCCTATTCCGGCGAGAATTCCTTCCGCTATCAAATCGGTAAATACGCCAGGAGGCAATGAGTCCTTTACCCATTCACTGGCAGAAGCAAAGGATTCATCAATAAAATCCATTGGGTAACTGCTCCAGTCATAAATGGCTTGAAATATTGTCAATAGGATAACGAAAAAGATAAGATATCCGAATATTTTATGGGTCAAAATCTTGTCCAAGGTGGCCCTGAGACCTTTGGCGGCATTTATGTCTACCTTATAGGCTTGCTTTAGGATGCCATTTATAAATTGATACCTAAGAATGGTTTCCTTCTGTTGAAGTCTTTTTAACTCGGATTTGGATTTGGTGGCAAAAGAGGCGGCAATGGTAATTGGATTCTTTTCAATGGGCATAAAATTGACATCCTGTGTAATTACCAGCCATAGTTTATAAAGATCTTCTTTTGGAAAGGTTGATTTCAATTTTTCGAAATACTCGGGTGCAATTACCGTTGTATCCACATTGGGGGTTATGGATAGGTTTTTATAGTCGGCGATCAATTCCTTAATTCGGTCAATACCCGTTCCTTTTCTAGTACTTACCAATGCAATTTTGGTATCAAGCTTTTCTTCCAATAGTTCTATATCCAGGGAAATACCCGTTCTGGACATACGGTCGGCCATATTGATGACCAGGATAACAGGAATTTTAAGATCCTTGATTTGTGTAAAAAGAAGCAGGTTTCTTTTTAGGTTTTCCACGTCGCTGATGACTACGGCAACGTCCGGAAAATCCTTGTCATTTTTGTTGAGCAAAAGTTCTACCACCACACTTTCATCCAGGGAGGTGGTATTAAGGCTGTAGGTCCCTGGTAAATCCAATATATGGGCCTTTACACCACGCGGAAGTTTACAGACCCCTTCCTTTTTCTCTACGGTTATGCCCGGGTAGTTGCCAACTTTTTGTTTTAATCCGGTAAGCTGGTTAAAAACCGAGGTTTTACCAGTATTGGGATTGCCTATAAGCGCAACCTTGATCTGTTTGCTCATAGTGGAGAATCTTCAATAATTTCTAACTCTATTAAGGCAGCCATGGAACGTCTGATAGCTATATGTGTGCCGTTAACGTTAATATAAATCGGGTCTTTAAGAGGGGCCACCTGTACCAATTCTATTTCGTTGCCGGGGAGGCAACCCAATTCCAACAGTTTAATAGGGAGTATTCCATCGGCAAATTCCTTGATGATTCCCTTTTGCCCTCTCCTTAAATGTGCTACGGTTGTAGTCAATTTTTATTTAGATTGATTTTAATTAAGCACAAAAATAAAAGAAAAAGATGAAGTAAGGAGTTAAAACAATAAAAAGTTGATGCTTAAAAGTCCGGTTGCTTCGGAATGAAGGGTAGAAGTTATTATTTTCAAAGAAACAAAGCCGGGAATTAAGGTTTTGGAATAGGAAAAGCCACATATCATTACTACATTATAATTAACTGTATTGCCTTAGGGAACATTGTCATTCTTTGTAGCTCGATTTCAATATTTCCAGATCGGTTAGTAATTTTTCCATGTCTTCCGAACTGGTACCGTCATAGAATCCCCTTATCCTACGTTCCTTATCTACTAGGACAAAATTCTCTGTGTGTATCATATCGTATGGACCTCCATCGCCATCGGTCTTAACGGCCATGTAGGATTTTCGGGCAAGTTCATAGATCTGTTGCTTGTCTCCGGTGACCAAATTCCATTTGTTATCCATAACCCCTTTTTCCAAGGCGTACTTTTTTAGTTGGGGAACGGAGTCAATGTCCGGCGTCACCGAATGGGAAAGCAGGAGAACATCCTTGTCGTTCATAATTTTATCTTGAAGGCCGGCCATATTTTTTGTCATAATGGGGCAAATAGTAGGGCAGGTAGTAAAGAAAAAGTCGGCAATATATATTTTGTTCTCGTAATCTTTTTGGGTCACCAATTTTCCGTTCTGATTGGTCAAGGCAAAATCGGCAATGGTGTGGTATTTTTTAACGTGTTGCAGGGTGCTGTCCACCAATTCGAAATTAACCATGGCAGGTTGATATACCGGCAGTATTTTTTTAGGTTGCAGGGCATTATAAAAGAGGGAAATGATTACTCCCGATATTATCAGAAGCACTATGCCGAAGAATTTAAATTTGGCAAAAAACGAACGCATTTTTTTTTGACAAAGGTAGGTTAGAAACCTATATATTTCAAGTAACTAAACGGTGATCCCTACTAAATGTTTCTTAAAAAGGCCCTTAGGGGGAATAGATTTTTTTTTAAGACCATGTAATAATGTACTTTTGTGCGTTTTTAAAGTTTAAAAAAATACTTAATGACAATAACAATACAGATTGTACAGTTTGTACTCATCATATCCATTTTGGTAATTCTTCATGAATTGGGCCATTTTCTTCCGGCAAAATATTTTAAGACCAAGGTAGAAAAGTTCTATTTATTTTTTGATGTGAAGTTTTCTCTTTTCAAGAAGAAAATAGGGGATACGGAATACGGAATTGGCTGGTTGCCCTTAGGAGGCTATGTAAAGATAGCGGGGATGATAGATGAGAGCATGGACACCGAGCAAATGAAGCAGGAGCCGCAGCCTTGGGAATTCCGCTCCAAGCCGGCATGGCAACGTTTAATTATTATGACAGGTGGGGTTATTGTAAACTTTTTGTTGGCTTGGGTGATCTATACTACAATGTTGGCAAGTAATGGTGATACCTATATTCCGTCCGATAATTTAAAATATGGTATTCTGGTAGACTCCATAGGGGAACAGTTGGGGTTGAAGACCGGGGATCAAATTTTGATGGTGGATGATAAGAAGACCAGAAAATTCAATGAGGCAGTTTTAGATATCATACTTGGGGATGAGGTAACGGTTAAAAGGGACGGTCGGGAAATTACCGTACCATTGTCGGATGAAGGAAAGGAGACCGTTTTTGCCACCCAGGGAAAGAACTTCTTGGATTACAGAAAAAAGGCGATTATCGCTAAAGTGGTTCCCAATTCTGTAGCCGAAAAAGCGGGCTTGTTGCCAGGAGATGCAATTATAGGGGTAAATGGGGAGTCTACAGAGTTTTGGGATGAATTGGTAACAAAAATTCAGAGCTCTGCCAATCAAGAATTGGACATTAGCGTTTTGAGGAACGGGACTACCAAACATTTGGGCTTGACGGTTCCCGAAGAAGCCAAAATAGGGATAGAGTTGGATATTACCGATCTTAGGGTTACCGATAATTATAGTTTCCTGGAAGCTATCCCGGCAGGTTATAAACGTACCATTCAGGTATTGACGGATCAAATAAGGCAGTTTAAGGTAATCTTCAACACCAAGACGGGTGCTTACAAACAGGTGAAAGGGCCAATAGGAATTGTGGAATTGATGCCGGAAACTTGGAATTGGACCTTCTTTTGGAATTTTATGGCCATGTTCTCGGTTTGGTTGGCATTTTTAAATATTCTGCCTATTCCGGCATTGGACGGGGGGCATGTAATGTTTTTGTTATACGAAATAATTTCAGGAAGAAAGCCAAGCGAAAAAGTCTTGGAAACGGGTCAAATAATTGGTTTCGTTATACTTATGGGGCTCATGGCAGTGGTATTCGGCAATGATATCTGGAATATCATCAAGAAGTTTATGTAGGGGAATTAAATATTTTTGAAATTTAGGTGCAAATCAGCCATTATTTGTTTGGCGTATTTGAAAAAACATTTATATTTGCACCCGCTTAGGCGATAAAAATACACTCCTCCTTAGCTCAGTTGGTTAGAGCATCTGACTGTTAATCAGAGGGTCCTTGGTTCGAGCCCAAGAGGGGGAGCTCAATGAGAATAGGCTTTACGAGAAATCGTGAAGCCTTTTTCTTTTCATGGGTACAACATAGGTACAACATTTATTTTCTGTTCCATTTCTTCACTTTTGATTATATTTATTGGTAGGAAGATTGGGATCCCAATGGAAAAATGGATCAATCCCAAAAGTTGGGTTTTTACCATTTTAAGAATATAATTTAATCAAGCGATATAAGAAGTATTCCGCATTCCTGACTCCCCTAAATTGTGATCTAAAAGCCTTTACTTTGGCATTAAAGGATTCTGCTGAAGCATTTG
>Ga0209344_10001477_pt1 | contig 30354 bp, 26 predicted proteins | sample Cruoilmetagenom6_FD_187293 | JGI IMG/M metagenome (GOLD analysis project Ga0209344, IMG submission 187293) | Oil polluted marine microbial communities from Coal Oil Point, Santa Barbara, California, USA - Santa Barbara Oil Seep Sample 6 (SPAdes)... | ecosystem: Environmental > Aquatic > Marine... | reverse complement strand
AAGGCAAATCACACTGGCCCCGCCAACATGCGCCAGCGCCTGCGCCACCTGGCCCGTCCGGCCAATCACGAGAATCGGACCAGCCGTCATGTTCAGGCCCCGACCTTGCCGAGCCGGTCACCGGCATAGACACGTTCGCGCAGCGGGCGCCACCACGCCTCGTTGGCGAGGTACCAGTCAACCGTATCGGCCAGGCCCTGCTCAAAATCACGCGACGGCGTCCAGCCAAGATCCTTGCGGATCTTGCTGGCGTCGATGGCATAGCGCAGGTCATGGCCCGGCCGGTCGGAAACGAACGATATCTGGTCCGCATACGATCCATTGACCGGCCTGCGCGCATCGAGCAGTCCGCAAACAAGATTGACGATTTCGAGGTTCGTTTTCTCACTGTCGCTGCCCACGGCATAGCTCTGTCCGGGCACGCCCATCTTGGCGATCTGCACCAGCGCATCGGCATGGTCCTCGACATGCAGCCAGTCGCGCACATTCGAACCGTCGCCATAGACTGGCAGCGCTTGCCCCGCGATGGCGTTCAGCACCATCAGGGGGATCAGCTTTTCCGGAAACTGGCGCGGCCCGTAATTGTTCGAGCAATTGGACGTGATCACCGGCAAGCCATAGGTGCGATGCCACGCCTGCGCGAGATGGTCCGCACCGGCCTTGGTGGCTGAATAGGGCGAGGACGGATCATAGCGCGTTTCTTCGTCGAAGCGCCCTTCGGCCCCAAGCGACCCGAACACTTCATCGGTCGAGACATGCACGAAGCGGAAGCGGTCAGGCTGCGCCCGCTCATAGAAAGCCCTTGCCGCCTGCAGCATGGCGAACGTGCCGACCAGGTTGGTTTGCACGAACGCGTCGGCGCCATCAATCGACCGGTCGACATGGGTTTCGGCGGCAAGATGGAAAATCACGTCGGGCGCCTCTGCCCGCACCAGGTCGAGCATCAGGGGACTGTCGCAGATATCGGCACGCACCAGGCGGAATCGCGGGTCGGCCTCCAGCGGTGCGAGCGAGGCCGGATTGGCCGCATAGGTCATCTTGTCGACAACGGTGACATGCGCATTCGGCGATTGCATCAGGCGGTAGCACAGGGCCGAACCGATGAAGCCCGCACCGCCGGTCACGAGATATTTCACCGCCCTGCTCCCATCATGTCTGACGGGAACGCGAGGGCAATCTGGGACAGTCGCGGGTGCTTCAGGTCGCGTTCCGAAAGCGTGAGGCCTTCAGCCGGGAACGGCCAGTCGATTCCAAGCGCCGGATCATCATAGGCGATCCCCCGGTCGGCGTCCGGCGCGTAATGGGTCGTCACCTTGTAGGAAATCTCGCAGTCGGCCTCCAGCGTACAAAACCCGTGCGCAAACCCCTCAGGCACGAACACCTGCTCGCCGCCGGCCGCAGACAGTTCAATGGTCATCGATTGCCCGAATGTCGGCGAGCCTTCACGAATATCGACGACGACATCCAGAATGCGCCCGCGCGTGCAACGCACAAGCTTTGCCTGCGCATGCGGCGGCGCCTGGTAATGCAGGCCGCGCAGCGTGCCCTCAGCGGCAGAGAAGGACGTATTGTCCTGCACGAAGGTGCAATCGATGCCAGCTTCGGCAAAGACCCGCGCATTGAATGTTTCACAGAACCAGCCCCGATTGTCGCCGATACGCGCCGGACGGATATGGATCACGCCCGTGAGGACCGGATCGGGTAAGAATGCAGGCTTCATACGAGCGCTCATCAGCAATTGCAGCAGGCATCTGGCTTTGGCCGTGGGCTATAGCATGAACCGCTTTGCCCGCAACGCGCGAAGGTCACTCAACCGTGACGGACTTGGCCAGGTTGCGCGGCTGGTCGACATCGGTGCCCTTGGCGACGGCAACGAAATAGGCGAGCAGCTGCATCGGGACCGCGGTCAGGATCGGCATCGCAATCTCGTCGGCGTCCGGCAGGCGAATAGTGTGATCGGCCCGGTTGCCCGCCAGCTTGATGCCCTTGTCGTCGGACACGAGGATGATCCTGCCGCCGCGCGCACGCACTTCTTCCACGTTCGACAGCGTCTTCTCGAATAGGTCGTCATAAGGCGCCACGACGACAATTGGCAGGTCCTGCTCGATCAGGGCGATTGGCCCGTGCTTCAACTCGCCGGCAGCGTAACCTTCGGCGTGAATATAGGAGACTTCCTTCAGCTTCAGCGCGCCTTCGAGTGCCAGCGGATAATAGCGTCCCCGGCCAAGGAACAGCACGTCCTTCGCCTTGGTCAGTGTCTGGGCGACAGCCTTGATATCAGCCTCGGCTTCCAGCGCCTCGGTGACCTTGCGCGGCAGTGACAGCAGGCTTTTGACATAGCGGGCCTCGTCGCCCGGCTTCAAATGACCGCGCGCCTTGGCCGCCGAGAGGGCGAGCACCGCCAGGACGGAAAGCTGCGCCGTGAAGGCCTTGGTCGAGGCGACCCCGATCTCTGGGCCGGCATGGGTTGGCACGATTGCCTTGGCTTCGCGGGCAATCGAGCTTTCCGGCACGTTGACCACGGCAATCGCAGGCGATTTATTGTCCCGGCAATAGCGCAGCGCCGCCAGCGTGTCGGCCGTCTCGCCCGACTGGCTGACGAACAGCGCCGGGCCGGTCACCGGCAGGACCGGCTTGCGGTAGCGGAACTCTGACGCAATGTCGGTTTCCACGGCAAGGCGGGCAATCTGCTCGAACCAGTATTTTGCCGTATGGGCCGCATAATAGGCGGTGCCACAGGCGATCGCGACAGCCCGGTCGGCATCTGCAAAAATCTTGTCAGCAGCTTCACCCGCCTGGATCGTCTGTGTCGCCTGGTCGATATAGGGCAGGATAGAGCGGGCCAGCGATTCCGGCTGCTCGTGAATCTCCTTCAGCATGAAATGATCGTATTCGCCGCGCTCGATCAGGGCGTCATTGACGGCAGACTTCACCCGCGGCCGGTTCACCCGGTCGCCGCGTGCATTGCGAATGTCGACACTATCCGGGCGCAAAACGGCCCAGTCGCCTTCTTCCAGATAGGTGACGTCGCGCGTCAGCGGCGCGAGCGCGATGGCATCCGATCCGAGATACATTTCGCCAGCGCCATAGCCGAGCACGAGCGGGCTGCCCTTGCGGGCGCCCATCAGCACGCTTTCCTCACCCGAAAAGATGACAGCCAGCGCAAACGCGCCATGCAACTGGCCCAGCGTCGATTCGAACGCATCCACGGCGTCGAGGCCATCATCCATTTTCTGGGCAATTAGTTGCGCGATGACTTCGCTATCGGTTTCGGACTCGAACACACGGCCAACCGCTTCGAGTTCGGCGCGCAGGTCGCGGAAATTCTCGATGATCCCATTGTGGACGATGGCGACATCGCCCGCCATGTGCGGATGAGCGTTCGCTTCGTTCGGCTTGCCATGTGTCGCCCAGCGCGTGTGGGCGATGCCGGTCAGGCCATCCATCGGCGTTTCTTCCAGCCGGGCCTGGAGGTTGACGATCTTGCCCTTGGCGCGCCGGCGTTCGATCTTGCCATGGCTCGAAATGGCGATTCCCGCGCTGTCATAGCCGCGATATTCAAGCCGCTTCAGGCCGTCGATCAGCCGGTTGGCAACAGGTTCGGATCCCGCAATCGCAACAATTCCACACATAATCTACCTCCACGAATCTGATCGTGTAGATAGACCTGCTTATTCGGTCTGAATAATGACAGTTTGTTGGGAAATGCGACAATCTCGGGGTTTTTTGGGAAACGGGCCTATGTTGACTGCCAGTCCTTGTTCACAACCGTATAGCATCGCTTACAAGTGCGTTTGCTACTCATTGCCCCCTTCCATCCCCATTCTTTGGGCTCTAGGACGACGCAACGCGAAAGAGGACATCCCGACCCTTGGCCAAAATGACCCATCTCGACCGGCTTGAAGCCGAAAGCCTGCACATCCTGCGTGAAGTCGCCTCGGAATGCGAAAACCCCGTCATGCTCTATTCAGTGGGCAAGGATTCGGCGGTGATGCTGCACCTGGCCATGAAGGCCTTCTATCCCTCACGCCCGCCTTTTCCACTGATGCATGTCGATACGACGTGGAAGTTCAAGGAAATGATCGAATTCCGTGACCGCAAGGCCGCCGAGCTCGGATTCGACCTGCTGGTCCATGTCAACGAAGATGGCGTCCGCGACGGCGTCGGCCCGTTCACGCACGGCTCGGCCATGCACACCGACGTGATGAAAACCGCCGGCCTGAAACAGGCCCTCGACAAGTACAAGTTCGACGCAGCCTTTGGCGGCGCCCGGCGCGATGAGGAAAAGTCCCGCGCCAAGGAGCGTGTCTTCTCGTTCCGCTCGGCCGAACACCGCTGGGACCCGAAGAAACAGCGCCCCGAGCCGTGGAACCTCTACAATACGCGGATACAGCCCGGCGAAAGCATCCGCGTCTTCCCGCTGTCCAACTGGACCGAACTGGATATCTGGCAGTATATCCGCCGCGAGCAGATCGAGATCGTGCCGCTCTATTTCGCTGCGCCGCGCCCTGTCGTGAACTGGAACGGCGTCGACATCCTGGTCGACGATGACCGCGTGCCGGAGGAACTGGTCAGGACGGCCGTCACCAAGTCCGTCCGGTTCCGCACCCTCGGCTGCTATCCGCTGACCGGCGCGGTGGAAAGCACCGCCGCCACGCTCGAAGACATCATCCAGGAAATGCTGCTGACCCGCACGTCGGAGCGTCAGGGCCGCGTCATCGACGCCGACCAGTCAGCTTCCATGGAAAAGAAGAAACAGGAAGGCTATTTCTAGATGCGCCTCACCGACGACCTCATCGCCTCCGACATTGGCGCCTACCTGCAAAAGCACGAGGACAAGTCCCTCCTGCGCTTCATCACCTGCGGCAGCGTGGATGACGGCAAGTCGACCCTGATCGGCCGCCTGCTCTACGATTCCAAGATGATCTTCGAGGACCAGCTGGCCTCGCTGGAAGCCGATTCCAAACGCGTCGGCACGCAGGGGCAGAATATCGACTTCGCCCTGCTCGTCGATGGCCTAGCTGCCGAGCGCGAACAGGGCATCACGATCGATGTCGCTTACCGCTTCTTCTCCACAGACAAACGCAAATTCATCGTCGCCGACACGCCCGGCCATGAACAATACACCCGCAACATGGCAACCGGTGCCTCGACCGCCGATGTCGCCATCCTGATGATCGATGCGCGCAAGGGCATCCTGACCCAGACGCGCCGCCACAGCTTCATCACCACGCTGCTCGGCATCCGCCGCCTCGTGCTGGCCGTGAACAAGATGGACCTTGTCGGCTACAGCCAGCAGATCTTCGACGACATTGTCGACGATTTCTACGATTTTGCCGACGAGCTCGCGACCGATCTCGAAATCCAGGCGATCCCGATGTCGGCGCTGGCCGGGATCAACATCACCGAAAAATCGCGCGAAACCGAATGGTATGACGGTCCGAACCTGATGGAATATCTCGAGACGGTGCCAATCGGCGATAAACGCCTCAGCGCGCCGTTCCGCATGCCGGTCCAGTGGGTCAATCGCCCGAACCTCGATTTCCGCGGCTTCTCCGGCCAAGTCGCTGCCGGCACTGTCAAGCCGGGCGACCGGATCAAGACCCTGCCATCCGGGCGCCAGTCCACGATCGACCGCATCGTCACGGCCAATGGCGATCTCGACGAGGCCTTTGCAGGACAATCCGTCACCCTGACCCTTGCCGATGAAGTCGACAGTTCACGCGGCGACGTGATCGTCTCAGCCGACAATCCGGCCGAGGTTTCCGATCAGTTCCAGGTCCGCGTCCTCTGGATGAGCGACACGCCTCTCCTGCCCGGCCGTCGCTACCTGCTCAAGATCGGCGCCAAGACCGTGACCGCCACGATCAATGCGCCGAAATACGGTATCGACATCAACACGCTGAACGATGTCCCTGCCAAGACGCTCGAACTCAACCAGATCGGCGTCACCACATTATCGCTCGACCAGGCCATCGCATTTGATCCGTATGATGACAACCGGGAAATGGGCGGCTTCATCCTGATCGACCGGCAGACCAATGACACGGTCGGTCTCGGCCTGATCGATTTCGCCCTGCGCCGTGCCTCGAACATTCATTGGCAGGCCATCGACATCGACCGCGCCGTGCTTGCCGAGCAGAAAGGCCAGAAGCCGGCCGTGCTCTGGTTCACGGGCCTGTCCGGCTCCGGCAAGTCGACCATCGCCAACGCCCTGCAGAAGCGCCTCTTCGCCCTCGGCAAGCACACGTTCATCCTGGATGGCGACAATGTCCGCCACGGCCTCAACCGCGACCTCGGCTTTACCGATGTCGACCGGGTCGAGAACATTCGCCGGGTGTCGAACGTCGCCCGCCTGATGACCGATGCCGGCCTCATCACCCTGGTCTCCTTCATCTCCCCCTTCAGGGATGAACGGCAGATGGCGCGCAATCTCATGGCAGACGGCGAGTTCATCGAGATCCACGTCGACACGCCGCTCAACGTCGCCGAACAGCGCGACGTGAAGGGCCTCTACAAGAAGGCCCGCGCCGGCGAGATCAAGAATTTCACCGGCATCGACAGCCCGTATGAGCCGCCGCTCAATCCGGAACTGCGAATCAACACGGTCGGCCAGTCGCCCGAGGACGCCGCCGAAGAAATCCTGGGCTATCTCAAGGAAAGAGGATTCCTGGCCGACTAGGCCACCCATGCGGGCATGCCCCCGGCGAATTGCGTGCCTTTATCGTGGGCGCCCGCCGCCGAGCGGGGCTGGGCCGGACATATCAGCGAGCTTGCCGGGCAAGCACGCCATTTTCAGGCCACTTCCTGGTGCCTCGGCGCCAACACTCCCGGTAAGCCGCGCGGCGTCATGCCTTGTCCGGGCAAATTCGGACTGTACCGCTAAAAGCGCGTTGGAATCGCTGCGCATGCCTGCGCGGGAATTGCGTGAACGAGCCCGTCCGACACCTATTGGCGCTTTCCCCGACGTACAGTCTCGAAATACCGCGCAAGTCGCGCTATGCCCAACAAAGACAACAGTTTGCAACATGGAGGGTTGATCATGGCCAAGGGAGATATGCCGGTACTCGTCGGCGTCGGACAGAGCCTCAGCCAGTGGGACGGCACGTCCGGCCCCGACGGCGCCCCTTCGCCCTTGTCGCTGATGCACGACGCGTCAAGGGTCGCGCTCGCCAATTGCGGCGCAGACGACATTGCCGCGGCCATCGACACAATTGCCGTCGTGCGCATCTTCGAGGATTCCATCGGCCGCGCGGCGCACCCCCACGGCCACAATGCCAACCTGCCCGGCACGCTCGCCCGCGACCTGGGCGCCAAGCCCGCCCGCCTGATCTATGAAAGCGTCGGCGGCCAGAGCCCGCAGGCCCTCGTCAACGAAATGGCTGCCCGCATCCATGCCGGCGAGGTCGAAGTCGCCCTGATCTCCGGTTCGGAGGCCAATCGCGCGTCCAAGGGTGCCCGGCGCCATGGTGTCGAGATCGACTGGGCAGATAACGACCCGGCCCCCTTCGAGGACCGGGGCATGGGCCCGATGCTGCTCAGCCGCGGCGAGATCAAGCATGGCCTGATTGCGGCGGCCTATTTCTACGGCATGTTCGAGAATGCCATTGCAGCCCGCGAAGGCCACACCCGCAGCCAGCACCGGCGCGTCATGGCGGAACTGTTCCAGCCCTTTTCCGCCGTCGCAGCGAAAAACCCGTTCTCCCAATTCCCGGTGGAACACAGCATCGATTTTCTCGCCACGCCCTCGCGTGAGAATTACGAATATGCCGACCCTTTCCTGAAATGGTTCATCGCGCAGGACGCCGTGAACCAGGGCGCAGCCGCCATCGTCATGAGCGAATCCAAGGCCGATGAACTCGGCGTGCCGCAATACAATCGGGTTTACCTCCACGGCGGCGGCGAAGCAGGCGATGATTACATTTCCGAGCGCCCGCGCCTCGACGTATCATGGGCAATGGAGCAAGCGATCGATCGCGCGCTTTCACAAGCAGGCGTCACAAGCAGCGACATCCTGCACTTCGACCTCTACTCCTGCTTCCCGTGCGCCGTTTTCTCATCGACCGCCGCCATGTGCATTGACTGGAAAACCGACACACGCGCCTTCACGCTGACAGGCGGGTTGCCATTCTTCGGAGGCCCCGGAAACAATTACTCCCTGCACGGAATCGCAGAGATGGTGCGCACATTGCGCGACGCGCCCGGCGCGCTTGGCCTTGTCCTCGCCAATGGCGGCTGGATGACGAAAGAAGCGGTCGGCGTCTATTCGACCACGAAGCCGAAAGCTTTCACGCCTGTCGATCCCGCAGCCAAGCCGACCGAACAGGTCGCGCTTTGCGACACCGATTGCGACGGCACGCTGGAAACCTTCACCGTCACACATGGCAAGGCGGGTCCGGAAAAAGGCATCATCTTTGCCCGCCTCGCCGATGGCCGCCGCGCGCTCGCCAATGCGACGCCCGCAGCCCTCGCCGTGCTGCGTGAGGAGGTCAGCCCCGTCGGACGCAAAGTGAAGATCACTGTCGCTGACGAGGTCGGGACCTTCGATTTTATCTAGAGGCGCTCAATTGCGCTTGGGATCGCCTGTTGGACCCGCTAGCGTCGGGCAATGAAGCCCCCTTTCGCCTCTTCCGGGCCTGCGAGGTCCAGCATACCACCAACGGTGTGGGCACTCGGCCTGGTCAGCCTGTTCATGGACGTCTCGTCGGAGATGATCCACTCGCTGTTGCCCCTGTTCCTGACGGGAACCCTCGGTGTCAGCGTTGCCTTTGTCGGGCTGATCGACGGCATCGCGGAGTCGACGGCCGCGATCTCCAAGGTCTTTTCGGGCTACATCTCGGACAAGATCGGACGCCGAAAACCGCTGATCCTGCTCGGCTACGGCCTTGGCGCCTTCACCAAGCCGGTCTTCGCCATGGCGGGGGGACCCTTCATCGTCCTCGGCGCCCGGTTCGCCGACCGGATTGGCAAGGGCATTCGCGGCGCGCCGCGTGACGCGCTGATCGCTGACGTCACGCCGCCCGACATCAGAGGGCGCGCCTTCGGCCTGCGTCAGGCAATGGATACCGCCGGTGCTTTCGCTGGTCCCCTGCTTGCTATCGCGCTCATGGCGCTTTTCGCCTCCAACATCCGCGCCGTGTTCTGGGTGGCCGTCATTCCCGGCATGCTGGCTGTCCTCTGCGTCCTGCTTGGAGTCCGCGAGCCCGATGCGGCGACCAGTTCCAGTCAGGCGAAGCCGCCGATCGACCTCAAGGCCCTGCGTCGGCTCTCGCCGGCATTCTGGACAGTGGTCGCAATCGGGGTCGCCTTCACGCTCGCCCGGTTCAGCGAAGCCTTCCTGATCCTCAAGGCACATGCGGACGGACTGCCGCTTCTCCTCGCACCACTGGTCCTCGTTGTGATGAATGTCGTCTACTCGCTCGGCGCCTATCCGGCTGGAATCCTGTCAGACAGCGTACCCGCCGGGCGGCTTTTGCTCCTGGGGCTGCTCGCGCTGATCGCTGCCGACCTCAGCCTCGTCTATGTCCCGGGGCTGGTCGGGGCCTTTCTCGGCACCGCGCTCTGGGGACTGCACATGGCGATGACCCAGGGCCTGCTCGCCAAGCTCGTCGCTGACCATGCGCCCGCGCACCTGCGCGGCTCAGCCTTCGGCCTGTTCAATCTGGCGACCGGTATCGCGATGCTGTTTGCCAGCGTCATCGCTGGCCTGCTCTGGGACCAGGTCGGCGCGGGCGCGACCTTCCTGGCAGGGGCCGGCTTTGCCGCCCTCGCGGCGCTGATGGTGGTTTTCAGGCGGGTCGACCTCAATGCAGATGCTGCGCCGCCCGCATGAGATCACCGCCACCGGAGTCTTGCCCGGAATCGCAACATGTCCCAATGTCGGCGCATGACGACACACTTTCACAGGATAGGCGTAATCGGCGGCGGCGCCTGGGGCACGGCCATCGCCCAGATGCTGTGCCGCGACGGGCAGGACGTGATCCTCTGGTGCCTTGAGCCCGAGGTCGCCGAGGCGATCAACAGCGCCCACGAAAACACGGTCTTCCTGCCGGGCGTGCCGCTGAAGCCTGCATTGCGCGCCACGACCAACCTCGCCGATCTCTACGATCAGGACGCCCTGTTCGCGGTCGCCCCGGCCCAGCACACCCGCACCACGCTCGCCGCGCTGAAAGGCCATATCAAGCCCGGCACGCCTGTGGTCCTTTGTTCGAAAGGGATCGAACTTTCATCCGGCGACTTCATGACCGACGTGCTGGCCGAGGAACTGCCCGAGGCGAGCCCCGCCGTCATGTCCGGCCCGAGCTTCGCCATTGATGTTGCGAAGGGCCTGCCCACGGCGGTGACACTGGCCGTCAAGGACGAAGCCATCGGCGCTGAACTCATCCAGGCCATTTCCACGCCGACTTTCCGGCCCTATCTCGCCAGCGACCTGCTCGGCGCAGAGATTGGCGGCGCGGTGAAGAATGTGCTCGCCATTGCGTGTGGCATCGCGCTTGGCAAGGGGCTCGGCCGGTCGGCCCATGCCGCCCTGATCGCGCGCGGCAGCGCGGAAATGACCCGGCTTGCGCTCGCCCTTGGCGCCGAGCGGGAAACGATGGCCGGCCTGTCCGGCCTCGGCGATCTCGTGCTCACCTGTTCGTCGGAAACCTCGCGCAACATGAGCTGCGGCCTTGCCCTGGGGCGCGGCGAGAGCCTCGACAGCATCATGGCCGCCCGCAACAGCGTCACAGAAGGCGTCGCCACCGCCCCGGTTCTGCGCAAGCTCGCCGCCAGGTACGGTGTCGACATGCCGATCTGCGCCGCCGTGGCCGCCGTCATCGAAGGCGACATCAGCGTCGATGACGCCATCACGACCCTGTTGATGCGGCCCAACAAGGCCGAGTCCGTCCTCGCCTGAGGCTTCCCCCAGCGTCACATCTGGCCTGAACCCGGCTCCGTGCTAGACTTCGGCCAACGAGGAGACGCCCCATGCTGCAGAAAACCTACGAATCCTTCGCCGTCACGATCGAAGACAAGGTCGCCCATATCAAGATGAATCGCCCCGAAGCGATGAACACGATGAACAAGGCCTTCTGGAACGAATTGCCTGCCATCGTCCGTGACATCGACATGAATGTACGCGCCCGCTGCATCGTCATTTCGTCCACCGGCAAGCATTTCTCGGCCGGCATGGACCTTGCCGTGTTCGGATCGGGCGAAGGTGGCGGCAAGGTCGACCGCTACGTCGCCGCCGAAGCCTTCCGCTCCAATATCCGCCAGATCCAGTCCAGCTTCAACGCGCTGGAAGAGGCCCGCGTACCAGTCCTCTTCGCCCTGCAGGGCGGCGTCATCGGCGGCGCGATCGACATGATCAGCGCAGGCGACATCCGCTGGTGCACCAAGGACGCCTTCTTCACCATCATGGAAACCAATATCGCCATGACCGCCGATGTTGGCACCTTCCCGCGCCTGCAGCGCTACATCCCCGAAGGCTGGGTCAAGGAAATGGCCTATACGGGCCGCCGCATCGATTCCGCCAAGGCCAAGGAAATCGGGCTCGTCAATGATGTCTTCGACACGTACGAGGAATGCATCGCGCATGTGCTGGCAACCGCCAAGGAAATTGCCTCCAAGGACCCGCTGACGGTGACAGGCTGCAAGACGCTGATCAATTACGGCCGCGACCACAACACGGCCGATACGCTCGACTATATCGGTGTCTGGAATGCCGGCATGATCCCGCCGCCGCACATGCAGGAAGCCTTCGCGGCCCGCGCCGAAAAGCGCGACCCGGAATTCCCGGACCTGATGAAACTGCGCGATACGCCGATGTAGGCCTAGGCCGACACGATCCTGTAAACGGCTGTCGCATTCATCACGGTCTCATCGCCGCACGTAGCCGAGCCGCCGGTGAACAGCACCGTGCGTGTCTTGCGGTCGACGCGGGCGTTGAACTCCGGCGTTCCGGTCACGTCGGCGCCGGTAACGTCAATCGTCACCGAAACCAGTTCCACCGTGTCCGGGGCGCAGCGTGTTTCGGCGTCTGCGCGGATGGCAGCCATCAAGTCCAGTGCCAGTGCTTCGTCGGCGCGCAGCCCGGTTTCGGTTCGCATCTCGTATCCTCGTTCAATTCAGCTGGCACCGCTGTAAACACACGCGCGGACAAAGAAAAGAGCCCCGGCTCGGCAAGCGGGTTGGGCCCGGAGCGGCAGAATCAAAAAAGCCGGCCGGTCAGGCGGCTTTGTTTGGTGGGCACGAAACGGATTGGCCGTTCAGGCCGCTTTGGCCGCGCTGATTTCCGCGTCCAGGTCATGGCCGATCAGGTCGCCCAGATGCCCGAAGCCGGCCATGTCGTAGTTCTCTTCCATGAAGGCCGAGATCGATGGCAGCAGGTGGCCAATCGCCTTGTGGTCCAGGCCGATCGTGTGGAGCGAGCCGATCATCGTCTGTGCGACGACGCGTTTGCCGCCGGGGGTCTGCTCTATCAGGCGGGCAATGATGCCGGTGGCGGCACCGAACTCCGAGCCCGTGCGGGCCGCGAGTGCCCGAGCGCCGGGAACAGCCTTGAACATGGCCGGTGCGAAGGGTGAAGCCTGTCGCTCAGCTGAATTCAACACAATCCCCAGCGCCGTCTTGGCAGTAGGTTCCGAGAGTCCATTGATTTTAGCGATGTGCGCAATGAGAACATTCAGCATTAGCGTGGCACTCCTAGGATTAATGGCTCCGGAACCCCCATTAACCTCCCACATGCTTTCCGTTTCGTTACCGCACGCCATCGCAAGCAGCCAGATTTGTACTTTAACGTTAAGCGCTGTTAGGTCGGGGTAAACAGCAGCGTGATTTGCGTTTACGCACTGTCCACAGACGGCCATCGGGTTGAACAAAAACAAGGCTCTTCCAATGATCAGGATCGGAATCCTCGGCGCAGCCAAAATTGCGCCGCCTGCGCTCATAAATCCGGCCCGGTTGCGCGACGATTGTGAGATCCTTGCCGTCGCCGCGCGCGACAGCGCGCGCGCCCGCGCCTACGCCTCCGAGAACAGCATTCCGGAGATCGCCGATTCCTATGAAGCGCTGATCGCACGTGATGACATTGAGCTCATCTACAATGCCCTGCCGCCGCACCGTCACGCCGACCTCACCATCGCCGCGCTCGAAGCCGGCAAGGCCGTGCTCTGCGAAAAGCCGTTCGCGATGAATGCCGTGGAAGCAGCCCGCATGGCCGACACGGCCCAGCGCACCGGCCGCGTCCTCATCGAAGCCTTCCATTATCGCTTCCACCCGGCCTTCCGGCGCGTCTTTGATATCGTGCGCAGCGGACGGCTCGGCGCGATCCGCCGGGTCGACGCCGCTTTCGATGTGACGATCCCGTACCGGCCCGGCGAATTGCGCCACACGCTGGAGGTCGGCGGCGGCGCGCTGATGGACCTTGGCTGCTATCCCGTCCACTGGGTGCGCACGCTGGTCGGGACTGAGCCGGAGATCGTCTCCGCGACCGCCCATTGCGACCGCCCCGGCGTTGACACAAGCATGACCGCAGAACTGCGCTTTCCGGGCGGCGAGACCGGGTCGATTCACACGACAATGGCGCCGGACACAAAGTTTGATGCCTGGATAAGGGTCGAAGGCGCGCTGGGCCAGCTCGAGATCAAGAACCCGATTCACCCCCATCGCGGCCACAGCATTACGACCACGATAAACGGGACGAGCCGCACCCTTACCGCCCCCGGCCAGACCACGTACGACCACCAGCTCGCCCACGTCCTGGACGTGCTGGCCGGACGCACACACGCGCTGACGGGCGGGCGCGATGCCGTCGGAAACATGGTTGCAATCGATGCGATCTATCGCGCGGCCGGCCTGTCGCCCCGCGGGCTTTGATCAGGCCGCGCTCGCCTGCGCCATGCTGATCCAGCCTTCGACTTCCTGTTCCTCGAACTCCGCGTCTTCCCACAGGACCCGGTCGCCCTGCGGCGATGTCAGGAAGTCCATCGACGCCAGGAAAACATCCCGGGCCGACGCGCTCGCCAGATCCTTCGCAGACCGGATACCCGCCCCCACAAGTATCTGGGCGTCGTGCACCCTCAGGCCCGGCACATCCATCATCAGGCGCGACTGGTCCTGCCAGTCCGTCAGCGCCTCGGCGTCGATGTGGCGGACGTTCAGCAGGTGCACGGTCTCTTCAATATCGCAATCCAGCAGGTCGCCGACATTCATGATCCCCGCCTTCCCAAGACGTCGCGCCGTCTTGCGGCCAACCGAGGGGGCGTCAACAACCGGCGATTCCCGTGTCAGGGCGCCGCGACCGCCAATTGACTCGACGGGTGCCAGTTCAGGCTCGGCCTCTGCAACAGGCGCAGCCTCTGGCTTGGGCGCTTCCTTGACCGGAGCAGGCTTTGGTTCGGGCTTCGCGGCGGCTTTGACTTCGGGCGCAGGCGCTGGTTCGCGCTTCGGCTTTGCGACCGGTTTCGGTTCCGGCTTTTCGTTCTTGATCGCTGGCGCGTCGTCCACAGGTTTCACCCGCGCGCTGCCCAGCGGCGCGAGTTCCTGCGCGTCGAGCTGCTTCAGCGGCACACGCAGCACCTGTTTCGCATGCAGCTTGCGGATCGCCTTGTCGTCGTCCGGCAATGTCTTGACCACTTTGCCGGTCTTCTGGAACTCGGCATACATGCGCTCGACCTGGCGCCGGTCGCCGACATCCGCGATTTTCCGCGACAGTTTGCGAAGCGGAATATCCAGCGTCTCGATATAGCCCTGGATCGTCAGGTTCACCTTGGGTGGCGCCACGGCCGCTTCTTCGATGGCACGCGACATCAGCGTCGCCATGCCAGCCGTCGCATAGGCGACAAGGTCGGCGACGATCTCCAGCATGGTCTCGTCGAGCCCTGCCGACGGATCCTTTACGCCGACGTCGAGATCATAATGGTCGATGAAGGTCTGGTAGTGGGGGTGCGATCGCTCGGCGCCCGCGCGAACCATGTCGGACACGAAACCCACGCCATTCGGCACAAGGATTTCGGGATAGCCATTGGCCGCGATGCGCGCCGTGATCTCGTCATTGGACTTGGCGATGCTCCACTCGACCGCGCGGTGGATGGCGCCCTCTTCCTCGGTCTGGCCGGTATGGAAGGGCTGAAGCGGGTCGGCATAATAATGGCTCAGCACGCCCAGCGCATAGGCTGCCTCGCTCCACTTCTTGCGTGAAAGCAGGTCGACAGCCGTGGCATACCATTCGGTGGCCTTGTCACGCGCGCCGCCCCACTCGCCCTCGGAAATGTGCAGGACGTGATTGCGGAAATCCTTGAAGGTCGTGTCCGGTGCCTTGGCCCCTTTCAGCAGGTGCTCATGATGCACCAGGAACAGCGATTTCCATCTCTCGGCCTCATCCGCGCCAATCAGGTCGAGCGCATTGAACGCGATATGGTGATGTGTCGACGTGCAACGGTGCGCACGGATCACCCGTTCGAGCAGGGACATGGCGGGAACTCCAGTGTGGTGAATCTTTCACCGACTCTGCCCCCACGAAAGTTACCGTGAAATTAACCCTTTGCCGCCCAGCGGGGATTTGCCTCCCGCCGGGTGCAATTTGGTGCCTACCGAACCGCAAAATCCGTCGGCTCGGTGCTCTTGCCCTTGGCGTCTTTTTCTCCGCGGGGTTGGCCATGCTTTTGCGCGCCCATGAAGCCGAAAATGTGCCCGGCAACCTTGCGCATCTGGATCTCTTCCGAGCCCTCGGTGATGCGATAGCGACGATGGTGACGGTAGATGTGCTCGAACGGCGTGTGGCGCGAATAGCCCATGCCGCCATGGATCTGCATCGCCCGGTCGGCGGCGTTGCAGCAAAGCCGGTTTGCCCGATAGTTGCACATCGACACCTTGTCCGACAGCTTGATCGCAACTTCCGGCTTCGACATCTGGTCCATTTCCCATGCCGTCTTGAAAATCAGTAAGCAGAGCATCTCCGCTTCCGCTGAAAGTTCCACGATCGGGAACTGGATCGCCTGGTTTGTCGACAGTTTCTTGCCGAACGGCGCCCGCGTATTCGCATAGTCGATCGATTGGTCGATGCAGAAGAGGGCGGCGCCCACCGAGCTGGCGGCCTGACGAATACGGTTCTCGTGCACGAAGTGCTGGGCCAGCGCCAGACCGCCTTCGGGCGGGCCGAACACGGCGCTCTCGGGCACCCAGACATCCTTGATGGTCAGGCGCGGGTGATCGGTCGGCATGTTGAACGTCCACATGTATTCCAGAATCTCGATGCCTGGATCGTCCGCCGGCACGAGCAGGCAGGTAATGCCGCGCGCGTCGCCGTCTTCGCCGCTGGTCCGGACGAAACACATCATGTGCGAAGCATGATGCATGCCGGTGATCCACATCTTTTCGCCATTGATCAGCCAGCCATCCTTGCCGTCTTTTTTGTGGCGCACGGCGCGGGTTTCCATATGCGTTGCGTCCGAGCCGTGATTTGGCTCGGTCAGGCCGAATGTCGCGCGGAACTTGCCTTCCAGCGCCGCCGTCGCGAGGTGTTTCTGGTCGTCGCGGGCAAAGTCGCGCAGCATCAGGATCTGCGGCATGTTGCCGACGATGGAATGCTCGTTCTGCAAGTCATTGTGCAGCCCGAGGCCCTTGCGCGCGAGGTGTTCGCGGATGATCGCCATGGCGAGGTTCGATCCGTTCTGGCCGCCATATTCCTTCGGCAAGCCATACCGCAAATGCCCGGCTTCGTCCGCGAGGCGTTTCGCCTTTCCCAGCAGTTCTTCCCATTCCTTGCGCGGCAGGCCCTGGTTTTCAAAGTCCGTGCGCGCCCATTCGCGGCGATGGTCGAAGAAGCGGATATTGTCATCCTGCTGCTCAAGCGGCCTGATCTTGTCCTCGATGAACTGGTCGAGCACGGCCAGATAGTCGGTGATATCCTGCGGAATATTGAAGTCCATGATGTCTCTCTCCCGGGCGTGCGCCTCTGTTCTTTCGTCCACTCTAACTCAGGCGCGGGCAGGAGCAATTTGTGTCGTAGGGGCAACCGCGACAGCGGTAGATTTCCGCTTGGGGAATTTGATCAGTTCTGCATTCTGAACACTTGACCAAGTGTTCAGCGTTTGTTAGTCATTATCTCGAAGGGGGAGTTTGCCCTTTCTCCATCGCGTTGCACGCTCATCATGAACCCCGAACGAAAGGCACTCTCCCATGCTACGTTCCGCTCTTATCAGCGCCGCCGCCCTGGCGCTTGCTGCTCCCGCCCTCGCTGGCACATTTGTTTTCGAAACAGCGGCCCCTGTTGCCGACAAACATGTCATCGCCGAGAGCGTTGTCTGGACCTGCAAAGGCACGACCTGCGTCGGCGAACTCGACCGCAAAAAAGCATCCGTCCGCATCTGCAAGAAGATCGCCAAGAAAGTTGGCGTCGTCACTGCCCTGCGCAATGACAAATCCGAACTGACGGCTGACGAAATCGAAGCCTGCAAGGCCTCGGCAAAGAACTAACTCTCTCTTCACGCTGAAGAGCCTCCCCTCGGGCCGCCACGGGAAACCGGGGCGGCCGCTTTTTATTGAGCCCCTGTCAGGTGGCCGTCTCAATGGGCTGCCAGAGCTCCACTTTCCGGCCGTCAGGATCCATGATCCAGGCAAAGTGGCCATAGCTTTCGCTCATGGGGTCGCCCTCGAGCTCAACGCCTTCGGCCTTCACTCGCTCGAGCAAGCCAGGCAGATCATCGACCATCAGATTCATCATGAAGTCACTGCTTGAAGGTTTGAAATAGTCACTCTCTCCCTTGAACGGCGCCCATATGGTTTGGGCGCTCTTGGGAAACACGCCTGCTGCGCTGGCATGGCTGAAACTGCTGCCGCCGAAATCGTCAATCTCGATCCCGAGCACACGGGTATACCAGGCACGTGTCGCATCGACGTCCTTACACAGAAAAAACAGCCCTCCCAGGCCGATTACCTTTGCCATTTCCAGGCCTCCTCTTCAGATTTGCGCGATGGCTTCGGCGAGCAGGTCGCGCACGTCGCCAGCCACGCGCGCAAGTTCACCATTATCGATTGCCTGCATCGAGGCCACTGGATCGACGGCGCTCACCTCGACGGCATTTCCCACCTGCCTCAGGATGACATTGCAGGGCAGCATCGCGCCGACGCGCGGCTCGATCCCGATGGCCTGATAGGCCATCTGTGGATTGCAGGCGCCCAGGATGCGATAGGGCGGCATGTCGGCATCCAGCTTCTTCTTCATCGTTGCCGCAACATCGATCTCGGTCAGCACACCGAACCCCTTGCCTGCGAGAGCTGTCCGCGTGCGTTGATCAACCGCGTCAAAGCTCGCCCCCGTAATCGTCCGGTCGATTGTGTATGCCATCGCGTTCTCCAAAGCGTGTTTGCGGTCCATGTGAATCCGTGCGCCATCCACCCTATCATATCCATCGCGCGTTATCAGCACGCCATTGCGACGGCCGCCCTGTTGGCATTCGCGACAGGCTAACGCATGGTAGATTCAAACTCAGACCAGAGGATTCCCCATGCCCCTCGATGCCAAGCGCACACCGGATGCCCGCTTCGAAAACCTGCCGGGTTACGATTATGCGCCGCACTATGTGGATGACCTTCCGGGCTATGAAGGCCTTAGGGTCCACTATGTCGATGAAGGTCCGCAGGATGCCGTCCGCACCTATCTCTGCCTGCACGGCGAGCCGTCCTGGGCCTATCTCTACCGCAAGATGATCCCGGTCTTTCTCGATAGTGGTGCCCGGGTCATCGCGCCCGACTGGCTGGGCTTTGGCCGGTCGGACAAGCCGGTCGAAGACGCAGTCTACACATTCAACTTTCACCGCAACATGATGCTGGAACTGATCAAGCGACTGGACCTGAAGACTGTCACGCTTGTCTGCCAGGACTGGGGCGGCCTGCTTGGCCTGACAATCCCGATGGATATGCCCGACACGTTCGAACGCCTCATCGTCATGAACACCGCGATTGCAACAGGCCAGTCGCCCGGCGCCGGTTTCGACCAATGGAAAGCCTATATGCGCAGCCAGCCGGACATGGACGTCGCCGCCCTGATGAAGCGCGGCACGCCAATCCTGTCCGATGCGGAAGCCGCCGCCTATGGCGCACCTTTCCCGGACGCGACTTACAAGGCTGGCGTGCGCACCTTCCCGGAACTGGTCATGGTGGCGCCCGGCATGGAAGGCGTCGACATCTCCAAACGCGCTGCGCACTGGTGGGCAAATGATTGGTCCGGCGACAGTTTCATGGCCGTCGGCGCGCAGGACCCGGTGCTCGGCCCGGCGCAAATGGAACACCTGCGCCAGACGATCCGCGACTGCCCCGAACCGATGATCGTCGCAGACGGCGGCCACTTCGTTCAGGAATGGGGCGAGCCGATTGCGCTGGCCGCCCTGCAATCCTTTGGTGAACTCTAGAGATGCTGGACATCTTCGCCGCCTTCAACGCAGACGTCGCGGCCCAGCCGCAATGGATCCAGGTCTGGCTCAATGTCCTGGTCGGAGTGCTGGCTTTGTCGGTCCCGTTCAGCGTCGTCCGGGTCGAGGCGCGCTGGACCCTGCTTGGCCTCGTGGCAGGTGCGGGCGGCGTCATGTTCCTTTACAGCCAGTTCGGGTACAGCCGCATTCTCGGCCTCGGCCATGTGGTGGCCTGGACGCCGCTCGTGGCCTACCTGCTCGCCCGCCGGTCCCATTGGCACGTGTCTGAAACATGGGCCGGCAAATGGATCGTCGCGGCGGTCGCAGTCCTTCTCGTCTCGCTGGCCTTCGACTATGTCGACGTGATCCGCTGGCTGCTCGGAGACCGCGCATGACAGTCTATCCCGAGTCCGGATGCGGCGCCGCGATCTTCGATGACGCAGGCCGGCTATTGCTCATCCAGCGCCTCACCGAACCTGAAGCCGGCGCGTGGGGCCTGCCCGGCGGCAAGATCGACTTCGGTGAGCCGGCGCGCGAAACGGCCCGGCGCGAGATTGCCGAAGAGTTGGGAATCGAGATCGCCGTCACCGGGCTCGCCTGCATCGCGGAAATCCTGGACGGCGGCGACCGGCGCCACTGGGTCTCGCCGATTTTTTTTGCCCGCATCGTTTCGGGCACACCGCGCCTGATGGAGCCGGAAAAACATGGCGGTTTCGGCTGGTACAGCCTGGACGCCCTGCCTACGCCTCTCACCACCCCCACGCGCGCCCTGCTCGACGCGCTCAAAACTACACCTGTCCCCTCGCCCGCGTCCTGAATCCTGCTAAGAAGCAGCATGAAGAAACTGCGATTCCTGTTGGTGCGGCTGTTGGTTGCGGACCTGCTGGCAACCATCGTCTTCTTCGGCCTGACCCGTTTTGTCGATCAGACCGGAAAGATCACCCATGGCGCAGGCGTCGTGTTCTATTCCGACTCGGCCAAGGAAGCCGACGCCCGTATCGACAAGGGCATCGCCCTGCTCGAGGCGGGCAAGGTCGACCGGCTGGTGATGGTCGGCGGGCATCGCCCGCAGGAAGGCATAGTCGGCAGCCAGGACATGGCGCTCAGCGCCATCCGCCGGTCAGGATATGGCGCCCGCATCATGGCAGACGTCTCGTCGCGCGACACGATTTCCGGCCTTCGGACACTCGCCAGCCAGCCCGGCTTGAGCGATGCCGAACAACTCGTCTTCGTCTCCAATTGCATGCATCTTCTGCGCGCCAATATAATCTACCACTCCGTCACACGTGACGGCCCGAAAGCGCGCACGGCCTGCGCGAAAGCCAGCCTGAACCCGGTCGATATCTGGAAACGCGCGCACTATGAGATCGGCGCATGGATTGTGTACGTCTTGCCTGAATCCTGGCGCGATGCCGTGCTGGACCGACTGCGGGGCAAACCGTCCGACGGATGATGGCGTCAGGCAAATTCAACCCGATCCCCTATGTTAGCGCTAATACTGTTTCAAACTGTTCATGTCGCAGGCATGAATGTTGCAAATTTCCGGTCCCTGCCATTTAGTGGCTCATTCTAATTCGCCCGAGCGCCGAACATAATTCCGAGGAAACCATGAGCGATACTGTAGCCATTCTTGCCGAATTGGGCGTGCGCCCGAAATCCATCCGGAAAAACTGGAAAGAACCCCGCCTGTACGAAACTTCCATTGCAAATGGAGAATCCCGCGTCGCGAACGGCGGCGCGCTCGTGGTCGAAACCGGACAGCACACGGGCCGCTCGGCCAAAGACAAATTCACAGTCCGCGACGCGACCACCGAAAACACGGTCTGGTGGGACAATAATGCCGCGATGACCCCGGCGCATTTCGATGCGCTTCTGGCAGACTTCACGACGCATCTCGCCAGCCAGGACGTCTTCGTCCAGGAACTCTTCGGCGGCGCCGACCCGGACCACAGGCTGCCGGTGACTGTCGTCACTGAGTTCGCCTGGCACTCGCTGTTCATCCGCCACCTCCTCCGCATACCAACGGATACGGAATACACGAATTTCAAGTCCGAATTCACGATCATCAACTGCCCAAGCTTCCGCGCCGACCCGGCCCGTCACGGAACGCGCTCGGAAACGGTCATCGCCGTGAACTTTGCCAAACGCATGGTCCTGATCGGCGGCACGTCCTATGCGGGCGAGACCAAGAAGTCGGTCTTCACCGCGCTCAACTATTACCTGCCGGTCAAGGGCGTCATGCCGATGCACTGCTCGGTCAACACGTCCGAGAAAGATGACGCGGCGATCTTCTTCGGCCTTTCCGGTACCGGCAAGACCACCCTGTCGGCCGATGCCAGCCGCATCCTGATCGGCGACGACGAGCATGGCTGGTCGGAAAATGGTCTCTTCAATTTCGAAGGCGGCTGCTACGCCAAGATGATCAAGCTCTCGCCCGAGGCCGAGCCTGAAATCTACGCGACAACAAAACAATGGGGCACCGTCCTCGAAAATGTCGTGATGGATCCGGTTACACGCGACCTCGACCTCGACGACGGCACGCTCGCCGAGAATTCGCGCGGCGCCTATCCGATCTCGGCAATCCCGAACGCCTCGGAATCCGGCCGCTGTGGCCAGCCGAAAAACCTGGTCATGCTCACCGCCGATGCCTTCGGCGTGATGCCCCCCATCGCCAAGCTCACACCCGCGCAGGCCATGTACCACTTCCTCTCCGGCTATACCGCCAAGGTCGCCGGCACCGAGAAGGGCGTCACGGAACCGACCGCCACATTTTCCACCTGCTTTGGCGGACCGTTCATGCCGCGCCATCCGTCCGAGTACGGAAACCTGTTGCGCGATCTGATCAGCAAGTATGACGTCGATTGCTGGCTGGTCTCGACCGGCTGGACCGGCGGGCCCTACGGACAAGGCAACCGCATGCCTATTAAGGCAACGCGCGCCCTGCTCAACGCCGCCCTCGACGGGTCGCTCAACAAGGCGACCTTCCGCAAGGATGAAACGTTCGGATTCCTGGTGCCAACGGCCTTGCCCGGCGTCGACGCAAAAATCCTCGATCCGCGCTCGACCTGGGCCGATCCCATCGCCTATGACCGACAGGCTGCGAAACTCGCCGACATGTTCGTGGCAAACTTTGCCAAGTTCGAGACATATGTCGACAAATCCGTTCGCGACAGCGCCCCAAAGGCGAAAACACCTGCCTGACGGATGCGGTTTCCTGACGCTGACGTTAAGGGAAGGCTGGCGCCACGCGCGCCAGCCCGTTAGTGTGCGCCGCAACATCCGAAATCTCTGCAAAAACTCTGGAGGAATACCAAATGCGTGAAGCTGTAATCGTATCTTATGCCCGTACCGGCATGGCCAAGACCGGACGCGGGTCGCTGAACGACACCCATGGCATCACGATGGCCGGACACGCCATCAAGAGTGCGCTCGAGCGCGGCGGCGTTGAGGCGGCAGCTGTCGAAGACGTGTTCCTCGGTACCGCCCAGCCTGAAGGTGCCACCGGCCACAATATTGCGCGTAATGCCGCGCTCTGGGCCGATTGCCCGTCCACCACGTCCGGCGCAACGATCAACCGCTTCTGCTCATCGGGCTTGCAGGCCATCGCCAATGCCTCGCACACGATCATTAATGAAGGCGCCGCTGTCACCGTCGGTGGTGGCGTCGAGAGCCTTTCGCTCGTGTCGCGCTCAGGTCACATGAACCTGTTCCGCTACACCGAAGAAGAGCTGATGAAAAAATGGCCTGCGATCTGGATGAGCATGATCGAAACGGCTGAAATCGTCGCCGACCGCTACGACGTGTCGCGCGAAGACCAGGATCGCTACTCCGCCGAGAGCCAGCGCCGCACTGCCGAGTTCCAGAAAAAAGGCTATATGGCCGAGGAAATCTCGCCGCTGAAAACGCGGATGAAACTCGTCAACAAGGAAACCGGCGAGGAAACTTTCCAGGACGTCGTCTGCGACAAGGATGAGTGCAATCGCCCCGGTACGACCTATGAAACGCTCGCTGGCCTCAAGCCCGTCTTCTCCGGTGGCATGGTCGTCAAGGAAGGCAAATTCGTCACCGCTGGCAACGCGTCACAGCTGTCCGACGGCGCCGCAGCCGTGGTCGTCATGGAAGCCAAGGAAGCTGCCAAGCGCGGCCTTACGCCACTCGGTCGTTTCGCTGGCTTCAACGTTGCCGGTTGCGATCCGGACGAAATGGGTATCGGCCCTGTCTTCGCCATCCCGCGCCTGCTCGAGCGCCACGGCCTGACAGTTGACGACATCGACCTCTGGGAACTCAACGAAGCGTTCGCCTCGCAGTGCCTGTACAGCCGCGACCGTCTCGGCATCGATCCTGAGAAATACAACGTCAATGGCGGTTCGATCTCGATCGGCCACCCGTTCGGCATGACCGGCGCACGTTGCACGGGCTCCATCCTGATGGAAGGCAAGCGCCGCGGCGCGAAATGGGGCGTCGTCTCCATGTGCATCGGTGGCGGCATGGGCGCAGCCGGCCTGTTCGAAATCTACAGCTAGGCCTCTTACGCCTCGGATATATTCCAGAACGCCCCGGTCTTGATGGCCGGGGCGTTTTTTTGCGCGCTGATCAGCACGACAGGTTTCGTGCACTTCTGTGACTCTTTTACGAAAGCGTCATAAAAGAGAGACGTGATAGACACAAAACATCCCTACAGCCCACGTCCAGTATCCATATGGAGATTCGGAATGGGCAAGTTCAAATTATTCGGTGCGGCCTCCGCGATTGCGATCATCACCGCCTGTCCCGTCCTGCCCGCCATGGCGGACACTCCGCTGGACCTGAAACTCTCGGGTCGCGTCCTGTATGATTATACGCAGGCAGAGGCCGACACGGCCGCGCTGGATGTCGACAAGACCGAATTGCGCAGCGCCCGCCTCGCGCTCTCCGGCAAGACCGACCGCGTCGCCTTCAAGGTTGAACTTGAAACAGACGAGGCTGGCGACGTCGCCGCAACCGACGCCTATCTGGACTATTCACCCGCTGGCACCCAATGGAAGATCCGTGTCGGCCAGTTCAAAACACCCAATTCGCTGGAAGAGCAGACCTCCGGTCGCTTCATCACGTTCGCTGAACGCGCCGCCTTCACCGATGCCTTCGCGTTCGACCGCCGCTTCGGCATCGCCGCCCATACCAAGGGCCCGAACTGGACCTTCATGGCAGGCGCCTTCGGTGGCAGCCTGAACGATACTCCCTTGCAGGAAGGCATGGCGCTCGCGGCGCGCGGCACGTTCACACCTGTCCAGACCGAACATTTGGTTGTCCATCTCGGCACCTCGGTCCGCTATCGCGAAAAAGGCGATGACCAGTCGAACCTGCGCTATCGCCAGCGCCCGTTCACCCACATTCCCGGCCGTGTGGTCTCGACCGGTTCCGTTGGCGAGTCCGACACGCTGCTCGGCCTGGAAGCGGCGATGTTGCGCGGGCCCCTCTGGGTCAGTTCGGAATATGCCATCCTGTCGTCCGACCTCACGGCAGGCGGCAGCGCGAGCTTTGGCGGTGGCTCGATAGAGGCCGGCTATTTCTTCGGCGGCAAGCGCACCTACAAGGGTGGCAAATTCGACCGCCCGAAGGTGAACAAGCCTGTCACCGAAGGCGGCCATGGCGCGCTCTCCGTATCTGCGTCGTTTGACACGGTCGACCTCTCTGATTCCGGCATTGACGGCGGCTCGCTGGATACGGCCCTGATCGGCCTGTCCTGGTATCCGACGTCGAAAACCCGCATCGGGCTCAGCCTGTTCCAGTCGGACGCCAGCCTCGGCACCACGACTTCAGGGCTCGACCCGGCCTTTGCCGCCGCCGTCCTCGCCAACCTGCCCAGCGACACAGTCACAGGTTTAACGCTCCGCCTGCAGGCCGACTTCTAGCCATATGGCCAGCGGCCAGAACCGCTTGTTCCGGCAATACAGGTCGCAGTAATCTATTTGAAACGCGCACGAGCCAAGAGTGCAGCCCTGATAAATGTCTTTTCGCGGGAAGGCCTGCTCCGTCATGATACGAATGCTCACCATCGGAGCGCTAGCGCTCTCTCTGGCCGCCTGCTCGGCAGGCAAGTCCGCAGCGCCGGAAACGGCCGCAGACGAGGCGACCCGTTTGATCACTGCCAATCCGCCCTCGGCCGCTCCGACAGACTTGCCCCATGATGATGACGCCCCGCACGGTGACCATGAGCGCCCTCTGGAATATGCGCTGCTCGGACAGAAATTCCCGCAATTCACCGCAGCAATGTCCGATGGCCAGGCGTTCGACTCCTCCGTGCTCAAACGCTGGATGGTGATTCAAGTCTGGGGTGTTTGGTGTGGTGACAGCAAGCGCGATGCGCCCTACGCAGCCGCCCTCGCGACGGCAATAGAACAGGATCCGGACCTCTATTTCCTGTCCATCCACGTGCCGCAAAATGCCGAAAGCACAAGCGATGCGGACATGTACGGCACGTACGGATCGGTCGAGGGCTTTTTTGCCGAAGAGGGCCACAGCTATCCGACCGTGATCGATTCCGATGCCAGCATCCGCGACCTGCTCAAGATCACGTGGACACCCAGCTATATCCTCATCTCGCCCGATGGCGTGGTCCGCGCCTTCCGCACCGACCTGTCCGTGTCCGATGGTGAGCCGGTAAAGGACTTCCTGAAAGATGTCGCCCGGGTGAAGGGGGACGTGCGAAAGGCGGAATTCGGCGGCACGCCGCTGCCTGCCACGATCGGGCCGGAAGGCACCATGCGCCTGAAGGGCGAAACGCCGTTCACGCTGGACGCCATGAAAGCCGCTTTTCCCGGTCATGAAATCCTCACGGATCGCGCCTTTGCCGGAGAACAGGCCTACCCGGTGTTTCTCATCCAGACGATTGCGACCTCCAATGAGCCAAGCCGCCTTGTCTACGTGGTCGAGCCGGACTGGACGCTCGGCAATGTCGGGTCGGTCGTGACCCGCAACCCGGCTGTCACGGGCCCGTATGGCGGCACCATCGGCAAGTTGAAGCTCAAGGACCTGACCAGCGAGGCGCGGGCCCGCTGCACCCTGCAGCCGGGACCGGTCGACTCACTCTTCATCTGCCCCAGCAATACGGAGTCTCCGCGCTTTATCCGGGCCTTCGGGGCCGGCGGCGATTTTGACGGCAGGCTTGATGACGCGTCTCCGGAATACCAGGAAGAGGCCGTTCTGCTGGAGATGAAATTCATCCCCCAGGCCGCCACCGAGCACAAATAGGGTGCTGCCCATCCTCCGAACGCAGGCGTCGCTACCTGCCTGATTAAACGACATTTCATGCGGATCCGCAGAACCACAGTTTGAATGTTCGCCTCTCAGCCGTTATTAGGTAGACTGGCCCAGAACACATTGGGAAAGGCGAGACTTCATGCTGCATCCTTCGACAAAACGGTTGATCGACAAGCTGAGTGAAATGACCCGCAAGCAGCGGGTTGCCTGGTCTGAGGGCGAAAACGGCACGATCACCCATGATACCGAGGGTTACAGGGTCGTCCTGACGCCGGAACCCCACAGCGTTCTCCTGACAGATGCTCTCGGGAAGATCATCGAATCCTGTACGCCAGACGAGTTTTCCGACGACATGGATGCCGCCGGGCGTCCCTATGCCAGTTTCGTGGCTGATCTGTATCGCGAAGCCCACCGGCATGCCCGGGGCACCGAAAAAGCGATCCATTCCGTCCTCAAGGGTCTCGAAACCATAGACGCCGCTCCGGAAGCAGAGCCCGAGGTCGCACTGGACCCTGCCGAACTGATCGAGGACCCGGGTGACGACACAGATTCGCTTCCGGAGGCCTATCCTGAGGTCGAAGGACAGAATGACATGGCCCGCGCCGTCGCCAGCATGGCCGATGAACTCAATGGCGGTGCGGCTGGAACCGATCAGGAACCAGAGTCTGAGACCGAGCTGGATGCCGGTTCAGACACCGTTTTCGACGTCGAAAAAGACGAGTCCGAAGACACCAGCGAACCCGAAGCGGCGGCCGAAGTGGACGATGCAGCCTATGTGAATTTCGGGGCCTCTGTGCCCGAAGCGGCCTCTGAAGCCGAAACAGTCTCTGCCGCCTCCCCCGAGACAGCGGAAGAACCATTGTGGCCGGTTGATGAAAATGCCCCGGAGATTGTTTCAGAAAGCGCCGATGCATCGCTCCAGGACGCCACTGAACCGGAACCGGCGCCACCTGTCGAACAGCCCGCATCGAACACTTTGGGAGGCGGCTATTTTGGCGCCGGCACGGGCAACCTGTCCGGCTACATGACGTCTCCGCCACCTGAACCGGAAGCCGCCACAGAGCCAGACCCCATTCTCGGCGCGGATGAGCCGGCCGCCGAGGCCGATGCATCAGCCGAACCTTTCCCTTATACGCCGGCATTCTCGACAGATGAGACGCTGGACGAGACAGAGGAAGACGACGCCGCGCCGCTCGCCACCGAGGCAGCCCCGGTCGAACCGGCAGCCCCGCGCAGCTTCAGCCTGTCTGGAATATCATCGGGATTCGGCCTCGGATCTGCCGGCCGTGCCGGCCTGGCGCCGGCTGAGCCTGCCGCCGCCGCACCGGCGACGCCGCCGAGCGACCGCGCCCATATGGTCATCGATGGGACAATTGACCTGCCTGACGACATGCCCCTTTCGGAATTCGATGCGGGCCCCGATACACCTGCCGATCCGGATCCGGTCGCCGAGGCGTCCGAAGCGCCTTTTAAGTTCAACGAGGACGCAGCAGCCAGCGAGGCAGCCACCCAGGAGGCCGTCTCGGAACCGGAACCCTCAAGGCCGGAAGAACAGGCTTTCGAAACGCCGCCCGAAACTATGGAAACACAACAGGCTGAAGAACCCGAGAGCGAATCGCCGCCGCCTGCTCCAAAAGTGACAACACGTTTCAACCCCTGGAATTGATCGCCGACAGCCGCGAAATCGCCGGGAATCCGATCTTTCTTCAGGGCGAGTCACGCGCATTTGTTGCGACGTAGCAACATCTTGCCGCCGAAAGCCGCGATTTGGTGGAAACCGTAACGCCTGTCATATCCCGCGTGTTGGAACTGTGAGACATCCCGGCCCATAAGATCCCGCGGCAAGACGGGCTGTTCCCATGCAAGTCAGGATGATGTCCCCATGCAACACAGACCCGCCCTTCGCGCCCTCCTTCTCGGTTCCAGCTTTCTCGTCGTCTCCACGCTTCCCGGTAACGCCCAGGAGGGTGATGCCGAAGCGCGCCTTCCCGCCGTCACCGTCACGGCCCAGAAGATCGAACAAAACCTCCAGGACGTACCGATCTCGATCACCACAATTGCCGGCGAGAAACTCGACGTGCTCAAATCCTCCGGTGCCGACGTGCGGTTCCTGTCCGCCCGTGTGCCCAGCGTCATCGCCGAAAGCTCGTTCGGGCGGGCCTTCCCGCGCTTCTATATCCGCGGCATCGGCAATACCGATTTCGACCTCAACGCCTCCCAACCGGTCAGCCTCGTCTATGACGACGTGCCCTATGAGAGCCCGATCCTGAAGGGCTTCCCGGTCTTCGATCTTGAAAGCATCGAAGTCCTGCGCGGGCCACAGGGTACCCTGTTCGGCCGCAATACGCCCGGCGGCATCATCAAGTTCGACTCGGCAAGGCCGACCCATGAATTCGGGGGCTATGCCCGCGGATCCTATGGCAATTACAACACCAAAGAACTCGAGGGCGCAGTCAACCTGCCAGTATTCGCCGACCAGCTCGCCGTGCGCTTGTCGGGCCTCTATCAGGAGCGCGATCCCTATGTCGACAACGGCTTCACCGGCGAGAAAGACCGCTATGAGCGCTTCAAGGAACTGGCCGGCCGCGCGCAGGTCCTGTTCACGCCGAACAATACGGACTTCTCCGCCCTGCTCAACGTGCACGCTCGCTCCAATGAAGGCGACGCCCGCCTCTTCCGGGCCAATATCATCAATGCCGGCTCCAAGGGGCTCGGCGCAGGCTTTGACCGCGACACGGTCTATTATGATGGTGACAACTTTCTCGACCAGGACACGCATGGCGTCACCCTGCGGCTTGAGAAGGGCCTCACCGACGCCCTGACACTCACCTATGTCTTCGGTAACGAGCAGGCGACAATCCATAGCCGCAGCGACATTGATGGCGGTTATGGCGCCGCCTTCCTCGGCGCCGGTAATTTCGGGCCCGGGTACATTCCGTTCCCGTCCGAAACAAGTGGCTCTGTCGACGCGCTTCATCAGACAACGAATGAACTGCGCGTCGCCTATGACAACGGCGGAGCAATGCGGGCGCAGGCGGGCGTCTTCTTCTTCGAGGAAGAAGTCTCGATCACCTCGAGAAACTTCAACTCCCTCGTGCCTGGCAGGCCTGAGACCGGCAGCGCCCACCGCGAACTGGACACCGAGAGCAAGGCCGTCTTCGCATCCCTGAGCTATGATCTCACCGACCAGCTCACGCTTTCCGGCGGCGCACGCTGGAGCGATGACGACAAGGAATTCCGCGCGACCGGCGATGAGCGACAGCTTGGCGACGAACAGGTCAGCTGGGATGTCACCGCGGACTACAAACTGGACAAGGACATCAATCTTTACGCGCGCATCGCAAAGGGCTTCCGGGGCCCAACGGTCCAGCAACGTTTCGGCGCGCCCTCGCAGGCCGACAGCGAGACGGTCCTGTCCTATGAGGCGGGTGTGAAATCGGAACTCTTCGACAACCGGCTGCGCGCCAACGCCGGCATCTACATGTTCGAGATGGACGGCCAGCAACTCACCATCGTCGGGGGGCTGAACAATGATGTCTCCCTGTTCAATGCCGACAAGAGCGAAGGCTACGGCTTTGAAGCCGATATCGAGGCAGCCCCCGTCCGCAACCTCCTCCTGACGGCAGGCCTGTCCTACAACAAGACCGAGTTCAAGGACGACCTGATCATCGCTCCCGGCTGCGGCGGCGGCTGCACCGTGCTTGACCCGGCCGTGTATGAC
>Ga0209344_10001475_pt1 | contig 30375 bp, 26 predicted proteins | sample Cruoilmetagenom6_FD_187293 | JGI IMG/M metagenome (GOLD analysis project Ga0209344, IMG submission 187293) | Oil polluted marine microbial communities from Coal Oil Point, Santa Barbara, California, USA - Santa Barbara Oil Seep Sample 6 (SPAdes)... | ecosystem: Environmental > Aquatic > Marine... | reverse complement strand
CGGAGAACTTCTGCATCATCCGCTCTTACCTCGATACCATGCATAAACAGGGCCACAACACGTTCGAATTGCTTCGCCACGCCTTCATGGGTAATCCACTTCAGCCTGCCTCATGCTGAGCTGTCACGAATTATCTTGAGTATTCCTAGCGCATTTTCGCTACCGCATCCTCCACCCGCTCAACCGCAATAATTTCCATGCCTGCTATTTCTTGCTTCGGCTTGTTAGCCTTGGGAATTATGGCCATGGTAAAACCTAGCTTGGCAGCCTCTCGCAATCGCTCCTGACCACGCTGCACCGGACGTATTTCGCCAGCTAAGCCGACTTCCCCGAACACCACCAGTTTTTCTGGCAGAGGTTTATTGCGCAGTGAAGACACAATAGCCAGCAATACAGGCAAATCGGCGCCCGGCTCAGTAATTTTCACTCCGCCCACCGCGTTGATAAACACATCTTGATCAAAACAAGCAATACCAGCATGGCGGTGCAGTACCGCTAGCAACATGGCTAAACGATTTTGTTCCAGACCCAATGAAAGGCGGCGCGCATTGGGTGAGTGCGCCTCATCCAGCAGTGCCTGGATTTCCACCAATAGTGGACGCGTACCTTCCTGCGTCACCATCACGCACGAACCAGCCACTTGCGCGCCATGCTGTGACAGAAACAACGCGGAGGGGTTGCTCACTTCACGTAAGCCTTTTTCGGTCATGGCGAACACGCCGAGTTCGTTTACTGCACCGAAACGATTTTTGAACGCGCGTATCATACGAAAGCTGGAGTGGGTATCACCCTCGAAATACAGCACGGTATCCACGATATGTTCTAGCACACGTGGTCCAGCCAACGTCCCATCCTTGGTGACATGGCCAACCAGAATCATGGTCACCTCTGTGCTCTTCGCTATGCGCGTGAGTTGCGCTGCGGACTCACGCACCTGCGCTACCGAGCCGGGGGCTGATGTGAGGTGCTCAGAGTACATGGTCTGGATGGAATCGATCACCACCACGTCTGGTTTTTCCTGCTTGATGACAGACTGAATTTTTTCCAGCTGAATTTCAGCCAGCAGGTACATCCCACGCGCATCAAGCGATAGTCGCCTGGCGCGTAAGGCAATTTGCTGCGCCGATTCTTCTCCACTGACATATAAAACTTTTTTATGTGTCGCGAGATGCGCCAGTGCTTGCAATAGCAGGGTGGATTTACCTATGCCAGGATCACCACCTATCAAAACTACGCCACCACTCACTAACCCGCCACCCAAAACGCGGTCAAACTCGGCGATGCCGGTTGGCGTGCGCGGCACTTCTTCTGCCCCTACTTCGGCCAGCGTCTGCACTATGCTCGTTGTCGACAGCGAGCTGTAGCGATTTTTTCCACTAGTCGGCAATTCCGCCACACTTTCCATCAGCGTATTCCAAGCCGTGCAATGCGGACACTGTCCCTGCCATTTGGAAACCTGTCCACCACATTCAGTGCAGCTATATATTATTTTTGCTTTCGCCATAATTTAGGCTGGGTTTAAATGAGGTTAGATGCGAGAAAGTAATACTGTGGAGTAAATCATTTTGAATAAACAACAAGTTCAACGCATAGTCTGCATCGTCAATGAGCAGCATCTAGATTGCGCCAAGGGCCTGCCACAACACGCAGGCCTTGTCTGTGAGGCAAAAAAATATGAGTGGCGGACAATAAGCCGAGCGTGGCGCACAACTACATGTATGCCACTCATCAACCTCTAATCATTCCGCCAAATTCAACTTGATTCCGGCAAGAATTGCTCATGTAAATGTATTAATTTGTATTGCTACACTTTATCCATATCTGAGCAGGCGCTTGTCTTAATAAAACCCTAAATGCAATTCGCCCATTTATTACCGGCAATTATGAATGAGATGCCTTCCACTCATTTGCCAACTCCTTCGCTTCGGCAATTTGGGAGTCTGTCATAATCGATTCCGCAATCTCCAGTCCATTTTTTGCACTTTCATCACCAGCCTCACTGGCAAGATTGAACCATTTATGTGCTTCGATGTAGTCCTGTGCAACACCATGGCCTTGCGCATGCATGAGTCCCAAATTATTTTGGGCAACCGGATGTCCTTTTTCTGCGGCCTTTGTCCACCAAGTCACAGCCTGCTTATGATCCTTCTCTACACCTTCACCAGTGTCGTATAAGCCGCCCAGATTTAATTGGGCATCAGCATTTCCCTGCCCCGCAGCCATGCTGTATAAAAAAACAGCTTGCTGGTAATCCTGAGCAACGCCTATGCCTTTTTCATACATAAAGGCCAGGTTGTATTGAGCCACTTCATCTCCCTGCTCTGCAGCCTTGCGAAACCAAAACACAGCCTGCTCGTCGTCCTGTTTAACGCCTTGGCCTTTTGCGTACATAAAAGCCAAGTTATATTGTGCCTCCGAATTCCCCTGCTCTGCAGCTTTTAGCAACCATGACACAGCTTGCTGGTGATCCTGTGTAACACCCTCACCTTTGGCATACATGAGCCCAAGATTGTTTTGTGCCAATGCCTCATCCTGCTCTGCTGATTTACGAAACCAAGGTTCTGCTTTCTGAAAATTCTGTGTTACTCCCAGGCCTTTTGCGTAAATTAGTCCCATATAGTTTTGCGCCAGCGCATGCCCCTGCTCTGCAGCTTTCTTAAATGATTTTATGGCTTTAGCGTAGTCTTTGCTAGCTATAAACTTTTCACCTGCCTCAAAGTCTTTTGTAACCGCCCCTGCGGGTGTTGTTGCCTTCATAATTTCTCTCCGTTATTTTAATCGTTGCTAGCGGCAAATCTAGTTAATACTGTGGGAATAAATTTATTTATAAGCCAGCATCATTGATCGCACAATGGCTGACACCTTCGAATGATGTCACCAATCACGCGCCGATGTCGAGGATATAATTTGTTTTTTAAACAGGAAGCAGCGGTATTAAATCGCGCAATTGGTTCCGTTCTAGCTAGGATATAAATAGCCATCTTAAGACATCAGCTCTCACTTTGCGTTTCTGTTTGTTTTTTTTGCGACACGCCAATGTGCGAATCGCCTCGTTTAAGAGCCAGTTCATTCTGTTTTTGTCGCTCAACAGCACGAGCGCGTGTTTTTTCTGGCAGGGTATCAAAGCAATGTAGGCAAGATATGCCAGCTTGGTAGCTGGGTAAAGCCTTCTCTTCCTGTGAAACAGGATGGCGGCAGGCGAAACATTGATCATGCGTCCCTACTTTCAGGCCTGGTCCAACAGAAATTCGCTGATCGAATACGAAGCACTCGCCCTCCCACAGGCTCTTTTCAGCAGGAATATTTTCCAGATACTTGAGAATACCGCCCTGTAGGTGGTAGACCTCCTTGAAACCCTGCTCGAGCATGAAGGAAGTCGCTTTTTCACACCGAATTCCGCCAGTGCAAAACATGGCAATTTTTTTATGCTTTTCGGGATCAAGATTTTTGCTGATGTACTCCGGAAACTCGCGGAATGTAGTAGTGCGAGGGTCGACTGCACCACGAAAAGTTCCTATATCGTATTCGTAGCCGTTTCGTGTATCAATAAGCACTACATCCGGATCGGAAATTAGAGCATTCCAATCTTTTGCGTCCACGTAGGTGCCGACCTTTTCGCTCGGATCCACTCCTGGTACTCCTAGCGTGACAATTTCCTTTTTAAGACGGACCTTCATTCTGTCAAAAGGCATTTCATCTGAATAAGACTCTTTGTGTTCGATACCCGCTAATCGCAAATCAGCCCGCAAAAAAGAGATCAATGCATCCACCCCCGCGCGCGTACCGGCGACAGTTCCGTTAATACCTTCTGCAGCAAGTAAAAGTGTTCCATTGAGCCCTTGCGCAACGCAAAAATCGAACAAACCGTTTTGCAACTCGCGGTAGTCAGGGAGCTTGGCAAATTTATATAGCGCAGCAATAACAATATTGGACATGAATTATTTGACTCTATTAAAAGCTATGTGAAGGGCGCCTCTAAAAATTCAAGCTCTTGGGCAAGACAAGGCACCAGTAAAAATTCTAGCACGGCATACAGTTGATATGTAGGCGATAATTTTTTCGAGTCACTCCGTATTGTAACGAAACGGGGTAAGCAGGCAAGCTGCAAAGCGACTGCTCGCAAGATTTTTATTTTTTTAGATATATCCTTGAAGATATTGCATAAAACTTTCAGTTATTGAACGCGAAGTTCAATACGCTATGCGACTGCGTCCGATTATATGCTGGCATTGATTCAATGTTCGCTATGTACCCCGTACTCAGACTAAATATTAAGACTATGTCGCAACTACCTGTTGAAACTGTCATGTTCTTCCAAGAGATTAAAAACAAGCCGTTGGCGTGATGTTTTGGACGAGACGATCAATCATTCTGTGCCAGCCCAGATAGCTTTCGAGATACCGCGTTGCAACGCCATGAAATTTCACCATCCATTGTTTGAGTCGGCTGTCATAGGCATTGACGTTTTGAATGTGATAGCTATTGCCTATCACCCGCTGGCCTGCGGCAACATCGACTGGACGGTAAAAGAGTAACGGACAAGTTGCTTGACCAGCACATTTAACCCAGATAATCCATTAGACCTGATTCGTGCGATGTCATCGCATTCCCCCCTTTGAAAAAGGGGGGCCAGGGGGGATTTGAGCATTGCAGGGACACAAAATCCCTCTTAATCCCCCTTTTTCAAAGGGGGAGGCTGGTTAAATTGCCTAATGGATTATCCGGGTTTAAGCAAGGATATCGAATTGACGAATAAAGCAGAAGAGGTCTGTATATTTATTATTCAACAAGTAACTTGACCCATAATTCGCTTGCCCCCAAAAAATTGAACTCGGCGTGTATTCCGGTTCGGTATCTTCATCTTCTTTTCAAAAGCAACGTTAATTTTACGTCACTATTGGAAGGCTATTTTCGGGGGGAAGCTCATTATGGTGGTAATTCAAAAATTACTAGCAACTCTTCTGGACGCATCCCAGCCAGAAAAATTGTTGGCTGGCGGCAAATAGCGTGCTAATTCATTCAATGCCAAACGGTAAACATCCCGTTTAAACTCAATTACACTTTCCATCTCAACCCAGTAATCGTTCCAACGCCAAGCGTCAAACTCGGGGTGAACAGAAGCACGCAGACAGACATCACAGTCGCGTCCAACCAATCGCAGCAAAAACCATATCTGCTTCTGACCCCTGTAGCTGCCACGCCACTCACGCTTAACCCAATGTTGCGGCACTTCATAACGTATCCACTCACGCGTTCGACCAAGTATCTGGACATGGCTAGCCAACAATCCGACCTCTTCCTGCAATTCGCGATACATCGCTTGTTCCGGTGTTTCACCGAGTTGAATGCCACCTTGCGGGAATTGCCATGCATGCTGCCTGATTCGCTTACCCCAGAATACCTGATTCTTAGCGTTAGATAGAATGATGCCGACGTTGGGGCGATAACCATCCCGATCAATCATCTTCGCCACCTGCTAAATAATTTAGATAGTGTGGATTTTTTCACATTTCACGCCACATTGATAGCTGCCTCATCACGATCGGTACAGCATTCACACTTCGTTCGCTGTAAAATTAGCACTTTGATAATTCTATTTGGCAAACATACCATCATGCGCGTTTCACAATTTTTCATTTCCACCCAGAAAGAAGCCCCCTCCGAAGCCGAACTAGTCAGTCATCGTTTGATGTTACGCGCCGGTTACATCAAAAAATTGGCCAGCGGCCTGTACACTTGGATGCCGTTGGGCCTACGGGTGTTACGCAAAGTAGAAGCCATGGTACGCGAAGAAATGAATAATGGTGGTGGCATTGAGATGCTAATGCCCGCCATACAGCCAGCCGAACTTTGGCAAGAAACTGGGCGCTGGGAAATATTTGGGCCGCAAATGCTCAAAATTAAAGATCGTCATGACAATCTATTTTGTTTTGGCCCCACTCACGAAGAAGTTATTACTGACATCGCACGCCGTGAAATAAACAGCTATCGTCAGTTACCAGTGAATTTCTACCAAATCCAGACCAAGTTCCGGGACGAGGTGCGTCCTCGTTTTGGTGTGATGCGTGCACGCGAGTTTGTAATGAAAGATGCATATTCATTCCATGCCAGCTTCGACAGCCTAGAACAGACCTACCGAGTAATGTATGAAACCTACAGTCGCATTTTCACCCGTCTTGGACTCATGTTCCGAGCCGTTGCGGCGGATACAGGCGCCATTGGTGGCAGTGGCTCACATGAATTCCATGTGCTAGCCGACTCCGGCGAAGACGGGTTAGCATTCTGCCCCACATCTGATTATGCCGCTAATGTGGAACTGGCTGAGGCCATCGCACCAAGTATCTTGCGCGCAGCTGCCACCGAAAATTTGCAAAAAACCATTACGCCCGGGCAAAAAACTATTGAAAACGTCGCCACGTTTTTGAATGTGACGCCGCAACAAGTGCTAAAGACTATCGCCGTAATGGATGCCAGTGGCAACTTTACCCTGCTTCTGCTGCGCGGAGACCATATGCTGAACGAAATCAAGGCAAGCAAAATACTAGGCGAATTCCGTTTCGCCAGCGACGATGAAATCCATCAAAGCATGGGCTGTCGTGCTGGTTACATTGGTCCGGTCAATGCGACTGTAAAAATCTTGGCTGATCATGCTGCTGCTGCCATGAGTAATTTTGTCTGCGGAGCCAATGACGATGGTTTTCACTACAATCACGCAAACTTTGGGCGCGACATCAACTTGGACGAAACCAATGTATATGACCTCCGCAATGTGGTCGCCGGTGATCCCAGCCCCGATGGCAAAGGTACGCTGGAACTCTGTCGCGGTATCGAAGTTGGCCACATTTTCCAGTTGCGAACTACTTATTCCGAAGCGCTCAATGCAAATTACCTCGATGAAAACGGTAAATCACAATTTATGGAAATGGGTTGTTATGGTATCGGTGTTTCGCGCATCGTCGCTGCCGCAATAGAGCAGAATTATGACGAGCGTGGCATAACTCTGCCTGCCGCCATGGCTCCGTTCCAAGTAGCACTTGCACCTATCGGAATCAATAAGAGCGATGCCGTGCGCATAGCGACAGAGCAGCTTTATGCTGACATTGGCGCGGCCGGAATTGAAGTGTTATTTGATGACCGCAACGAACGTCCAGGCGTAATGTTTGCTGATTTAGAGCTCATCGGCATCCCGCATCGTATCGTAATCGGAGATCGCGGTCTCAGCCAAGAAGTACCCATGGTTGAGTACAAGGGACGGTGCGATAAAGAAGCGCAACATATCCCGTTACAGGATATTGTTAAATTCATACAATTAACCTCACTTCAGGGCATCTCTGAAAATTCAAAAACGTGAGATGACAGAATAATCAGCTCCGCCCCAAGAAGCGGCTGACAGGCAATCCCTCACCGTTCACGCTTATGTGCTGATGACGAATCACCTGCATTTGAGGGTTACGCCCGCCACGGAATCCAGCCTGCCTAAAATCTTGCAGTCGATTGGGTGGCGTTACGTACAGCATTTCAATTTAATCTATCAGCACACAGGGGCGTTGTGGGAGGGGCGTTATAAAAGCACATTGAATTGATAGTGAGCGTTAACTGCTGGCGTGTATACGTTACATTAAGATGAATCCTGTTCGCGCTGAGATGGTGTCGCATCCTGGCGATTATCCATGGTCGAGTTATCGTACCAATGGGCAAGAGAATGCGGAAGGGTTGATTGTTCAGCATGAGCTGTGCCAAAGCCTTGGTCGCACGAATAAGGAGCGTCAGACTGCTTATCGGCAGTTGTTCCGCGCACAGATTGCTAAGGCAGATGTGGAGGCTATCCGTAACGCAACGAACAAAGGGTGGGCTTGGAGCGATAGCCGCTTTGGCGCGAAGGTGGCGGCACTCACGGGGTGACGGGCAATGCCTCTGCCGCGCGGCAGACCGAAACGTGAGGCAGCAGATTAAATCGACACAACCCAATTTACGTAAACAATATTTTTTGGTGGATGTTAACGATGGGCTAAGCCAGTATTAGCTGTTGCACCTCGAACCTAAATTCGCCTATAAAGGCGGTGTATGACATACGAAAACGAAACAACCTTCCTAACTCATCATGTTGAAATCCTGCGCTCCAGCTACCAACACTGGACGGGAAAACCCGATTTTGATAAAGGCATCAGCCAAGAAAATATTGTTGAGGCACTTTTTTTGGCGCCGTTCGCGATACTTTCCCACGGCATCGGGGTAGACCCAATATTCAATTATGGTAACCAGCGAGCGCTGGATATATTCGAAATGAGCTGGGAGGAGTTTACCGCTCTGCCATCACGTCTATCGGCTGAAACAGTAAATCAAAAAGAACGGATTAAGCTGCTGGATACCGTTACCAGACATGGATACATCAACAACTATTCGGGCATCCGTATCTCAAAATCCGGTCGGCGTTTCATGATCCGCGATGCCATAATATGGAATTTAATTTCACCCGATGGTCAGTTTTATGGGCAAGCTGCACTCATCCAAGACTGGGAATACCTTTGATTTCTGCGATGGCTCCAGGAAGATTTCACACGCTTTTTCACTGTTATTCCAAAAAGGAGTACAGCCTTTTTCGGCAACGTTTAAAAAACCTACAGCCCGATGGGATATTGATAAGAAACTGCGACCATTGGAATTCATGATTGTTATTGTCAACATAAAATATTTTAAATTTTAATCACTTTAAACCGTTAACAAGTTCGTGGATTTCGAACTTGAATTCACTTAATTATAATTTAAACAGTTAAGTTGCGAGGATTGCAAATGGATTCCAAAATTATATTTATCAAAACCAGTAAGGGTGAGAATGAAAGCAACAGGACAACTAATTATTTATCCAGTGATATCAAGCGTGCCTTCTATTTAATTGATAACAAATCTACTGTTAAAGAACTGATAAAGCGGGCTGCGCCCAGCTTACGTAAATCACTTGAATATATGCTACAGGAACTAATTGATGGAGGATTTATTCAAGATAAAGACAAGGTGGGTTGCGTTGCTAATATTGCGATCCCACGCGACAGACGTGTGAGAAACAATGACAATATTTATATTGGCCGAGATCGGCGGAAGGCGACACCGTTACAACCTGCTGAGTGCCAGATAAGCTCACGGAAAATACGGCCTATTTAATACATGCAACAGAGCCATTATGAATTCCTGCCTGATCAAACTTTGACATTTTAAAAGCAATTAAACACATGTACTTAAAAATACAGAGATGGCATTCGAAATGTAGAACAAATTTTTTACTTAAATAGTCAGTTTGCAGTGCGTTTATTGTTGTTCAGGTTTTTCAAGTCACGTTCAGCAAGCGGCCAGAAGCAGCCTATCAAGAATTTTCTTCACATCATACCGATCAACTGCATGTACTTCTGATACTCGGGCGGCTCCGTCCAATCGCAACAGGGCACCTCTAAACAAAGATGGGGGAGCTGAGCATAGAGGAATGAGAGCTCGCCAGACAAGCAACCAAACGGGAAGTGGAGAAAATGATGGTGGATATTCTGGCACAAACTAGCACCAATATCATCAACCGTACTCCCATGGCCAACTCTTCCTTATCAGCAATCTCTCAGGGATAGACTGTCATGTCGCTACTTGCTCTTGGCCTGGGGGCATCTCATGATTTTCTTTGGATCGCCAGGACGGGTGCTACAAAATATCAATACTTATAGCGCAAAACAAAATAACATAACCATAAAAAGCTGGTGACGCGGAGAAAATATGCTATGTTCAAATATGTTGCAAAAGCTCCCTTCCGCAACGAAGTGTATAAGCTCCAATCGGTGTGAAACACTGCACCAGTATTAAGATATGGGTACTTTCTTATAAAAAAGGAAGCTCATGAATTGAGTTTGAATTGACCAGCGGCATACTTGAAACCGCAATGAAAATTGATCAACTTGTTAATAGTAGTCGGCACTTCTTTCCCGACCGGTAGCTCACGACTGCTAATGGCACGAAAGCTGGAGCATTAATGGAAAAAGTTGAAGTCAAACGCTGGTGGTGGCTATTGTTGATGGTCGTTGTGATTTGGTTTGGCACGTTGGAATACCGCAAGCTGATAAAGCCGGATGAAGGACGCTACGCCGAAATTCCGCGCGAAATGGTAGCGAGTGGCGACTGGGTGACGCCGCGACTGAACAACCTTAAATATTTCGAAAAGCCTCCGTTACAATATTGGGCGACAGCGACCGCATTTACATTGTTGGGCGAGCATCATTGGACATCACGTTTATGGCCTGCGTTGACCGGTTTTGCTGGGTTGTTATTGGTGTGGTTTGCCGGTACCCGCTTGTTCGGGCGTGAAGCAGGACAGTATGCAGCCTTGATTCTTGGCAGCAGTTTGCTATACGTGCTGATCGGGCATATCAATACGCTCGATATGGGTGTCACGTTTTTCCTCACCCTCGGTATCGTCGGCCTGCTACTTGGTCAGCAGGCCGACGCCGATACGCGTACCCGACGCAATTGGATCTATTGTGCTTGGATAGCATTGGGTTTGGCCGTATTAAGCAAGGGACTAATTGGACTGGTGCTGCCAGCCGCCGCGCTGGTGATCTATTCTGTGTTGCAGCGCGATCTAACGCCATGGAAACGTCTCAACCTTGTGCCTGGGCTGTTATTGTTTCTGCTTGTCACTGCGCCATGGTTCATTTTGGTGATGAAAGCCAATCCAGAATTTTTCGAGCGTTTCTTCATTTACGAGCACTATACGCGATTTTCTACCAAGGATTTGGGACGTTATCAGCCTTGGTACTATTTTATTCCCATCCTGATTGCGGGGATGTTCCCATGGACTATTTTAATGTTTGATACCTTGCTGCGCACTTGGAAAAGCGCCGCATATATCGGCAAGATATTTAACCCGGAACGTTTTTTGCTGATATGGGTGGTGTTCATTTATGTATTTTTTTCAGTATCCGGGTCAAAACTGCCGTCCTATTTGCTGCCAATGTTTCCGGCTCTGGCATTGCTAATGGGCAAACGGCTGGCCGAAATACGCGAGAGGGTATTGCTGTGGCAACTCGCTCCTGCCTTGCTGGCGCCGGTGGTAACGTTTGGGTTTGCACCGTTTACAGCGCAGCTGGCAGAAACACCACTAAAAATAGAAATGTATCGCGATTACGCAACTTGGGCCGTGGTGGCTGCACTGGTTATTCTGTTTGGGCTGATCTCCGGCATGGCGTTGTTGGCACGCAGAAAAAAATCTCTGGCGGTGCTGGTGGTGACATTAAGCTCTTTAATAGGGGCACAAATTGTTTTATCTGGGCATGATACTGTGGCCAGAGGGCGTTCTGCGTACCACATTGCCGAGTCAATCCGTTCCTATGTCAAACCTGATATGCCATTGTATTCGGTGGGCACTTACGAACAGACTCTGCCGTTTTACTTGAAGCGTACCTTCACCTTAGTTGACTATCAGAATGAAATGGCATTCGGTATTATGCAGGAGCCGCAACTCTGGATACCAGACATCGCCAGCTTCGCGAAAATATGGAATAAGCAACCAGCTGCGTTGGCGATCATGCCGGTTCAGTTGTACCCGCAACTTACACAGCAAGGTGTGGCAATGAAGATGATTTTCGAAGATACACAACACATCGTCGTGATTAAACCATGAATCTGATCAGTTTTGGCCTGATTTTCGTTGGCGTAATGCTCAATGTTTCTGCGCAACTCATGATCAAGGCTGGTACCAACAGCATTGGCTATTTCGAATTCAGTCGCAGCAACATCCTGCCTATCGGTGTGCGTCTTGTCACCGAGCCGCACATTATCGGGGCAGTAGCCTGTTACGTGTTCAGTGTGGTGATCTGGATACTGGCTTTGTCACGCGTGCAGGTCAGTATTGCTTATCCGCTGCTGTCCATGGGGTATATAGTAAATGCAGTGGCGGCGTGGTGGTTCTTTAATGAATCAATCAACCCGGCTAAAGTGGCCGGCATCAGCGTTATCATTCTGGGCGTTGTCATTATTTCCCGAGCATGAGCGAATTCCTTCCCTTTTCTCGTCCATCAATTGATGAGGCTACTATTGCATCTGTAGCGGAAACCCTGCGTTCCGGCTGGATTACCAGTGGGCAAAAGGTGCAGGAATTCGAGAAGCAACTCTCTGAGTATTTTAATGGACGTCTGGTGCGCACCTTCAACTCTGGCACCTGCACCATGGAAATCGCCCTGCGCATTGCGGGTATAGGGCATGGTGACGAAGTTATCACCACGCCCATTTCATGGGTGGCCACCGCCAACGTCATACTCGAAGTCGGCGCAACCCCGGTGTTCGCTGACGTTGATCCCGTTTCAAGAAACATTGATTTAGACAAGGTTGAGGCGGCGATCACGCCGCGCACTAAAGCAATCATCCCGGTCTATCTGGCGGGTAAACCGGTGGATATGGATCGCCTCTATAAGATAGCTGCCAAGCACAAATTGCGCGTGGTAGAAGATGCCGCACAAGCCATTGGTTCCAAATGGAAAGGCAAGCCCATCGGCTCGTTCGGTGATTTTGTTTCGTTCAGCTTCCAGGCAAACAAGAATATCACTACTTCGGAAGGCGGCTGTCTGGTGCTGAACAACGCAGATGAAGCCGCACTCGCCGAAAAATATCGGCTGCAAGGCGTCACGCGAAGTGGCTACGACGGCATCGAGGTGGACGTGTTAGGCGGCAAATTCAACATGACTGACATCGCTGCCGCCATCGGCTTAGGCCAGTTCGCGCAATTGAATATTTTTACCGCACAACGACGTAAATTGGCGCGGCATTATTTCGCGATACTCGGTAAAGATTTCGAAACGCAAACTGGCGCGCAATTACCTCTGGCTGATTTTGAAAACACCAACTGGCATTTGTTTCAGGTAGTGCTGCCGGAGCAAATCACCCGTGCTGACTTTATGGCGCGCATGAAAGACAAGAATATTGGCATCGGTTATCACTATGCGCCTATTCACCTATTCAAACTGTATCGAGCACTGGGTTTTAAGGAAGGCATGTTCCCAATTGCAGAGCGTGTTGGGCGTCAAATCGTTTCCTTGCCCATGTTTGCGGCGATGAATGAAAGTGATGTCGAGCGCACGTGCGTTGCGATGATTGCAGTATTGAAAAATTAGCGTGCGTATAACGCACGCTATGCTGCTGACCATACCTTATTTTTCTGATACCCACTTTCAATTTCGCTAACCTCACCCTCTGCGATAAAATGCCGCGCTATGAGCACCCCACAACTTTCCGTCGTCATTCCTGTTTATAACGAAGAAAAAGGTCTGCAAACCTTGTTCGATCGTTTATATCCGATACTGGATAATCTCGGTATTAGCTACGAGATCGTGTTTATCAATGATGGCAGCCGTGACCGTTCAGCAGCCATTCTGCGTGAGCAATTCCAGTGCCGCCAAGATGTAACGCGGGTGATCCTGTTTAATGGCAATTTTGGTCAGCATATGGCGATCACTGCGGGTTTCGAGCATGCGCGTGGTGCGCGCGTGGTGACGCTGGACGCCGACCTGCAAAATCCACCGGAAGAGATAGCCAAGCTGCTCGCCAAGATGGATGAGGGTTACGATTACATCGGTTCAATCCGTAAGCAGCGTAACGATAGTTGGTGGCGGCATTTGGGTTCACGTGCCATGAACCGGCTGCGCGAACGCATTACGAATATTAAAATGACTGATCAGGGCTGCATGTTGCGCGCGTACGACCGCCCCCTCATTGATGCGATCAATAGTTGTCAGGAGATGACTCCTTTTGTCCCGGCTTTAGCCTATACTTTTGCCCGCAATCCCGCTGAGGTGATGGTAGAACATGAAGAACGTGCGATGGGTGAATCAAAATATTCGTTTTACAGTCTGATTCGCCTTAATTTTGACCTGATGACCGGATTTTCAGTAGTACCCCTGCAATGGTTCTCCATGGCTGGAATTACAATTTCATTGTTGTCTGCATTCTTCGTGGTCTTTCTACTAGTGCGTCGCCTGTTTGTTGGCCCCGAAGCGGAAGGGGTGTTTACCCTGTTTGCCATCGCTTTTTTTCTGATTGGCCTCACCCTGTTTGGCATCGGTCTACTGGGAGAATATATCGGCCGCATTTATCTGCAAGTGCGCCATCGTCCGCGCTATCTGATTCAAGCCGTATTGGACAAAACTGAATGACACGCGTGGTCGCTTTTGCTTACCATAACGTGGGGGTTCGTTGCCTGTCTGTATTGCTGGCGCAAGGCATGGAGGTGGCGCTGGTGGTTACTCATCGTGACAACCCGAATGAAAATATCTGGTTTGCCAGCGTGGCCGAGTTGGCTGCGCTGCATGGCATTCCGGTCATCACACCGAATAATCCCAATACGGTGGAGGTGCTTGAGCAGATTCGAGCGTTACAACCAGACTTTCTTTTTTCCTTCTATTATCGCGAAATGTTTAAGCGTGAGTTGCTGGAAATTCCTAAGCATGGAGCGCTCAACATGCATGGCTCACTGCTACCGAAATATCGAGGCCGGGTGCCGGTAAACTGGGCCATAATTAAAGGCGAAACAGAAACTGGCGCGACCTTGCATTACATGACTGAAAAACCGGACAATGGCGCGGTGTTAGCGCAGCAGGCCGTACCAATATTGCCTGATGACACTGCGTTCGAAGTGCTCCAAAAAGTCACTGTGGCGGCTGAAATCGCGCTGAATGCTTGCTTGCCCGCTCTACTTGCAGGTACAACAAAACCAGTAATGCAGGATTTGAGTCAAGGTGCATATTTCGGTGGCCGCAAACCGGAGGATGGCATTATTGACTGGTCGCAAGACGCGCGCAGCATTCATAACCTGGTGCGTGCTGTGGCGCCGCCCTATCCGGGTGCAACCACACGACTTTTGGGCAAAACCATGTGCATCCTGCAAACGCTGGTCACAACTTGCGCAGCAACGGGTGAAACACCAGCCTTCTATGTCAAGGAAGGCAAGGCATACGCTATTTGCGGGCAAGGCGAACTGCGCGTAGTACGTTTTGAGCTGGAAGGTATAGAAATGAGCGCCACAGAGTTTGCTACACAGCATGGGGCGGCAAGATTTGAATTTAGCGCGTCTCTATAACGGTTGAAGAATTTGCGAGTCATCGATCAAATTGCCTTGCAGCCTGTCGGACTTAAAGAATCGTAGCGAAAATTGAGCTGAGCGAGGGGTGATTTTGCGAGCTTTCACCTTGCGGCGAAATGCCTGCTTACCCCAACTTGATGATTTTGCATGGCAATAGTTATTCTATTGCCCAAAAAGCGGCGAAATATACATTGCTCAGCTCAATTTGCAGCCGATTTCCATTAAGTCCGACAGGCTGCCAGATGGATTGATTGTGACCGTTATGAGAATCAGTACAAGTTTAGTATCCATCATCCTCACGCAGGCGGGAATACGAATATTATGCCCCAGTTAGCTCTTAAAATTGACGTTGATACCTATCGTGGCACGCGCGAGGGAGTTCCGCGTTTAGTAGAAACACTGAAGCGACATGATGTGCAAGCCACATTTTTCTTTACTCTCGGTCCTGACCACACAGGGCGTGCTATCCGACGTGTATTCCGTCCCGGATTTTTAAGCAAGGTATCGCGTACCTCAGTACTGAAACACTACGGCATCAAGACGTTACTGTATGGCACCTTATTGCCTGGGCCGGATATTGGACGTCACTGTGCACAAATATTACGTTCGGTACGCGATGCAGGTTTTGAAGTCGGCATTCATTGCTATGACCACATCCGCTGGCAGGATTTTGTCGCGGGCAAAGATGGCGAGTGGACAAGGCGCGAGATGCAGCGTGCCGTGGATAGATTCATCGAGATTTTTGGCGTAGCGCCCAAGGCTCATGCTGCTGCCGGTTGGCAGATGAACCGACACGCCCTGCGCCTGATGCAGCAACTAGGTTTTGATTACAGCTCTGATACACGCGGCACACATCCCTTTATCCCCGCTTGGGATGCTGAGATTGTTGCCTGCCCGCAGCTGCCAACCACCTTGCCCACACTGGATGAAATCATCAATCGCGAGGGCGTCACACTGGACAATGTGGCACAGCACTTACTGCGACTGACTGCGCTCTCCCCTACTATGGGTCATGTATATACACTGCATGCCGAGTTGGAAGGCGGAAAGTGGATGCCAGCATTCGAACAACTCATCGCAGGCTGGAAAGAGCAGCAGGGCTATGAGCTTGTTTCATTACGTCAGTATTTTGAAAATCTTAAAGGTACTCTGCCACGGAATGAGCTGGTAATTGGGGAAGTGGATGGACGTAGCGGAACGCTGGCCATGCAAGGAAAATAAACACGACAAACTCCATAATTTCAGCTTAGTTGAAATTCTAGTGGCTTCTCACAGGCTAGACTTGACAGTTAATCAAACAACACAGGATGTTGAACTTTGCCAACGGTACACCCTCAATATCTGATCTTTCGAACACTATCACGGGTGTTTTAAAAATCATCACCCGGTAGGACATGCAACGGCAATACGGCTTGAGTTCCGCACATTGCAATGCTTTCAGCCCTGACGGAAATGTTCGTCAATTGAGTGATAATCCTCGACCGTGTCCACCTCGGTCCATCGTCGGCCCTCGATCGACAGGGTTCCGACTTGCCCAGTCGTATCGGCAATCGCGTCAATCGCTTTCAGAAACCACGCAGAAACCCCTTCTTGCGTGCGCATCATCTGTTCCAGTTTGGCGCGAAATATTCCCGGCCCTTGCCCCATGAAGCGCAGAAAACCGATCGATTCGGCATTGACCTCGGACGCGGGCAGCGATTTGCCGATGGCGCGCAGACGACTGCCGTCCAATGATACCTTCATGTCATCGGAGTCGTAGGTTGGCCTGTGATCGATCGTCACCTGTATCGGTTGCGCAGGGCTTGACAGCACATCGTGCAGTAACGCCGCTTCAAACAAGGTATCGCCGTTAATCAGCAGAAAATCTGTATTCATATGATCACGTACCATCCAGCAACTGGCAAGATTGTCAGAGACATGGAAAAATGGGTTAAAAAACGGCGTCACGCGCATCGGGCCGTTGCGCTTGGCGATTTCGTTCTCGACAAGCCCCACCATGAAACCTGTAACTACGATGGTTTCGGTGATACCGCCGGCCTCGAGGGTGTCAAGCTGATACCCCAATAATGTGGTAGTCCCAACCGACAGCAGACATTTCGGGTAGTTTTCGGTCAACGGCAGCAGACGTGAGCCGCGGCCGGCGCTGAGGATAATGGCTTTCATTGGGTTTGCTCCATTGTCGTGGGGAAGGAAGGCGGAGCATCAAAATCCACAATTTTGATGCCGCAGGTCGGCGCAGCACGGCGCAAACCGAATGACGGGTTGACCGCGATGCCGTGATCCGCCTGACACAACAGTTTTAAGTCAGATACGTGGTCGCTATAGGCGAAGACCGGGCCGCCAAACGGGTGGAGCGCGTGGATTTCTGAAATCCGGCGCAGCTTTTCGGTGCCATAGCAATTGGCACCGTCTAACATCGGTACACTGGCACCCGCGCTCCAGCTCAGGCGTGTGGCGATAACCTCGTCAAAGCCAAGCGCGCGGCCAAACGGTTCAGCCACTATATCCACAGCGGCCGTCGCAAGGATCAGGCGATCGCCGCGCGTACGGTGAAAGGTAATCGCTGCGCGCGCGCCGGGTCGTAGATCATGAGCCATCCGATCGGCCACAAAGGCATCGGCCTTGGCCTGCAAGGTGGCACGATCGATCCCGGCCAGTGTCCGGACCCCGTGCGCCTTGATCGAATCGCGACTTGCCAGCTTAAGCTTGTAGCCGATCATGTGAAGCGCCAGCAACAAGAACCGGACCAGAAACGCCGGACGCAGGCCGTTCACATGAAACAGGAATGGTGTCCATGTGGGTGACCGAGTGATGGTACGGTCAAGATCGAATATTGCAGTCCCTGCCATACCGGTTCAGTCCGCCAACCACGATGTCGGCGGTGCCGGCAATTGTAACGCCTGATAGAGACGGTAGCCATGAAACGCCAGCCAGACCACCGTCCACACCGCCACCGCAACCAGCCCCCATCCCGGCGCGCCAATAATCACCGCGAGCATGAAAATAACCATGTTCGGATTGCGCCGCGCGGTGATTTCCCGCGCGATGGAATCGATACGTTTCCAGACATGGATGTGAAATCCGAATTGACGCATGAAAATACCTTCCTCCACCCGATTCAAAACATAGCTGATTAGGAGAACCACCAGCGAAATATCGAGCATCGCCTGCCCCGGGCCGCCCGTCTCATATTCCAGCCCGTGCCAGATTGCCCAGTACCAGAACGGCGGATGAATGAGGTCTATACCGTGATCGTAGATATCTCCCAATTTCGTATAACTCATCGTGGTACGTGCCAGCTTACCATCCACAGTATCAAGGAATGTCATTCCCCAGGCCGCTGCGATGCCCCATGCCCATGCCCCGTTCCAGAATTGCCAGAAGGCGACGAAGACCAGCAACAGGCCGATCGTGGTCACGGTATTGGGCGAAATATGCAGCGCCGCCGCCGCACGCGTCACGTGAAACGCGGGCAGCGGCCAGACGTATTTGGTAACAAAGTCGGTAACTCCTTTGTAAGCCCCTTGAAACAAGCGCTTTTCCACCTTGTGCGGCGTTTCAACCCGCATCGACAGCGCATATGGCGCCTCGCGCTTGCGTAGCGAATTGTCATAAGAACCTGCAAAATCATCAACACCGCCAAGGTTAAAGCCTGCGACGCGCAGCACATCCTCGTCGAAATCGGTCTGCGCTATCAGGGATTGGTATGCGGCGGCCTCGGCCCCCTCAGGCAGGTGCAGCGCTGCAAGACGCGGCGCTGCACCTGCCTGACTCGCAACAATCAGCGCCGCCCCTGGTGTCGTCAGCAAACCGCGTTGCAAGGCGGGCGATAGAACCCATTCGGTTCCCACCAGAAGACGCGCTGCCGGGTCATCGACCGACGTGGCGCCAGCCTTTTGCCAGGCACGCCGTTGCCATTCTCGCAACTCGAGGCCCCAAAGTCTTACTTGCAGCTCACCCAAAAGGCGCACGCTTGTATCTTTCGTCACCTGGCCATCCTCTTTATCACCTAACGTTTATAAGTTCATGCCGTGCTTATCGGATGGGCTCTATAGCCTGCACGATCATATCCCTCTGAACGGTATGGCCAGTTCGTCTGCAATCACAACCCCAAAGATCAGCCACTGACGCGTGGCATAATCAATTGACGCTACATTCCAGTAACGTAATCTGTTAAGGCATATCTGAGCTGCCGATGGCCTGACGCAAAGACCAAAAATACGTGAATTAAAAACACAGAGCATCTGCCGTGCCTAATGTCGTTGTTAATCCTCATAGAATTAGTGAGATTTAACCATGAAACGCCCATAAGTTTGAACTTATATCGAACGGTGAACGATCCCTGCAATACGTCAATATGTGGGCTGTTGCCATATGGTGCATAGCAAAGCCTTTGTATGGAAAAATACACAATCTCGAGATGGTGGCATACTTAAATTTGGTTATACCAACATTGCTCCCTTAAGTTACTAATTCTAAGTAGTTGTTTTACACGATCCAGTTTGGAATTACCTTCCGACGATTTTCGGCCTTGGCCCGATTACCCCGCTAACCTGTTGCCACAATAGTAAGACGAACTTGCTTGGCTAAAGAATGCACCCAGTTAAATCCCGCAATAAGACCGCACAATGAAGCACGAACTCGTCGAAAGTCACTATAACTCATCAAGTGAACTCGAAGGAATCCGCGCTCTTTTGGACAGAAGGATGTCAAGGGTTTTTTAACCCCGAAACTTTGTATATCATCAATCCAAGGACCACACTATGGTACCGTCGAAATACCAACCACGGACAAGGGGATTACCATGGACAGTACCGGAATACCAGAACGAAATGCTACTTTCACGCGCTTCGGTGGCATTGATACTCTTATCGCAGATTATCGCTGGTGGAGCGTGCAGATCCGCCCGCAACAGGCGACGCTGGGCGCGATGATCCTGCTTGCCCATGGGCCGGCGCTAGCATTTAGCGATTTGCCTGACGGCGCGCACAATGAACTTGCCAGGATCACCCGCGACATCGAAACTGCCGTGCGTCAGTTCGGCAATCAAAAAATCAATTATCTGATGTTGATGATGGTCGATCCGCACGTACATTTTCACGTCGTGCCACGCTATGCCGCCAGCGCGGTGTTCGACGACATCACATTTGATGATCCGGGTTGGCCCGGCCTGCCCAATCTTGTCAGCGCGCCAACCGCGATGGATGCAGCGGCACGGGTCTGTGCCACCTTGCGTGAATCATGGCCAGCACCTGCTGACTGAAATTCAAAAGCCGTAGTCATTTTTCGCGGTCCGCGATGATCTTGCGCACAAGCGCCAGATCATCGGTCTTGTCCACATCGATGGCCGCTTCGGCAAAGGGCAGTATGACTGGCCGCACCCGTACACCTAGTCGACGCGACAGCATGGCGAACACCGCCTCTGGTCCCGACCTTGCTAACAGGATGCGCAATGCGGTCAGCGGCCCAAAGTGCCAGGCGAGGCGCCAGAATTTTTTGCGATTTTTTTCGATGTGTTGCCAGAACTGGACCGCCAAAAGCGCCTTTGGCGTGGCAAGGTAATACATGTTGCAAGTCGATAGTTCGACCCCGCCAAGGGACAGATAGGTGCGTCTGGTTTGGGGATAGGCCGCCTCGATCGTTGCCCGCTCGGCGAAACCGACAGTCAGGTCGACATCGCTTGCCGTAGATTTTTCAAGAAAGGTATCGATCATTTCAGGCGTCAGCAACGCGTGATCGCATGTCGTCACCAGAAGCGGCATGGTAATCGGCCCTTCAAGCGCCATAAGCAGGCTGGCGGCAGGCCCCTTCCCCTGCGCATCAATGAAATGGCAGGCAATGCCATCTGCCGCGTGTTCGAGTGCGGCCCTCTTCAAACCGATCACAAAGGCTGGCAGGTTCACTCGGCTGCCACCCAGTGCACGTAGTACCCTTGACAACATCGGTTTACCGGCAATATCAACTACTGCCTTGCTGATCACCCCTTCAGACAGACACAGCGGATCGCCCTCCGCACGCGCCCCAGCAAGAACAAGCGCGTGAATCGTTTCGTTCGGGGTCGCGCTATTGGCAGCCGCTATTTCGTTGATATCGGGAAAAAGCAAGGTACCACTAGCTGGTAGGTCGGGCTTCATGGTGTCGGTCATAATTATCCCTTTATTGTTGCTGGTTCCGTGCTTATAGGATTAGCTCCCGAACCTACTACCTGCAACAGGTTGCAAAATAAATGCAATTGAGCCCAGGGTCGTGGTAACCCCTGACTCCACAAGGATGACCGATTTAAAATACCCCCCCCTTTATTTCCTGAGTTATTTCTCCATCAAGTGCATAATAAATTGATATTTTTAGCGAATAATTATGCATTTTCGCTAAGATTTTTGGTAACGCAGAAGTTGAGAGACCTGAGTTATAAAGATAATTGCCCTCCAATATGGTGCTTGGTTTTTTGCGGAAACAAAATCCAAAAAGGAGGGCAAAATGGGAGCACCCCACAGCAGCAAGATATTACGATTGAATTTGACTGTCAATTCAGAATCAACATGTGGCTGTGTGAATTTTCATCGAAAATGAAAGCGTTTCTTATGTTTTTGTCACCGTTGCTGGAAGATTTCTTTCAGAAAGTACTTATTGCCTTCGGCGAGTACGAAATGTCCCAAGAGAAAAAATCATTCATCTGTAATGTTGTACTAATGACACCAGATATATAGGGAATACGAGGCATGGAAAGGCTACGACCATACTTACCTGGTTCCGCTCCATCACGCTCTAACAACTCCAACAGGAAACTTTTTTACTTACGATCAAAGGTGATATTTCTATCTTTGAAAGCCTTAAAGGAAAGTGAGGGTGCTTGTCCAGCGATGTTTATGACATATCCCCTATCAGGCACAGTATATTTTATGGCCGGACGGCGTCAAACGGAAAAGCGGGGCAGCGCCGTTCCGCTGCTTGAAGATGACCACCCTCTTAAACCCGATGCATTATTGTCTTGGCGGAGGGGGCCACTGTAAACCACGCAACTGGAACCAGGAGCAAGCAGGGCAAAGCGCGGAAGTGGTGATACTCGACACGCTGAACAGGGCCACGCCGGGTACTGATGAGAATGACAGCAAAAGCATGGGATAAAGCATCGCTTCCGCCAAGAAACTGTAACGCTTATCGGTGGCTTGGTTATTCTAGTGCATCACACGGGCACGGACGCATCCAAGGGACTATGCAGACATTCTAGCCTTCACGCCGCGCTTGATGTAGTTATCGAAGTGCGCCGGAAATGGATGACAACCAAAATCAATGACTGCGAAGACGGCGAAGCGCATCCGTTCAAATTGGATGTGGTGGAATTTGGAACCGATGAAGGCGACAAGCCGATTACATCTTGCACGGTGCATCCACTGGAAGAGATTGCCAACAGTATCAAAAAGGTGATGCCGCCAAAGTATGGGAATCAACGGGCAGGCTGGGACGCATTGGGCGAGATATTCCGTAAGGCCGGAAACGTCAAACCCGAAGGCACACCCGACACCCTGCCCCAAGGAAGGCCGTGCATCACGCTGGAAGCTGCCATAGACAAAGCACGCGACCACCTAGTGCAACAAACCGCTAGCGACAAACCGAACGCGTCCAAGCCGCCATCCGAGGGCTGATAGAGCGTGGATTACTGCGCCATGAAGAAAGGTTTGTACGGTGCAAACAATCTAAATCATTTTCCCGTTTCTTCCCCTCCCTTTTATAGGGGGCGCGGGAAAGGGCAAACCATACTTGACCTGTTAGGTGATGCCTTACTACTGGAACAAAAGAAAGACCGACCCGAATCCACCGCACTGTTGGAAGTTTTGATGGCGCTGACTGCGCATCCTGCCGTGACGTAGTGAGACGATATTTACAAAAATACACAGTGCGCATGTAGGAAATACAATGAAACCAAAAGCAATAAGCCAGCGGGTCAATTGCTAATGCTTAAGTGACGTTAACGGATAGGCCGGGCATATTATCTACAGCTTTAAGCCGTACACTCCATGCAAACCCATTCAGGGACTTTTTTCCACTTTTGACAAGGATTCAATGTGACTAACACAATTAAACGACACGGCGGAGTACGACCCGGGCAAGTAGGCCAAAGAGAAAACACGCAAAACTCGACATACCAGCGACAAAAGTCCCGCTTGTTTTGCTGCTATTGGTTATGCATGACCCTGTCTCAGATGCACATCTGCGAATTGTCGCTGCGACGGCTGCCCTGCCATATGTTCACAAACGCGCTGGCAACGTAACAGACTGTATAAAAAATAAGAGGACAGAAGGGGTACAAGAAGCCGGAAAGGGGAAATTTGCCCCAACCGCCCCGCCGAAGTCGCGATATTTGGATATAAGCAAGGAATGCATACGGCACAAAGTGCGACGGTGCTACACTTAATACTTACCAACCTGTTCGGTGAAAATTATAGAAGACTGAGGGGGCGCATTATGAATTTCGTTTCAGTTAATATTGAAACTACAAACGCTTCGCTTGCGAGCATATGCCAAATTGGAATCGTTCGCTTTGAGAATGGACAGATAGCTGATAAGTGGTCTTCGCTTATTGACCCGGAGGGTTTTTTCGACTCAATGAACGTCTCGATGCATGGAATAGATGTAGATGATGTTGTTGGTGCACCTACATTCCAACAGGCAGCAACTGAAATTACGCTAAGAATCTCTGGGCAAGTCGTCGCCGCCCTACCAGTTTTAACCGTAGCGCCATCACCCAAGCATGCAGCAAGTACGGGCTCGCGTACCCTGAATGTATGTGACTAGATACGGCCAGAATCGCACGCCGCACTTGGCCAGATGTCACCAATAGCGGATATGAGCATGGTAGCTTGGCACAGCGATTTGGAATCGAATTCAAACACCACGATGCACTGGAAGATGCGCAAGCAGCTGGAATGATACTGCTACAAGCAATTGACGATAGCGGCATGAACATCGACGCATTGCTCGAACGCAGCACGCACAAAATCCGGCAACATCATGCGCAGACGGGAATTCTGAAGGTCAATTATTTGGTGAAGTTGTCGTCTTTACGGGCACACTATCACTCAATAGGCGCGTTGCCGCAGAACTTGCAAGTGGCGCTGGTTGCACGGTAGCCGACGGCGTTACCAAACATACGACGCTATTGGTTGTCGGCGACCAAGATATTCGCCATCTTGCAGGGCACGAGAAAAGCAACAAGCACCGAAAAGCTGATGAGCTTATCGCCAAGGGTCAACCTATACGAATTCTTGTGGAGAGAGACTTTTCTGCCATAGTCGGCGTGGATTAGTCCAGCTTACCAGAACCTCTTTTGGTGCTAGGGATAGCCCGGCTGTTTTTATTTTGTGGGGCGTGGTAAGTGATGTTGCACAGCCTGGAAAATCCTACACCAAGTCTGCATGGAGAAAAAATAGCTTGACGTGAAAAAGGCTCGCATCGCTGCAAGCCTTATGAATAATGGTGCCGCTTGTCGGATTCGAACTGACGACCTACCGCTTACAAGGCGGTTGCTCTACCAACTGAGCTAAAGCGGCGATAAAACTATTAGTGTGGCGTTCAGATATTCTAAGTCACTTGAACTGCGCACTGAAACTGGTAGGTCGTGCCAGATTCGAACTGGCGACCAACGGATTAAAAGTCCGCTGCTCTACCAGCTGAGCTAACGACCCATCTCACTTAAAGAAGGGCGCATTATACGGACTTTACCCGCCCTGTCAACGCGACAGAGCGCATCAACCTACAATGCGATAGCGCGTCGGATCGATTATTCCGGCGGTCTTGAAGCCAGCCAGGCGCAGTTGGCAGGAATCACACACCGCGCATGCGCGGCCATCTGAATCGGCTTGGTAGCAGGACACAGTCAGGCTGTAGTCTACACCAAGCCCCGTACCTAGTTTGATTATATCAGCCTTGGACAGGCGCAACAAAGGCGCGTGTAATGTCAAATATTTGCCCTCTACCGCTGCTTTGGTGGCGAGATTGGCCATGCTTTCGAAGGCCGCAATATATTCTGGACGACAGTCAGGATAGCCAGAAAAGTCAACTGAGTTCACCCCAATAAATATATCCTGTACTTGCAAAACTTCCGCCCAAGCCAACGCGAGCGACAGCATAATGGTGTTTCGCGCTGGCACATAGGTCAGCGGGATGCCTGTTGCTGTCTGTTCTGGCACTGCAATGCTCATATCTGTCAAGGCAGAGCCGCCAAATTTAGTCAGATCAACGCTGACAACACGCTGTTCAATCGCACCCAGTGCCTGTGCCACCCGCTCTGCCGCAGCAAGTTCAGCATAATGGCGCTGCCCATAGTCCACACTCAACGCATGGCAGATATAGCCCTGCTGCGACGCCATGGCCATCACAGTGGCTGAATCCAGACCGCCTGATAATAATACTACTGCATGCTTCATTTTCCCGGCTGACTACCCCACAATAGCTTGTGCAATTGTACTTGCAGGCGCACCGGCAAGCTATCGCGCAGAATCCAATCGGCCAGCACTGAAGGTGACAATTGATCTTGCGCCGGTGAAAATAGTACGGGGCATTTGCCAGCCAAATTACGTTCACTCAACACCTGCTTGGCCCATATGTAATCGGACTCATCGCATAAGACAAATTTTATTTCATCGTGCGCATTCAACGCAGCAAGATTGCTCCACAGGTTCTTTTTTTCTTCGCCTGATGCCGGTGTCTTTATATCCAATATTTTCATCACACGCTCATCGACGCTAGACACGTCCAGAGCGCCGCTAGTTTCCAACGACACCTCGTAACCTGCATCGCACAAGGCATTTAGCAATGGCAGGGCATTTTTCTGAGCCAGAGGCTCACCCCCAGTAACCGTAACATAGCGCGTATGATGTCGAGCCACTTCAGTTAGTATTCTCGAAACGGTCATATTCTGTCCACCACTAAAAGCATAAGCAGTATCACAGTATGAGCAACGTAGTGGACAGCCAGTCAGACGCACGAAGACCGTCGGCAAGCCGACACGGCTCGTTTCGCCTTGTAAAGAATAAAAAATTTCGGTAATACGCAACTGCTCGCTGACGGAGCAAGTAATCATGAAAGTCTGCTCTATTTAAGATTCGCCAGTTATTTCATGGATTTATTGGCAGGGGTGTCGTGGTTGCTTCAAGTTGTTCTAAACGTCTGAAGCGGGTATCCAGGTCAATGTAATAATCTCTCTGTCGCTTCTCCGCTTCTTGCAGGCTATGTGTTAGCAATTCGTCCTGCCCACGCAACCTGCGCAATTCAATTTTCTGTGCCTCTACCTGAGCTTGAAGAGCAAGTATCTCACGGATTTGTTGCTTACTAGTCTCGATCTGTTTCTTTATAGCTTCAACTTGCAGCTGGATTGTTTCAGACTGCTGCTTGCCATTTCCTTCCAGATTGAAGACACGCTCCTTTAGTTGCCGAATTTGATTATGTGCCTCGTCATCGGTAAAGAAGGCAGCATGTGCAGAGCATGCTGTAACGGCACTCCATCCAGCAAACAGTAAAGTGTACAGTTTCATATCTAACCTACAGTGGAGTATAGATCAAATCGGTACGGCGATTTTTAGACCAAGACGACTCATCATGCATTTCACCAACAGGTTTTTCTTCGCCATAGCTGACTGCTTTAATCTGATCCTCTCTAACACCACCCACTAACAGCCTCTTTTTTACTCCATCGGCGCGACGCTGCCCCAAAGCCAGATTGTATTCGCTACTTCCACGTTCATCTGAATTACCTTCCAGACGCACTGTACGGCTTGGGTGCGCAACCAGATATTCCGCATGTTTCTGCACAGTGAGTTTATCCTGCTCTGATAAAGTATCTACGTCAGTTGGATAATAGATAACGCGCGTAGCCAGTAAACTGTTCGGATCATTAAATGAATCATACGCTTCAGATTCAGTAGAGCCAGAGCTAAAACCAGAGCCAGAGTTAAAACCAGAGTTAAAACCAGAGCCAGAACCAGAGTTAAAGCCAGAGTCAGGGTCAGAGCCAGCAGGGTAGATTGTAACACCAGAGGCGCTGGAAAGTGGGTTGTCGCCTGCTGCAGAGGCATTAGGAAAAGTGTTTGCATCCATGGATGCATCATTGCCGTCTACCTTAATACCGGCTACAGGAGGTTTAGCACAAGCAACTACTAAGTGCACTAATAATATACCCACCACTAGTTTTTTTATATTTTTCATCATAATCATAATATCAGTTCTCGCGAAGTTGGTACTTTAAAAAAGTCTAACGTAAGCCGCATACATCTTTGATTTTCTAAAACTTCTTCTTATTAATCCAGTCATCACTAAAACAAGATAATGCTAAATGCTATCCGGAAAATACCAAGACATAGATGCGCTTATTTGAGAAAAGGGGGTGATGATGCCCCAAGCGGTGCGGGCGTTACTATCGCTTCAAAATGGCGCAGGGTGTTATCCATATCAATATAGAAATCTTTCTGTCGCTTCTCAGCATCCTGCAATTTGCGCAACAAATCCTCGTTCTGGCTACGCAGCTTGCGTAACTCTGAATTTTGTGCGTCATCAATCTTCGTTTGCAGATCAAGCATTGAATTGCTTTGTTTCTTATTGGATTCTGCAAGCAATTGCTTCGATTCCTGCAACTTGTGTAGCAAATCTTTGTTCTGATCACCCAGCTTTTGTAAATCTAAGTTAAGTGAATCTACCTGCGCTTGCAGCTTGTGTATAGAACTTGTTTGTTGCTTGCTAATTTCTGCCTGCCGCTTCTCCATTTCCTGCACGTTATACATCAACTCTTCGCTCTGATTTCGCAACATGTTTGCTTCATCATCTCGGTTTCCAATCTTTTTATTCAAATCAAGAACTGCCACCGTTTCAACATGCTGCAAGCGGCTATTTAAATCACTGTAGAAGTTTCTCTGTTTGTTCTCTATTTCCTGCAAATTGTGCGTAAGCACTTCATTCTGACTGCGTAACTCGGTGTTCTGCGCCTCAATATTTCTTTTTAAATCAAGCATAGAGCTAATTTGTTGTTTGTTGGCTTCTACCTGCCACTTTTCAATTTCCTGTAAGTTATGCGTTAACATGTCTTCATTATGACTGCGTAACTTATCCAATTCTTCATTCAAGGCCTGAACCTGCTTTTGTAGTTCAATCGGAGATACAGTTTCAAAATTGCGTATACGAGTATCCAGATCGGTATAGACATCTTTCTGCCGTTGATTCAAATCCTTTAATTTATAACCAAAATTTTCACTCAGACCCTGCAGTTTGCGAAATTCTGTGTTTTGAGCATCGATCTGTAGTTGGAAATCCAGCATAGCATGGGTTTGTTGCTTGCCGATTTCTTCCAGCTTGGAAATGTTTATCTTAAACTCTGCTTGCTGCTGATCCAGAACAGAATTAATTTTTTGCTCGTTGATTTCCTCAAGCTGAGAAATGCGAATTTTGAATTGGGCTTGCTGCTGATCAAGCATGGCAGAAACTTGCTGCTTGGCATTTTCTTCTAGCCGTGACATCTGCTCATTGAGCTGCATTTGCTGGCTAAGCAGAGAGCTGGCTTGTTGTTTGCCGATTTCGTCCAAATGAGCTATGCGCTCATTGAGCTGCGCTTGCTGGTCAAGCAGAGAACTGGCTTGTTGTTTGCCGGTTTCTTCCAAAGAAGCTATGCGCTCATTAAATTTCGCTTGTTGGCTAAGCAGAGAGCTGGCTTGTTGTTTACTGGTTTCTTCCAGATGAGATATTCGCTCATTGAACTGAATTTGCTGACTAAGCAGAGAGCTGGTTTGTTGATTGCCTGTTTCTTCCAGACGAGACATTCGCTCATTGAACTGCGCTTGCTGGCCAAGGAAAGAAATAGCTTGCTGTTTACTTATTTCGACTTGCTTTTTACTGGCTTCGGCTTGTTGCTTACCGCTTTCTTCAACCTGAGAAATATGCGCGTTCAGCTGCGTTTGCTGAACTAGCATGTCATTGGTAAATTGCTTCATCGTGTCCAGTTGTTTTATGACATCGACCTGTTGTTTGCTAATTTCTTCCAACTGAGAAATGCGCACCTTCAGCTGATCTTGTTGATCTAGTATAGCGCTAGCCTGCTTCTTATTAGCTTCTGCCTGTCGCTTCTCGGTATCCTGCAAATTCTGCATCAACCGTTCATATTGGCCGCTTAATTTGAGCAATTCTTCTTCGTGATTGTGGTAGAGACTTGTCTGTCGCTTTTCTATATCCTGTAAATTGTGAACACTTTCTTCGTTTTGCCCATGCAACTTGCGCATTTTTGTTTTCTGGAACTCGATCTCAGTTTGCAGATCATTAATCAAGCTGACTTGCCGTTTGCCCGCACCTTCCAAATTGGATAAACGGTCCCCTAGTTGCCTGATCTTGTTGTGCGCATCATCGTCGCTGAATAGGGCAGCCTGAGCCTGCCCTATAAAAACGCACAACCCAGCAAACAGCAAAGCTTGAAACTTCATGCTTGACTTACTTAACTTTATAGTTCAAGTCGGTGCGGCGATTTTGTGACCAAGCAGCCTCATTATGAGCAGTAGCAGCTGGCTTTTCTTCACCATAGCTAACCGATTCAATCTGACTTTCTTTAACACCACCCAGTAACAACATCTTCTTCACACCATCAGCGCGACGTTGACCCAAGGCCAAGTTGTATTCACTACTCCCTCGTTCATCGGCATTTCCTTCCAAACGAACTGAGCGGTTTTGGTTTCCAGCCAAATACTTAGCATGAGCCTGCACAGTGTGCTTATCCTGTTCTGGTACGGCATCTATATCTATTGGATAAAAAATACTGCGCTTAGCCTGCAAGTCGCTCGGGGCACCCAGAGATGCTTCAGCGTCTGCTTCCCGTGCTGCCGCCGCCTTAGCAGCATCTCGTGCAACATCTCGCGCAGCATTCGCTTTAGCTGCATTCTGCGCTACAGCCACATTAGTCGCTTCACGTGCTGCTGCCGCATCAGCTGCTGCCTGTGCTGCAGCTGCATTGGCGGCTTCAAGTTCCGCCGCAACCTTGGCTGCATTAGCTGCTTCCTGCGCTGCAGCTGCATTTGCCGCTTCGCGTGCCGCTGCCGCATCAGCTGCTGCCTGTGCTGCAGCTGCATTGGCGGCTTCAAGTTCCGCCGCAGCCTTGGCTGCATTAGCTGCTTCACGCTCGGCAGCTGCATTTGCCGCTTCGCGTGCCGCTGCCGCATCAGCTGCTGCCTGCGCTGCAGCCGCCTTGGCAGCATCAAGTTCCGCCGCAACCTTGGCTGCATTAGCCGCTTCCCGCTCGACAGAGA
>Ga0209344_10001474_pt1:25000-30377 | contig 30377 bp, 22 predicted proteins | sample Cruoilmetagenom6_FD_187293 | JGI IMG/M metagenome (GOLD analysis project Ga0209344, IMG submission 187293) | Oil polluted marine microbial communities from Coal Oil Point, Santa Barbara, California, USA - Santa Barbara Oil Seep Sample 6 (SPAdes)... | ecosystem: Environmental >... | reverse complement strand
ATCGACACCGATGCCTTTGAGGCAACCCTAAACGCTATAAAAACAGCTAAACTGGCCGCATTAGCCAACTAAGCGATACTTATTTTATCCGTTTTTGGTAGGTGAGTGCGCAGGTGCCTTTGGCTGCTTCATTGCAGGCAGCCATTGACGGATAAGCCTTTGTGCCTGTTAGCGCGGTGTTATCGTCGTTAAAGGTCAGGTCATAATAATATTTGGTGCCTGTTGGCTCTGCGTTGTGAGGAAAATATTCAAACTCAGCAGATGATGTCACACAGTGGTGCGAAATATAGGTTATTCCCGCTTGCGGAAACACAGCTTTTGCCCGCCCTGCACGTTCTTCACACTCGGTGACGCTGTCAACTTCAATCAGCGAAGCATCCACTGGTGCATCCCCGCCACCGGTTAAAATAATCATCAGAATAATTTCATTTATCATCTCAAATCTCTCTTAAAAATAGCCTACACTCACAGTATACATCAGTTTTCCACCCCACACTGAAAGTAATAAACCCTGACCACCTTATGGACAGGGCACTCAGCCAGCGATGCAAATGATCCAATCCCCAAACATAATCGTATAGATAAATAACGCACCACTGTGCATGGTTTATTTATGAGGATTATTATGTTTGATTTTGTAGTAACAATCTTGTTGTCGCCCTTCGCTCTAATTTTAGCGAGCCTATGGGGCATCAGTGTCCTCATTAAAAACGTTTCTTTCATCGATGGCTTCTGGCCTCTGGGCTTTGTTCTCCTATCTTGGTTTACGGCCGCTGAGGTTGGCGTGCACGGCACCGCACAGCAAGTGATCCTTGCGTTAGTGACACTGTGGGGTATGCGCCTCTCCTATTATTTATTCACACGCTATACACGCGACGGCGAGGACAAACGCTATATAGCCATGATGCAAGGCCGTGAAGGCCTTGCCCGCCATGCTTATAGTTTCTTCATCGTTTTCGGCCTGCAAGGGGTGCTTATGATGCTGATTAATACCCCTGTGGTCGACACACTCCTTGTAGGCAATACCGCCCTTACGCCGCTCAGCTATGCGGGTATTGTCCTATTCCTACTGGGTTTCTATTTTGAAGTGGTCGGCGACTTACAGCTCAAAAAATTTAAGGCTGATCCTGCGAGTGCAGGCAAGGTGCTCAACACTGGTCTGTGGCGCTATACCCGCCACCCTAACTATTTTGGGGATGCCTGTATCTGGTGGGGTCTATGGCTAATTGGCGCCAACTTCAGCTATATTTTCGCACCCATTATCATGACACTACTACTAGCTAAAGGCTCAGGTGTTCCGATATTGGAGCGCACGTTAAAACAGACACGTCCAGCCTATAAAAACTATATTGAAAGCACCAGCAGCTTTATACCTTGGATGCCCAAGGGCTAACCTTTACGTTTTTAAAGGACACCTCTTGAAAGTTTTGCAAGATCTGCCATCAATGCATCATCACTGTAGCGCTGGCTCGACATGGCTGAAGCATAGCTGGGCAGGTCGTTGCCCAATATCCAATCCGTTACTAGCGAACCAGAAACCGCAGATGCCATAGTGCCGAAACCAGACATTCCAACTGCCATAAAGACCCTCTCATGCTCCATAGGTCCAATGAGAGGCCAGTTTTCCTCCGTCATGGTGTAATAGCCGCCATACTGACTATAACCACGCGGCAAGTTTTCGATATACTGCGCCAGCGCAGGGTTTAATCGGGATGCACCTCTTAGCAAAATATCTGGGAAATTTGGATCAAACTCTGGGCGCTTCATAGGCTCCACAGCTTTCTGATTATAGGCCCATCCCATCTTCACCCACGCACCGTGCTCGCCGCCTTCAGGCCTAACATGCATTGCACCGGGAAATTGCTCAGTTAACCAGCGGGTTTCATCATCGCCTTGCAATATAGAACGCTCTTCCTCCGTCCAAGGCAAATGGCAACTATCAAGATCAACCGTGAAAGGCATATGCCTTGGAATAGCCAACCCTCTATCTTTAAAGGCAATTTTCTGTTGAAGGTAATTTTTTAAGGGTAATGCTTCGCCCAGCATACCAGCTATCTCACCGGCGAAGGGCCCAGCCGCATTCACGACTATATCAGCCACAATATTTTGAGGCTGCATCGTCAATTTCACCGTAAAGTGGTCGCTAAACTGAATGTCTGTTATATCACCGCAGTGCACCGTACCACCCTGCTCGCGGATAAACCTTAACATACACTGCGCTAACGAATGACTGCCTATATCGCCAGCGCGGCGTATATGAATGAGCGTCGTTACGGCCTCGTCAAATTGAGGATAATGTTGTCTAATTAAATCCTTAGATTTTATTATATCAACATGGTTTTCACCTTCATTTTTCTTGGATAGGTGCCAAGGTACATAGGATGAATTATTTGTTTGATGGTGGGATATCAATTTATCCGCCGCCCCGCCGTAACCCTCGTATAGCCCATCAGTAAGATCTGCTGTATCTTCCGCACGGGTTGCAAGCAAATAACCGCTCTTGTGAATATCAAATTCTTGATTAAAGGTATCGTGCAACTCTTCCAGTAGGTCAATTGTGTGATCCATAAAGGCCGTCATAATAGGATGAGGCCACCAATTCCTGAAATTTTCACCTGATTGAGCCGACGTAAAAGACATAGGCTGTAGACGGTCTATGATCGCCACTTTTTTACCCGCCTTAGCAAGATAGTAGGCGCTAGCAATACCCACAATACCAGCACCTAAAACAGCGACGTCATATTTTTTCTCGGTGTGCATCTGCCCTAACCTTAATTACTACCTACGATAAATTCAAAATAGCCATAACATAAACTATAAAAATTGCATCTCGGACGACGTGGCTTGCCCTTTGAGCTCAGGTTAACTCAAACAATGTAGCCTTACCAACTTTTCCTTAAACTCTTTTTATCCACTTTCTACACTCCTAAAACGCAAAAAGACGCCCCAAGGGACGCCTTTTATCTGTTGGTTGCGGGAGTAGGATTTACCACTGCGGGGCTTCGCCTCAACGAGGCTGTGCCTCCTCGTGTTGCCTTTGGCCGAACCTAACGGTTCAAGCCTACTGCGCAGCCCAAACAGCAAAAGACGCCCCAAGGGACGCCTTTTATCTGTTGGTTGCGGGAGTAGGATTTGAACCTACGACCTTCAGGTTATGAGCCTGACGAGCTACCGGGCTGCTCCATCCCGCGCTATGGATGTTGTTGAAAGTCCTTCGCTACGCTCAGTGTACTTTCAACAAGAAGATAAAATATGCATTCGCAAGCTAGAAGCGGTTCGTCGCTTGCTCATACCTTAACCTCCTAATAGTAAACCTTTTTAAAGCACCAACCGAGTAACCGCCAGTTACGAGGCAAGGACCTTGCGTCCGCCCGAGCTAATGCGAGGAGCCTAGCGAGGCACGAGCGCCCGGCACTTGAGGGGCTATAAAAAGTAAAACCGACCCTCAGGTCGGTTTGACGTTTGCTATTGTGAATAGGTTCTTTGATTTACTTTATAATGTATTCTCTAGATCTGGCGGCGACCTACTCTTCCGCGGCTTAAGCCGAAGTACCATCGGCGCGGAGGCCTTTCACTACCGAGTTCGAGATGGGATCGGGTGGGACAACCTTGCTATAACCACCAGATCAAGGGAACACACTATAAAGTTTTTTGTATAATCTCACTGCTGAGTGCCAACCATGTAAGAGATTTAATCTCTGTCTATGATGGGTTCTCAAGTCTATCGAGTAATTAGTACCAGTTAGCTTCATGCGTTGCCGCACTTCTACACCTGGCCTATCAACGTGGTGGTCTACCACGACTCTCAGGAGAGACCTTATCTTGAGGGGGGCTTCCCGCTTAGATGCTTTCAGCGGTTATCCCTTCCGAACATAGCTACCCTGCAATGCAGCTGGCGCTACAACAGGTCCACCAGAGGTCCGTCCACCCCGGTCCTCTCGTACTAGGGGCAGCTCCTCTCAAGTCTCTTGCGCCCACGGCAGATAGGGACCGAACTGTCTCACGACGTTCTAAACCCAGCTCACGTACCACTTTAATTGGCGAACAGCCAAACCCTTGGGACCTGCTCCAGCCCCAGGATGTGATGAGCCGACATCGAGGTGCCAAACACTGCCGTCGATATGAGCTCTTGGGCAGTATCAGCCTGTTATCCCCGGCGTACCTTTTATTCGTTGAGCGATGGCCCTTCCACACAGAACCACCGGATCACTATGACCGACTTTCGTCTCTGCTCGTCTTGTCAGACTCACAGTCAGGCAGGCTTATGCCATTGCACTCGACGACCGATTTCCGACCGGTCTGAGCCTACCTTCGCGCGCCTCCGTTACGATTTAGGAGGCGACCGCCCCAGTCAAACTACCCACCACAGAGGGTCCTAGATCCCGGTTCAGGGATCGTAGTTAGGCATCAATGAGGACAAGGGAGGTATTTCACCAACGGCTCCACAAGAACTGGCGTTCCTGCTTCAAAGCCTCCCTCCTATCCTACACATGGCGTCAATAATGCCACTCTGAAGCTGTAGTAAAGGTGCACGGGGTCTTTCCGTCTAACCGCGGGTACTCCGCATCTTCACGGAGAATTCAATTTCGCTGAGTCTATGTTGGAGACAGTGGGGAAGTCGTTACGCCATTCGTGCAGGTCGGAACTTACCCGACAAGGAATTTCGCTACCTTAGGACCGTTATAGTTACGGCCGCCGTTTACCGGGGCTTCAATTCGCGGCTCTCACCACTCCTTTTAACCTTCCGGCACCGGGCAGGCGTCAGACCCTATACGTCGTCTTGCGACTTCGCAGAGCCCTGTGTTTTTAGTAAACAGTCGCCACCCCCTCTTCTGTGCCCCCGTATAAAAGTTACCTTCTATACGGGCCTCCTTCTCGCGAACTTACGGAGGCAATTTGCCGAGTTCCTTCAACATAGTTCTCTCAAGCGCCTTAGTATGCTCTACTTATCCACCTGTGTCGGTTTGGGGTACGGTCAGTATTGATGGGGCTATTTCCTGGGACAATCCAGCAGCCCTTCCAATCCATTAAGGAAGAACTACACTTCATATCCGTCACATCCCATCTGGCTCAGTAATATTAAACTGAATTCCCATCGCCTACGCCTTTCGGCCTCGGCTTAGGGGCCGGCTCACCCTACGCAGATTAACTTTACGTAGGAACCCTTGGATTTTCGGCGAGAGTGTCTCTCACACTCTTTATCGCTACTCATGTCAGCATTCTCACTTCCGATACCTCCAGCAAACCTCGCAGTTCACCTTCAACGGCTTACGGAACGCTCCACTACCACTTACATATAAATATGTAAATCCACAGCTTCGGTACATATCTTTAGCCCCGGTACATCTTCGGCGCAAGACAGCTTAATTAGACCAGT
>Ga0209344_10001474_pt1:0-20000 | contig 30377 bp, 22 predicted proteins | sample Cruoilmetagenom6_FD_187293 | JGI IMG/M metagenome (GOLD analysis project Ga0209344, IMG submission 187293) | Oil polluted marine microbial communities from Coal Oil Point, Santa Barbara, California, USA - Santa Barbara Oil Seep Sample 6 (SPAdes)... | ecosystem: Environmental > Aquatic >... | reverse complement strand
ATCGCTTAGCACGATCACGCATGGCGGGCGACCCGCCTGACGTGACGATCATTCCACGCGTTGGCCACGTTGGCTTGATGGAGTTTCACCGTGCCGATGAATTGATTGAGGAAGGTCGGCGTGCTTTTGATGACGAGATGAGTCAAATCAAAGACGCCTATACTATTATCTCACATCGCATGAACATTTAATGCTTAGTCGCTAGATTAGGAGACTGTACCAATATAGGTTTTGAGGGCGTCCGCCTCAAGCTCTGCTTTAGCAATTTTAGCTTTCACCACATCACCAATTGAGACCATACCCATCAACTTACCCTCGCTAACAACAGGTAAGTGGCGGATTCGCTTGCTGGACATAGTGTTCATAACAGTTGTAACGCTATCCGTGGGACTACAGGTGATCACAGACGGTGTCATCACGGTTGCAACAGTATCCTTAAGGCAACCACCGCCGCCGTCGGCAATAGCGCGAACCAAGTCACGTTCAGAGAGCACACCCTCAATTTCATCACCCGACATCACCATAAGCGCACCGATACGTTTGGTCGTTAATATAGACGCAGCCTCCTGCAAACTACAGTTCGCAGAAACTGACACAACGTCACTACCTTTATGGTGTAAAATATTGCTAACAGTCATAAAATTCCCTTAGTAATCTTTAAAATAATACCGTTGGTTACTTTTGATAGAACCTTACGGAAAACCACTATGACAAATATCCCGCACCTTGACAAGTTTCGACCCTAAATAGGCGTAATTTCGCAATAAAATTACAAGTTGGCCTCTTGAGTGCTTTCCCCTTGCGCCCGGACAGAAATACACTAAATATTAGAAGATAGAGCCTTTGAAAGGTATAAAGAATGCTAAAGAAAATTCTGATTATGCTGTCGCTATCGCTACTCGCGACACTCGCTATTGATTATCTGTTCTATAGCTGGGCGATAGGTGAAGGCAAAGACCTGAGTTGGCATGCCTATTTCGCACTGGGGCTCGGGCTATTTTTCACCTTTACTGTGACAGCAGGCTTATCCATGTTAGCTTTCACAAGTGCCCGTTCAGGCCTTGACGATGAGGCACATAACGCTGGCAACAGTGAAGCAAGTTAAGAAATTGGGAACATGACATGCAAAACTTCTGGGAATTAGTGAAAACAGTATGGACTGAAGGTATCTTTGGTGTTCAGGTCAACGAGCTTGTAATTGCCCTCGCAATTTTGGTGTTTTTTTTCCTGCTTAAAAATATTTTTGCACGCTTTGTTGTGCGCTGGATTTCACGTTTCACCGCCTCCACGGAGACAACAGTGGATGATGCTATCTTAGAGGCTCTGGAAGGCCCCATTCGCTTTGTGCCAGCGGTTATAGGTTTTTTCTTTGCGACGTCTTATCTGACCCTAGACGAAAATATGCGCGCATTTGTTATCCTGTTTAATCGCTCACTAGTAGCCTTCGCGCTTTTTTGGGGCCTATATCAACTCTCAGATCTCATTGGACATCTGTTGCAGCGCGCCGAGCAGCTCCTGTCGCGCTCTATGATTGATTGGTTATCAAAAGCAGTGAAATTGGCTTTCATTATTTTGGGTTTTGCCACCATTCTTGAGATTTGGGGCATTCAAGTTGCCCCCCTACTCGCAGGGCTTGGGCTTTTTGGTGTCGCGGTTGCTCTGGGTGCACAAGATCTCTTTAAAAACCTGATCGCAGGTATCTTTATACTCGGCGAACGGCGCTTTCATCCTGGCGACTGGATTTTGGTACCAGGAATTGTTGAAGGCACCGTCGAGCATATCGGCTTTCGCACCACCACTGTTAGGCAGTTCGACAAAGCCCCTGTTTATCTACCCAATGCACAGTTATCGGACAACGCAACCGTCAACTTTTCCCGCATGACCTATCGCCGTATTAAATGGGTTATCGGGCTTGAATATAACAGCACAAGCACGCAGCTAAAAGCAGTACGCGAACGTATTGAGACCTATCTCATGAACAACGAAGACTTCGTTCAACCAAAAGACACCACGACTTTCGTGCATATTGATAGCTTTTCTGCGAGCAGTATTGATATTTTAATGTATGCCTTCACAAAAACCACCGATTGGCTTGCATGGCTAAAGGTGAAAGAGCAGTTATTATTAGAGATTAAAACGATTGTTGAAGAAGAAGGTGCGAGCTTCGCCTTCCCATCACAGTCACTCTACATTGAAGCAATGGCAAGTGACGTTGACGTTGCTCCTATCCAAGCAAAAGGATAAATCACATGACACAAAGACACGCAACCATCCGTACCGTCCCTCAATATGCAAACCTTAACCTGAATGGGCATATTTTTGGTGGTTGGGTTTTAAGCCAAATGGATATCGCTGGCGGTGTGGTGGCATCACGCCGTGCCGGCGGCAATGTCGCAACAGTTGCAGTGGAGGGAATGACTTTTTACAAGCCGATTTTGGTCGGAGATATGGTTATTGTCTATGCTGATATCGTAGCGACAGGCAAGACCTCTGTCAGTGTGGATATAGAAGTGATCGCTGAGCGCGGTCCTGACGCTGAAAAAGTAAAAGTTACCACTGGGCGCTACATTTATGTGCGAATTGATGAAAATGCCCGACCTGTTCCAATTGATGAGCAATAATATGACAAACCCAACAACATTTGAAAAAGCAACATTTGGTGGCGGCTGTTTTTGGGGCGTCGAGGAAGTTTTTCGCACCATGAAAGGCGTAGAAGCAACAACCGTGGGCTACATCGGCGGCAAAACCCAAGCACCAACTTATGAAGAGGTTTGTACTGCCACTACAGGCCATGCAGAAGTGGTTGAGGTTGTCTTCGACGCAAATGTCATTAGCTACCACGCGCTTTTGGATATTTTCTTCTCACACCACAATCCAACTGAGCTGAACCGCCAAGGCCCTGACGTGGGCAGCCAGTATCGCTCTGCTGTCTTCGTACATAATGAAACTCAACAGAATGAAGTGCAGACTTATATACAAACTCTTATTGATACTGCACGTTTCAAGCGCCCCATTGTCACCACCGTTGAGACAGCCACAAGCTTTTGGCCAGCAGAAGACTATCACCAACAATATTTGGCGAAGCGCGGCTTAAGCAGCTGCCATATATAAGTTAATAAGGTTTTTGCGTTTTCAGCGGTGCTTTGAACCAAGCTATGAGCGCATCAATATCACAGTCCGCAATATTCACTTTTGTTGCCTGTTTCATCAATGCGGCACATTCCACTTTACACTCGGGATCATGTTCAATCGCTAGCATCAACATGATGTAGTTTTCGACGCAGTCAGCGTCATCTTCAATCAAGCGCCGCGCACCTTCTGCCATCTCGTCCAGCCTACCTTCAGCATAAGCGATAATCAGCGCTTCATCGCAAGGCAGGTCATCCTCATCTTCAAGATCAATCTTGACGGATTCCGCAAGAAAATCATGTGCAGCAGCCTTATCTCCGTCAATGAAATAAGCAATCAAAGCCTGATGTGCAGGCAGCGGGCTACATTCATTACTCACCGCTTTAGCTTGCTCTAGCATCCCGCGCGCTTTTTCAACTTCTAAAGCTCTAAAGAGATAAAATTCCGCCGCAGTATGCAAGGCATAATGCTCTTCACTGTCTAGTTCCACCATGCGGTTAATCCATACCTCTGCGCGCTCATCATCCTCATCTACAATGCTGTAATAACTCGCCACTAACCCACTCAACAAGCTGATATCTTCTGCTTTTTTAAGCAGCTCATCAATATAGGGCGTTAGGTCCTTGAAACAATAGCTGTAAACACCGGTAAAGAGAAAAAATTGAAAGAGCAGGCTCTCATCCGAAGGAAATTGCTTGAGTGCTTTGAGATAGAGGTCCCTACCTTTAATGGTTTTCTCAAGCTGATGTCCGACCCAACGACAATAGCGCATGTTTGGATAGGCCTGATCACCGTCTATCTCTAACCAACTATCAAACAGAGGCTGTAGCTCCGCTTCAGGTGCCTTTTTTTCCATTTTTAGGTCAATCAGCTTTTGCAAAGCATAGGCATAATCGGGGGCGAGCGCGACAGCACATTCATAGTGTAGTTCAGCTTGTTCTTCTTCATCTGCTAGGTGGAGTAAGTCAGCGAGCAAGCAGTGGGCTGTCTCGTTTTGGTCATTAAGCGCTAGGGCCTTTTCATAAGCGTCTCTCGCTAAGTCATTTTCCAAAAGATCTTGAGCATAAATGTGACCCATGTTGGCCCAAACTTCATCATTTTCATCATTGATCTCATTATGTTTTAGGTATGCGGTGATCGCTTTTTTCTCTTCATACAAACTAGTATAAAGCGCTCCCAGCCGCCGCCACGCAGCGGCGTCATCAGGTGTTAATTTCGTCACGACTTCAAAGCATTTTACAGCCTTTTTTTCACGTTCTTGGCTATCTTGATAGAGCACACCTAGGTTAAAATGACTAGAACTATCAGTGGGTTGTAGCTCTATAGCGGTTTCGTAACCTTTGACAGCTTCTTTCACACCGTCCGCACGCATAGAGCAGACATACGACAGATGAAACCATGCCCAGTGATACTCTGGCATCAGTTCTACGGCTGTTCTTAGATAGCCTTCTGCTTCAGCGTAATTTTCGCTTTGACGGTACAAAGACCAGCCCAGCCAGCCATGGTAAAATGGCTCGCTTGCATCCAAGTCAATCGCGTGGTGCAAAAGCTCTTGCCCCTCCTCCACCCGACCCAAAAAGTCGGCGATCATGATGCCTAATTTTCCGTGTGCCCAGTCATCAGTTGGGTCTTCTTCAATCGCGCGGCGGTAGGCAGCTTCAGATTTTTCATAATCTTGTATGTGAACACTGAGTAGATGCGCATACTGCGCCCAACCCCACGTATCAGATGGGTCAATTTCGACCACCTCTTCCCATGCGTATTTAGCCGCCTGCCAATCCTCAGATGCTTCTGCTGTGCGGGCACGCGCGATAGCCTCCTCTTTACCGTCATTCGGCACATCGTGCGGCATAAAGCGACCTCGGTAAACGCCCGATCCGCCCATAAAAGGTCCTGCTTCATCATCGTCTTCGTCTACACTGATATTTTCACTTGCGGCCGCGGAAAATCCACCAAGTGCGACACCAACCGTGCTTTTTAGGAGCGCTTCACGCGCCTCACTCTTTCGACCGTCCAGGGTGATCAGCACATCATGTAAGCCAGCCCATGCTTCAGTGGCATTCGGGCACAACTTCAAAGCTGCACTTAAGGCTTGTTCAGCGGCAGTGTGCTCTTGTTGAGCAAGCAAGCTAAGACCCAGAGCGATAAATTCGCGTGCAGTGTCCTCATTATTTGCGCGTTCTGCCATATTATTTATTCTTTTTAAGAAGCTTACTCAGCGGCCTTACAATCGCTGCAGGAGCCACGAATTTCGACTGTTTGACGATCTACGGTAAAGTTGGATTCAGACGCTTTGTCAGCGATAACCTGCTCCATCTCTGGTGAATGTACCTCTTCAACATAACCACAGCCTTCACAGATGAAAAATTGTGACACATGATTACCATCAGGCTGCGGGCATCCAACGAAGGCATTCAAACTCTCAATTTTATGCACGAGGCCTTGTTCCATCAAAAACTCTAGCGCACGGTAAACCGTAGGTGGCTTGGCCGACCCGCCTTTGGCCGCTAGTTGATCCAACAAGTCATAGGCTTTCACAGCCACATGCCCATTCCAGACCATTTCCAAGACAGTTTTGCGAATATCCGTCAGCCTTACGCCGCGTTCTTCACAAATTTCTGTCGCGCGCTTTATGGCGTCTTCAATGCAAATATCATGATCGTGTGAATGTGCCAAAATACTTCCCCTCTCAGGCGGATTGTCCAACCGTAGTCACAAAACTATTTCATGTGACCAATATTGACATGTGTTACTCTATAACATACATGTGTTAAGTTACTCTATAACATACAGTATAAAGAATATATACATTCAAGGATAAAACAAGAATGAAGTTTGCTACCGACAGCAGCATTATTACTCTGTGCCTATTAGCTGGAAGCCTTAGCGCCCCTGCTTTTGCACAAGTAAAACAGCAAGACCACGACGACCACAGAGACGTTGAGGAAATAATTGTATCTAGCGATCCTATCGGCCGCTCTAAAGGCGCACTTGCGCAGGGTATAGCCGTAATCGAAGGTGACCGACTGGAGCGTAGCAAGGGACTAACACTGGGCGCGACGCTCGACAAAGTCCCAGGAATTTCACAGTCTAGCTTTGGCCCTGCAGCCTCTCGCCCTATCATTCGCGGCCTTGGTGGTGACCGAATTCGCATCCTAACAGCTGGTATTGGCAGCATTGATGCTTCTGCCACCAGCCCAGATCACGCGGTAGCAGTGGATCCTGAAACAGCTGAATCTATCGAAGTCCTCCGCGGCCCTGCCACGCTGTTGTTTGGTAACAACGCTGTAGGCGGTGTGGTCAATATCTTTGATGGACGCATACCAACAAAACAAAAAAAGACACTCGATGGCAGTGCCAAGCTTAGCTTTGCCACCAACGGTGATGAAGTAAACGGATCTATGTGGCTTAATGGTCCTATTGGCGATAGCGCAAACTTCCACTTTGATGTTAACGCTCTGGACCGCGACAACATGAGCATCCCTGGATTTGCTGAATCCGCTTATTTAATGGCAGCAGAAGAAGACGAAGGTGAAGAACACGGCGAAGAAGAGTTCGGCGTTGTAGATGTTACTGACGCTAAGAAGAAGTCTGGTGCATTTGGTGTCACCTATTTTGGTGAAACGGGCTACATAGGTTTTTCAGTAAGCGGATTTAACACCAATTACGGCGTTCCCGGTCACCACCATGAGGAAGAAGAGCTTACTACTGTTGATGTGGACACAACACGTATTGATCTAACCCAATATCGTGCTGATATGATGGGCGAATGGCAGATCAAGCGAGGCTTTTTAGATACGCTGCGTATGCGCTTTGGCTATGCTGATTATAAACATGAAGAACTTGAGGGAAATGAAGTTGGCACAACCTTTTTTAATAAAGGTTATGAAGGCCGCATTGAGGGCCGCATCCGTGCTGGCGGCAAGTTTTCTGGCGCAATCGGCGTACAATACAAGCACCGTGACTTCGAAGCTATCGGCGATGAAAGTTTCTTGCCACCAAGCATAACCAACCAAGCTGGCGCCTTTTTTCTGGGACGTTTAGAGCTCAACAAGCTTATCATAGAGAGTGGTGTTCGCCTTGAAAGTCAATCAGTTAACGCTGAAACAACCAATTTTGAGCGTGACACAACTGGCCTGTCTGTATCTGGCTCCATGGTCTATACTTTGGATAAAGGTTGGCGGATTGCTACCAATGGATTTAGAACCGAGCGCGCACCAAACGTTGAAGAGTTACTTTCATTCGGGCCTCATGTAGCAACTCACACTTTTGAAGTTGGCAATCCTAATCTTGGCAAAGAAACCGCACGCGGTGCTGAGCTAAGCTTACGTCAAATTGAGGGCGAACTTACAGGCTCCTTGAGCGTGTTTTACACCGATTATCAAGACTTTATTTTCCAAGAAATTAGAGTGGGTGCTGATCCTGAATTGCCAGACGCTATCTTCACGGCGACGGACGCAAAATTTTGGGGAATAGAAGGCGAGATTAACTGGCATATGCTAGAGCGCGCGAGTGGCTGGCTTGAGCTAACAGCTAGTTTTGACTTGGTGCGCACTACCAACAAATCAACGGGACGCAGCTTGCCGCGCATTCCTCCTGCCAGCTTTAATTTAGGCGCTGAATGGACCAGTGATCGCTTCGATTATGGTGCTGATGTATCGTTGACCACGGCGCAGAAGCGTATTACGCCAGAGGAACTACCAACCAAGGGCTTTGTGGACATTGGGGCCCATATAAACTTCCGCCCAAAGGGCAATATTAGCCCCCTCACCTTGTCGCTTGAGGTACGCAACCTTTTGAACTCTGAAATTAGACATCACACAAGCTTTTTGAAGGATCTACTACCAGAACAAGGGCGTGACATTCGCTTTGTTGCTAAGTATCGCTTCTAAGGCTTAACCCAGACCACTACCGCCAGGTGCCAGTGTCACGTGGCGGTTGATGGAAACGGATAGGATCAGCCCGTAAGCGATAAGCATGGTCATCATCACTGACCCACCGTATGAGACCATCGGTAGCGGCACACCCACAACAGGCAGTAAACCCATCACCATCCCAATGTTGATAAACACATAGAGGAACATTGTTATTGCAAGACCTGCCGCCAACAGACGCCCAAATTGGTTGCGGCAACTGAGCCCAACCAGCAGACCGTATATCAGCACGATCATATAAAGCAGGATCAAAGCCATCCCACCAATCATGCCAAACTCTTCCACTAGAACCGTGAAAATAAAGTCGGTTTTCATCTCTGGCAAAAAGTTTAAATGACTTTGTGTGCCTTGTAGATACCCCTTACCTGTGAGGCCCCCGTTGCCAAGTGCGATTTGCGATTGGATATACTGATACCCAGCGCCCAATGGGTCATTTTCAGGATTTAAAAAAGTTGTAACGCGCGAGAGCTGATAATCCTTCAACGTGCTGAGTACAAAGGGTATAGAAATTATACCGCCTACCAGACCCACAATGAACAGCCACAGCCGAGCCCCAGCCAAAAAAATCACCCCAATTCCGCCAATAAAAATCATCATGGACGTTCCAAGGTCTGGCTGAATGAGTACCAGTGAGAAAGGCAAAAGCAATAAAATTAATGGAATGATAAGCGATGTTATCCGCTTAGCGCGATCATAGCCCATCCCATGATAATAACGAGCAATCGCCATTACCGTTGCAATTTTCATCAACTCGGATGGTTGTAAGCGTGCAATACCCAGATCAAGCCAGCGCTGTCCGCCCATCCCCGTAGCACCAAACAAGTCAACAGCAATAAGCAGCGCAAGCCCCGCCACATAAGCGGGATAGGACAGTGCCATCCAAACACGTAAGTCCATCACTGCAATGAGTAGCATCATGAAAAACAGCGGGATGAAACGCACCATATGGGTATAAGCCCACGGCTTAAAACTGCCACCAGCCACAGAATAAAGCATTGCACAACCGACAAAGGCGATGGCTGTTAAGCAAAAAAGAATAAACCAATTAAGGCGTCCAAAGCGCTTCCACCAGACCGTGTCTAGGCGACGTGGGCCAAACATGCGGGCTGTCCCCATTAGGCGTCTCCCTCTTTGCTTCTTTTTGCTTCAAGCGCAATAGCTTCGTCTAAGATATCACGGCCAATAGGCGCTGCTACAGTAGATCCGCCCCCACCGTGCTCAACTAAAACCGAGACCACATAACGTGGAGTATCAGCAGGTGCATAGCCAACGAAAAGCGCGTGGTCTCTTTCTTTCCAAGGGAGGTCGTTGTTTCTATCCACATCATCTTCGCGCTGCTGATCGGTGATGCGGCGCACTTGTGCCGTCCCAGTTTTTCCTGCCTGCTTAACAGCAGACTGTGGGCGTCTTGGGTCATATGCGGTACCCCCCGGTTTCATGACCAGACCCATGGCCTTATGCATTTTTGCCAATTGATTGGGTTTCACTTCCAACTGTGCGAAACCATCGACACGGTTATACTCTTTATCGCCTACGGACTGTACAATCCGCGGCGTAACTTCCTTACCTGTCGCGAGACGTGCTGTCATCACCGCTAGCTGCATGGGCGATGCAGTCATCGCACCCTGCCCGATGGAAACGTTCAAGGTTTCCCCTTTTTGCCACGCTAAATCTTGGGTGCGGCGTTTCCACGACCGTGTTGGAACCGTGCCTTCGCGTTGGCCTGTCATGCCCAACTCATATGTTTGACCAAGCCCAAAGGTGTATAAAAACTCTGCCATGTCATCAATATCTAGCTTTTCTGCGAGATGATAAAAATACACATCACAGCTTTGGCGAATAGCCGTCATCAGGTCCACCTCGCCGTGCCCATCATCCTTCCAGCAGTGGAAGGTTCGGTCACCAAACGGATGCTTACCTGTGCAGGTCACCTTGGTGCGGTCGTTGATGATACCTTTCTCAAGCGCAGCTAGTGCTACCACCATTTTAACGGTGGAACCCGGCGGATACGCTCCACCTAAACTTTTGTTTAAAAGTGGCTTTCTTGGATCTTCAAGCATAGCATTCCAGTTGGCATTACTGAGCCCTAAGTTAAAATCATTAGGATTATAACTAGGGCTGGATGCCATTGTCAGGACATCGCCGGTTATACAGTCCATCACAACAGCAGAGGCAGAGGCTTCGCCCAACCTACGGTGCGTGAAGCGCTGTAATGCCAAATCAATTGTTAGCTTGAGTGTGTCGCCTTTTATCGCGTCTTGACGGGGTTCTAACTCACGAATTTCACGCCCCACTGAGTTGACCTCAACTCGCCGCGTGCCTTGAATACCGCGTAACTCCAAATCAAAGTTTTTCTCTAAGCCTTGAATACCGACCTTAAAGCCGGGCAAAGAATACAGTGGATCAGCCAATTCGTCTTCATCTCGCGGTGCACCCACATAGCCAACAATATGGCCTGTCTCAGCACCGTCCATATAAAGCCGCGTATGGCCTGCCTCAGAGAATACACCGGGCAAATCAGGGCTATTTACATTTACACGTGAAAACTCACTAAAGCTCAAGTCTTGCGCGACCGTCACGGGTACAAACTTGCGCTGCCGCTTAGCTCGCTTTTCGATGCGCTCTAGCACTGCTGTTTTCAGATTTATCACCCGCCCTAGGCTCTTAAGGGTCTCAACTAGGTCACCCGCTTGTTCAGGAATGAGATAAACTTGATAATCCAATCGGTTAGTAACCATCATCTCGCCGTAGCGATCAATAATTTCCCCGCGTTCAGGTGCAATGAGACGCAAATTAATTGCGTTTTGTTCAGCCCTTAATTTAAACTGCTGTCCTTTAACGATACTAAGATAATAAAGCCGTCCTCCAAGTACCGTGACAGCCAAACCTTTTATGCCTGCGACCAATAAGGCGCGACGAGAAAACATTTGATATCTCAGCCCCTCTCTAGACATCTTAGCGCATTCTCCTACGAACTTGATGATAGATAAACATGATAATCGGGTAGGTAAATATGGTGATGAGCATCTGCTTGATCACAGGTCCCCACAATACAAAACTATGGTTCACGAAGGATGTGAGAAGCCATGACGCTAAGTAAATCAAAACCGCAAGGCCCGCAAAAATGATCCATTGGACCAGTGGTGGGCGACCGCGCAAATATCGAAGCTGGGTGAGCACAAAGACCCGCACTAACACCATTAGCAACATATTAAGCCCAAGTGGCACACCGAGCCATAAATCAAGGAAAAAGCCAATAAGAGCCGCAGCACCAATAGGCATTTGCTTAGGTCGGAAGCTCGCCCAGTAATAAACGCTCATCATCACTAGATGTGGCATTGAATGGGCATCAGCACCAGTCCCGAGTGGCAACAACATAACGAGGGCTGCGATAAAACTTAAAACAATCGGCCCAAGACCTGTCCATGAAAAAGATATTGGTTTCATGGTGTTACGGAGTCTACTCATTGCACCTCCTCCACAACCAAAGCCGCAGGATCGCTTGCTAGCTCAGCTTCCGGTAACACGGGGCGATACTCCATCACCCGCACCCAATTCAGCTTATCAAGCAGCGCCACTGCCTCCACAAAAATACTGTGCTCGCTTACCTCGGTTACTATGCCAATAGGCAAATCAGCGGGGAACATACCCCCATGACCAGAGGTCACCAAACGGTCCCCCACTTTGGTATCAGAGTTAACTGGTAAAAAATCTAGTGTGAGAACCTCGTCATTACGGCCTGAGAGCACCGCGAGTGCGCCTGTACGATTGTTACGTACTGGAATACGGCTATTGAGGTCTGTGATAAGCAAAACACGCGTTGAAGTAAGCCCTACAGTGATGGTGCGGCCAATAACCCCGTCTTGGGTGGTGACCGGCAGGTCGCGCATGACCTTATCGCGTGAGCCGAGGTTAATAACAATAGAACGTTCAAAAGCTCCGCCGCCAATACTAATGATGCTGCCGCTGGCCAGTATAGGCACTTCGCGTCCCGGTGCCTTTAGCATTTCTCTAAGGCGCGTATTTTCCACTGTGAGTTGGCGTGCCACTTCGCGCCATTCCTGAAGATCTTCGTTTTCGACCTCTAGGCGTCGTGCAGTTTGGTAGATATCCCCGACACCAGCAAGGCGTACAATACCATCTTGGGTCACCCTAATAGGCTCCGAGAGGAAAGATAGTATGGGGGTTGCCACATCCATCGCGTAGGCACGCAGCCTATTCGGAAGATCGCTATTGTTATACTCGAGTAAAATCGCAACGAGAGAGAGAGAGATATAGAGATACAAGCTCACAATACCGCGAGACTTACGGCTCATAGAGCCTATTTGAGCTCGATTTGACCCTAAACTCACCCTACAAAATCTCCCCTACACGGATGACGGATTTTAAAAGTGCTCGGTCAAAACCTGTTTTAAGAAATCATCCTCAAGAACACGTCCTGTGCCCAGCGCTACGCACATCAAAGCTTCTTCCGCCACTGTTACTGGCAAACCTGTCGCGCGGCGTAACACCACATCAAGGTTTTGCAGTAGCGCACCACCGCCTGTAAGCACGATACCACGGTCAACAATGTCGGCCGCTAGCTCAGGTGGGGTTTTCTCAAGCGCGTCTTTTACACCTTCGATGATGGCAGAAACTGGTTCTTTAAGTGCCTCAGCGATTTGCATTTGATTAATTTCAATCTCTTTCGGCACACCATTCATAAGGTCACGACCCTTGATGCTAATGCTTTCGCCTGCTCCGTCTTCAGGCACCATAGCAGTACCAACTTCTTTTTTGATACGCTCTGCAGAGCTCTCACCAATAAGCAAGTTATGGGTACGGCGAATATAGTTGATGATGCTATCGTCCATCTTGTCACCGCCAACGCGGATACTGTCAGCATACACGATACCAGCCAATGAAAGCACCGCAACTTCAGTGGTGCCACCACCGATATCAACAACCATAGAACCTTGTGCATCGGTTACAGGCAAGCCAGCGCCGATAGCCGCTGCCATAGGTTCGTCAATAAGGAACACTTTACGTGCGCCCGCTTGCTCGGCAGATTCCTGAATAGCCTTACGCTCAACTGGCGTAGAACCAGACGGCACACAAACAATAACCTGTGGGCTCGCAAAAGAGCGGTTATGCACTTTTTGAATGAAGTGTTTGATCATATGTTCAGCAACATGGAAATCAGCGATCACACCATCACGAAGGGGGCGAATAGCCTGAATGTTAGCAGGTGTCCTACCAAGCATCATCTTTGCGTCTTCACCTACAGCTAGTGGATACGGGCGTCCGTCCTCCATTTTCATGGCAACAACAGATGGCTCGTTAAGTACGATGCCACGGCCCTTCACATAAACCAGTGTGTTTGCCGTTCCCAAATCAATCGCCATATCAGACGAGATTAGCCCCAGTAATTTTGACAGCATGGATGCCCTCTTAAAATTTAATTGTTACACGATGCGCTGAACGATCTCTAACAAAGGTTATGAAGTGATTCTAAAGCGTTGACAAGTGTTGTTGCCTAACAATTTGTTCGAATTAGGATGATTTGTGAAATTTTCTCAAAAATCACGAAAAAACCCCCGCAAATTCAGATGAATTTTACAGGGGTTTAATTACAATTTAATCATTTTTTATGAGTTGTGGAGGCTTCTATTACCTAACATCACTTTGGCTCAGCGTAGTTTTTTCGCGCTTCACATCCAGCTTGTTCACAGCTGCCACATAAGCCCTTGCAGCTGCGGTAATCGTATCTTCATCAGCACCCTGTCCATTTACAGTACGCCCATTTTCCTCCAGTCGCACGGTGCATTCTGCCTGCGCATCGGTGCCTTGAGTAATCGCATGGACCTGAAATAACTGTAAATGTGGTGTAACGTTAAGAATTTCTTTAATGGCATTAAAAACTGCATCCACAGGTCCTATACCATGCACTACTTTATTAACGTCTACACCGTCCACGTTAAGCACCAAATCGGCCACTGCTTTGCCGTGGCTTGTAGAGTGTGTGCTCAGCAACACCACTTGCACCCGGTTGCTTCCAACCGAGACCTGATCATCCACAAGCGCTACGATATCTTCATCGTATATTTGTTTCTTTCTATCACCTAACGCTTTGAAACGTTTGAAACAATCCTGAAAGGCATTATCACCCAATTCATAGCCAAGTTCACCGAGTTTATCGGCGAAGGCCGCACGCCCAGAGTGTTTACCCATCACCAATAAGGTCTTTGAAACCCCTACGGATTCAGGTGTCATTATCTCGTATGTTTCAGCATTTTTCAGCATACCATCTTGGTGAATACCGCTCTCATGCGCGAAGGCATTGGCACCAACGATGGCTTTGTTGTTCTGCACATTAAAGCCTGTTGCAGTGGCGACCATTTTGGATGTTTTGATAATTTTCGGCGTATTGATACCCGTAAACCAAGGCATCACATCTGCACGGGTGCGCAGTGCCATAGCAATTTCTTCGAGGGCTGCGTTGCCTGCCCGTTCGCCAATACCATTCATCGTACATTCAATTTGGCGTGCGCCGCCTGCAACACCGCCAAGCGAGTTAGCAACAGCAAGCCCAAGGTCATTGTGGCAGTGGGTAGAGAAAATAGCCTTGTCTGAGTTTGGTACTCGCTCAATCACCTCACGGAACATAGCTTCATATTCGCTGGGCGTTGCGTAACCAACCGTGTCAGGCAGGTTAATCGTTGTCGCCCCTGCGTTAATGGCGGTTTCCACCGATTTACACATAAAGTCCATTTCAGTGCGGGTTGCATCCTCTGCGGACCACTCCACATCATCAATTAGATTGCGCGCATGCGAAACGGACTTATGAATTGCCTCTAAGACCACGTCTGGCGCCATATTTAGCTTTACTTTCATGTGCAACGGGCTGGTCGCGATAAAAGTATGAATACGTCCCTGTGCTGCACCTTTAAGCGCTTCACCCGCGCGGTCAATATCGCCGAGGGCTGAGCGTGCAAGCGAGCAAATACGACTGTCCTTGATGCGTTCTGCAATAGTTTTTACGGCTTCAAAATCGCCATTAGAGGCGATAGCAAAACCTGCTTCAATCACATCAACGCCAAGGTCTTCCAAAGCATGCGCAATTCTAATTTTCTCATCTAAGGTCATGGAGGCGCCGGGGGACTGCTCCCCGTCACGAAGTGTAGTGTCAAATATGATCACTCGGTTTTTGTCTGCCTGAGACATTGTCTTAATCCTAATCTTTAATCTTTGCGTGATGTACTATAGCGCATATCACGGCGGTTCTATAATAATGATATTTTGATTGTTATTACCCCTTAAGCACGGCTCACATCTGTGAACAAAGACATTACTTAAGGGCTGGTTAGGAGACCAGAGCCAAGGCTGAGACCTAGCAGCAGGAGGAGACCACCAACGATAAGAAGACGCAGACGTGACAAAGCCTCAGTAGATTTACTGACAGCAATCGCTTTTGCTTTGTTTTTACGTAGGTCTCTCACGCTTAATCTCTCAAAATTAGTTTCTGACGCTATTGTTAGCAGACAAAAAGGCTTCTGCAAGTGCGAAAATGACTTTTTGGCTTAAAAAGGCCCACAAACAAGTCCTTTTTCCACTCCGGGGCTCATTTTGGACAATCCATCCACCAGTTTTTCCCGCCCGATCAGTACATCAGTGATCTGGCCTGAGTATTTAATTGCTGTTTCGCGCATCATACCCAGCATTGGCCAACCCCAAAGTGCTGAAAAAGTAACCCCGTCCTGCACGAAGTTAGGGGCCGTTAAGAAAGTGCATGAAATAACAGGCTCAACAGGACTACGGTTGGTAGCGCTGCCACCAACCAAATCGATCACCACAGAGCCATCTTGCATGACGTTTTTCACCTGCTCATTGTTGATGAGAAAATTGACCCCGCGCAAATGTTGTGGCTGCTCAGCGGCATTGACCACAAGGTCAGCGTTCTTTAACCAAAAATCAATGCGCCCTTTCGCGGTGTGTGTACGACCCAATATCGCGATTTGCTTGATACCTTGATCATAAAGTTCGTGGATAGCACCTTGACCGACATTACCGTAGCCAAGCACCACAGCTTTGGTTTTACTTACATCATGGTCAGGGCGGTTCTCTTTGAGCAGCGCAATACCGTGCCGTGCACCAGCCATGCCGGTCTCGTGCAAACACTGGATGCGCCGCAAGCCAAACGGAGCTGGTGGATGGCTCTCACGGTAGGCCTTAGCTGCAGCCTCACCTTCGCTCTCAACAAAGTCTTTCACATCGAACAAATGGGTGCCCAGCATTTTTAAGCGCTCTAAAATATCATTGCCGTCTTTAAAACTGCGACTGTCATATACATAAAGCGCATTGCCGCCGACCGCATCGAGTGCATCAAAGGTGATATCATCGTGGAGCAATCTGAGAGAGCGCGGGTCACGGTTACCCGAGCGCCTCAGCGAGAAGGTAAGCACAGGCGTCCACTGGATAATCCGCACCCGTAAATTTCCGATGCTATTGTCCGCTAAGAACGGTTCTAATGCCTTCTTCATTGCCGTACGCCCAAGCACCTGCTCATCACTTTGATGCTTAGGGCTCTCCAATACTTCTTCCATCGCAATCACGTTGATCTCGCCGTCTTGAAGCATCTTGGCGCGGTCAGGATAAGAGTGGAAATGTGCCATGCAAAAAATGGTCGATTTTGGCTTTAGCTCAGCGATAGATTTAAGCGCTAAACCCTTAAACTTAATTACTAAATCTTTATCTTTATAAATTTCATCTGCGCTTTGCAGTGTGGCGCCCGCTGCGACATATTCTTTGTCAGAAAACCCAACACCTAGCCCTGCACCCTCTTCAACAAAAAGGCTTAGCCCTGCCTCCACTAACGCCTTAACATCGTCTGGTATCAGCGCAACGCGTTTTTCTAAACCACCCGGGTTTTCAGGTGATTCAATCTCACGAGCGACAGCAATAGTTTTAAAGGGCTTCATAGTTTTTATACTCTCCAACAATCATTAACTGAAACCTAAGCGCTCCCGCCGATAAAGCAACAAAAAAGGGGCACCGCACGGCACCCCTTTTGTAAATTCTAATTTAGTTGAGCTTAGTTTTTGCTTTTGTCAACCAATTGGCCTTCACGCATCCAAGGCATCATACCGCGCAAACGTTCGCCAACTTCCTCAATCGGATGCTCGCTCTCAATTTTACGGTGCGCTTTAAGCTCTGGGTTACCCGCTTGGTTATCCAGCATAAAGTCTTTCACGAAGCGGCCTTGTTGAATGTCTTCAAGAACGCGTTTCATTTCAGCTTTGGTTTCATCAGTGATGATACGTGCGCCAGTTTTATAGTCGCCGTATTCAGCCGTGTTTGAGATAGAATAGCGCATGTTTGAGATACCATTTTGGTAAATCAGGTCAACGATGAGCTTCACTTCATGCAAACACTCGAAATACGCCATTTCAGGAGCATAACCAGCTTCAGTAAGTGTTTCATAGCCCGCTTGGATAAGCTTGCTAATACCGCCACAAAGAACAGCTTGCTCACCAAACAGGTCAGTCTCACATTCTTCACGGAAGTTTGTTTGCAAAATACCAGAGCGTCCGCCACCAATGGCTGAAGCGTATGAGAGACAGAAGTCATGAGCAGTACCAGACACGTCCGCATCAATTGCGATCAAACAAGGTACGCCAGCACCGATTTCATACTGACCACGTACTGTGTGACCAGGACCCTTAGGCGCAACCATCACTACGTCAAGGTCTTTGCGGGCTTCAATAAGACCGAAATGGATGTTCAAGCCGTGGGCAAACATAAGGGTCGCGCCCTCTTTCATGTTAGCTACAAGGTCGTCACGGTAAATTTTGGCTTGGCCTTCATCTGGTGCAAGCATCATCACTGCATCAGCTTCAGCTGCTGCCTCAGCCGCAGTCATCACTTCAAAACCAGCGTTTTGTGCTTTTTCACGTGATGATGAGCTCTCGCGAAGAGCTACAATAACGCGGGATACGCCGCTATCACGCAAGTTTGCTGCGTGGGCGTGACCTTGGCTACCATAGCCGATTACGGCAATGGTTTTGCCTTTAACGATGTTAATATCTGCATCCGCATCAAAATAAACATGCATGATTTTTCCTTTCAAATACCGGTGTTCTTCAATTAACCCGGCCAACTGTTCAACTTAATTTAAAGGCTTCGCTCACCGCGTGACAAGGCAACTGCCCCTGTGCGCGCGATTTCCACTAACCCGAGTTCTTTTAACAAATCTTTAAAGGCATCAATTTTTTCACCTGAGCCGGTGAGTTCAAATACAAAGCTTTTGCGTGTGCTATCCACAACGCGGGCTCTAAACACATCTGCCAGACGCAACGCCTCCACACGCTTTTCACCCTCGCCAGACACCTTAAGTAGCGCCATTTCGCGCGATATATGGGAGCCTTCCACCGTTAAGTCTGCTACCTTATGGACAGGCACCAAACGATCAAGTTGCGCTTTAATTTGCTCTATGATCATGCGCGTACCAGAGGTCACAATAGTAATACGTGAGCGCCCATGCCGCGTATCAACCTCGGACACAGTCAAGCTCTCAATATTGTAACCACGCCCCGAAAACAAGCCAACAACACGCGCGAGTACGCCCGCTTCATTGTCTACGATCACACTAATAGTGTGGGTTGCGATAGTTTGAGTAGTATTCATCTTTGCTATCCTCTATCGCTAAACAACCGCAAGGTTATCGTCACTTGGGGTTGAAATGATATCACCGTTCAGTAGCATTTCATGGTGCGCTGCACCTGCTGGTACCATTGGGAGACAGTTAGCAAGCTTTGCAACACGACAATCAACAAATACAGGTCCGTCATGTGCTATCATATCTTTGATCGCACCGTCCAACTCGCTCGGATCAGACACTTGAATACCCTTCCAACCATATGCCTCGGCCAAAGCAACGAAATCAGGCAAGCTATCGGAGTATGAATGCGAGTAACGGCTGTCATAGTTAAGCTCCTGCCACTGACGTACCATGCCCATATATTCGTTATTTAGAACGAACACTTTAACTGGAAGTTTATACTGTGTAGCGGTAGCAAGCTCTTGAATATTCATTTGGATAGACGCTTCACCTGCTACATCGATCACCAGAGCATCAGGGTGGGCGATCTGAGCGCCAATCGCAGCTGGTAGGCCGTAACCCATCGTGCCCAAGCCCCCAGACGTTAGCCAGCGGTTTGGCTTTTCTTGACCAATGAACTGGGCTGCCCACATTTGGTGCTGCCCCACTTCAGTGCTAATAATAGGGTCATGCTCAGCAGTAAGCGCATGTAAGCGTTCTAATGCCTTTTGAGGCATAATCACTTCATCGCTATCTTCATAGGCTAAGCAATCACGGCTACGCCAAGATTCAATTTGTTTCCACCAAATAGCAAGCGCTTCACTTTGAACTTGTAACTTTTCTTCCTTCCAAACGGCAAGGAACTGCTCAAGCACAGTCGCGGCATCACCGACGATACCAATATCCACAGCAACATTTTTATTAATGGATGATAGATCAATATCCACATGGATTTTCTTGGAACCTGGTGCGAAACCATCCAAATTTGCGGTTACGCGGTCATCAAAACGGGCGCCAACGTTTAACATCACATCACAGTCATGCATGGCATGGTTTGCTTCCCACGTGCCGTGCATTCCAAGCATACCAATCCATTGCTTCTCGGTGGCTGGAAAAGCGCCAAGACCCATAAGTGTGCTGGTAACAGGGTATCCTGTAATTTCTGCAAATTCACGCAGCAGATCAGAGGCACGCGGCCCTGAGTTAATGATACCGCCACCTGTGTAAAAAATTGGACGCTTAGCGGCTGCGAACATGCGCGCGGCTTCACGAATTTTACTATCATCACCGATCAGCTGTGGGCGGTATGTACGGTGCTCACTGCGGACAGGAGCTTGGTACATGACCTTTTCAACTTGAAC
>Ga0209344_10001472_pt1 | contig 30396 bp, 29 predicted proteins | sample Cruoilmetagenom6_FD_187293 | JGI IMG/M metagenome (GOLD analysis project Ga0209344, IMG submission 187293) | Oil polluted marine microbial communities from Coal Oil Point, Santa Barbara, California, USA - Santa Barbara Oil Seep Sample 6 (SPAdes)... | ecosystem: Environmental > Aquatic > Marine... | reverse complement strand
TCTTCTCCCTCCCCCTTGTGGGGAGGGATCAAGGGTGGGGGTCGGCCCGAAGGGCCAAACAAGGACTCTGCAAGCTATCTGCCGATACCGAACGTGTGGCTCCACCCCACCCGACCCGGCTTTGCCGGGCCACCCTCCCATCAAGGGGAGGGAGAAAGAACCCCTCAGCGCCCTTTAACCGCCACCCAGATCACATGGCGCGCCCCGCGCTTGCCATGCGCCCGCACCGGCACCGCCTCCACTGTAAAGCCCGCAGCCTTCACCCGCTGGGTAAACCTCTCATCCGGTGCCGAGGACCACACCGTCAGCACGCCGCCCGGTTTCAACGCCTGCCGTGCCGCCTCAAGCCCGCGCGAACTATAAAGCCCGTCATTGCCAGCGCGGGTCAGCCCGTCCGGCCCATTATCCACATCCAGCAAAATCGCATCAAACGCTGCTTTTGACGCCCTGATCAGCGCCAGTACATCGCCTTCAACCACCCGCGCCCGTGGGTCATCCAGACAGCCGTCAAACAGCGCCGCCATCGGCCCGCGCGCCCATTTGACCACTGCCGGCACCAGCTCAGCCACCTGCACACGGGCATTCGCAGGCAACACGTCCAGCGCCGCGCGCAGGGTAAAGCCCATACCGAGCCCACCGATCAGCACCGCCGGTGCACCAACGCCCACAAGCTTCTCACAGGCGAGCGTTGCCAAAGCCTGCTCCGACCCGCTGAGGCGGCTGTTCATCAATTCATTGGTGCCCAGCATGATGGAATATTCAGCGCCCCGCCGCATCAGCCGCAGCTCATCGCTTCCCCCGGCAATTGCAACAGCATCAAGCTTTTCCCAAGGCAGCATGGCATTCTTTCATGTCGGATAAGGGTCGAGGAATGATGCTCTTATAGTCACAAAGCACCCCGGCGCGCAAAAGCGCAAACCGCCTTCAACACCGCTGAGAACTTTACATCGCGCGCGAAGCAGGGCATTTATTCAACGCATTGACGTAATGGGCAAGTAAATGACCAATCCCGTAACCATAGATCGCCGCCACTACGAGGATCTCGCTGTTGGCGAAGTCATCACCCTTGGCACCATCAAGGTGACGAAGGAAATGATCATTACCTTCGCGAAGGAATTCGATCCCTTCCCCTTCCATCTCGACGAGAAGGCCGCCAAAAAATCCCTGCTCGGCGGCCTCGCCTCCAGCGGCTGGCAAACGGCAGCCCTCAGCCTGCGCATGCTGGTTGATGCTTTCCTGAGCAAAATCGCCTCCGCCGGCGGTCTCGGCTTTGATAATCTGAAATGGAAAATGCCGGTGATGAAGGGCGACACCATTGGCGGGACCGTCACGATTACCGGTCTGCGCCGTGCCCATTCCCATCCCGAATGGGGCATCGTCACCCTCGCCTTCAATATCACCAATCAAAAAGGCCAGCCGGTGATGAGCATGGTGCTCAACAATCTCATTGACGTGCGCGACCCTAAAGCCCCGATCACCGGAGACGCCGCATGACCCGCTGGTTTGAGGATATTACAGAGAACGAGACTTTCCCCCTTGGCGATTACACCTTCACCGAGGCCGAGATCATCCGCTTCGGCAAACTCTATGATCCGCAATATTTCCACATCGATCCGGACAAGGCCAAATTCTCGCATTTTGGCGGGCCCATTGCCTCGGGCTGGCACACGGTCTGCGTCGGCCACCGCAAAATGGTTGATGCGCTGTTTGCCGAGGAAGAGCGGCTGCGCGTGATTGGACAGGAGCCAGGCGTCTCCGGCCCCTCGCCCGGCGTCAACAGCATGGTGTTCAAGGCCCCTGTGCGCCCCAGCGACACGGTCACCTATGAGATGATCGTCACCAGCAAGCGCCGCTCCAATTCGATTCCCGGCTGGGGTCTGTTGTTCTACCGCCTCAACGCCACCAATCAGCATGGCGACATGGTCTATAGCGCCGAAATCGTCGGCTTTTCCAAACTGCGGGACTACAAGCCAACGCCGCTGCAAAAGCTGACCATCTGGGCCGCGCAACTCCCGGTTATCGGCAAGCTTCTGCGCCGGTAGACCCGGGCGCTTTAATCGCCTTCAAATGTCATCAGGCTGCTGACCTCGATCGCTTCGTCCTGCAGCTTGGCTACCCCGCCAAGCGCCGGCAGATCGATAACGAAGGCGGCATGTTCGACCAGGGCCCCGGTGCGCCGCAACAGCTTTACCGCAGCAATGGCCGTGCCGCCGGTGGCAATGAGGTCATCGACCATCAACACATGGTCGCCCTCCCCCACAACATCGGCATGAATCTCAATCGTGTCGACGCCATATTCAAGGGCATAGTTCTGCCCGATCGTCTCGCCGGGCAGCTTGCCGGACTTGCGCACCGGTATGAACCCCGCCCCAAGGGCAATCGCCACCCCGGCCCCGAAGATAAAGCCGCGCGCTTCGATCCCCGCCACATGGGTAATCCCCAGTCCCTGATAGCGCGCAGCCATGCGCTCAACACTCTCGCGAAACCCCACCGGGCTTTCAATCAGCGTGGTGATATCGCGAAACAGGATACCTTTTTTGGGATAATCAGGGATGGTGCGTACAAGCGATTTCAAATCGATTGTCATCGGCAAAAAGCTCCATTGGCAGGCATGGGGGCCACCAGTTTCCGGCCGCCTTTAAGCGAAGAATAGCGCCTCGGCTTTGCGCGCGCCACCATGCGCGCAAAAGAAAAGGGCCCTTGCGGGCCCTTTTTTATATCGATGGCTCACACTGAAATATCAGTGCTCTACATTTGCCCAAACCTTGCGCTTGACCAGATACATCATCCCGGCAAACAGCACGAGAAACAGCAGAACCCGAAAGCCCATTTCCTTGCGGGAAACCAGATGGGGATCGGCCATCCACATCATGAATGCCGAAACATCATGCGCATATTGCTCGGTGGTCTGCGGCAGGCTTTCATCCTCATAGGTGATCAACCCGTCAGCCAGGGGCGGCGGCATGGAAATGCCGTGGCCGAGATAGGCATTGTAATATTGCCCATCGCCCACTTCCACACCATGCGGCGGCTCAGCGTAATTGGTCAGCACGTTATAGATGAAGTCCGGGCCACCCTCTTGATAGGCGGTGAAATAGTTGAATGCCCAATAGGGGAATTTCTGCGTGATACCGCGGGCCTTGGCCAGCACCGAAAAATCGGGCGGATAGGCACCATTATTGGAATCACGTGCATCCTGTTCCGTTTCAAACGGCGAGGGCCAGCGGTCAGCCGAAACGGCCGGACGCTCACCACTATCCGTTGAGGGGTCCATAATGGAATATTCCGCTGCCAGGGCCTTTACCTGACCTTCGGTGTACCCGAGCCCGCCTTCTTCCGACAGGTTGCGGAAGGCCAGAAGATCTGCCGAATGGCAGCCTGAACACACTTCCTGGAACACCTGGAACCCGCGCTGCAACTGATGGGTATCATAGGTACCAAACAGACCGGAAAAGCTCCAGTTTTGCAGCTCCGCTTCCATGCCGCCCCCCTCCGCAGCCGGGGCTGCCGAGGAAAACGCCAGTGAACTCGCCAGCGCAACGGCCGCGAAAATGGTCTTGATCTTGAACATTTTTCTCGTCCCTCGCACTAGTGAGCCGTACCCAACACGCTCTCGGAAATGCTCTTCGGCAAGGGCCGCGGCGTTTCGATGCGTGCAAGGACAGGCAGGATGACAATGAAGTACACGAAATAATAGGCCGTGCAGAGCTTGGCAAGGATCGTGTAGATGCCCTCCGCCGGTTGCGCCCCGAGATAGAGAAGCGCGAGGAAATTCAGAACGAAAATCCAGTAGAACGGCCGGAACAGCGGACGGAAATTGCCGGAGCGTACTTTCGAGGTGTCGAGCCAGGGCAAAACGAACAGGATCAGGATCGACCCGAACATGACAATGACGCCGCCCAGCTTGGAATCGATGAACAACACGTTGAAATCGATGGCGCGCAGCATGGCGTAGAAGGGCAGCAGATACCATTCAGGCACGATATGCGTTGGCGTCACCTGGCTGTTGGCCATGATGTAATTGTCCGGATGCCCAAGGATATCCGGCGCAAAGAACACAAACCACGCGAAGGGAATGAAGAACACCACAATCGCGAACAGATCCTTCATCGTGTAGTACGGATGAAAGCTCAGCGTATCCCGGCTCGAACTCACCTCGACACCGGTCGGGTTGTTATTGCCCGGCACATGCAGCGCCCAGATATGCAGCGCCACAACGGCGGCAATCACGAACGGCAGCAGGTAATGCAGCGAGAAGAACCGGTTCAGCGTGGCATTATCGACCGCAAAACCACCCCGCAGGAATTCCATCAAGGAATCGCCAACCAATGGAATTGCCGAGAAGATATTGGTGATAACCGTCGCACCCCAGAAGCTCATCTGGCCCCAGGGCAGCACATAGCCCATGAACGCCGTTGCCATCATCAGCAGGAAGATCAGACAGCCCAGAATCCACAAAATCTCGCGCGGCGCCTTGTAGGAACCGAAATAAAGACCGCGGAATATATGGACATAGACCGCAAAGAAGAACATCGAGGCACCCACGGCATGGGAGCCCTGAATGATGCGTCCATAATTCACATCACGGCGGATATGCTCCACCGAATTGAACGCGAGGTCCACATTCGGCGTATAATGCATCGCCAGAATGATACCGGTGACAATCTGCACCACCAGCATCATCGCCAGAATGGCCCCGAAGGTCCACCAGTAGTTGAGATTCTTCGGTGTCGGAAAATCCATCAGGTGTTCTTTGGAGAACCTGACAAGTGGCAACCGGTCATCGAGCCATTTCTCGACGGGGTTGGTGGGTGTGTAAGTACTATTGCCTGCCATGATGCCCCCCTTAGCCGATCTGCACGAGCGTATCGCTCACGAATTCATAAGGCGGCAACACCAGATTTTTGGGTGCTGGGCCTTTGCGGATGCGGCCGGCGGTATCATATACCGAACCATGGCACGGACAGAACCAGCCATCATATTCGCCGCTCTCGCCTACCGGGATACATCCCAGATGCGTGCAATTGGCAATCATGATGAGCCATTCTTCGTGGCCCTCTTTCGTGCGTTCTGCATCGGTCGCGGGATCCTTGAGTTCGCTCAGCGGAACCGCCTTGGCTTCCTCGATTTCCGCTTCCGTGCGATGCCGCACGAAAACTGGCAGACCGCGCCACTTGATGGTGACCGACTGACCCACTTCGATGCTCGACACATCGAATTCGATGGATGAGAGTGCCAAAACCGAGGCATCCGGATTCATCTGGTCAATGAGTGGCCAAACCACTCCTGCCACACCGACGACGCCTACCGCGCCTGTTGCGACGTACAAAAAGTCCCGTCGCGTTGCTGTTGTCTTTGCTTGCGTAGCCAAGGTTTGTGATCCTCGCCCCAAAAAATACTAGCTATTTCGCTTCTTGACCGGCACCGCCAAAACCATGGCGTCCGAATCATTACCCTTTACCCAACTACGGGCTCCGGATTTGGATTTCTTTTTGCACTGTCCCAACCGCTTGTCCAGTCTGAGGACCGTGACAAGGCACATCTGCGACACTATACCCCCTCTCATGCCATCAAACGACCATTAACACGTCATCCTTGCCTGAACCCTCGCTTATGGATTGCCCCTCATGCCGGTATCACTCGCGCTTTACCAACCCGATATTCCGCAAAATACCGGGACCTTGATCCGGCTTGCCGCCTGTCTCGATTTTGACCTGCACATCATCCGCCCCACCGGCTTCCCGTTTTCCGACCGGCACTTGAAGCGCGCCGGCCTCGATTATGCTGAAGTCGCCAAGGTCACCGAGCACAACAGCTTTGAAGCCTTCGAGGAATGGCGGGCGACCACCGGCAAACGGCTGGTTTTGCTGAGCACCAAGGCCAAAAATTCCGCCTATAAAACCGCCTTCTCGGAAAACGACATCCTGATGGTCGGCCGGGAAAGCGCCGGCGTGCCCGAAACCGTCGCTGCCAAGGCCGATTTGACCATCAGAATTCCCATGGCCGCCGGTTTGCGCTCAATCAATGTCGCCATCGCTGCCGCGCTTATGTTAGGGGAAGCCAAACGACAGACAGACGGATTCAGCACACTCTCATGACCCTTCCCGATGATATCGACACCAAAAAGCAGACCGCCAGCGCCTGGTTTCGCCAATTGCGCGACGACATTTGCACAAGTTTTGAAAAAATCGAGGATGAGCTGACCGGGCCGTTGGCAGAGCGGCCCGCCGGGCGCTTCGTGCGCGAACAATGGGATCGCAAGGATCATACCGGTGCTGAAGGCGGCGGCGGGGAAATGTCGATCATGCATGGCCGCGTGTTTGAAAAAGTCGGCGTGCATATTTCTACGGTCCACGGCCAGTTCTCACCCGAATTCGCCAAACAGATCCCCGGCACAGAAAATGGCGCTGAATTCTGGGCCTCCGGCGTGTCGCTGATCGCCCATATGCAAAACCCGCATGTCCCGGCGGTGCACATGAACACCCGCATGATCGTGACCTCGAATTGCTGGTTTGGCGGCGGTGCCGACCTGACCCCGGTGCTCGACCGGCGTCGCAACCAGGAAGACGCCGACACAGTTGATTTTCACGCCGCCATGCAAGCAGCCTGCGCCCCGCATGCGGTTGCCGATTACGCCCATTACAAGAAATGGTGTGACGACTATTTCTACCTGCCCCATCGCAAGGAACATCGCGGCACCGGCGGCATATTCTTTGACCGGCACAATTCGGGCGACTGGGATGCCGATTTCGCCTTCACAAAGGATGTGGGCCGCGCCTTCCGCGATATTTACCCCGATCTGGTCCGGCGCAATTTCGAAACGGAATGGACCAATGAGGATCGCGAGGAACAGCTCATCCGCCGTGGCCGCTATGTGGAATTCAACCTGCTCTATGATCGCGGCACGATGTTCGGTTTAAAGACCGGTGGCAATGTGAATTCCATTCTCTCCTCCATGCCCCCAGAGGCAAAATGGCCCTAAGGGCATGAAAAGGGGCATGCGCGCCAGGCGTTGATTTGCCCGCCTGCCTGGCATTTGCCGTATTTTTTCCCTAGATTGGTGAGGTACCGCCAACCAGAAAAAGGGAGAACAAAATGAAACGCTTTGAGTGTGGTTCGCTGGTCCCCGGCTGCAACTGGCATACCCGAGATGAAAACGAGGCCGAAATCGTCCGGCGGGCGACCGAACATTTGCGCACCGCCCATGACGAGACCGAAATTCGCCCCGACATGGTCGAACGGATCAAGCAGCGCATCACCAATGTGCCAAACGCGGCCTGAGCTTTCGGCTAGCTCTTCACCCGGCGCAACAATTCGTCGCGATTGAGCATAAATCCGCTATCAATCCAGTCGCGCTCGAGCGTGTGCAATTTGCGCCCGAGCGCCGGCCCCGGCTTGAGCCCGGCTTTTACCAAATCCTGCCCCTTGATCGGGAATGCAGGCACCCGCATGGCGCGCAGGATCACGCTAACTTCGCGCTGCCAGTCCGCAGCCCAGTCATAGATCGCCGCCGCCACCGGCACCGCGGTTTTCGCCACATCGCCAAACCGATAGGCAACTTCATTGATCTGACCCTTGCCCAACAGCAGCGCCGCATCGCGCAAGGCCGTCGCCGCTTTCACTTCAGCATTGGAAAGCCGCCACATGGATTGCAGTTCCTCCACCCCGTGCGGCCCCATGATCAGCGCCAGCCGGCCCGCCGCCAACGGCATGTCAGTCGACATGTCATAAAGCGCAAGCTGCCTTAACGTGTCGCGATGAAACGATAAAATACCGGCCCGCACCATGGTGCGCACGGTCTTGGCGATATGCTCGAGCTCAAGCATCCGCATCATTTCCGCCCCGATCCGCTCGCCCGAGACCTGCTCCAGATCACCCGCCACCCGCTTGCAGGCTTCAAGCCCCTGCCGGTCAAATGACTGGTCGCCATGGCTGGCCGAGAAGCGGAAGAAGCGATAAACCCGCAACCGGTCTTCGCGCAGGCGCTGGTCGGGATCGCCGATAAAGCGCACCTTCCCCGCCATGCAATCGCCGAGGCCCCCGAGGGGATCAAACAGGGTGCCATCCATGTCGGCATAAAGCGCATTCATGGTAAAATCGCGCCGTTCGGCGTCGGCGCGCCAGTCACGGCCAAAGGCCACAACCGCCCGCCGCCCGTCCGTTGCCACATCCTGACGCAAGGTTGTGACCTCGAACATCTGCTCGCCGATACGCAACGTCACCGTGCCATGCTCAATGCCCGAGGGGTAGCAGGATATGCCTTCCGCATCGGCGCGCGCCATCACCTCATCGGGCAAAAGCTCGGTGGCAAAATCAACCTCGGCACCTTCGCGGGTCCGCCCCAAAAGCGTGTCGCGCACCACGCCGCCCACAGCGCGGGTGCGCCTGGCCTCGCCGTCGAGCAGTGCATAAACTTTCTGGGTCTCGGACCTGCGCAACCATGCTGCACGCTGCAACCTGGCAATAGCGCCGCTATGTGTTACCAGCCGTCTTCTCCATTCAGAGCCATATCGCGAAACTGGCGGGTCAGATTGGCGGTAATCCCCCAGATCACCCGGCCCTCATGATCGATCTGCCAAGTCCGATGCTCAACACTGCCACGATGCACCCGGTAGGTGCCATAAGTTTCCACCCGAGCAATTAACGGCAAGGGAACCTCAAATACCGCATCCACTTCAAATGGATTGGCGACAAACGGCGCGCTGGGCTCAATCACGGCCACAACCGGGGTGATCAGATAATTCGTGCCGGTAAAATAGGTGGGCATGTAGCCGATGATTTCAGCATCCGCCGGCACCAGCGCCACTTCCTCTTCGGCCTCGCGCAAGGCTGCTGCTGCCGCATCCGCATCACCGGGATCGATCTTGCCGCCCGGGAACGCGATCTGTCCCGAATGCGACCGTAGTGTCGTGGCCCGCTGGGTATAAAGCACGGCATAGCCCTCTTCCCGGCGCACCAGGGCAATCAGCACGGCAGCTTCCACGGGCGGGCGGTCCAGGGGCACAAGCGGCTCCCAATCGGGGCGCAAACTGGTGAGGTCATCGACAGGCTGCGGAACCTTCAGCAGCTTTTGGGCTATGCGCGCAATCCTGTCGTCACGTTCGGGCACTCTATCTCCATCTGGCAGTTACCGCTGGCCGAAGGGCGCAATCGGCCCATGCAATGTTTCCACATGGCGCGGGTCCGATGAATATACAAGAATCCGGGTCGGGTCGACAGGCCCGGGAAACAGGATTGCCCCCGGCTTGGTCGGCGCAAAACCCAAAGGCCCATAATAGGGTTGGTCCCCGACAAGCAGCACATATTGGCCCTCGTCCCGGTTCAGCGCCAGCTTCGTGACTTCCTGCACCAAAAGCCGCGCCGCCCCCCGTCCCCGATAAACCGGATCGGTTGCCAGGGGTCCGAGCAAATACCCATCCACACCCGAAAGCGAGATCGGCGTCATCCACACGGAGGAAACCGGTTTGCCGTCAATCTCGGCAATCAGGCTCAGTGTCGTATCGATCGGCAATTGCTCACGCACGCGGAACGCGGCCCGTGCATAACGGCCGGGGCCAAAGCTCAACGCCTGCAGATCTTCAATCCAGGCGTCATCCGCCGGATTTGCAAGCCGCAATTGCGCACTGGTTTTAACGGGGGTTTCGGCCGGTTGGGCCGAGGAAATCGGGGATACAGTCATGATCAGGTCCGAACAGAAAAAAGGCGTGACAAATCAACGGCGCTAGCGCTCATCAGTTTCGTCGCAACCCTCTAACCACCCTGGTCATGCTGGGAACCTCCCGTAATTTTCCCCTCAATAACATTGCCCGCCACGCCCGTCTACAAAAACGAAAGCATCATTACGTATATATCGAACGCGGCGTTCACCCGAGCGGGGTTGGTATATCGGCCAACACCCCTAGATAAGGAGCAACGCACATTATGAAAAAGGAAATTATGGCATGGGCCAGCTGATAGACGGAAAATGGTCGACCGAATGGTATGACACCAAAAAGACCGGCGGCCATTTCAAGCGCAGCGCGTCGGGATACCGCAACTGGATCACCGCAGACGGCGCTGCCGGCCCTTCTGGCGAAGGCGGCTTCAAGGCCGAGGCGGACCGCTATCACCTTTACGTTTCCCTCGCCTGCCCCTGGGCCCATCGCACCTTGATCTTTCGCGCCCTCAAAGGGCTTGAGGACCTGATCACCGTTTCCATCGTCGACGCCAAAATGCCAGACGAGCATGGCTGGATGTTCACCGGCGAGATGGGTTCGACCAAGGACCCGATCAACAATGCCGATTATATGTGGCAGGTCTATACCGCCGCGGATCCCAACTACACCGGCCGCGTCACCGTGCCCGTCCTTTGGGACAAGCAGCGCCAGACCATCGTCTCCAATGAAAGCTCGGAAATCATCCGCATGTTCAATTCAGCCTTCAACGGGCTGACCGGCAATACCGAAGATTTCCGTCCCGAGGCGCTGCATACCCGCATCGATGAAGTGAATGACCGCGTCTATAACGACATCAATAATGGCGTTTACAAAGCCGGCTTTGCCACGACGCAGGAAGCCTATGACGAAGCCGTCACCGCCCTGTTCGATGCCCTCGACTGGGCTGAAGCCATTCTCGCGGATAATCGCTATCTCACCGGCGACCGGGTCACCGAAGCCGATTGGCGTCTGTTCACCACGCTGGTGCGCTTTGATGCGGTCTATGTGGGGCATTTCAAATGCAACCGCAAACAGATCGCCGATTACCCGCATCTCTCGCGGCTATTAAAAGAGCTCTATGACTGGCCGGGGGTCAAGGAAACGGTCAATCTCGAGCATATCCGCACCCATTATTACTGGAGCCACACCACGATCAATCCGCATCGCATCATTCCGGTCGGCCCGGAACTGCCCTTTCTCGACTGATCACCAGTTCGGCCGCTGTTCCACGTCACCGAACAGTTCGCCAATGCGCTGCCGCGTACACGCACTGACGTCTACCGGCAGCGCATGGCGGTCGAACCAGCCGATTTCCGCGATTTCGCGGCCCGGCTGGAACGGCCGCACCACTTCAAATGCTCTCGCGACATAAAGCGCCACATGGTCGCGATTGGTCGCCTGCACATTATGATAAAGCCCGAACAGCTCCGCCGATCCGAGCACCCGATAGCCGGTTTCCTCGAACATTTCGCGCCGGAATGCCGCCTCCGCCGTCTCGCCGGGGTCGACCCCGCCACCGGGGAAATGCCAGCCCGGCACATAGGTATGGCGGATCAAAAGCACCTGCTCACCATTGACAAGTACGCCGCGTGCGCCAAACGTAAGGCGATGTACCGTGCCTTTAACAAACAAAAATATTTGCGCTTGCAAGCGGTACCATTTCGACGACGCCATATTGTCTCCTTCGCGATCCGCGACAACACTTTACTTATCACAACAAAATGGGCCCAAAAGGCAGTGCACCATTTCCACAGTGCTCAGATCATGGCAATAAAATAAAAATGGTTATTTTGGCTCACCTTTCCGATGTGCATCTGGCGCCGCTGCCGCCCGTGCGGCCGCAAGAGCTGTTGAACAAGCGCATGACCGGCTTTGTGAACTGGAAACTGAACCGCGCCCAGCGCATGCATCGCGACACTTTGCAAAACCTGGTGCTGCATATGAAGGGCCAGCGCCCGCATATGACCGCCGTCACCGGTGATCTGGTCAACCTGGCGCTCGATGCCGAATTCGACAATGCCGCCAAATGGATCAAGACGCTGGGCCCACCCGAACGGGTCTGTGTCATCCCCGGCAATCACGATGCTTATGTGCGCGGCTCGCGCGATTATTTTCGCGAAGCGCTTGGCCCCTATGCCACTGGCGAACTGATTGATCAGGCCCCCTATCCCTTTGTGCGTCGCGTCGGCGATGTGGCGATCATCGGCTGCTCCAGCGCCATTGCCACCCCGCCTTTCTTTGCCGCCGGCAATTTCGCCGCCGACCAGGCAAAGCGCCTCGCCCAATGCCTTAAAATCCTCGGCAAGGCCGGGTTTTTCCGGGTCGTGCTCATCCATCATCCGCCCAACAAGGACCTCGCGAGCCATCCGCGCGTCGGTCTTTGGGGTGCCGCCCGTTTTCGCGAAGCCGTCGCCAAATCCGGTGCCGAACTGATCCTGCATGGCCATACCCACCGCGCCTCGATCAACGAAATCCCCGGCCCCAATGGCGAAGTCCCCGTCATCAGCGTCACCGCCGGCTCGGCCGATGCCGGCCATGGCGAAGACCCGGCCCGCTATAATCTGTTCAATATCGAGCGCACCGGCACCAAATGGTCGTGCACCCTCAGGGAATATGGCTATCAGCGCATTGGCGACGATATCGTGTTGCGCCTGCAGATGCGCATTTACTAGAGCATCGGACCGAAAAGTGCGGAGCGGTTTTCGGATGAATCCGATGCGTAAACAAAAAGCTGGAGCACCCACGCGCGACTTGCCTTAACCGCGCCGTTCTCTTACCTCCTTGTGTCAACCACGCACAAATCAGGCTCTACGTGACCGAACTCAGCTTTATCATTGCCAAACCGGCCTATGAGCCCGCAACCGCCACCGCGCGGTTCGCCTATCAATTGGGCGATTTGCACTTCGCCGAGACGCTGCATTTCCCGCAAAATGCCGACATTGCGGCCACACAAACACCCGCCTTCACCAAATTGCTCGATCTCACCGCCGCTGTGCTCGGCGTCAGCTATTTCAAACTGCTGGCCCCGTTCGACATCGCCCTGCCTGATATCGCCCTCACCCCAGCAGAACTGGAATTCGTGCGCGACGTCTATGAAAACGGCCTCGGCGAATTCTATGCCCGCAATGATCTCAAGCGCTTCGGCAAGCTGAACATAACCGCCAAAACCCATACCACAACCATCACCGCGCCCAACCTCCCCGACCGGGTCCTGCTCCCCATCGGCGGCGGCAAGGATTCGCTGGTCAGTGTGCAATTGCTGGAAAAAGCGGGGCTTGCCTTCACCCCGTTCGCGGTCAATCCCAAAGGCCCGATCCTGACCTCGGTCGAAAAGATCGGCAAGCCCGCACTCTATGTCACCCGCACGCTTGACGCGGAAATGATCCGGCTCGGCACCACCCCCGGCTATTACAACGGCCACGTCCCCTCGACCGCCATCAACTCGATGATCGCCGCCCTCACCGCCTTATTGTTCGGCTATAACCGCATTGCCCTCTCCAATGAGCGCTCGGCCAGCGAAGGCAATATGACGTTTGACGGGCGCGAGGCCAATCACCAGCATTCCAAATCGCTCCCCTTCGAGCGCCTGATCGCCGAAACCCTCAGCAATGCCACCGGCGGCGCGCTTGGCTATTTCTCGCTGCTCCGTCCCTATTCCGAAGCGCGCATTGCCGCCCTGTTCGCCCGCGAAAGCCGCTTCGACAAGGTGTTTTCCAGCTGCAACCGCAATTTCAAACTCTCCGGCCATGACGGCCCGCTCTGGTGCGGCGAATGCCCCAAATGCCATTTCACCTTCCTCATCCTTGCCCCCGAAATGGAGAAGCAGCGCCTGCTCGCCATTTTCGGCCAGAACCTCCTCGCCAAGCCGCAAAATGAATTGCCCTATCGCGAACTGACCGGCCTTGCCGGGCAAAAGCCCTGGGAATGCGTCGGCGAGATCCTGGAGGCCGCCGCCTGTCTCTGGACCCTCACCAAGCGCCCGGACTGGCAGGATGATTTGCTGGTCAAAACCCTAAAGGCCGACCTTGAAGCCCAATATGGTGCCACGCCGCTTCAAACCGCGATGGCGGATTTAAAGGCCGACACCAATGACCACCTCATCCCGGCCGATCTGGTGCAACAGGTATCCAAACATGCGCTTTGACCAACCTGTCCTGCTGTACGGCGCTGGCCGCGAAGCCCGCTCGACCCTGGCATTTCTCAAGGAAATCACGCCTGAAACCGAGATTTTCGTCACCGCCGATTCCGGACCGGTCGAGCTTGAAGGCACCAATTTCATTGCCGCAGACGGCCTGCCCGATGCCATCATGGCCCACCAGTTCGGCCTGATCGTCAAAAGCCCCGGCGTCTCGCTTTACAAGCCGATTTTCGACGCAGCCCGCCACGCCCATATCCCGGTCACCTCCAATCTCAATCTCTGGGGCGCGCATTTCCGCAAGGGCCGGCAAGTCATCGCCATTACCGGCACCAAGGGCAAATCCACCACCGCCACCCTCACTTGGCTGATGCTGACCCATTCGGGCGTCGATGCAGGCCTTGCCGGCAATGTCGGCGTCGCCCCGCTCGACATCCGCGACCACCACAAGACCGTCGTCTTCGAGCTCTCGTCCTATCAGACCGCCGACATGGATTTTGCCGTCGATTTCGCCGGCTTCACCAATCTTTATCCCGAACATGTCGATTGGCACGGCTCGGTCGAGCAATATTACAAAGACAAGCTCAACCTGATCGACCGCAAGGGCCGCTTCCGGGTCGCCATGAGCTTTCAGGCCCATGAGCGGCCCGAGGCGCGCGCCGCCATCCATCACGATACCCGCCGCATCATGCTCCTCGATCCGCTGTCCGAGGACGCGATCATTGCGGCGGTCAAAGCCTCAAAACTGAAGGGCGAGCATAATCTCGACAATGCCCGCCTCGCCGCCCGCCTCGCCCTTGCCGCCGGTGCCACACTTGATGGCGTCCTCACCGGCATTGCCGCCTTCACCCCCCTGCCGCATCGTCTCGAAGAACATGCGATTGGCGGCAAAGTATTTGTCGATGATTCTATCTCGACCACGCCCGAGGCCACCAAGGCCGCATTACAATCCTATGCCGGGCAGAAAATCGCCCTTCTCGCCGGCGGTCACGAACGACAACAGGATTATACGGATCTGGCCGAACGCCTGACGGGCGGCACGGTCACGCTATTGCTCTGCCTGCCGGTCACCGGCACAAGGCTGGCCGAAGCCGTGCGCCAAAGCGCCCCCCAGATCGAAACCATCGAAGCCCCGGATCTGCAGACTGCCATGCAAATCCTCAGCGACCGGCGCGCCCTGTTCGACACCGCCATCCTGTCACCCGGTGCCCCCAGCTACAACCAGTTCAAGAATTTCGAGGAACGCGGCACGGCTTTCATTGCCCTGGCAGAAAAGCATTTCGGCAACTAGAGCCGGTCAGGTTTTGCCGGAAACACCCTTCGTCATCGCGAGGCGCGCAGCGCCGTGGCGATCCAGAGCAACACCTGCTGGTGTCCGCCGCTTCTGGATTGCCACGCGCCTTTGGCGCTCGCAATGACGGCGCTGCGATTCAAGGAAGGTCGGAACTACGCTAGCGCGGGATAGCCGAAGCATCCGCGCCCGGCGTCACCCGCTATCGACCATCTCCCGCCGACGCCACAAGCTTGCGATCAATCCCGGCCAGCCCCAGCCCGGCGGCAATTGTCGCCAACACTGTCTGGTCGCGAATACGGCGCTGCAAAAGCGGCACAATGCCCTGCGCCTGAAACCTCGGGTTAAGCCGCACGATTGCACCCAGCCGGGTGACCAGATCATCCCGCCCGGCATAGGCGGCTGCTGAAAGCCCCACAACCGGCCCCAGCTCCCCATCCGTCCGCGCCACAATCAGCGCATTGGTAATGGCGATATCGTATTTTTTCTCGCGCAGGCTATTGAGCGCCCGCAGCGCATAATGCCAGGGCGGCGGCACCGGCGAATCCGCCAGCACGAGTTCCATTTGCGCCATGCCGATCTGCCATTCGCCACCAAAGGCCAGCATCAGCGCAAATTCCGCCCGCACATCCACATCGGCCGGGTTGCGCTGTACCGCCGCCGCATATTCGCGGCGCGCCTCCTCAATTTCACCCTGAGCTGTCAGCACGCTGGCCAATTGCGCCCGCACAAATCCCGATTGCGGCACAAGATCGCGCGCCTGCCGCGCCGCCTGCGTCGCCTCGAATAGCCGTTCCGCCATATTCTCGCCCGGCAGGGCGTTATCCAGCGCCGCCCGCGCCTCCAGCCCGGCCCAACCAGCCAGCGCAATCCCCGAATTGGGTGCCTGCTCCAAAAGCCCCGAAAAACAGCGCTGCGCCGCATTGGCCAGCACCGGATCCTGCTCGTCCCGCGCCAACGAGAATAACAGCACGCATATATACTCGCTGACGGCGATCTCCTCCCCGGCATGCGCCTGGGCCCAAAGCCGCGCCGGCAGATGCAACGGCCCCCGATAGCTGCCCAGAATGCCGCTTGTCAGTCTGGATACATGCCCGATCAGCAGCGGATAATCGCTGGCCAGCACGGGTTCGGTAATAGTGGTCGTCCACACAACGTCCCGGCTGAACCCGTCCAGCAACAGCATGTTGAATTCGAGCCCGTAATTACCCCGCCGCACCACGCCGGATAATTCATAGGCCTCGCCCGCGGCCTTGGGATTTTTACCCAGCCCGTCTTCATGCTGGCGCACGGAAATTTCATCAAATCGCGACAGGTCCGTCACTAATTGCAGCGGCAACCCGCCGATCGGCGCATTCAACCCGGCAATCCCGGTCAGATTGGCGAAAGTCCCGATGCTGACAACAGGCATTTCCGGTACCCGCGCGTTTACATTTCCGGCCCCGTCAAACCCGGGGGTCCACACCGCCAGTGCCGTCCAGACCAGCACCCCGGCAAAAACGATCACCGCCCCGACATAGGAGAGGCGCCGCCGGATTGTCTTGATGCCGCCCAAGGCAAACACCATCCCGGCCATTCCAGCCGCCAGCGCACGCCAGAGCGTAGACCCGTCCTCAGGCGATATATCGGGCGATTCCGCGGGGGTGTTCGGCAGGTTTGGCGGCAATATCGGCGCAGATTCGAACTTCGGCACGTAACGACCCACCGGCATTCTGATGCGTAAAGGCACCTTGTTACGGTGTTCGGCATAGAACCGGTCCAATAAAATACGCAGCCGTCCGCCCTGCACCCGAACGATCGGATCGGCCTGCGGATCAAAGCTGCTGGGCCGTCCGAAAACGTCCACCGCAATGGAATAGGCCTTGATTTTCTGCTCATCCCCACGGATCGCCGCTTCGACAATATATCGAAGAAAATCAGCGAGTTGGGTTGAGCGTTCTAACTCATCCCATGCAAGCAGTTCATCCAGCGCCGCCCGGACAAGCTGCACTTCCGTGCCTTGAAGCATGCCAGTTCTGAGCCCTTGTCACAGATGCGTATATGATGAAGTTTTAACATGTAAAATACAAGCCGGTTTACTTCGTATAACGCCAGCTAGCCTTTCCCGATCGTTTTCCATCCGTCATAAGACCCCAACAGCGCCACTGGCGAATGCTTGAGCTTGGGTGCCCCGATAAATTCAAAACGTTTTGGAAGCGCTCCGGTTTTGGCCGATCGATAGACGATTCGGTCATTGCGGAAAATCTGCTTCAAAAGCGGCACCAATCGGCGGTGCAGGGAAAAAGAGGACGAAAAGTACATAACGGCAGTTTTGCGGCAGCCGTCATGTCACAGGAATTACAACCAACAGACAAAGCTGCGCGCGCTTTTTCATGCGGCACTATCGCCGCAGATGGCGCGTTTTGGCCATTGTGACCCTCGCCCCTTTTAGGGCCGCGAGGCAAGACGACAGAATTCGGCGCGCATTGAGCGCGCCGGTTGAGCTGGAACACGAGCAAAGCGTCCTTGATCGTGTTCCTCAGGGAAGAAGTGGTTTTGGCGGTGCCTTCGGGCAACGTTTATCGCAATAAAGGTCACTTCTTCCCGGTTAATTCGGCAAGGGTCAGGATTAAAAGTAATCCAATCCCGCCTTTGCTACGTACCCAGAACGGGTGTGTGATCTCGCGTCCTAGGTCACATGCCTGCAAGGGGAAGGATCCTAAAGTGCGGCATATTTTGCTCCACTTGTCCCAAGGCATCCTTCCCCGCCTCATTCAAGCCGGCATTCGCCGGCCGGTACTGGTGCCATGCGCATCAGACATGACAGAATTCCGGCGGTCCCATGCCCGCCGGAACATCAAGGAGACTGGCCACCGCGTCCTCGGTCCAGGCTCCGCAGGGGAGGGACAGCTCTGATCCGGATCTATGATCTGGCGATCGAACATTCCCAATGTCCCTCCCCGTCCCTTTTTGCGGCACCTGGTGCCGCCCCAAACTGCCCTCGATGCCTGATCGTCGAGAGCACAACATGCCGCGGCGGACCGTTTCAACCAATTGTCCGCCCGCATGAGACCGGCGCTAAACGTCCTCCCGCCGGTTTCATGGGAAGGGTGTGGCTGGCAATGCTCCCTCCTAGCGTTGCCACCACGCGTATAAGCCCTTCCCGACCCGCCGATGGCTTGCGATTGGGGCAAATCATCGGCACAGGCGCACAGCGCCGCTTGGCATAGCTGGCAGCTGTCGCCCAGATCAGGGCGCTTTCAGGATAACTGGTATTAAATCAGGACTGAAAGCGCCCTTTTCTCATAGCCTGAGCATCCGGCAGATTCCATGATTTTAATAGGGCGATTGCAGGGATTGGTCTTCACACGGCCTTAAGCATGCCCCCATCGACAAAATAGGTGGACCCGGTCGTGTAGGTCGATTTATCCGAACATAAAAATACAAATGTGTGCGCCAGCTCGTCTGGTGTAGCAAACCGCTTCATCGTGGAAAACTCATCCGCAACGCCCTGCAAATGCGCTTCGTAGCCATCTTCACCGGCCAGTTGTTTTGCGGTTTTCACCCAGTCACCCGTCAGCACCAGCCCCGGGTTGACCGTATTGACGCGAATATTGTCGCCCACCACCTCGGTCGACAGCGTCTTGGAAAACATCATCAGCGCCGCTTTGGTCGTATTATAGATCGGCTCATACCCAAGCGGCTGCACCGCGCATATCGAGGCATTGTGCAACACCACCCCGCCGCCCTTCTGCTGCATCTGGGGCACCAGCCCCCGCGCCAGCCGCACCGCCGCCATCACATGCAGATCCCAGTAATATTGCCATTTGTCATCCCCCGCCCCGAGAATGGTCTCGTTCGAGCCGGTCCCGGCATTATTGATCAGAATATCGGCGCCCCCCATCCCCGCCGCTGCCGCAATCACGGCATCGCACCCTGCAGCCGTCGCCACGTCAGCGGCAACGCCCTCAGCCCGCACCCCGTAAACCTCGGCAAGGCGCGCCGCCTCGCCCCGCACCCGCGCCTCCCCGCGCGCCGTAATCAAAATACCGGCCCCTTCTGTCGCCAGCCCTTCGGCAACCGCCAGCCCAATCCCCGCACTGCCCCCGGTAATCACCGCAATTTTGCCCTGAAGTCCTAAATCCATTCGCCAATCCTCCTTGTTTCATCGCCACAACATTGGCCAGACAGAACCCGAAAAGCCCTGACGTTAAACAATGTTAGGTCCGCGTTTCAAACAATCACCTTACTGCGTCAGCATTGATTATTGCCGCCCGCTATGGCGAATACATATAAGTACACACGTATATTTTATGTTTTTGAACCGACCCTGCCCCAGCGCCAAATTGCGCCAGCTGCCGGGCATATAAATAATGGCAGACGAACGAATGACAGCTTCGCAACAACAACAAAATGCCCGCCTGTACGCCGCGCCATCCGGCCGTGAGGTTTTCATCCCCGAGACCGAAATCGTCATTTCCGAAGTCGATCTCGCGGGAAAGATCACCTATGGCAACGACGCCTATTGGCGGATCACCGGCTTTTCGCGGCAACGCACGCTCGGCATTGCCAACCATCAGACCTGGCATCCGGGCATGCCCAGAGCCATTTTCCGCCTGTTGGGTGAACGCCTCGACGCCGAAAAGAACGCCTTTGCCTATATCCTCGGCATTACCGAGGAAGGGGATCACTTCTGGGAATTCGGACAAATCATGCCGACCTATGGCACGGATGGTAATCGCCGCGGTCTGTTGATCGTCCGGCGTGCCGCCAACCCGGCCACCCTGCGCATCATTGTGCCGCTTTACGAGAAACTGCGCGCCATCGAGATCGCCGCCGCCGAAAAGAACGCCGGGGCCCGGCGCTCGAAAATGGCGCTCGACGCCATTCTCAATGAACTCGGGCAAAGCTATGAAGAGCTCATCTTCTCGCGGGCCGTCACCGCTTAGGGCGCTCCCGTTCAGTCCGGCATTCTGATCTGCAGCTTCCCATCCTTTGGCCACCCCTCGCCCCAGCACCTGCACCATGCTCATCCTCCGCACATCAGCGGTCATATCGCGCCTGAAACCGCCCCAACCAGGGGTCAGGGCATAAGCATCTGCTCCGATACCGGTGGCGGCGGCAAGGCACCGGTCATCATCGCCACCGCATCCGACATGGAACAGGTCTTGGGATCGATCACCGCCAGCCGCTTGCCCAGACGATGCACGTGAATACGGTCCGCCAGCTCAAACACATGCGGCATGTTATGCGAGATCAGCACAATCGGCATGCCGCGCTTCTTCACATCAAGGATCAGCTCCAGCACACGCCGGGATTCCTTCACCCCCAGCGCCGCTGTCGGCTCGTCCATGATCAGCACTTTGGAACCAAAGGCCGCCGCCCGCGCCACCGCCACGCCTTGGCGCTGCCCGCCCGACAGCGTCTCCACCGCCTGCGAGATATTCTGGATGGTCATCAGCCCCAGTTCCGACAGCTTGTCCCGGGCAATGGTCTCCATCTTCTTGCGGTCGAGCATGCGCAGCACCTGCCCCAAAGGCCCGGCACGCCGTATCTCCCGGCCCAAAAACATGTTGTCAGCAATTGAAAGCGCCGGTGACAGCGCCAGATTTTGATAGACCGTCTCAATCCCGGCATCGCGCGCCTCCATCGGCGAGCGAAACCGCACCGGCTTCCCCTCAAGCTCTATCTCGCCGGAATCGGGCAAAATCGCCCCGGATATCGCCTTGATCAGCGTCGATTTACCCGCGCCATTATCGCCAATCACCGCCAGAATTTCCCCCGGATAGAGATCGAAATCCGTGCCATCCAGCGCAATCACCCGGCCATAGCGTTTGGTCAACTTGCGGGCAGTCAGGATGGGTCTTGTCATGACATCGCTCATGCCGAAATCCTTCTGATCCACTGATCAATGGCAACAGCCACGATAATCAGCAGCCCGACCGTCAGCTGCGTCCATTGCGGGTCCGTGCCCCAAAGCCGCAGCCCCAGCCCGAACACCCCCACAATGATCGCCCCGAACAAGGTCCCAAGAATTGAGCCGCGCCCGCCAAACAGCGAGGTGCCGCCAATCACCACAGCGGTAATCGAATTGATATTCTCGAACTGCCCCGCCTGGGGCGACACCGAACCGATCCGCCCGATCAGCGCCCAACCCGCCAGTCCGCAAATCAGCCCGCAAAGGGTATAAACAGAAATCAGCATCCGGCTCACGCGCACGCCCGAAAGCTGCGCGGCTTCAGGATCATCCCCCACCGCATAAAGATGCCGCCCCCAGGCCGTCTGGTTGAGAATGTACCAAAGCACCGCCGCCAGCAGCACCATCAGCACCACGCCATAGGTAAACACGGCCCCGCCGATCTTGAACGAGGTGCCGAAAAACTGCAGCAACGGTGCCGCAGCAGTGAGGTCCTGGCTGCGAATGGTTTCATTGCCCGAATAGATGAAATTGGCCGCCAGAAAGATCGACCAGGTCCCCAGCGTCACAATGAAGGGCGGCAGCTTGACCTTGGCCACCAGCACCCCGTTGATAGCACCGCACAGGGCGCCAACCGCCAGCCCGCAGGCAATCGCCACCGGTGCCGGCAAGCCGTAATTCACCGCAAACTGCCCCATCACCACCGATGTCAGCACCATGATCGCCCCGACCGACAGATCAATGCCGGCTGTCAGAATGATCAGCGTCTGCGCCGCCCCGACAATGCCGGTAATCGCCACCTGCTGCAAAATCAGGGTCAGGGTGAAAGCCGAGAAAAACCGCGGCCCCACAATCAGCCCGAATACCAGCACCGAGACCACCAGAATGATCAGCGGCACCAGCGCCGGGTTTGAATGCAGCAAATGCTGCAACCGTCTTAAAGGTGATTTCTCATGTTCATCGAAAGCGGCAACCGACCCGTCGCTTTGCGACAACGTCTCTTCAAATGCCTGCTTCTGCCCGCTGGCCTTGTCCACCATAATGCCCCTCCCCAGAGCCATCGAGGAATAAAAGAGACGGCCCGAAGGCCGCCCCTTCGTCAATCAAGTGTGACTTTGGATTGCACCGGGATCAACCCCAGCACTTCGCCAGACCTTCGGTGCTGTCGATCGAGGGCACCCCGTCAACCGGCGCATCGGTGATCAGTGTCACCCCGGTATTGTAGAAATTAAGGCCGGGGCTGGGCTCGGGCTTTTCGCCGGTCTCGGCGAATTTCTTGATCGCCTCGACACCCAGCGATGCCATCAGCAGCGGATATTGCTGCGACGTCGCCCCGATCACGCCTTCCTTGACGTTCTCAACGCCCGGGCAGCCGCCATCGATCGAAACGATAACCGCATTGCCTTCCATGCCCAGCGCCTTCAGCGCTTCATAGGCACCAGCCGCCGCCGGCTCATTGATCGTATAGACAACGTTAATGCCTGAATCCTTTTGCAGACAATTCTCCATCGCCGTGCGCCCGCCCTCTTCATTGCCATTGGTAATGTCATGGCAGACATTGCGCGCATCGCTCTCATCGCCAATCTTGTTGACGTCGCCGGTGTCGATCCCGAAGCCCGTCATGAAGCCCTGATCGCGCTGCACATCCACCGAAGGCTGGCTGGCAATCAGATCGAGATAGGCAATGCGCGCGTCCGCCGCCTTGTCGCCAAGCGTCTTTGCGGCCCATTGGCCGATCAACTCACCTGCCTTGAAATTATCGGTGGCAAAGGTGGCGTCTGCCGCATCGGCCGGCTCAAGCTGGGTATCAAGCGCAATCACCAGAATCCCCGCATCACGGGCTTTCTGCACCGCGGGTACAATCGCCGCCGTATCGGTTGCGGTAATCAGAATGCCCTTGGCCCCGTCGGCAATGCACGATTCAATCGCGGCAACCTGGCCTTCATTGTCGCCCTCGGCCCGGCCCGCATACGATTTCAGCGTCACGCCAATCTCTTCGGCCTTGGCGCTCGCGCCTTCCTTCATTTTCACGAAAAACGGGTTGGATTCCGTCTTGGTAATCAGGCAGGCACTCACATCCTGCGCCAGTACCGGCGTTACCGCCAGGCCACCCAAAAGGGCAGCACCGGCCAACAATGCCTTTGTCGAATTTCTCATAATTTCCTCCCGGCACCCCGTTATGAGGTGCGATATCCAGTTGAACGGACGCGCGCGTTTAGCTGAAGTTCTCCTCCCACAGCCCCTCGCACCGCCAATGATTGCCGCGCCATTCCGGCCCTGTCAATAATTTAATCCACTTGATTTAATTATTGACAGGCACGTCGATTTGCTCCCATCCTTGGGGTCCAAGCACACGCCTCCAATCTGGAATCATATAAAAAGAATCAGGTATTTCCTGAGGTTGAGACTTGTGATGTCCACGCGGGGCTGTGAAAAGCCCTGTGGAGCAATCGAATGGGGGGACGCGGGTGACGGACGTAGAAGGCGCACATGACGGCCCTTTGGATGGCCTCAGCCGCGGCACCAACCAGACCGGGGTGCGCCTTTATAATGAGCGTCTGGTCCTCTCCATCATCCGCCGGCACGGCGTTTTGCCCAAGGCCGACATTGCCCGGGCCACCGGCCTGTCGCCGCAAACCATTTCCATCATCATCAATCAGCTGACGGCAGACGGGCTGTTGCAGCGGGGCGAGCCCAATCGCGGCCGCATCGGCCAGCCCTCGGTCCCCTTCTCGCTCAACCCCGATGGTGCCTATGCGCTGGGCCTTAAAATCGGCCGGCGCAGCGCCGATCTCTATTTGATCAATTTCACCGGCGAGATTTTGCGCCGCGTGCATGAAACCTATACCTACCCCACCCCGGCGGGCATTCTCGATTTCGCCGACAAGGCCATGCAAAAACTGCTCACCGGCCTACCCGAAACCATTACCACCCGCATTGCGGGCTTGGGCATTGCCGCCCCGTTCGAAATCTGGCGCTGGCCCGAGGAAACCGGCGCCCCGCCCGCCGATGTGGACGCATGGCGCACCGCCGACATCCGGGCGGCGCTGGCAAAGCGCTATCCCTGGCCGGTTTATTTCTCCAATGATGTCACCGCCGCCTGCGCCGCCGAATTGCTGTTCGGCCAGGGCGTTTCCTACCCGGACTATCTTTATCTTTATATCGGTTCCTTCATCGGCGGCGGCCTCGTGCTCAATGGCCACCTGTTCCCCGGCACACGGCAAAATGCCGGCGCCATCGGCTCCATGCCGGCGCTGGCGCAGACGGAAACCGGCCCGCGCGCGGCCCAATTGGTCAATATCGCCTCAATCTATGTGCTCGAACGTCTATTGATCGCCCAGGGTGACGACCCGAAAATTCTCTGGCAATCGCCGGAGAACTGGGGGGCGCTCGGCCCGGCCCTCGACACATGGATCACGGACATGTCGGAAGCCCTGGCGCTGGCCATTGTCTCGGCGGCGGCCGTGCTCGACATTCCCACCGTCATGATTGACGGCGCATTTCCAGAACCCGTCAGGGCCCGTATCGTTGCCACAACAATTGCGGCCGTGGACCGCATCAATCAGGCCGGCATCTCCCCTTTTGCGATAATTGCCGGCACAATAGGTCCGGCCGCGCGGGCCCTCGGGGGCGCAACTATTCCACTATTGGCAAATTTTACTCAGGATCGCGAAGTATTATTCAAGGAAAACTCCACCGGCTTGCGCTAACCGGCGGTTAACCATACCGCGCGTTAAGGCATTCTGCTAACTATCCTATAAGCCATAGGCAGTTAACGTCCCCGTGGGAATGGGGATTGCTATGTCAAAAGATGTTAAGGCCGGACGTGGTTGGCGTTTTTCCTACAGCGTTTTTTTGCCAATTATATTGGCAGCTATCGGAACGGTGGCAACTATTGCCATCTTCATTACTTGGGCTGCATCACGCAATGATAATGAAGCGGCCAACCGGCAAACCAATCTTGTCTCTCATATCCTGAGCGATCAGCGCACCCAGGTCTCCCGGGAACAGGAAGACGTGGTCGTGTGGAAAGATTCCGTTCGCGCCGTCAACGGCGCCCGCGATGCATCATTCATCGAGGAAAATCTCGGCATCGGCCTTTATGAATTTTATGGCCATGACCGCGCTTATCTGCTCGACCCCAAATTGCAGGTCGTTTACGCCATGCGCGATGGCGGCACGGTCAGCCCGGAAATATTCGAAACCGAACGCACAACCCTTGAACCGCTCGCCCAGCGCCTGCGTGAAATCAACTGGCAGGGTGCGCTCTCGGCCTATGTCAGCGGTGCCAGCGACAATATCCCCAATATTTCCGACGTTGTGGTGATTGAAGGACAACCCGCCTTTGTCAGCCTGACACCCATCATCTCGGAAAAAACCGATGTGCCACAGGCCCCCGGCTCCGAATATATCCATATCACCGCCGAGTTTCTGGACGCCTCCTTCGCTGCCGAAATGACCAGCCTGCTGCTGCTCGAAGGCGCGCGCTTCACCACCGATCCGGCTGTGGCCGACAACGAGGTCGCGCTGGCCATTCGCAACAATTCCGGCGTCCCCATCGCCTATTTCGCCTGGGTGCCGGACCAGCCGGGTGCCAAGCTCTTGGCGGAAACCGCCCCGGCAACTGCCGCGGCCATCACCATCGCCGCCCTCATCATTATCGTTTTGATCCAGCAATTGCGCCGCTCCACGGCCGCGCTGGAAGCTGGCCGTGCCGAAGCCCATCACATGGCCCATCACGACATGCTGACCGGGCTTGGCAATCGCATGATGTTTGAAACCAATCTGGAAACAGCCATTCAACAGGTCGATCCACGCGGCGACGATAATGTGGCGCTGCTGATCCTCGATCTCGATCGCTTCAAACAGGTCAATGACACTTTGGGCCATGAGGCCGGCGACGAACTGATCCAGAAAGTGGCGCAACGCCTGCACCCGCTGGTGCGCAGCACCGATACCATCGCCCGGCTCGGTGGCGACGAATTCGCCATTATCGCCACCAATATCGGCTCGGAAGACCATATCGCCGCCCTTTGCGACCGTATTGTTCTCAATATCCGCAAGCCGTTCGAATTGCGCGCCGGTCAGGCCTTTGTCGGGGTCAGCATTGGTGTTGCCGTCACCGGCGACCGCCAATCGAAGGGCATCGAACTCGCCCGCATGGCCGATATCGCGCTCTATGCCGCCAAGGATGGCGGCCGCAATCAGTACAAGATTTTCGAAAATCACATGAACGAGACCGTCCGGGAACGCCAGACGCTCGAAGCGGACCTGCGCGCCGCCATGCGCACCGATGACGAACTCGGCGTGACATTCGAGCCTCTGGTGCGTAGCGATGGCAGCGAAATCATCGGCGTTGAGGCCAATATCCGCTGGATACATCCCGTGCGCGGCGAAGTATCGCCTGACGATTTCCTCCCCCTCGCCTCCTCCTGCGGGCTCATTGAAATTATCGGTGAATTCGTCCTCTGGCACGCGTGCCAGACGGGGGTGAAAAATCCCGGCCAGCTTATGGCGGTGCACGTCTACCCCACGCAAATGCGCAATCCGTTCTTCTTCGACAAGGTCTTTGCCATTATCGAGGAATCGGGCATGCAGCCCTCAGATCTCGAACTGGAGATCTCCGAGAAAATACTCTCGTCGGGGGAAGAAGCGGCCAATGCCAATCTGCGCAAGTTCCGCCGCGCCGGCATTCGCATTGCGCTCAATGATTTCGGCACCGGGTTCACATCCCTCCGCCTGTTGCAGCAATTCCAGGTCGACCGTATCAAGATTGACCGGTCCTTTATCGCTGAGCTGGCCCAGTCGCCAGATCCCGAAGCCATCACCCATGCCGTCGTCTGGCTCGCCCGCGCCGTAGGCGTTGAGGTCTCCGCCGACGGTGTCGACACGCAGGAACAAAAGCAGTTCCTCACCCGCATGGGCTGCATGAGTTTTCAGGGTGCCCTGTTCTCGCCCGAAGGTCAGGCCGATTGGCTGCGCTCGGCTGCCCATCTCGAGGCTGGCCATACTCATACCGCCAAGCGCGAAGAGCATCTCGACGAGATCGAGATCTGGGACACCGCCGTCTAAAGCTTTAAATCGTCTATCGCTCTAACTGATAAAATTATACACAGCGACCAGACCGAGCAGCAGCGCCGCACTCACCACGACCGACCATATCAGCGCCCTCAGATTCATCTGCCGGGTATCAGATTGTCTGACCTCGACCTTGGATTTGTGCGAATCATAGGATTTCATTTTTGCCTCCGGTTTTAAGGTCGTCTTCTAGGACAACGACCTGACCCGGCCTACGGTTCCATGGCCCGGTCTTGACCTCGGCGTCAAAACAGCGCCAGCTTGCACCCCACCCTTTCCGGAGCCGCACGCATGATCACGACCCAGTCCCTCACCCGCATGATCAACGCTGGCAAGGGCACGGAAAAGGCCGATCTGGTCATCAAGAACGTGCAGGTGCTCGACGTGATCACCGGCGCGCTCAACCTGACCGATATTGCCATTGTCGATGACCGCATTGTTGGCACCCAGCATACCTATGAAGGCCTGACCGAAATCGACGGCACCGGCCGTTTCGCCGTGCCCGGCTTTATCGACACGCATTTGCACATCGAATCCTCACTGGTGACCCCGCTCGAATTCGACCGTTGCGTTTTGCCCCATGGCGTCACCACCGTGCTCTGCGATCCCCATGAAATCGCCAATGTGCTGGGTGCCGAGGGCATTCGCTATTTCCTCGATAGCGCCGAACAGGCCATCATGGATATCCGGGTCAACCTCTCCTCCTGCGTCCCCGCCACCCCGTTCGAAACCTCCGGCGCGGCCCTCGAAATCGACGACCTGCTCCCCTTTCGCGACCACCCCAAGGTTGTCGGCCTCGCCGAAATGATGAACTTCCCCGGCGTGCTCCATGCCGATCCGGGCATTATGGCAAAGCTCCTCGCCTTTCAGGATGGCCATATCGATGGCCACGCCCCCCTGCTCTCGGGGATGGATCTCAATGGCTACCTTGCAGCCGGCATCCGCACCGACCACGAGGCGACCAGCGCCAAAGAGGCGCGGGAGAAACTCCTGAAGGGCATGGCCATTCTCATTCGCGAAGGTTCGGTCTCCAAGGATCTCGATGCCCTGGCCGAAATCCTTGATGCCAACACCTCAAGCTTCGTCGCCCTTTGCACCGACGACCGCAACCCGCTCGACATTGCCGAGGAAGGCCATCTTGATGCGCTGGTCCGCCGCCTGATCGCCAGGGGTTGCCCCCTGCACCACGTCTATCGCGCCGCCTCGCATTCCGCCGCGCGCATATTCGGGCTCAAGGATCGCGGCCTGATTGGTGCCGGCTGGCGCGCCGATATCGTCCTTGTCGATGATCTTGAAACCTGCGCGGTCTCCGACGTTATCGCCGCCGGCCGTCTGGTCACCCCTGAACTGTTCGACACCCGCCCGGATATCGCCCCGGTGGGCCTGACCTCAATGAAAGCCAAACCGGTTAAACCCGAAGTCTTCATCACCGAACCGAAACCGGGCCAGAACGAAACCCCGGTCATCGGCGTCAAACCCGGCCTGATCCTTACCTTCCACGAAAACGCGACCCTCGAAGTCACCGATCAGGGCCTCGCCCCCGACACCGCCAATGACGTCATCAAGGTCGCCGTCATCGAGCGCCACGGCAAGAACGGCAATATCGGGCGCAGTTTTGTGAAAGGTTTTGGCCTCAAGCGCGGGGCCATCGCCTCCTCGGTCGGCCATGACAGCCACAATATCACCGTGGTCGGTGCCAATGACGCGGACATGGCCGCAGCGGTCAATCGCCTGATCGAAATGGGCGGCGGTTTCGCCGTTGCCAACAAGGGCCAGGTCACTGCCGAACTCGCCCTGCCCATTGCCGGCCTGATGAGCCCCGAGCCGTTTGAAACCGTCTCGCACGATCTCGAACACCTGCGCGATGCCGCCAAGGCCTTGGGCTGCACGCTGCCCGAACCCTTCCTGCAGGTTTCATTTCTGGCCCTGCCGGTGATCCCGCATCTCAAAATGACCGATCGCGGCCTGTTCGACGTCGACAAGTTCGATTTCGTCTAGAGCGTTACCAGAATCTCATCTTTCTTTCTCCCTCCCCCCTGAGGGGAGGGATCAAGGGTGGGGGTCGGCCCGAAGGGCCAAACAAAGAGTCTGCTATCTTTCCGCCAACACAGAATTTTGCAGCTCCACCCCACCCGACCCGGCTATGCCGGGCCGCCCTCCCCCTCAAGGGGAGGGAAAAGAAGCTACGAGCTCAAACACCCCCCGCCCGCATCTCCGCCAGTCCAGCCGACATCGTCATCACCGGCGCATAGCCAAGCTCGTTCTGCGCCTTGGTGATATCAAGCGACACCTCAACCGCCGACGTGGCGAACTCCTGCAGGGTAATGGGCAACCGCACCCGGCCACTGCTCATAGTCGCCAGCCCCTCTCCTGCCAGCGCCATCACCCGCAGCAACGCCCGCGGCACAGTCTTGTCCGGCACACTCAGCCCTTGCGTTTTCAGCAGATCGGTGACCAGCGTGCGAAACATCACCGGCGCCCCATCGGTGATAAAATAGGCCTGCCCACCCCGCCCTCTGGACAGAGCCAGATCAACCCCGGCACAAAGATTGGCAATATGGGTGGTTGAGGTGAGATACCGCCCGCCCTCAATCCAGGCGAACTGGCCCGAGCGCAAAGCGGCCACCAGATGCGGCAAAGCCGTTGTGTCATCGCGCCCCCAGACAAACCGGGGCCGGATGGCAATGACAGCAAACCCCGGCGCATTCATCGACAGCGCCAGCCGTTCCGCCCCGCCCTTGCTGCGCGAATAGGAGCCAGCGGGACGCTTTGGATAGGGATGGGTCTCATTGGCATTGACCAGCGGCCGCCCGTCAAGCAGCACCGATTCCGTGCTGAGACAAACCGCCCGCGTCACACCTGCCGCCTCTGCCGCCTCCAGCACTTTGCAGGTGCCGCCCACATTTATCCTTACCTGCTCGGCCCCGCCATAACCGTGATTGGTATCCGCCGCCGCATGCACGAGCATGGTACATCCAGCCATACGCTCCGCAAGGTCGGAAGAAAACAGCTCCCCATCAACAGGTTCGGCCCCAAGGCCCGCCACAATATCTGCTGCAGCAGCGCTCCGGGCCAGGGCCACAACCGGCCAGTTTCTGGCCACAAAATGCCGGATCAGATTACGGCCCACATAGCCGCTCCCCCCGGTGATGAACAGTTTTTGTGCGCTCATGATGTCTTCAATGTCCTGTCATGGGAAAAAGCAAAATCGGCCGGATTACCTTTAGGCGTCCGGCACACGCGCCTGCGGCAGGGCCGTGCCATCGTTAGGGGCCATATCCGCCAGCCAGTTGATTTCACC
>Ga0209344_10001471_pt1 | contig 30398 bp, 29 predicted proteins | sample Cruoilmetagenom6_FD_187293 | JGI IMG/M metagenome (GOLD analysis project Ga0209344, IMG submission 187293) | Oil polluted marine microbial communities from Coal Oil Point, Santa Barbara, California, USA - Santa Barbara Oil Seep Sample 6 (SPAdes)... | ecosystem: Environmental > Aquatic > Marine... | reverse complement strand
AAGCACTTGCCATTCGCCAAGGCTTGCCGGCGCTCATCTCTGAACGACTGCGCCTGCTTGGGTCGCCAGCCGCGTTGACCTTTGTTTCGCCTGAACTCTCGTGAAATCGTCGACTTGTCCACGCCTATCTTTTGGGCAATCTGAGTTTGATCCAAACCAGCTTGTTTCAATCCGTAAATCTGATATCGTTGCCCGCTGGTGAGCTGCTTATATTTCTTCATCTGTGCTCCTTTTACTTGGTCGTTTAAGTGGCTCCGATATTAACGCAGCTCGCCACCTAAATTCGCTTACAAAAGTTGCACTTCAGAGTTGAATCCGCCAGTTACTGAAGCCAGCAGATAACAATTTAATGCTTTAAATCATATTGTTATACAAAACAACTTACAAAATAAATTTCAAATATATTCAACTGGTTGCACGAACTCAAATAGCCAGAAATTACATAATATATTGATTAAATTAAATACTTTTTTACCCTCGCAGATTTTAGTTAAATAACTTGCTCGAATTTTGGCAGCCACGATGATTCACTAGCCAGACTGCCTGGCGAACGGGGTCGGCCCGGACTGAAATGAGTAACAGTGAGGTGACGCAAATGCTACAGAGCATAAAGGTCATTCATAAAGCGGCTGGTTACAATTTAATTACAATGTAGTTATAATAGTTATAATAAAGGTTTGAAATTGGTGCGTATTTTTGACACTCATTGGTGCGTATTTTTGACACTCCAATGCGTCAAATCCAAAGCGCCAATTAGATATTTATCAGGAATCCATGTTGAATATGCAGGACATTAAGAAGTCTACTCTTTTGCCAACACCAACTGAAAACTCGCTGCCGCTGCGGCGTGCGGATTTCGCCACTCTGGCCGACGCGCTGGATTATGCCGCCACAGGAGAAACTGGCGCTAACTTCTATTCAGGCCGAGGCAAGCTCGCGGCGGTATTTCCGTATCGAACGCTCCGCATGGAGGCTTTAGTACTGGCTCGGCGTATGCAATCTCTTTCGTTGAAACGTGGCGCGCGGGTCGCGGTGGTGGCCGAAACCAATCCGGACTTTCTGCGTTTTTTTTTCGCCTGCCAGTATTCCGGGTTGGTTCCAGTGGCTCTGCCGGCCTCGCTCAATCTCGGGGGTCATGAGGCCTACGTTGGCCAGTTACGAGGTTTGTTATTGGGCTGCGGGGCATCGGTGGCGATTGCATCAAACAACTTCCTGCCGCTCTTGCGCGAGGCAGCCTTGAACATCGAGTTAGTTTTTTTGGGAACACCTGCCTCATTCGATAAGTTACCGGAACAACAAGATGAATTGCAGCCCAGCAGAACTACTGAAACAGCTTATTTACAATACACGTCAGGGAGCACCAGCTTTCCTCGGGGCGTAGTGATCACGCAGGAAACTGTGCTCAATAATCTGTTTGGGATAGCTAACCACGGCATTGACATGCAACCCGATGACCGCTGCTTTTCGTGGTTACCGTTCTACCACGATATGGGGCTCGTCGGCTGCATGTTAGTCACCGTGGCCACGCAGCGTTCGATCGATTATTTTGATACGCGCGACTTCGCCATGCGCCCGCGGCGCTGGCTCGAACTGCTGACCCGCACGCGGGCCACCCTCTCATGCAGTCCGCCGTTTGGATATGAACTATGCTCACGCCGGATCCGCCCCGAGGATGTTGCGCAGTATGACCTGAGCGCCTGGCGCGTCGCCGGCATCGGCGCCGAGCCCATTCATACGGAGCTAACCGATCGTTTTGCCAAACTGCTGGCTCCGGCCGGATTTGATCCACTCGCCTTTGTTCCATGCTATGGCATGGCTGAAAGTTCGGTAGCCATCAGCTTTTCGCCACTGAGGCAGGGCATTATCGTTGACTGGGTTGATGCCGATCACCTCGCCAAGCACTTGCGCGTCAGCCCGGCTGATGCGAACACGAGCCGAGTCACCGGTTTAGTCCGGTGCGGCGCGCCACTGCCGGGGCATGAGGTAAGCATTCGCGACGAGCACGAAAATGTGCTACCAGACCTTCATATCGGCCGGATCAAGGTGCGTGGACCGAGCGTCATGTCAGGATATTTCAAAAAACCGGAGCAAACTCGAAAGGTGCTATCGCCAGACGGCTGGCTTGACACCGGAGACCTCGGATACCTGGTTGACGGGGACATTGTCGTGACTGGCCGACACAAGGACGTGATTATCATCAACGGACGCAACATCTGGCCGCAGGATATTGAGCACATAGTGGTGCAACAACCCGAATTGAGGTCGATGGACGTTTCAGCGTTTTGCGTGCCCGGCCCGGATGACGCGGATGTCGCCGTGGTGGTCGTACAGTGCAATGTCCGCGAAGCGGAAGAGGTGCGCCTTCTTTCGCATCGGCTGCATCGAAAAATTCACGAAGAGCTGGGCATCAATTGCCTGATCGAGCTTGTACCGCGGCACACACTGCCGCGCACGTCCTCGGGCAAGCTGACGCGATCGGCGGCGCGGACAGGCTACCTGCTCAGACAGGAAAGCAGGAGTGCTCTCGCCGATATTCAAGAATTGCCGCAAGCCGAGCCTCAATTCCTATCGGCAATGATGCGGGCCAGTGGCTGACGAAATCGTGCCGGCTACGGCAGTACCTCCAACCAATAACCGCGGCCCAGATTTCCCTCAGTTAAATACCCGTTTCACGCTGGCCCTGACTGGGGCGACCGGATTCGTCGGTGCGGCCCTACTTTCGCATCTGACAGATGCGGGTTGGCGCGTTCGCGCCTTGTACCGACCCCGGAAAGGGCGCGTTCTGCCAACTCTTCCTGGAGTGGAATGGTTACCTGGAGACCTTGAAGACAAAGTCGCATTAGGTGCCCTGGTGGCCGGAACGCATGCCGTCATTCATTGCGCTGGAGCCGTGCGCGGCGCCAGTCACGACGACTTTGACCAGGTGAACGTAGAAGGAGCACGACGCGTTGCCTTGGCCGCCGCACGCGAGGCACAGGCACCACGTTTTTTGCTTATATCTTCGCTGGCAGCACGTGAACCAAAACTGTCCCATTACGCTGGAAGCAAATGGCGTGGAGAAGGTATCATTAAGGCCGCCTCAGAAGACATGCGCTGGACGGTGCTGCGGCCACCTGCGGTATTTGGCCCAGGGGATCGCGAGCTACTGCCGTTGTTTCGCTGCATCGCCAGCGGCTTCGCGCCACTGCCCGCTGGCGCGAATGGGCGATTTTCCCTGATTTACGTTGAAGACCTGGCAAGCGCCGTGGTACGCTGGCTAGCTACGGATGCTGGCTATGGTCAAACATTCGAGCTTCATGATGGGCAGTCGGGGGGATACGATTGGGCCACGGTGCTGGATATCGGCGGACGTGTGCTACGAGGAGGCGGGCCAGTGCGCCGCGTACCGATTCCTGTTTCCGTGCTCACACTTGCCGCACTTGCGAATTTCGCCTCCGCTCGCTTGCTAAGATATGCACCGATGCTGACACCAGGCAAGGTTCGAGAACTCACACATCCCAACTGGGTATGCGACAATTCCGATTTTTCGCGAATTACCGGCTGGCAGCCGGCCTTTGGGCTTGAACAAGGGCTTGCGTGCATCTTTGACAAAAATATCAAGAAATCACAGGACAATCTATAATGGAATACCAACGTATCCTCACCAATCTTTACGATGGATTGACGTCGTTCACAAAAGGGAGCGTCGAAATTAATGAAAACACCGAACTAGTTGGCGATTTAAATCTGGATTCGCTCCAAATTATGGAATTGCTACTGTCCATCGAAGACCGTTTCGACATCTCCATTCCAGTGAGTATTCTGCCGGACGTAAAGACGGTGAGCGATCTTGCGATACAGATTGAAAAAATTACGCGTTCTGAACGATGCTAATCTGATGGGTATTTTTAAGAAGTTTAAAAGTTTGGCAGCTAACCGGCGCGAGCTCGACACACTGGGCATAGACCCGTTCGGTGTTCAAATTGATCGTATCATTTCGCCGACCGAGGGACTCATTAACGGTCGGCACACCATCCTGGCGGGCACCAACAACTATCTCGGGCTGACCTTTGATCCCGAGTGCATTGCCGCCGCGCGCACGGCGCTGGAATTTGAGGGTACCGGCACGACAGGTTCGCGTATGGCCAACGGTAGCTACTCCGGACATCGCAAGCTCGAGCAGGAACTCGCAGAGTTTTACGGCAAGCGCGATGCCATCGTATTTTCCACCGGCTACGCCGCCAATCTCGGCCTGCTGGCAGCGCTTGCCGGGCCGAATGATGTTGTGCTGCTCGACGCAGATTGTCATGCCAGCATTTATGATGGTTGTCGTCTGGGCGGAGCCGAAACGATACGCTTCCGCCATAACAACGCGCAAGACCTGGCAAAACGCATGCGCCGCCTTGGTGCACGTGCCGCGAATGCCCTGATCGTGGTGGAAGGCATCTACAGCATGCTTGGCGACTGCGCTCCGCTCAAGGAAATCGCCAACGTAAAACGCGAGCTCGGCGGCTATCTGCTGGTGGATGAGGCGCATTCGCTGGGAGTGCTTGGTGAACACGGCCGCGGACTGGTCGAAGAAGTGGACGTACTGGCGGATGCGGACTTCATTGTGGGCACTTTCAGCAAGAGCTTGGGGAGTGCGGGCGGCTTCTGCGTGAGCGACCACATCGAACTGGACCTAATTCGCTACTCGAGTCGGCCATTCATATTCACCGCATCACCGTCACCAGCAACTATCGCCTCGACTCGCTGCGCACTGCGCAAGCTTTCCACCGACAGCCACCTGCGCCAACGCCTGCACGACAATGCCAGGCGTCTTCATGCGGGCTTGACGGCGCTCGGATACACCTTGGGCGCGCCGCCGAGCCCGGTTATCGCCGTAGTACTTGAAGGCAAAATAGAAGCACTGAAATTCTGGAATAACCTGCTGCAACGCGGTGTCTATGTCAACCTGATGCTCCCGCCAGTAACTCCGAATGGGGTGTCGTTGATTCGCTGCAGTGTCAGCGCTGCGCACACCCCTGAACAAATCGATGCCGTTTGCGAGGCGTTTGCCGAGTTACGGGCAGTGGCATAAATGCCTGCCATGGCGAACGTGCGAAAACTCAATCTCAATGCCGATGCTTGCCTTTGCGGAGGAAATCCACAAAATGCAGGCCACCGCACAACGCGGCAATCCGGCACATGGCCGCACGCTAACCTGACCTTGCGCTGAGGTACGCGCGTGAGCCAATCTGACGATAGCCCGCGCACGCAAAGCCCGATGCGCCGGGTGCTGGGAAATTTCGGCTTCCTGGTACGAGGCCGTGGTATTGCTGCGCTAATGTCGCTCGGTGCAACCGCACTCATGGCGCGGGCACTCGGTCCCACTGAGTTCGGCCTGGTGGTGGTGATACAGACCTATGCCCTGCTGGTACGCGGCTTGCTCAACTTCCAACCATTTGAAGCTGTGGTGCTCCATGGTGTACCGGCGCACGATGCCGGAGACACCCGCACGCTGCGCCGTCTGATTAAAGTTTGCCGACGCGTGGACCGCCGCACCAGTCTCGCCGCCACTGCCTTGGGGCTGATCGTTGCACCCCTGATCGGACCATCGATGGGCATGGACCGCGACCATGTAATTCTTCTCACCGCTTACAGTCTTGTTTTGCTGACCATCGGCAACGGCACCGCCAATGGTATTTTGCGACTGTTTAACCAGTTCGATGCCTTGGGTCGTCAGATGGTTATTGGCCCTGCCATCCGCTTTTCAGGTGTCTTGATCGTCTGGTGGCTCGACGGCCCGCTACCGATGTTCGTCGTAATCCTGGCGATTGCCTATGCCACCGAAAATCTTTACATGAGCTGGCGCGGTCGGCGTGAATACCGCCAACGCATCGGCCGCCCGCCCGAGGGCGAATTTGTCAGCGATGCAAGCTTGGCTGAATTTTCCGGACTGCGCCATTTTTTGTGGATTAACTACTGGCAGTCGAACCTCGATCTTGTATACAAGAATCTTTCCATCATGCTAGCAGGTTACCTATTGGGACCAGCCGAAGCGGGCCTGCTGCGTCTGGTGCGAGAATTTTCCAGCGTGCTGTCTAAACCATCCGCGCTGATTCGCCAAGTAGTGTTTCCCGATCTGACCCGGAGCTGGAACCATGGCAGCAACGACTTCAACCAGGTCGCGTACCGCACCGCTCTGCTCGGTGGTGGCTTTGGCCTGGTGTTCGTAACCGCCAGCTACTTCCTTGGCGACCAGCTGCTATACACACTTATTGGCAAGGAATTTGCCGCCGCAGCACCCGTACTTACATGGATGTTGCTGGCTGCCACCTTTGACCTCACAACTGCGTCACTTCGTGCTGCAGCCTATGCCGCAGGCCATGCTGGCAAAGTGTTGCTCGTAAACGTGATCTCGACAATCATCTACATGACTCTGTTTGTTTCACTCACATTATGGATGGGGTTGATTGGCGCTGGCATAGCGGCTTGTGTGGCTGCGGCACTGCCGCCACTCTTCATGGTAGCGTTCATCCGCAGTAGCAAGCGCAGCAGCGCCAAATGAACGGCACTCAGCGGGTGCCAAGTCCTATGACAATACGTCCACTCCATTTAGATTTTTTGAGTTGCACCACATAGCCAGCCACTACCGCATACAGCGCAATAACTACAGAACGGAGAAGACACAAGGCCAATCAAAGGATTGGCTACACTGCCTGCACTGAAATTTTATCGCGCTGGGCAATAATACGGTTACGCTCATCCACATATACCAGCTGAGGATGAAATTTCTGCAACTCCAGTTCGGTATACATTGCATATGTGGCGATGATCACAATATCGCCTGGATTAGCTTTATGCGCCGCCGCACCATTCACCGAGATGATGCCGGAACCGCGTTGTGCGCGGATAGCATAAGTGGTGAACCGATTACCATTGGTGACGTTATAAATATCGATCTGCTGGTATTCACGGATATCAGCAGCATCCAACAAATTCTCATCGATCGCACACGAGCCTTCATAATGCAATTCTGAATGCGTCACATGCACTCGATGCAATTTGGCTTTGAGCATGGTTCTTTGCATTGCATTACCCCCTACGGGAGAACAAGGGCTGGCATTATATAAGGACGCCTCTATAAATCCAAATTTCGTCCCAATACTGCGCCACCCAAGATGTTCTTTTATTTATGTATTAAAATATCCGCTGTACTCAAATTTATTACGGGTCTTCATTTGTGGCTGATCTGATCTGTGCCCGCCAGCCCCCAAAAAATGGAGCATCAGCTATTTCCTCATCCCTAAATCACCTATCTCTAAAGACCTCCAGATTATCTATAAGTCGGGTTTTCCCTAACCAAGCCGCAGCCAATATCACCAGATCACTCTCGCTCACTATTGGCTCAGCCAAATTGGCTTGAGCGCGTATCGCCACATAGTCGACCTGCCAACCACGCGCGGTAAGCACATCCATAGCTTGCCGTTCCAGTTTAAAAAAATCCGTTGCACCGTCAATGATAGCCAGACGAATTCCTACAAGATTTTGATATAGACAAGCCGCTTCCGTTCGCTCTGCAACATTCAAATACTGGTTGCGCGAACTCAGCGCGAGGCCGTCCGATGCACGCACAGTTTCGCCGCCGCTAATCTCTACAGGCAAATTCAATTGTGCCGTCATTTGGCGCATTAAATACAATTGCTGATAATCCTTTTTGCCAAACACCGCGATGCGTGGTTGCACAATATGGAATAGCTTCAACACCACCGTCGCCGCGCCGCGAAAATGGCCGGGGCGAGAAGCGCCGCATAACTCATTGGCGATGGGCGGCAACTCTACTGCAACTTGCTGTGGCTGAGGATATAAATCACGCTCACTCGGCGCAAATACCACATCCACCCCACACTGTTCCAGCATTTTGCAATCCTGCTCCAGTGCTCGCGGGTATGTGGAATAATCCTCGTTCACGCCAAACTGTAGCGGATTGACAAATATGCTTACCACAACAAACTGCCCTTGCTGGCGTGCAATCCGCACCAGATCAAGATGCCCCTGATGCAGATTACCCATGGTTGGCACCAAGGCGATGCCGGTTACACCTCGCAAACGCGCGCGGAGTTCGGCAACGGTGTAAATCACTAGCATCGACATCCCTTAAAAAATAATTTCCTCTTCAAAAGCTGTGTTCCGCACCGGGAAAGGCACCGGATTTCACCTCAATCACATAACGCGCCACCCCGTCGGCAATACCTTGCGCGCCCTGCATGTAATTCTTCACAAAGCGCGCTTTTTTGCTTGGGTAAATATCCAGCATGTCGTGCAATACCAGCACTTGACCGGAACAATCCGCGCCCGCACCTATGCCTATGGTGGGAATAGAAACGTTGGCCGTAATTTCTGCGGCCAGCAACGCTGGCATGGCCTCCAACACCACCAGTCCAGCCCCTGTCTGCTCGACTATTATTGCATCTTGCAACAAACGCTGAGCGTCGGCATCATTCTTGCCCTGCACACGGTAACCACCCATCTGGTGCACCGACTGCGGCGTAAGCCCAATATGGGCACATACTGGAATGCCACGCTCGGTAAGAAAAGAAATAGTCTCAGCCATCACCGCACCGCCTTCGAGCTTAATCATCTGTGCGCCTGCTGCCATCAGGCGCGCGGCATTTTCAAATGTCTTTTCCGGGCTGACCTGAAAGGTGCCGAAAGGCATATCGGAGATTATGAATGCCTGTTTCGACCCTCGCGCCACACAGGCTGTGTGGTAAACCATCTCGTCCAAGGTCACTCGCAGGGTAGTCTCATGACCTTGCAATACCATGCCGAGCGAGTCGCCCACCAGCAGTACGTTCACCCCGCCTGCTTCAAGCAACGCCGCAAAGCTGGCGTCATAACAAGTCAATACAGCGATTTTTTCACCTTTGTCACATAACATCTGCAATGACGTCAATGTCGTTCGCATCATGCCCCTCTACTAAAGAATTCACGCTGCCCACGCATCCCTTCGATACGCTGCAACAGTAAAGCGAAATCCTCGTCACTATCCACAAAATTCAAATTCTCACTATTCACGATAAACACTGGTGCTGTGTCGTAATGATAAAAAAAATCGCTATAAGCCTGTGCCAAACGCGTCAGGTAAGAATCAGTAATTTGCCGCTCGTAAGATATGGCACGCCTGTGCACGCGCTCAATCAGAGCTTCCGGGGAGGCTTGCAAGTAAATCACCAAGTCCGGTACAGGCGCTTGTAGTGCCAGGTTGCGGTAGATATTCTGGTATAGCGCAAATTCATCATCGCTAAGATTCAAGTGGGCAAACAGCATATCCTTGTCGAACAAATAATCCGCCACGGTACTGGTGCTAAATAAATCCAGCTGCGCTAAATGACGTACCTCATCAATACGCTGAAACAAGAAAAACAATTGAGTAGGCAGCGCATGGCGCGCGGGATCTTCATAAAATCGCGCCAAAAAAGGATTTTCTTCGGGTTTTTCCAGCAGCGCAGTCGCTTCATAATGTTTAGCAAGACGGCTCGCCAAGCTGGTTTTGCCCACCCCGATCGGACCCTCGACCACTATGTAATGGTACTTATCAAACAGCATTTATTATTCGCTCCAATTGCTGTTGCTTACAGCCTAGTAATGCTTCTGCCACCGTACCCACGCCAGGAATAACACAATCCGGTGCAATTTCAAGTAAGGGGCACAATACGAATGCACGCAGATGCATCTGCGGATGAGGAATGGTCAGGCTGGGCTCATGATGACGCAAATTATCATACAGCAGCACGTCCAAATCCAGCGTTCGCGGGGCGTTACAAAATTCTCGCGTGCGACCACACTCGCGCTCCAGTCCAAGAAGCGCATCCAGTAAAGAACGAGGGCTCAATGCGGTTTCCAATTGCGCTACCGCATTAATGAAGTCTGGCTGTTCGAGATAGCCTAATGGCGCACTGCGATAGAACGAAGAACTCGCCAATACTCGGGTATGCGGCAAATTGGCTAACGCCCGCAAAGCTTGTAATACCTGTTCGCTCGGGTCGTCCAAATTACTGCCCAAGCCAATGAAAGCCGTATGCTTGGAATTCATTCTTAAATGTCCATTATGCGGTTTCAGCAGGGTGCGTGCAGCGAAGCGATATCCATCGCATTTTAACGAAACTCGGCAGGCAAAATGACGTGTATCGCTTACTCTCCCATCCGTAAATACAGGCTTCCTTGATACTCATCATTTAACAGGCAATTTCGCTTGTACGGTAGTACCCGATTTCTTGCGTCGACGGCGCTTCTTGACCACTTCGCCAGGCAATAGCATTTCGGCTCGGCGCTCTTCTGTGGCATCCTGAAATTCGTCCCACCACAAGCCCAGCTGCGAATCCAGCTCGCCACTTTCACAACGAAGCAGCAAAAAATCATAAGCAGCTCGAAAATGTGGTTGAGACAGCAAGCGATATGGCCGCTGCCCACCGCGCTGCCCGAAACGAGGTTGCAATAACCACATATCCTTCATGACCGCATCATAACGGCGCGGGATGGCGAGCTGCGCCCGTTGCCTGCTGAGCACCTCGTCCATCGCTGCATGTAGTGCTCCGACTGGACGCTCACCTGCATCTTGATGCATTTTCCAGGCAGACAGCACATCGTGCCACAGTAGCGCGGCGAACAAGAACGCGACCGATACAGATTTTTCATCATGGATACGCTGATCGGTATTCTGCAAAGCCAGCATGACGAACTTTTCACCCAAAGGCTGTTCCAGTATCACATCCAGCATCGGCAAAAGCCCATGGTGTAAATCCATAGATCGTAGTTTTTTTACGCACTCCAACGCATGGCCCGATAACAACAGCTTCAGCATCTCATCCAGCAAGCGGGCCTGGGGCACGTTACCAAGCAAGTCTTTCATTTTTGTGATGGGTGCGGCGGTAGCAGCCTCCAGCTGCATGCCCAGCTTGGCTGACAAGCGTACCGCACGTAGCATGCGCACGGGATCTTCGCGGTAACGCACGGCCGGATCACCGATCATGCGCAGGGTATTAGCGCAGATGTCAGCATATCCATTGTGGTAGTCGTAAATTTCCTGACTCGACGGATCATAAAATAGCGCGTTGGCGGTAAAATCGCGGCGTGCCGCATCCTGCTCCTGATCGCCAAATTCATTGTCACGCAACAACCGCCCATGCTCATCAGTATCTGCATCTTCACTCACTATCTTGCAGCGAAATGTGGAAGTCTCCACCGTTTCCTCGCCAAACAAGACATGCACCAAACGGAAGCGCCGCCCGATGATTCGTGATCGACGAAACACGCGTCGCACTTCTTCCGGCGTGGCGTCAGTTGCAACATCGAAATCTTTGGGGTGGCGATTGATTAATAAATCGCGCACCGCACCGCCCACGACGAAAGCTGCGTAGCCTGCCGCCTGCAGGCCATCAGTCACCCTGCGCGCAGCGGGGCTAATGCCATCGCGGCTAACGCCATGTACATCAAAAGGAATGATGTGACATTTTCCTTCTATCCGAGTGCGGACAGATTTTCCGAACATGCGCTTGAGTAGTTTTTTTATCATCGTTTTCTACTGTGACAGATAATGCCGCAACAAACTGCGACACAATCAGGAGTGCGGATTATACACCCGCAACAAACCAGCGCTCCCCCTCCACGGACAGCTCGCGTAACGGGCACTGATACAGCGCCTCCAAGTGAACGCGCGTCAGCAACTCTTGCGCTGGACCATGTAACGCATGACCATCAGCAAACAGCATCAGCACATGATCGCAGCAACGTTGCGCCCATAGTGTGTCATGTAGCACCATCATAAGCGTGCAACCTTGCTCCTTCAACCGGCTGAACACTTGCATTGTCTGTGCCTGATGGCGCAAGTCAAGATGCTGTAATGGCTCATCCAGCAAATAACACTGTGCCCGCTGCGTTAACGCCTGGGCAATGGCAGCACGCTGCCGTTCACCGCCTGACAATGTATTGAATGGTCGTTGTGACAGCCCTTCCAATTCCATCTGCGCCAAAGCCTGCTGTGCCAGCGCTTCATCCTGTGCGCTATAACCGAACAACGAGGCACGATGGGGAAATCGGCCCAATAATACATATTCCTGCACATTCCCCCAGAACTCACCGCCTTCACTTTGCAGCAACACCCCAAGATGCTGCGCGAGGTTGCGCCGAGCGTGAGCGGCCAGTACCACATCATTCAAGCTCACCATGCCAGCCTGTGGCTTATGCAAACCGGCCAGCGTGCGCAACAAGGTGCTCTTACCCACCCCGTTCTGCCCTAACACGCCCCAACATTCGCCTGGACGAATCGTCATATCAAGTTCACGGCATACCATCTTGCCGCCTATTGAGACCGTGAGTTTACGCGCTTCCAAAACCAGGTTATTAAATGCTTGCAACAAGGATACCTCTAAAAATTCAATTTTCTAAACATGACAAGACGTGAGTAAAAAATTTGTGCGCAGCATATAGTTGATATGTAAATGATAATTTATTTCGAGTAACGCAACATTGTGACGCGACGGAGTAAGCAGGCAAGCTGCGAAGCGGCTGCTCGCAAAATTGGATTATTAGAGGTACCCTCAACTCCGCCGACTCAATAACCACAGCAATACCGGCACGCCAAGCAGCGCAGTGAACACACCCACAGGAAATTGCAGTGGCGACCACAACGTGCGTGCCAAAGTATCGGCCAACACCAAAAAACTGCCGCCCAATAATGCCGACGATGGGATAAGCCAGCGGTGAGCGCTGACACCAATGAGGCGAATGGCATGCGGTATCATCAAACCGACGAAACCGATGCTACCGCCGAGTTGCAGCGCCGTCACCGTAAGCACAGCTGCAGCGAAATACAACCCTGCTTGCCAGCGACCAACTGCCACCCCCAGTGCCGCAGCCTTGTCCAGCCCGCCCGCCAGCACATCCAACCCGCCGGAAAATACCGTGGCGCACAATCCCACTGCCAGTAGCACAAACCAGGCAAATGGCAAGCCTTGTGAACGGGACAAATCCCCCATCAACCAGAACAACATGCCCTTCACCTCCTCACCCTGCGCCAATGTCAGCAGCAGGCTGATCAGCGCGCCACAACCGGCAGAAAGTACCACGCCGGTAAGTAACAGACGGTAGATGTTTCGTTCGCCGTGTCGAAAGCCCAATCCAAATACCGCGACTATAGCCAGCGATGCACCCGTAAACGAAGATAATTGAGTGGTAGCCAAACCCGCACCGAGCAACATTGCGGCCAGCGCACCCACCGCCGCGCCACCGGAAATACCGAGAATATAAGGATCTGCCAGCGGATTGCGCAGCAGCGCCTGCAACAGCACACCAGACATAGCCAGCAACCCGCCACAGACAAATGCTGCCAGTACACGCGGCAAACGCAACTGCCACAACACCGTTGTAGCAGTGTCATCGTTATTACCCATCAAAGCGTGCCACACCTCAATCGGTGTAAGTGGCAATGAACCGTTCATCAGGCCAAAGCCTAGACTCAGTGGGACTGTGCATAACAGCAGGGGAAAAAGGATTCGTGGGGGCATTATTTGTTTGACATCAGCAATCAATAAAAAACGCACGGTTTGACGTGCGCTATTTTAGGCATAATTGATCAGTTAACCCTGCGGCCCAGCATAAATGCGTGCGGGGAGCGTGATCAATATTTTCATTGCATTCCTATCAATTCAAATAGTGCGCTTCCACAATAAGTCGCAACATACTGATTATAGGCCGCTTGCAATATAGCACCAGCCATCAACGCAAAGTCAAAATACGCCAGCCATGCTGTTCTGCATGCTTGCGTAATGTTGCATCCGGATCGACAGCTACCGGATTTTTCACTTTCGCCAGCAACGGCAGGTCATTTAATGAATCGCTGTAAAAAGAACTATCGGCAAAACTATCCCACCCCCACCCTCGTTGCGCAAACCAATCTTCCAACCGGGTAATTTTGCCTTCACGGAAGCATGGCACGCCAGCTACACACCCAGTAAACTCACCGTCTTTTTCTTCCGGCTCGGTTGCAATCAGATGCTCCACGCCAAATTCCCTCGCGATCGGCGAGGTCACAAAACTATTAGTGGCAGTAATGATAATACACACATCCCCCGCCGCACGGTGCTGTGCCACTAACGCTTGCGCAGGGTCAGTTATCATGCCGCGCACCTTGTGCTGCATGAATTCGTCACGCCAGCCATTTAAAACCTTGCGCGCATGACGCGACAAAGGTTTTAACTGAAAATCGAGGAATTCATAAATATCAAGCGTACCCGCTTTGTATTGCTCATAAAAATCCAAGTTTTTCGCCTCAAATAGTTCGCGATCGACCACGCCCTGTTCGATGAGAAACTGAGCCCACTCGAAATCGCTGTCACCATTCAGCAAGGTATTGTCCAAATCAAATAGCGCAAGGTTCACACTGACTCCTGGTTAAAAATTTGCATCACTTCTTTCAGCAATGGCACCGAGGGCGCACGCTGTAAACGCAAACACTGCGCGTCCAGTGCATCCAGCAGCCCGAGCAGCGCAGGCATATCACGCCGCCCATGACGCAACAGATATTTCGTTACCTCTCGCGGCAAAATGAAGCCGCGCGCTTGTCCATGCTGCTCCAATGCCTGCATCTTTTCTGCATCATTCAGCGCATGCACCTGATACACTAACCCCCAGCCCAATCGGGTGCGCAGGTCGTCGCGCAAGGTTAAATGAGCCGGCACAGCTACACCGCTTACCAGCAACATGCCACCACTTTCGCGCACTCTATTATAAAGGACGAACAGCGCAATCTGGGCTGCATCATCCAGCACCTCAACATCATCCACTGCAATCACTGTAACCATATCCGGCACAGCGCCCTGAGCAAAAACTGCGGACTGTCCCAACGAGCGTGCCTGCGCCACTACTGCCTGCATGAGATGGCTTTTGCCACATCCCACCTCGCCCCACAGGTAGAAACACCGTTCATTCGAGGTTCCTGCCAATGCATGTTGCAATGCCGAAATCAATTCAACGTTACGGCCCGGTACGAAATTATTTAGCGTGGGCAACCAGTCCGGAGCGATATTTAATAATAATTGCGTCATAAAAAATGAATCACGATACCCCGACATGGACATCCACCATGCCCTGGACATGGTTCAATCCAACCAACAGTTCTACCCCCGCACAGACAGGATCACGCAGCAAAAAATAACTCCCCATGCAGTGTGGCGAAGCGTTGAATGGTCATTTGGGGTAAAATATCGCTAACAAAATGGCCTGCACTGTATCCTGAAGAAAGCGAGAACTCAACTTGAGCGTACCTAATACCCTTTCCTACCGTGACGCCGGCGTAGATATAGCCGCAGGTGATCGTCTCGTGGAAAACATCAAACCATTCGCCAAACGTACTATGCGCCCGGAAGTTCTAAGTAGCATAGGCGGCTTTGGTGGATTAGTCGAAATTTCTAAAAAATACCGCGAGCCGGTGCTGGTGTCTGGCACAGACGGCGTGGGCACCAAATTGAAATTGGCATTCGAATTGAATCGTCACGATACAGTTGGCATCGACCTGGTTGGGATGAGCGTCAACGATATTTTGGTGCAAGGCGCAGAACCGCTGTTTTTCCTCGACTATTTCGCCTGTGGCAAGCTGGATGTAGATGCCGCCACCGAAGTCATCAAAGGCATTGCAGCTGGATGCGAACTGGCTGGTTGCGCGCTTATTGGCGGCGAGACCGCCGAAATGCCTGGCATGTATCCGGTGGGTGAATATGACCTCGCCGGTTTTGCTGTAGGCGTAGTGGAAAAAGCCAATATTATCACCGGCGCTGACATTCGGCCTGGTGACATAGTACTGGGGCTCGCCTCTAACGGCGCACACTCCAACGGTTACTCGCTAGTACGTAAAATCATAGAGCGCAGTCAGCCCGACCTCAATGCTAAATTTGATAGTGAGCGTACGCTGGCTGATTGCATTATGGCGCCCACGCGCATCTATGTGAAACCATTGCTGGCGCTAATGCAAACCCTTCGAATAAAAGGTATGGCGCACATCACTGGTGGTGGATTGCTGGAAAATGTGCCGCGTGTATTGCCTTCCAACGTCACCGCCGTGATTGACGGATTAGCTTGGCATACACCCAAGTTATTCGAATGGATCCGCGAACAGGGCAACGTAGCTCAACAAGAGATGTACCGTACCTTCAACTGCGGCATTGGCATGGTAGTCATCGTGGATCAAAGCAATGCCGCAGAAGCAATTACTCAGCTTGTCGCTGCTGGAGAAACTGTATGGCGCATAGGCACTATTGAAGCTCGAACAGGCGATGAACCACAAACCCGAATCTGTTAACGTGTCGGAAAAATCCATCGTTATTCTGATTTCCGGCCACGGCAGTAACATGCGTGCGCTGCTGGAAGCCAACCTACCCTGCCGGGTAGCGGCGGTTATCAGCAACCGAGCCGATGCACCAGGATTGGAAATTGCCAAGCAGTATGGGATCACAACGAGGGTCGTGGTGCATCACGACCATCCAGATCGCGAATCTTTCGACACAGAACTAGCCAACTGCATAGACAGCTACCGGCCCGATCTGGTCGTGCTTGCCGGCTTCATGCGCATTCTCACCGCTCAGTTCGTGGCACGCTACCAGAACAAGCTTATCAACATCCACCCCTCGCTATTGCCCGTATATAGTGGCCTGAATACTCATGCACGCGCACTTCAGGACGGCGTAAAAATCCATGGCTGCACCGCACATTTCGTCACCAGCGACGTTGATCAGGGTCCCATCATCATACAGGCCGCAGTGCCGGTACTCATGGATGACACCCCGGCAACGCTGGCGGCACGCGTGTTAGATCAAGAACATCGCATTTTTCCGCAGGCCATCCGTTGGTTCTGTAACGACGACATCAGCCTGAGTGCGGATGGCAAGGTGCTAATAAAAGGTCTGGAGCAGCTCGGCTGCGCTCTAATCTCTCCGGAAATCAAATAAAATATGCGTCACATCATTTATCTAGCTGGTTTTCTACTACTTATTAGCACTGCTCCGCAAGGTCTATTCGCTGCTACTCCCTCCTTCCCCGTGCAGGCCACCCATATTGACGCTCATTACGATGTGCTCAAAGGCAATATCAAAGTCGCTAGTGTTACAGAAACCTATACTCGCACAGAGAGCGGCTACCATATTGAGAGCGTAACCAAAGCAATCGGCTTGCTCGCCATGTTCAAACCAGAGGTCATCCATGTCACCAGCGAAGGCACTCTGACAGAAAAAGGCTTACGCCCACTCACTTATATCCAGAAGCGCAAACTCGATACTGAGCGCAATACGCGCGCTGACTTTGACTGGAAAACTAAACAAATCACACTGACTGACCGCGCTGGGAAACGCACGCTACCGCTACCAGCTGGAACTCAAGACCGACTAAGCGCCATGTACCAGTTTATGTTCGCGCCGCTGCAAAATTCCACCGAGCTCAAATTCAAAATGACAAACGGCAGCAAAGTAGATGATTACAGCTATCGCATTATGCCTGACCAAAACACGACGACTCCACTTGGAACATTCAAGACATATTACGTAGCCAACCCGCCGCAAGAAGGTGAAAATCGAACTGAAATCTGGCTGGCAACACAACACGGTAATTTTCCTTACAAGATGACCATCACCGAGTCTGACGGTGCCCAACTCACACAGATGTTGAGCAAAATAAACTTCAAGTAGCAATGATCATTGGGCTACCTATGAAATGAATTCTGGCAAGCTCGCCAGCCGCGTCACCCTTGCCATCACGCTTTCTCATGCGTGCAGCACTGTGGCTCTTTCATGTTGTCATTTCTGACATTCGTGCCGCAGTCGAATAAGAAATTCAGAAGCCATGTCGCCCTGTCCTGTAAACTTCGCCTCTATATCCTGTGATCGCTTCCATCTCCTTATCGAGTACTTTAATCCTAATTCAAAACTATGCTACTGACCGAATATCGCCTAGATCTCGTTATCCAAGCCCTGCGCAGCATTTTGCCGCTGGAACATCCCGCCGACGCTATGCTGCGCCAATTTTTTAAGCGCGAGCGTATTGGCTCCAACGAACGTACACTAGTGGCAGAAACGGTGTTCGGCGTATTGCGTCACCGCCTGTTCCTGGAACGCGCCTGCGTCGATCAGGCCACGCCACGTCGCATGGCGCTGGCTTATTGGGTCAAATTCAGTGGTTATAACCTGCGTGAACTCACCCCACTTCTGAAGCGCGATGAAAGCGGCTGGCTGGGGCAAGTAAAAGCCATCAACCTTGCCGAATTATCTTTGTCAGTACAGGCCGAATTACCAGAATGGTTGGTCGAACAACTGCAAGTTTCAATGACGGAAGAAGCCATCCTCACACTGGGTCGCTCCATGCAGCAGCCGGCCCCACTGGATTTGCGCGTCAACACCCTGCTCGCCACGCGCGACGAAGTGCTGCAAACATTGCAAGCAGAGGGCATGGACGCGCAAACCACGCCCTACTCCCCCATCGGCATCCGCCTCAAAGACAAGCCCTCACTCACCAAACACCCGCTGTTCCTCGCAGGAAAAATAGAGGTTCAAGATGAAGGCAGCCAGCTGCTTGGATTTCTTCTCGCACCCAAGCGCAATGATATGGTTGTAGATTTTTGCGCCGGCGCTGGAGGTAAAGCACTCATGCTGGGCGCAATGATGCAGTCTCAAGGCAGGCTGTATGCCCTGGACGTATCCGAAAAACGACTGGCCAACCTCAAGCCACGTCTAAAACGTTCGGGCCTTAGCAACCTGCATCCACAACTCATAGCACATGAAAACGACATCAAAATAAAGCGTCTGGCGGGCAAAATCGACCGTGTTCTTGTAGACGCGCCGTGTAGCGGATTAGGCACACTGCGCCGCAGTCCGGACATCAAATTCCGCCAATCGTCTCAAAGCGTGATCGAATTCACCCAGTTGCAAACCGCTATCCTGGCCTCTGCCAGCAAATTACTCAAACCCGGCGGCCGTCTGGTGTATACCACCTGCAGTTTTCTGCCACAGGAAAACCGCGCCATAGTCGATGCATTTCTTGCCGACCATCCTGAATTTACATTACGTCCAGCGGGAGAAATTCTCGCTCAGCAAAAAATTCCACTGGAAGCAGAAGACTACATGCAACTAATGCCACAACTGCACAGCACCGACGCCTTCTTCGCAGCGGTATTGGAAAGGGTCAAAACGGTTGCCTCGAACGACATCGTTGCTGCCTAAGTTCGAAAGAGAATAACCGGAGATATATTCGACCAATTTTACTGAACCCAGATAATCCATTAGACCTGATTCGCGCAATGACTTCGCATTCCCCCCTTTGAAAAAGGGGGGGCTAGGGGGGATTTGAGCATTGCAGGGACACAAAAATCCCCCTTAATCCCCCTTTTTCAAAGGGGGAGACTGGTTAAATTGCCTAATGGATTATCCGGGCTGAAATAAACTGCCTCACCTATTTTGCTGCATTTTCTTGACTGAGCGCCATGCTGGATTTCACCGAATACACAAAGATTTTTATCAGTCTGTTCGCCATCCTTGATCCGATCGGGATCATCCCTATCATCATTCTGTTCACATCCGGCATGACACCGCCAAAACGAGCCCAGGTTGGCCGCATCGCATCGCTGGCGGTATGCTCCATATTGCTAGTTGCATTATTTGTTGGCCAACCTCTACTCGCTTTTTTCGGTATCAGCATCAACTCATTTCGTGTGGCGGGCGGCATTCTGCTGATATTAATGGCCTTCAAAATGCTGAATGGCAACCTCTACACAACCATCGAAGCTGATAATGACAGTGTTGAAGGCGGAACAAGCTCGATACATGCCATCGTGCCGTTATCCATTCCACTACTGGCCGGGCCTGGCTCCATCAGTGCGGTGATTCTGGAGGCACACAAGGCACACGGCATTGAGCATTATTTAATCATGAGTGTGATAATTATTTTACTCAGCGTAACGGTCTGGCTAACCTTCCTGATTGCACCGTGGGTAGCGCGACGTTTGGGCAAGATAGGTATTGACGTATTCACTCGGCTAATGGGTTTGGTACTTGCGGCCATTTCCGTGGAGTTCATTGCGGGTGGAATACGCGGGTTGTTCCCTGGCCTTGCCTAATTCAAAATAATTCTGGTCACATTACTTAATTTCTTGCGCAATTAAGTAATGTGACCCCAGAATTTACGTTAATGGTAGACCCCGAGCTTCCTGCTTGATAAAGTTGAATCCATTTTACCAGAGCGCCGTGAAAGACTATTCCCACCCACTACAATGTTTGGAAATCAAAACACCGTCTGTCAATCCTCAACACCCAAGTGGCGGCATACGGTGAAGCGGATTTAAATGCACTTTTATATATCATATCAGCAAGTTACTCAATAATTCATTTAGGATTTGGCACATATCTGCGAGAGGCGCATATGCAAACACACCGCATTGCTTCAACTGATACGACGCTCGATTTCGATGCGGCCATGAGGCGCGCTGACGCATGAGCGCTGACAGTAAACGGCTGGCTGTCGCACTCCTGTTTTCCCTCCTGTTTCACATACTGCTGTTGAGTTTGACCTTCGGGGGGCAGGAGTTTGGGCTGCCGGGCATTGGCTTCCCTTGGCAAGAGCGACGGATAGCGGCGCCCGATCTGTACGTAGTGCTCATGCCGGCGCAGGGCGCAGTTGCGGAGCCGGAAAGTACGCCGGTAAAGGTGCCGCTGCAGCAGCAGGCATCGAGCGAGCAGACTATTGACGGTGAACCGGCGCCCACGCAGCCCCCTTTTCCGGCAGTGATAGCGATGGAGCGGACCGACGAGGCTAAGTGGGTTGTGCCACCCCCTTCACTGGGGCTAAAGCCTGCTATTGTGGATGCGCCAGGCGCTTCAATCCCAGAGACCGTGATGCCGGAACCTCCAGATGCCGGCGATGTAGCGCAGTCTCGAGCCGCACCGGTGGTGCGAAAGCGAGCCTATAAAGTGGACAAGCTTGTTCCTCCGGAGCGTGAGGCGCAACGACATGTGGGTCAGGTGGAGGCACAACGTCAGGAGATCGCTCGTCCGGAAGCAGCACGCATCGAAACTGCACGATTAGAGGCTGAACGTCTGGAAACCGCGCGACTGACGGCGGAAAAGCTGGAGGCGGAACGTCAGGAGACCGCTCGTCAGGAAGCAGCGCGCATTGAGGCTGCACGATTAGAGGCTGAACGTCTGGAAACCGCGCGACTGACGGCGGCAAAGCTGGAAGCGCAACGTCAGGAGATCGCTCGTCAGGAAGCAGCACGCATTGAGGCTGCACGACTAGAGGCTGAACGATTGGAAACCGCGCGACTGACGGCGGCAAAGCTGGAAGCGCAACGTCAGGAGATCGTTCGTCAGGGAGCAGCACGCATCGAGGCTGCACGACTAGAGGCCGAACGCCTGGAAACTGCGCGACTGACGGCGGCAAAGATGGAGGCGCAACGTCATGAGATCGCTCGTCAGGAAGCAGCGCGTATCGAGGCTGCACGACTAGAGGCTGAACGATTGGAAACCGCGCGACTGACGGCGGCAAAGCTGGAGGCGCAACGTCAGGAGATCGCTCGTCAGGAAGCAGCACGCATTGAGGCTGCAAGATTAGAAGCTGAACGCCTGGGAGCTCTGCGACAGGCGGCAGCAAAGCTGGAGGCACAACGTCAGGAGATCGCGCGTCAGGAAGCAGCACGCATCGAGGCTGCACGACTGGAGGCTGAACGCCTGGAAACCGCGAGACTTGCGGCGGCAAAACTGGAGGCACAACGTCAGGAGATCGCTCGTCAGGAAGCAGCACGCATTGAGGCTGCAAGATTAGAAGCTGAACGCCTGGGAGCTCTGCGACAGGCGGCAGCAAAGCTGGAGGCACAACGTCAAGAGGCTGCTCGTCAGGAAATAGTGCACATCGAGGCTGCACGACTAGAAGCGGAACGCCTGGAAGCCGCGCGACAGGCCGCGCGACAGGCCGCGCGCGTTTTGGCGGAACAAGAAGAGAAAGCAAAACGGGAAGCGCGGCTACGGGCCATAGGACGTCAGCTCAATGAGAGCGCTGCCCGGCGCAAAGCAGCATCGACTGCGGCTCGTTCATCTGCCACGCTACCCTCTTCGTTCAATACGGAACGTCGGGCCAGGCTATGGGGGCGTGCCGACTCCAACGCCGCACTCGTCAAGTATGCGGAGGCGTGGGCGCGGAAAATTCAGTTCAACACGCCTGTCGATATAGTCCGCGAAGTGGCTAAGCGGCCGCACACCGTCCCCATGGTGACGGTATCTATCCGAAGCGACGGATCCGTGGAGCCTGTGATTTTCGTTATTTCAAGCGGCGTGGCGGAAGTTGATGAAGCGATACGTCGTATCGTGCAAAGCCATGTTCACTATCAGGCGTTCCCGCCTGAGCTGGCCCGCGAATTCGACGTAATCGAGATCCGCCGAACTTGGCACTTCGATACAGCCATCCGGTTGAACTGATTGCTCTGCATTTATTGATCTTTACATAAAATCACGACAGATACGCCGTCATTCCCGCGCAGGCGGAAATCCAGCAAGAAAAAATGCCTTATGTTCAGATTCACTAATTAATTTTGGGGACACGTTACTTAATTGTGCAAGAAATTAAGTAATGTGTCCCTTGAATTTCAAAGTCTGAGTGAAACCGCTGGCGATCCATCAGAGAGCGGTTAAATCAAATCCTCATCGCGGAAGCGTTGCTGAATTTCCAGTAATTTAGCGGTGTTGTTAATCAACGCTTCAACGCAGTCTCGGTCAAGTTTGAAATTGGACATTTGCCGCAACATGGCGAAAGCTCTTTCATTATTCCATGCTGCTTTATAGGTACGACGAGAGGTCAGAGCATCAAATACATCGGCTACTGCACTAATACGAGCCTCTATAGGAATTTCATCCCCTTTCAGGCCTTTCGGGTAACCGCTACCATCAATTGCTTCATGATGAAACTCGGCGATGTTACGCAAGATGTTGGCATGTCCAAATGTCCCCAGACTAAAATCCTCAAGCACGGCATCGATAATCTCACGGCCTTTTGCCGGGTGAGTTTTCATCACGTCAAATTCCGCTTCATCAAGTTTGCCAGGTTTCCGTAAAATGATATCTGGAATACCGATCTTTCCAACATCATGCATTGGCGAGAACAGAAAAATATGCTCGATTTGTTCATCAGTGATGTTGTAGCTTGGTGCCAGTTCACGCGCTATAAGACGAGCGTAGTGGGCAGTACGGTCAATATGCGAGCCTGTTTCAATATCGCGGTAATGCGTCATACTACGTGCTGCACGAACTGCGGCTAACAGTGTACGAATGGCAGTTAATTCATTGATTACCATCAATGCGATCAAGTGACCATAAATGTCAATCTGGCGCAGTATTTTTGAGTCGAAAGGATGTGCCTGGAGAGAATTAAAAAACAAAAAACCAATGAACGTACCGCTTTGGTAAAGTGGAATGGTATAACTGGCTTTATAGCCTTTTGCTGCTACGCGTTTGGTATGCTCATGAGTGCCTTTATCAAAAATATTGAGATCTTGTACCAAGCGCGGACGACGATGGTCAATAATAGCGCGTAGCGATGGTGCAGCGCTAAGTGGTGCTTCGTATGTAGTGACTGGACTATCGTTACCTTCAGTACTATGCGTATAGGTTTTCAGCATGTCCGTCTTCTCATCAAACAGAGCAATTGCCACGCGGTCAATAAACGGAAAATCCTCACGAATCATTTGATGCAGGAAACTCAATTTCTCAGTTAGCGGTAGATTTTCATGTAACTTGGCTAGCGTGTCTTGATGTGTAAACAGATATTCTTCTTTTTGTAACATAAAGTTCCTATTGGCAAAATAATAGTTTTGGTAATCATGATTATAATAGTGGACTCTGATATTCAGACAATAAATTAAGGTGGTAACCTGTTGCAATTGAGGAGCCGGTTATGAGTGAAACGCAGCGCAAGAATTTTAATGGTGAGTTCAAGGCCAAGGTTGCACTTGAAGCGATCCGTGGCATCAAGACGGTAAATCAAATTTGTCAGGAAATTGGGGGCATCCCACGCAGGTTGGCATGTGGAAGAAGGAGTTGCAAGAGCAGGCATCCAGCCTGTTTAATGCCAGAATTCTGGGGACACATTACTTAATTCGCAAGAAATTAAGTAATGTGTCCCCAGAATTTAAAAGGATCGGTAGCTGCGGCGCAATGTCAGCTAGATATTGCGCCGGCGTGAACTACTTTGTGATTTGTTTCAACTTTGCGACATCTGCGTCGGTTGCGTGATGGTTTAGACTCAGCAAAATACTAGCTAAGCTTTTAACTGCAGCAGGTGCAGAAACATCTGTTGTAATCGCTTTCAGCTTAGGCTTGTCCGTGTCGGCGGCCTGGTGTTTAAAATTCAACAATGCCTGTGCAATAGTTTTCTCATCGGCAGTAGTAGTGGCCTCGGCAGCCACTTTTTTCAACTTAACTTTGTCAGCTTCGCTTGCATAATGCTGCAGATTGATCATAAATTCTGCCATAGTGCGCGTCGCGCTACTAACGTTGTCGTCCGCCGCAGATGTGCCAGGGATGGCGAGTAGCAACATGGAGAAAATAATTGGAAATGCAATTCTGAGTAAGTTCATAGCAGATTTTCCTTTTTTAAAAAATAGCATTCAATCCAACGGACTGCCCATATTTGCCAGCAGCCTGTCTCAATATAGCATAGTTGTGGTCTTTTCAACCTGACCCAATTTATTTGGGTAGCAACCTTAGGTGCCCACAATTGCAATTGGCACACATCTCCAAGCCAAGCTCCCTTTTTGACTACCTGACACCGGTCACTGAAATTTTATTTTTTCCAGAGTCAGCTTTGTTCAGCCTAAGTTCAAACTTGCAGCGGAAGACTTAAGGCTGGTCGAATTCGACTGGCAACGCACTAACGCACAATAGAGCGGCGGAAGTCGAATCGCCCTGATTTGCGCTTTATGGTCACCGCTCGCTCTGAACAAAGAAACTCAAGCTTGCCATGTTTGTTGACATGTACGGTGGCGGAACTGCGATGATGACAGTATCCTGCGTGTTGATTCTTTTCTTTCATGGATTTGAAAACCAGATGAGGGTTAGTCAAACCACCTTCCAGCTTCGATAGCCGCCAATATCCCTTGCCTTCCAATCCATAATCTCCCGTGGTGTGAATCGTGTAGATACTCCCTGATCCACATTCAGTAACGACTGACAGATTTTCTGAATAGGCATAGGGCTTATCCGGTTTCGATTCCTTCCTGTGCTTCTGTTCGCCCAATAACTGCACTCCATCAGGACTGGGCCGAAAAGCATCTGGTGTCAGCTTGAAAAAACGAGTGTGTCGCTCCTTATTGTTCTCGTCTCGTTGCGACCTGGTATTTCCTTTACGAAATCCTCCTCCGGGGTGAGATACGATAAGTAAACTTGACCCGTCAGACAATTTTGCAAGCCCCAATCCTCCACCCGCAGATCTCATACCCGGAACTTCGTATCGGTGGTCTTGACTGTCACCTGCAGCGTTGATTCCAAACCACCGCAAAAAACTTTTGTCGTTTTGGAGTTCTGCAACGAATAAACCGTCACCTAATACAGCCACTCCGCTGGGATGCGCAACCTTCGACTTGTGCATCGCATACAGTTCGTTCTTGGCCTTTCCGCTTGTCCGGTTCCATTTCTCGTCATGGATGAAGAAAATGAAACCTTTTTCTCTGTGACTGTGACTGCCAGCGTAAGGGTAGATGTTTGAGTTCGTTCGTACAAATCCTTGAATGTGTTTTCCGATAGATTGAAAACTATTTTTGGGTTGCATGCCGTTTGGTTTGTATCTGTAATCCCCGACAAAATCCCATGAGCCCTTGACCCAAGATTGATCCATCCCTTGCGCGAATTGTGCCTCTACATTGCTTGCGCATATGTTGCAATCGAGGTCACCAAAATTGCATGTTGTGTCAGCGAGAGTGGAGGGAGTGACTGGTTTGGGGGCATCGAAGAACCAAGTGACTTCAATATCGTCGATCTTGTATCCTGTTTTTTTGAAGTCTTTGCGGGCCTCGAGCAACTCTGCCCGTGAATTCACAACACGCAGTCTTTGGTCCGGACCGGTTTTTCCAAACAGGCCATAGTATTTTTGGCCCTCCGGGCTTCCCAGAATTTCGAGATCGATCAGTCTGAATCCATTTTTTCGAAAATTGTCACGGGCTTTTTTAAACTGCTCCCATGTTCCTCCCATGCTGGATCCGGTGGGATATTGTCCGGCGCGAAAAACACCCGCATACCACTGCTTGCCGCCATCCATCCAGGTTTCGAAGTCGTGCATACGAAGCCCCGATTTTTCGAATTTCTCCCATTCGGTGTGAAACTTGTTCCATTCAGGGGTCACCCAAAGCGTGTGCGCTCCATCGCCTTTGAGATAGGTTGCACCGAAATAGCGTTTCTTGTTTTCGGTCCACGTCTCAAAGTCCTGCAACCGGTATCCCTTTTTGCTCCAGTCTTTCCAGTCTTTCATGATGGTCTCCAGCGATACGCGTATCCGCGACGATTCGTTGCCCGTACCTCGCTTGAATACTCCGGAATATTTGCCGATATTGCTCTGCACTTCAAAATCGTGCAGCCGAAAGCCATTCTTTTGGTACTTGAGCCAGCCCTTGTGGAAATCGTCCCAAGTGCGCTCAATAAGCAGCGTGTTGTTGGCTTCCGTTTGTTCGAAAGTAGCGCTCCAACGCCATTCGGCAGACGCTTGTTGAGAGAAGGAAGCCGCTGCAGATAATCCAATTGCCGCAACGATGACGGCTCGCGTGATAGAAGTAGCTCCGGATGCTTTTCTTGAGTTAGTCATGGGTTTATTCCCTATTGCGTTATTAAAGCTTCTGAGTTTAAAGCAACATATAAATCAATTGATTACATAATTTTTATAAAATATTTTCTAAAAAAGCATAACAATTATTGTCTAGCAAATATCCAAAAAACTCAGGGGACCGCGATGAATCTTGGCACAAAAACGATAGAACTTCCATAATTGACGGCAAACCTGCTTCTGGACGGAGGCCGTCTCATAGACAATTTGTTTGCCTATCTATGAAAGCATATAAGCATGAAAGCACGGCTGAACTGAATCGGTTTTACAAGCGCTCAGGTGCATCCTCGCATGAGTTGGTGTACTGCCTGATATTTTGGTCTGGTTGAAGGCGGATTCGGTTGGCATGTTTGCGCGGGAATCTTTGTGAACCTTCTCCTGTGCCGAGAAAGCTGCCCTGTATGAGGCTCTGAATCAAGAAAACTGCAAGTGGTGTCGCGTGCGCAAGAAATTTAAGTAATGTATCCCCAGAATTTTTGCTGGTGATGTTGGGCTTCGCAAGCTCATCACCCACCTACGGTAGCCTAGGCTACACTTGCTGTCATAACAACGGGATTAGAAACTCAAGGTTTATAAAAACGCCTGACAAGATTAAACGCCAGCTGCCAGCGAGTTCCAACGCAGTGAACGCGAACGCCAATGCTCACCAATGCTCTGCGTGAAATCGGGGTGAACCAATTTGGCGCGGGCGATTAGCCAGTCTTTGTCTTCATGTCTGAGATAGATTCCCTCGCACTCTCCCTTTCGATAGGCGCTTGGCGTCGTGGCAATCATCTGCTTGAGCGCACTCAGTCGGTAATGTCCCATTCCTATCTGACGAACAGAGCGCAAGGCAAGCTGCGACGTCAACGCATTACGCCGTGCTGTACTCCAGAAACGACGAGCATTTCGGTCATACACATCGAACACCAAGAAATAATCCGGCAAGCCGGGATATTCCAGACTATGCACAGCGGCCACCCATTCACCGAACAGCATCAGAGATTCGTCCAGCACTTCGAACAGGGCTTCTTCGTGAATCGCCAGCCACTCATTCAGGCGTACAAACTGGCCAGTAAATGGTCGGGGCAGATATTGCCCCCGGTTTTGCGCCCTGACTTCGCCATCGCTTCCCACCGAAATTCCCAGATTGGCACCATCGACTTTTTCTTCGAGAGTTACATCGTGCGCCAAGAATGCTTCGGCCTCGAATGCGGCCAGAACCTTGTCATCACGCGGCGTACCGTCACCGAGCCAAGCAATATGGGGGGTGTGAGGGAATCTGAAAAAATCTGTCATTTTTTGCTTTTCTCAGCAAATTTGGCTCGCGACAAATCTTCAATAATGGGTTCTAAAATTAGCCCTGCTTCCTTCAGCGAATTCTCCCAACCATGCCAATCCGACTCACCGGCAAACGCAATTGCACTTTCACCGTGCTTTGCCTGAGCGTCAAGTGCAGCGGCCACCATTTTTCGGTCTGCTCGGTCATGAACAATAGTTTGCAGAGGTTCATTCAAAATCCCGTCACCGTTGCTATCGTAAGCAACACTCACTAGATCAACTGCGCACGTGCTCCACTTGTGCATCACGACTTGCATGCCATAGTCATTAAATCCAAGTTTTTTTCCGTACTCCAATTGAATCCCGCCCTCGCCGTCAAGAATCAGATGGCTTTCAGATAGTTGAAAATCGTAAAGCCACTGCCAGACTTTCATCCTTAAGCCGGGCTCACTTGGAGTCGCGTCACGCGCACTGGGAGAAGAGGCGTCTACTGCGCTCGCCGCAATCAACACATTGGTGTCAACTACATAACGTGCTCTCATGTTTTGAAATCCCGCATTTGTCGCTCGAACATCAGTCGAGCTTGCTTGCTGGTTTCGCCCATCGCGTCACCAAAAAACATGGGCGGCCATTCAGTCACCCGCCCATAATCATCAAGTACCAATGGCTTCAGTTTAGCATCGGCACCCTCGCGTTCGACAAAGTACAGACGACAATCATTTGTTGTAACGGTTTCTTCGGCTACCAAAGTTTGCATACGTCTGAAGAGATGTTCTGAATGGGTTTCAACGATGAACTGTATTTTCCTAGCGCGACTGACCTCGACAAATAATTCCGCCAGCACCGATTGCGCGAGAGGATGAAGATGAATCTCAGGTTCTTCCAGCAGCACAGTTGAACCCGCAGGCGCAAAAAATGCCAGAGTTAGAACCGGCAACACTTGAGAAATACCGATCCCCACATCACGCAAGTTAGCTACCACTCCATCTTTGTGAACTACAACTTCATAACGTGTTGAATGCCCCAATTTCTTTACTTCAATCCGATCTGCAAGACCCATGCGAGCTAGCCATCCGGACACGTCCTGAATTATTTTGACGGTATCATCTCCATTCGATCGCAGCAAAGCGCTTGCAAAAATAGCATTGATCACACCTACTCCATCAACACCCAACTCTCCCGGCTTGGTTTTATTCCAGACGTAATCGCGCTCCGGTTTTCTGCGTAGCGGCCCCAGGTAGGCAATACCTCCCAATTCTCGGCGAATAGCAAGGCTGATATCCTCCGCCATCGGCCCGTCACTCGAAAGCAACTGAATCGCCTCTGACGGCAATGCTATTGAACGTTCAGGTGCATATGCTTTGCTCTTACCTCTCGGTTGCGCTTCGTCTCCAACCAATATTGAGTACGCGCCTTTTTCGCGACGAATTGCTCGATAGCAGGATGACCCACTACGCAAACTCAATTCCTCTATTACGGCACTACCTGATGATGTTCTGCTGTAAGTAGCTAAGAATTCACCTGATGCTATACGGTTTTTTTCAGCTGACGATTCCACATCCGGGCGCTGAAAATGAAAACCGATTTTAAACTGCCGAGGTGATGCATTACGATTTAACACATCGTCAAAGTGCCCGAAATTAAAGTAGTCATTGGCCTCGTCACCGCCCAGATTAAGGTGAATGCTGCGATCTGGTGAAGCGGCAGTTTGCTTGAGCAACAACAATGCTTGAAGCAGAGATGATTTTCCTGACGAATTAGTGCCGAGCAACATCGTTACTGGAGCCAAAGGAATTTCAATTTTAACTCTTCGCAATTGTCCGGCTTCGTCCACATTCTCAACATCCCGCCATGCCTTAAAATTTTTCAATGAGAGTTTTGTAAACATAGCAACTCCTTAGTTTTCGATTTTCGTGGCAATTTTAAAACCACGCTTGAACGCAACGGGAACAGGTCTTGCAATCAAACATAAAAATATTGCAATACTGGCACTTATGGCAAGACCACTCAGAATAGAATTAGCCGACTGGTTGTATCATTTGACTTCACGAGCAACGCAAAAATGTATGATTACAAGACCCGCCCCTTTTTCGTGTAAAGTGGACCCCTTCGTCAAGACAATAATGCATCGAGTTTAAGAGGGTATCCTTCTTCAAGCAGCGGAACGGCGCTGCCCCGGTTTTCGGTTTCTTTTTTTGTTTCTATTTCTGGGTGAGTTTTTTCTTTCTCACTGTATTTGTCCACAATCCTTGCGCCGCCGCCACTTGCTGCACGGTATACATGATCCG
>Ga0209344_10001470_pt1 | contig 30418 bp, 21 predicted proteins | sample Cruoilmetagenom6_FD_187293 | JGI IMG/M metagenome (GOLD analysis project Ga0209344, IMG submission 187293) | Oil polluted marine microbial communities from Coal Oil Point, Santa Barbara, California, USA - Santa Barbara Oil Seep Sample 6 (SPAdes)... | ecosystem: Environmental > Aquatic > Marine... | reverse complement strand
AAGCCTCCATGGACGTGCCCAGCCCCCATAGCGGTAAGATCGTTAGCTTTACCGTGAAAGAGGGCGACACGGTGTCTGAGGGCGATGTGATCGGCCAGATGGAGATCGTCGGCGAAGGCGGCGACAGCGAAGACGCACCGGAAAAGGCAGCCCCCGCACCAGATCCATCAGGCAAAGCCCTGTCTGAAAAAACTCAGCCTGAAAAAAATGCGCCTGAAAAAGCTCAACCGAGCAAACCCGCTGAGTCGCCGGCCGGCCCCCCCAGCCCGGAAGCCCAAATGGCCGCCTATAAGCCCCGGGATGGCAAGCTGGTTCATGCTGGCCCTGCGGTACGCATGCTGGCCCGTGAGCTGGGTGTCGACTTGGGGCTCGTTAAGCCCAGCGGCCCGAAGGATCGCGTGCTCAAAGAGGACGTGCAGTCCTACGTGAAGCAGGCGATTGCCAATCAGGGTAAAGCCCAGCCCGGCGCGGCAGCCGCGGCTACTGGTGGCGCGGGTATTCCGCCCATTCCGGAAGTCGACTTCAGCCAGTTTGGTGAAGTGGAAGAGAAACCGATGGGGCGTCTGCTCAAAATGGGCGCGACCAACCTGCATCGTAGCTGGCTCAATGTGCCCCATGTCACCCAGTTCGACGAAGCGGACATCACCGAACTGGAAGCTTTCCGCAAGGCGATGAAGGCCGAAGCGGAAGCCCAGGGCGCCAAGCTGACACCGCTGCCGTTTATGGTCAAAGCCTGCGCCTTTGCGCTGCGTAAATTCCCGCAGTTCAATGTTAGCTTGAAGGGTGACGGTGAAACCCTGGTATGGAAGAACTACGTCCATATCGGTATTGCCGTGGATACGCCTGATGGTCTGATGGTGCCGGTAGTGCGCAACGCCGATCAAAAATCCTTGATCGAGATTGCCAAGGAGATGGCGGAGCTAGGCAAGAAAGCCCAGACTAAAAAGCTCAAGCGCGACGAGATGACCGGTGGTTGCTTCACCATTTCGAGCCTCGGTTCGATTGGTGGCACGGCGTTTACCCCGATCGTCAATGCGCCGGAAGTGGCCATTCTGGGCGTATCCAAAGCCCAGATGAAACCGGTTTGGGATGGCAGCGCCTTCCAGCCGCGCCTGATGATGCCGCTATCGCTCTCCTATGATCACCGTGCGATCAATGGCGCCGACGCGGCACGCTTTACTGCCTTCCTGGCAGATGTGCTGACCGATATTCGTCGCTTACTGCTGTAATCAACGATTAAAAAGGACTTAAAAATGGCGCCTTGATAGGCGCCATTTATTTAAATAAAAACTTTACGTTATTAATTTAATTACCACCTAAAATGGCCATAAGATCTGCATCAGGTTCTCTGGAGGTGAGTACAAGCAAGGATTCTAAGCTATTGAGGTGTGTGTATACGGAGTTCCGAGCTGCTTCAGCATCGCCATTTACAAGATGCGAAAGTAGTTGAGCATGGTCTCCCTCTAAATAACAAGACAATAAACTCGGCGGTTTATAAAGTGCAATAACGATAGAAGTGCGTAGTACCAAATCAGTAAGCATCGCACCCATGATACTATTAGGTGAGCATTCGGCAAGAAGGTGATGAATATTCAGAGAGTGTTCAATGCGTGCTGGTTCATTATTATTTTCATAAGCCTCCTTTTCAAGTACGACTTGTTGTTGCAATGCTTTCTTAGCGCTAGTCTCCAGCTTGCCTGCAAGCAGCGCCACAATTTCACCTTCGACTAACCTGCGTGCAGAAAAGGTCTCACGAGTTTCTTCGATTGAAGGCGCACGCACGCGAGCGACCTGATTGGGGCGTTGATCAATGACATGCTCGGCATCAAGCCGTGTTAGTGCCTTACGCACCACCGAGCGACTGACTCCAAATACTTCACCTAGCGTTATCTCAGGCAATTTAGTATTGGGAGCCAATCGTTGCATCAGTACAGCCGACCGGATGTGGTCAACAATGTCCTGGTCACCGACGCGACCTTCTTTTGGTTTATTAAAGCGATTTTTATGCCAGCCGAGGTTCATATTCTTTGTCTCTAACGATCCTCGCTGGAACTTAACATGTATCCTCCTAGACAACCAACATAAGATCAATGCTTTATCGTTGAAGATGGTTATTTATCAAGAGCTAACTCAAGCATTTTTTGTAGCGTTTCCGATCATCTTATGCTCTGGTTTACAGCAAGAATTTTCATGGTGTTAGTACCTCCATGTGCATTCATATGGTTGCCACGGGTAAGAATGACATGATCATTTTGGGAAACAATTCCTTTAGATACCAGTAATTCTATTGCTTTATCATTGAGTTCTTCGGCTTTCATACTTGTTGTATCAAAGGCCAGAGAGACCACACCGCGATACAGCGCCATACGTCGTTGAGAAATTTCACTTTGTGCTAAACCGATAATGGGCAATCCAGAGTGTATGCGTGAGGCGATCAACGCCGTAAAACCACTAGACGTCATACAGGCAATAGCGGTGACTCCAGCGAGATGGTTCGCAGCGTACATGGCAGAAAGAGCGACCGTTTCATCGACCTGCAAAAAATCTTGATGGATGCGATGGCCAGACTCCTGAGCGCTCCGCTCACGTTCGGCCCCCAGACATAAACGATCCATTGCCTTCACGGTTTCTACAGGAAAGTCCCCAGCAGCGGTTTCAGCGGATAGCATCACCGCATCCGTGCCATCAAGAACGGCATTGGCAACATCGAAAACCTCAGCACGCGTTGGCAGCGGCGCACTAATCATCGTCTCCATCATCTGCGTGGCGGTGATCACCGCACGGTTGAGGCTACGCGCGCGCTTGATCATGCGTTTTTGCACGCCGATCAACTGAGCATCCCCGATTTCTACCCCCAGATCACCCCGTGCCACCATGACTGCTTCGGATGCCTTAATAATGCCATCTAAAATTTCATCATCCGCCACCGCTTCGGCACGCTCAATCTTCGCGACAAGACCGATTTCTTTACCCTCCTCACCCAGCAGCTTGCGAGCTTCCTGCATGTCAGCAGCGCTACGTGGAAAAGATACCGCAAGGTAGTCAACACCTATTTCGACGGCGGTCTTAATGTCTCGTTTATCCTTCTCGGTAAGAGCGGCCGCAGACAACCCGCCTCCCTCCTTATTGATGCCCTTGTTGTTGGAAAGCTTACCTCCCACAACAACCCGAGTATGGATTTCCTGGCCCTCAATGGCACTGACTTCGAGCACCAAACGACCATCGTCAAGCAGGAGGCGGTCACCCACGATGACATCGTCCGCCAACGTCTTGTAATCACAACCGACGCGTGTGATATCGCCGGCATTGCTATCCAACAACATATCAAGCACGAAGGGCTGGCCTTCTCCAAGCACAACCGCATCGTCCTTGAAGCGAGCGATACGAATTTTAGGGCCTTGCAAATCAGCTAACACCGCAACGCTTCTGCCTAGACGTTGGGAAATCTCACGCACTTCGACTAGCCGACGGCGATGATCATCAGCCGAACCATGGGAGAAATTGAGTCGAACGACATCCACACCAGCCCGCAGCATACCTTCCAGTACACCTTCACGGTCGCTGGCGGGGCCTAAGGTCGCCACTATTTTAGTGCGACGAATGGGGGTATAAGCGGTTGGTTTCATGCTGGCCTCGGGAGAACAAGAATAGCTCGAAAATCATTGACATTAGTTCGGGTTGGGCCGGTCACAACCAGATCGTTAATAGCAGCAAAAAAACTGTAAGCATCGTTACGGTTCAGATAATCCTTTGCTGACAACTGCAAGGCTTTTGCACGTTGCCAGCTCTCGGGGCCGAATACAGCACCGGCGTTGTCCTCAGAACCATCAATGCCATCGGTATCGACAGCGAGTGCATAAACGCCCTCTGCACCCTCAAGTGTGTCGAAAAGCCCTAATAGATATTCGACATTGCGCCCACCACGCCCATCGCCACGCACAGTGACGCTGGTCTCACCACCGGAGAGCACCAGCAGTGGACGTTTAATTTCACTTTGCAGTTTGCGCACCATACGCGCTTGAGCAATACCTAAATCACGAGCTTCACCTTCCAAATCATCGCCCAGCACTCTGACGTCGACCGCACTTTTTTCGGCACTGAGTCGAGCAGCCTCAAGGGCATCACTGGCTCGCGCCAGGATTATGGACTGGTCGCGTGCAAACTCAGGGCTAGAGGCTTGAGGCGCGTCGTGATTGGCCATCAAATGTTGACGCACGTTATCAGGAACCTCGATGGCGTGGCGTTCGAGAATCTCCAGGGCATCAAGCGGTTTTGAGTTATCTGGCAGGGTGGGACCTGAAGCAATCAGGGTAGGATCATCACCCGGCACATCAGAAATAAGGTAGGTCACCACCCGAGCGGGGTGAGCGTGAGCAGCCAAACGACCACCCTTGATCCCAGACAAGTGACGCCGCACCGTATTGATTTCGCGGATCGGTGCGCCACAGCGCAGCAACGCTTTGTTAACAGCCTGCTTGTCCTTCAAACTGATACCTGCGGCGGGTAGCGTCATCAATGCAGAGCCGCCCCCAGAGATCAAAGCAATCACTTGATCGTCTTCGCTGAGGTCTTTCACCGCTTCAAGCATACGTTTGGCTGCTTGCTCACCAAGAGCATCGGGCATGGGATGGGAGGCTTCTAACACTTCGATATATTGGCAATCAGCACCGTGTTTATAGCGAGTCACCACCACTCCGTCCAAGTCAATTGCTTCATCGTTGTTACGTGCACGCTCAACCCAAGCTAACTCTAGTGCGCTTGCCATAGCAGCGGCGGCTTTTCCAGCACCGACGACAATGGTTCGTCCGGCCGGTTTTTCTGGTAGTTGGTCTGGCAGTAAGCTGAAAGGATGCACCGCAGCGATGGCCGTTTCAGCCAGGTGCACTAACCACTGGCGCGAGGCCTCTTCACTAGTAAAGGGTGCTAAGCGAAAAAGGGCATTCATCGGTAGACTCCACAGGCAAGGGCCGGGGGGGAATAGAAAAAAGGGGGCAAAAAAACCGGTGAAAGACACATAACGGAACGGAGGTCTTGCACCGGGAAAAGGCAACGAGTCACATGCAATAACAAGGGCGGGCCGCAGAACGATGCCCGCCGTAAAACAGTAATGAAACCTCCGTCAATCAGTCAGTCGCGCCATAAAAGGCATTACTGGCCAATTTCATAATTCGCCAGTTTTTCCAGGGCACGCAGAATTCCCGCATGGTCCCAATCCGCACCGCCATTAGCGGCACATGCCTGGAACAGCTGTTGGGCATTTGCCGTCCCCGGTAACGAGAGGTTAAGGCTACGTGCGCCCTCCAATGCCAAGTTGAGATCTTTCTGATGCAGGCGGATGCGAAAGCCAGGGTCAAAGGTACGCTTAATCATACGCTCGCCATGCACATCCAGAATTTTCGACTGAGCGAGGCCGCCCAACAGGGATTCACGCACCTTGGCGACATCGGCACCGGCCTTGGAGGCGAACAGCAGCCCCTCTGCAACGGCCTCAATAGTCAGTGCAACAACGATCTGGTTGGCGACCTTGCAGGTCTGGCCTGCTCCGTGACCACCAATGTGCGTAATGACCTTGCCGACGACTTCAAGCAGCGGCTTAGCCCTTTCAAAACCTTTGTCTGTCGCCCCTACCATAATGGTCAGCGCGGCATTGATCGCACCGCCTTCACCACCGGAAACAGGGGCATCAACAAACTCACCACCGGCTTCAGTAATGCGCTTGGCGAATGCCTGGGTCTGCATTGGGGCAATGGAGCTCATATCGATGACCAGGGTGCCGGGCTTGAGGCCCTCTATCACGCCGTCCTCACCGAACAGTACACTCTCTACATCTGGCGTATCCGGCACCATGGTGATAATGACATCGGACGCCTGGGCAACCGCTTTTGGATTAGCCGCCTCTTGCATGCCCTTATCGGCAAGCGTTGCGTCCAAGGGGCCGCGTCTGACGGTCACCAAAGAGTGGCCCGCATCGAGCAGGTGGCCTGCCATTGGGCGTCCCATAATGCCTAAACCGATAAAACCAATCTTGCTCATCCTCTTTCTCCTTCAAACTAACGCAATTTGTACTTATTCATACTTGGGATGTTCAGCGCACCGCCTCTAACCAAACCAGCCCTTCCGACGTCGACGTCTTGGGCTTGTATTCGCAGCCGACCCAGCCGTCGTAACCTAGGCGGTCAAGCTGTGAGAACAGAAAAGGGTAGTTGATCTCACCGGTACCCGGCTCATGACGGCCCGGGTTATCCGCCAGTTGCACATGCGCGATACAGCCCAGATGCTTTTCTATCGTGGGCGCTAGATCCCCCTCCATGATCTGCATGTGGTAGATGTCGTATTGCAGCTTCAGATTGTCACTACCGACCTCGTCGAACAGCGCCAGAGCCTGCTCGGTGCGGTTGAGGAAAAAGCCTGGGATATCACGAGTGTTGATCGGCTCCGCCAACAGAAGAACGCCAACCGACTTGAGCTTTTCAGCCGCATAACGCAGATTTTCAATCAGCGTGCTGCGTGCCTCATCATCACTTACACCTTGAGGCTTAATACCCGCCAGGCAGTTCACCTGTTTGCACCCCAAAGCAGTGGCATATTCGATGGCACGATCAACGCCGATCCGGAATTCTTCCACCCGATCCGGGTGACAAGCGATGCCGCGTTCACCCGCTGCCCAATCGCCCGCAGGCAAATTGTGCAATACCTGGGTAAGGCCGTTGGCTAATAAACGCTCTTTGATTTCCGCCGCCGTGTAATCGTAGGGAAATAGGTATTCAACCCCCTCGAACCCAGCCTCGGCGGCGGCCTGAAAACGATCGATGAAGTCTACTTCGGTGAACATCATGCTGAGATTCGCGGCAAATTTGGGCATGCAAGTCTCCTTGTTTTTATCTTAGTGATAATAATTGCCCTGGTACCGAACCTCGGTGGTCACCAGGGCCAAGCTTAGGTCAAACTGGCGATGGAGCTAGGCGCATCCGTCAGGTTTTCAGCCAGTTCCTCGAATTCATTGACGCCATCAAGGTCGGTACCCATTGAGATATTGGTGATGCGCTCAAGAATGATCTCAACGACTACGGGTACGCGATGTTCACGCATCAGTTCGCGGGCCTTTTCAAATGCCGGAGCGATATCCTCAGGCTTTATTACGCGCAGCGCTTTACAACCCAGGCCTTCGGCAACAGCAATATGGTCTACACCGTACTCAGCTAATTCAGCCTCTTCGTCGGTGTAGTTAATGTTTTTGAAAGAGAGCTGCACGCAGTAATCCATGTCGAAACCGCGCTGGGCCTGACGAATCAAGCCGAGATAGGAGTTGTTCACCAGCACATGGATATAGGGCAAGTTGAATTGCGCCCCGACCGCCAGCTCTTCGACCATGAACTGGAAATCGTAGTCACCGGAGAGTGCCACCACTTCAGCTTCAGGATCTGCACGGCACACGCCCAACGCCGCTGGAATGGTCCAGCCTAGCGGCCCCGCCTGGCCACAGTTGATCCAGTGACGCGGCTTGTACACGTGCAGGAACTGAGCGCCCGCAATCTGTGACAGGCCGATGGTGCTGATATAGCGGGCATTCTTGCCGAACACCTTGTTCATTTCTTCGTAAACACGCTGGGGTTTGACCGGCACGTTATCGAAGTGCGTCTTGCGCAGCAGCGTGCGTTTGCGCTCCTGGCATTCCGCGGCCCAGGCACTGCGATCCTTGAGCTTTCCCTTCGCCTTCATTTCGCGAGCCACTTCAAGGAACAGTGCCAGTGCCAGCTTGGCATCAGAAACGATGCCGTAATCAGGGCCGAAGATGCGCCCGATCTGCGTCGGCTCGATGTCGACGTGAACAAACTTTCGGTCTTTAGTATATGTTTCGACGTTACCGGTGTGGCGATTGGCCCAACGGTTGCCGATGCCCATCACGAAATCCGAGGCAAGCATGGTTGCGTTGCCGTATCGATGAGATGTCTGCAAGCCCACCATGCCAGCCATCAGCGGGTGATCGTCGGGAATCGTACCCCAGCCCATCAGTGTCGGAATGACCGGCACGCCGGTAAGTTCGGCAAACTCGACAAGTTGTTCTGCAGCATCTGCATTGATGATCCCGCCCCCCGCGACCAACAGCGGCTTTTCGGACTCGTTGAGCATGATCAACGCTTTTTCAATCTGGGCACGCGAAGCAGACGGCTTATAGGCCGGAAGTGATTCGTAGGTATCCGGATCAAACTCGATTTCGCTCATCTGAACGTCGATCGGCAGATCGATCAACACCGGGCCGGGGCGGCTTGAGCGCATGAGTTGAAAGGCTTTCTGGAAGGCCCGCGGCACTTGGGCAGGTTCCATCACGGTAATCGCCCATTTTGTGACCGGCCCGGCAATGGTCTGAATATCCACTGCCTGGAAGTCTTCCTTGTGCAACTTGGCCCGTGGCGCTTGACCGGTGATGCACAGAATCGGGATGGAGTCGGCGCTGGCGGAATACAGCCCGGTGATCATGTCGGTGCCGGCGGGACCAGAAGTACCGATACATACCCCGATGTTCCCCGCTTTTGTCCTGGTATAACCCTCGGCCATGTGCGAAGCCCCTTCAACATGGCGTGCCAGAATGTGATCGACTCCACCCACCTTACGCATGGCAGCGTAAAAAGGATTGATTGCGGCCCCCGGCAACCCAAAGGCAACGTCGATACCTTCTTTCTTCAGAACGTGAATGGCGGCTTCCGCAGCTGTCATTTTAGCCATTACAATTTCTCCTCAACAATTGAATACAATTGCTGTATTCATTTTCGATTTGTTCTTGTATTCAAAAATAGGCGCCTACTCGATGAGTGTCAATTTTTTATGGAAAATATTTCCATAAAAAATTAAATACCAACACAATACCTTAATAAACAAAAGGTTATTGAAATCACAGCTACGGGAATATGCACATAGTGCAAAGGTGGAATCGGAGAACCAAGGAGGGAAATTCAGGCACCACTAATAGACCAACAGCCTTGGCTGTTAGCCTATAAAAACCTTAAGGAATAGCGGATGACATTCGAGAAAATTTAGCGCCAAAGGCATCTCAACTGGCTAACAACGCTATTGATCAGAGTGTGTACGTCATCGCCATCACCCTCGACTTCAACTCGTGCCAGGTAACGCCTCAGCGTGCCCCCACGCAACCCAGTTTCATATGGCGATTCACGTCTTTGTAGAGCAGATAGCGAAACGGCCCTGGGCCGCCGGCATAACAGGCCTGCGGGCAGAACGCGCGCAACCACATAAAGTCGCCAGCCTCGACCTCAACCCAACTCTGATTTAAGTGATAAACAGCCTTACCTTCGAGCACGTAGAGCCCGTGCTCCATGACATGGGTTTCATCGAAAGGGATGACGGCCCCAGGTTGCAGAGTGACGATATTGACATGCATGTCATGGCGGACGTCATCCGGTTCGACGAAGCGTGTCGTCACCCATTTTTCATCGGTACCCGGCATGGCCGATGGCTCAATGGCGTTTTCGTTAGTGACGAATGGCGCAGGTACTTTAATGCCTTCAACATATTCGTAAGCCTTGCGCACCCAATGAAAGCGAACCGGCTCGTCAGCCCTGTTATGCGCCTGCCAGCTAATACCTGGGGGTAAAAAAGCATAGCCGCCGGGCTGCATCAGGTGTGTTTCACCCGCCAGGTTGAGGGTCAGTTCGCCTTCAACGATGAACAGCACCCCCTCGGCTGCCGGATCTAGTTCCGGCTTTTCGCTGCCACCGCCTGGAGATACTTCCATAATGTATTGTGAAAACGTTTCGGCAAAGCCAGACAGGGGACGAGACAACACCCATAAGCGGGTTTTATCCCAAAACGGTAAATTACTGGTCACAATGTCACGCATGACCCCTTTAGGTATCACTGCATAGGCTTCGGTAAACACGGCGCGATCCGACAGCAGTTGTGTCTGTGCTGGCAACCCTCCCAGGGGAGCATAATAGTTACGCTTGGCCATCATCTTTCCTTTATTGTGGTCAATTTTATCGTTTGGATTTTTTATATATAGAAAGGGATCAAGAAATTTATCCGTAACCCAACATTGCGGAAATGGTTGCGGCAGCTTCAGCTACGCAGCTCTGTAATCGATCACGCTTTTCGGCAGAGACTTCGTGTACTGGCACCATAATGCTGATAACGCCTTCCATAGAGCCATCATGGTTATAGAGGGGATAGACAACCGAAGAGATACCAAAGTGATAATAGGAGTCCGCAATAACATATCCACGCTGCCGGTCTTCCTGCACTAGAGCCCAGAGAACATCACGGTTGGTAGGCGCACCCGGCTCCTTATTTAAAAGGTAATCTGGTGGATAAAGAGTTTCGAATTCCTCTCGTGATAGATCGGTAAGCAGCATTCGTCCCAAAGAAGTGCAATGCAACGGTAAGCGGGTTCCGACACTCACACGGCGAATAGTAGCGTTCGATGCCCCAACTCTCGCCACGTAGACAGCATCACGACCATCTCGAATAGCGATATGGCTTGAACAACCGGTTTGCTCACACAAAGACTCAATAACCGGCTGTCCGATCTGTACTACATCCAGCGAAGCGACGTACTCAAAGCCTAGGCGCAATACATTGACCCCCAGGGAATATAAACCGGTGACGGGGTGATGGCGTAAAAACCCCATGTGCTCCAAGGTCTGTACCGCTCGATGCGAAGTTGCTTGTGGATAACCCACTCGCTTAACAAGCTCGGAAAAGCTCATCTCTCGGTGATGACGATTGAGCTCCATTAAGATCATTAGCCCTCGTTCAAGCGCGGGTATCAGGTGTTTTTTGTTATCCTTGTCACTCATGGCTCGTTCACTCGCTTCAGGGTTATCGCTTTTAGGCGAACAAAAAAAGAGACCTTAGTAGATAAGAAATTACTAATAAATATTTCTTTAGACCTGCATCGATCAGCTCAGTAGGCGGGATGGTGCTTTACCCAATGCCGGGCGATATCCACGCGCCGACTGACCCAGACACGGTCATGCGCTTCAATATGATCAAGAAAACGCTGGAGTGCGATAAAACGGCCAGGGCGTCCTATCAGGCGGCAATGCAAGCCGATAGAGAGCATTTTTGGCACTTCTGCTCCCTCCGCGTATAACACATCAAAAGCATCACGCAGATAGCTAAAGAAATGATCAGCGGTATTAAAACCCTGTGGCGAGGCAAAGCGCATATCATTAGAGTCCAGCGTATAAGGCACGACTAGATGAGAGTGCGTATGGCCCTGGCTGTCCTTCTCGCGTGTCCAGAACGGTAAGTCATCACCGTAGTAGTCGCTGTCGTACAAAAAACCGCCTTGATCCAATATCAGACGACGCGTACTGGGGCTGTCACGGCCGGTATACCAACCCAGCGGCTGCGCGCCGTAAAGGTTCTGAAACACTTCGATAGCACGCTCCATGTGCTGGCGTTCCAGCGCTTCTGGCACTTCCTGATAATTGATCCAACGATAGCCGTGACACGCAATTTCATGACCCAACTCCTGAAAGGCATGAGCCACCTCGGGGTTACGCTCCAGCGCCATGGCCACACCGAAAATGGTCAGCGGCAAACCACGTCGTTCGAATTCACGCAAGATTCGCCATACCCCTGCCCGGGAGCCATACTCATAAATGGATTCCATGCTCAGGTGGCGATTGGAAAAAGCAGGCGCACCGACTATCTCGGAAAGGAACTGCTCGGAACCGGTATCGCCGTGTAGTACCGAGTTCTCTGCACCCTCTTCATAGTTCAGCACGAATTGCACAGCAATTTTCGCCTTGCCAGGCCAATTGGCCTGAGGGGGATTACAGCCATAGCCGACCAAGTCACGAGGATAATTGGGCGAATGCATGAGGCAAGTTCCTTGTTATAAAACAGCGATCTAATGAGTGTTTAAAAACAATAAAAATGTACATAGCGAAAGGTACAGCCCACCATAAGGCAGGCTTTAAATAGCACTGACGTTAAATATGTACGAATTATTTAGACGATTACTCTTCCCACTCCTCAATCAATGCACGTTCTTCCTCCGTCATATTCGTCATATTGCCAAGCGGCATATAGCTGCTCGCGACTACTCGCTTAATGCTCTCTTGTTGTTTAATGATTTGCTCGATTTCGTCATATGCAAAACCAGCAGGAGGAGCAGAAAAGCCTGGCTGTGTCGGCGTTTGTGAGTGGCAAGCGACACAACGCTGCTCTATGACGGCACCGATCTCGGTGATATCTGGCCCCTTTTCTGCTGCCTGAGCACCAGATTGACTCGAGCTTTGCGCAGGCATAGCCACCCAAAAAGCTATTAAGAGAAGAGCAACACCAGCAATGGGATAAATTGGCTGAATTTTACCCGCATGCATTAAGACAAAGTATTGACGAATCAATGCACCCGCAAAGATAAAGAGTGTCATCAGCACCCATGCATGCTCATGAGTGTAAGCAAAGGAGTAATGATTGCTGATCATCAACAATACGACGGGCAGGGTGAAATAGGTGTTATGAACCGAGCGCTGCTTACCACGCTTACCATCAAGCGGATTGGGTGTTGCGCCAGCCTTCATCGCCTTTACCATGCGACGCTGACCAGGAATAATCCAAAAGAACACATTCGCTGACATCGCAGTAGCCATCACAGCCCCTGTTAACAGGAAAGCCGCGCGCCCCGAAAACATTTGAGTACTCAAGTAGGCAACTACGATCATCATGACCGCCACGCCGATACTCAAGAGACCATCACGCTCCATGTTCGGGCTGATACGCTTACACATCTCGTTATAAACAACCCACCCTAGTAGCAGGAAGGCCAGCGCCAGGATATTAGCTTCCCAACCAGCAAGGTTAGCCGCCCACTCCCAGTTACTGTTGGGGTTCACCAAGTAGAAGCTTGGGTTAACCATATACAAAATGATGAACAGGGCAAAACCGGACAGCCATGTGGTGTAAGACTTCCAGAACGACCAGTGCAGATCATCCGGTAGCTTTTCTGGACTCGTTGCATATTTCTGGTTGTGATAGAAACCACCACCATGTACAGCCCACATTTCACCAAACACCCCTTTTTGGCGGCAGTTTTCGTCTTTAGGTGTTTTAAGGCCGTTGTCCAGCATCACAAAATAGATGGATTCGCCTATCCAAGCGATGGCCGCGATGACATGCAGCCAGCGCAGCATAAAGTTTCCAAATTCAAGTAAATAGGCTTCCATTAGGGGAACCTCGCCTCATTTGATTATTGTTGGGTGGCTAACTACAAAACGTATATTGACGCTAAAAATGAATGTTCAGCTGCCGCGATAAGTCGAGTAGGCATATGGCGATAGCAGTAACGGCACATGATAGTGCTGCGCTACATCATTAACCCCGAAACGAAGTGGTATGATGTTCAAAAAGCTCGGCTCTGGCGCTTTTAAGCCTTGGCGCATCAAGTAGTCACCTGCATGGAACACCATTTCATAATTGCCCTTTACTAATTCACTTCCTTCAAGTATTGGAGCATCACAGCGACCATCGTCATTGGTCTTAACTATTTTAAGAAGCTGGCGTAGCCCCCCATCTAAACGAAATACCTCTATTTTAATTCCTTCACCAGGGCAGCCTTGGGCTGTATCCAAAACATGTGTTGTCAGTTTTCCCATCACCCCTCTCCTATGATTTCCCGTGAATCCTGTGCCGCTAGCTCATCATTGGCAACGAAGCATTAGCACATCCTAAACAGTGCGCATGTACTTATTGACAACATTTTTAGCTCTTTAATGGATACATTTCAAATATTTTTTGTATACATTTTTGAAGGATTTGGTGACCAACGTTAGCAGGTGCGACTTTAGTAGGTATGTCGTGAGGGAATTTAGCTTTAGCAGACTCGGCTACAGCAGGCAGAGGGAAAACAAAAAATATAAGCATAACTCTTTGTAATTCAAATATTTTATTTGTATTTTTGTTAGAAGCTACTGAGAACGCCAGTATTGTTTTCTAGGTATAGTTATCCGGAAAAAATGCACATTGATGAAACAGGGTTGGCAGAGAGCTACAAAATTATTTATTTTCTGATTTATTTTTGTGTACAGTATGATCAGATCAGATAAACAAAAAATTAATAGCACTGAATACAATAAAAATGGAGCCTCATCTATGAATGATGCATTAGCCTCTTCCGAACAGCGGAAACGCGTGAACGAAAAGAACACCTCACTCTTTGATTTCTATGGAAAACCGCGGTTTTCAAAGGCCTTACCTCTATCTCTTCAGCATCTACTGGCCATGATCGCTGGCGTCATCACTCCGCCCATTATCGTTGCCGGTGTTGTCGGGGCGAGCATAGAAGAAAAGCTCCTGCTTATTCAGATTGCCGTGCTGGCATCAGGGGTATGTACTGTTTTCCACCTTTACGGTGTTTGGAAATTTGGCGCCCGCTTGCCCGCCATCTTTGGTGTAGGCTTTGCCTATGTACCAACCCTGGTCGCAGTAGGAGCTCAGTATGGTATTGAAGGGATTCTTGGCGCCCAGTTAATCGGCGGTATGACCATGGTGATAGTGGGCTATTTCATCCAGTATATCCGCCACCTCTTTCCGCCTGTTGTCGCAGGCACCGTGGTATTGGTCATTGGCTTATCACTTTACGATATTGCCATTCGTTACATGGCGGGTAGTGGCAACGTAAACGCACCCAATTTTGGCGATCCGATTAATTGGGTCGTGGCGGTGGTAACGCTACTCACAGTATTGATCGCCGCTCAGTTCGGTAAAGGCGTGGTGAAGCTTTCCGCAATCATTGTAGGCATCGTCGTGGGCTACTTGCTCTCGCTCGCCCTTGGCATGGTCAATTTCGATAGCGTGTCCAATGCTTCCTGGGTGGCCATACCCAAGGTAATGCCTTTCGAGATGGAATTTCACGCGGCCGCCATCGCCTCTATGGTCGTTATCTGCATCATCAATTCCGTACAAACTATCGGCGATTTGTCCGCAACAACCGTCGGCGGCATGAATCGCGAGCTGAAGACTCGCGAGTTGACGGGAGGTTTACTGGGCAATGGCCTGACGACCACCCTCAGCTCTTTCTTCGGTGCATTACCTACCTCCACCTTCAGCCAGAACGTAGGCATTGTGGCGATGACCAAGGTTATTAGCCGTTATGTTCTGGCGCTGGCGGGCATCATGATGATTCTGGCTGGCCTTAGCCCAAAGTTTGGGGCAATCATGACCACCATTCCTTATCCCGTATTGGGTGGAGCAACCATTACCGTATTCGGCATGATCACCATGACGGGCATTCAGCTGTTGGTAAAAGATGAAATGTCCGCTCGAAATATGACGATCGTGGGGCTCGCTTTAGCATTGAGCCTAGGGATCGCTTCTGTCCCCTCAGCCATTGAGCAGTTTCCGACGGTGTTGAGAGACCTGATTGGCGGTGCACCTATTGTCGTTGCTGCAATAACAGCCTTCACACTTAACATAGCCCTGCCTAATAAATCACTGACCGACGAGGAAAAAGAGCGAGAGGCGATCGCCAAAGCAGATGCTGAGGCGGCCAAGGCCGACAGCGACAAATGAAGCCAGAAAATCTCACAAAACAGCACCCACTCTAATTAAACAGTTTTATGTACACCTAATTAGAAGCCATTTGGCCACCATTAAATAGAACTGCTGCGTGCGCTGGCAGTTCTATTTTGTGGTTAAGGTGCATGGCTCTATAGGTTAACTTGGGAATATAAATGCGTATATTAGATAATATGACTTTAAGGATGAGCTGGACGCTGGTTCTACTCTCATTCTTACTTATGCTTCTTGTGCTCAGTGGCACAGGGCTTTATGCCGTCAATCACAGCCAACAAAGCATCGAGCAGCTCACTAATGTCAATGTTAACCAGCAGGCTAGTCTCAACCGAACTAATTCTACGCTACAAGCCACACGCCTTAGCATGGCGCGCCTTTATGAGGAATTGATTGAGCCACAAACAACGCTTACCAATGAAGAGAGGCAGCAGCGGGCTAATGAACTGCATAGCTCACTTAACAGTACTCAAGACGTGTTTTCGAATTTTATCTCACTGCCCGCCGTCGCTGCCCATGAGGCAATCATCTCGCCTATCGTAACCAGCTTTGACACCCTGCTAGATGTGCACCTTTTGCCGCAAGTAACGGCATTGTATGAAGGCGATACAGCTACTTACCGCGAACAGCGTGACGCCGCTTATCAGGCTTATGCAGCTTTCTATCAAGATGCGATTGGTTTTTTTCATCAAGTAGAAAAAGAAGGTAACAACCGGCTGGCCAATTTTGACTCTGTCATCAGCCTTTCCACAGTTACTATCATCACCGTCTTCATTATCGCGCTTATGATTACCGTGATTGTTTACTGGGGCGTAGGTGCTAATTTAATACGTCCTTTGCACCGCATTACCGAGCATTTCAAAAGCATGGCGGAAGGCGACCTTTCAAGAGAAGTGGAAACCCGCGGTCGAAATGAAATTGGCGTGCTTTTCACCTCTCTGCGTCATATGCAGCAAAGCTTACTCGGCACTGTTATGACGGTTAGAGAAAGCAGTAGCGAAGTATTTACCAGCGCCCAAGAGATCGCCAAAGGTAATCAGGATCTCTCGGCGCGTACGGAACGTCAGTCAGCCTCTTTAACCGAAACCGCCTCAAGCATCGAAGAAATGACCTCAACAATGGAGCGCAACAGCGAAAACACTATCCAAGCAAGACAAGTAGCTCGTGAAGCGGCGAACACTGCGGATCAAGGCGGCAACGTGGTCATGGAGGTCATTAGCCATATGCACAACATCCGCGAAAGCTCACAGAAAATCACCGATATCATCAAACTGATTGACTCCATTGCTTTCCAAACCAATATTCTCGCACTCAATGCTTCAGTAGAAGCGGCACGTGCTGGAGAGCATGGCCGCGGCTTTGCGGTAGTGGCCAGTGAAGTACGCCAGCTCGCTACCCGCAGCGCTAGCGCCTCAACGGATATTCGAAAGCTGATTGAAACATCGGTCAATATGGTAGAAGCCGGGACGCACCAAGCGGATAAAGCAGGCGAAACCATGGCGCGAATCATGGCATCTGTGACCCAGGTCACCACGTTAATGGACGAGATATCCGTAGCAACCGAAGAGCAACGCGCGGGTATTCGGGAAGTTAATATCGCAGCTAACGATATGGAGCAAACGACTCAACAAAATGCCGCGATGGTCGAACAAGCCAGTACGGCCGCCATCGAGCTTCAGCATGAGGCCGAACGCCTCAACTCCATCGTCGCCCGGTTTAAGCTTAATGAATCAACACCGCAGTTAACGGCGCAAGCGGTCAATACCCACTAACGATACACATTAGTGCCTTACTAAAAGCCCCCTACCGCTAAAGCAAAGCCACGGGAACGAGCACGTGGCTTTATTAAAACTAAATCTCTGGAGCAAGGCAGTATGATCCTGGGTCTTACATTGCTATATGTGGGCGCCGTTTTGTTTATAAATGGTATCTGGCTGCTGGGAAAAATCAGCAACCAAGAAGTCTCAATCATCAACGTCCTGGTTGGGTTGCTCAGCTTTATTATAGCCATGCACTTAATTTTCAAAGACCCTAACAACACGGTTGAGATTAGCGCAGGGGCTTTTACGCTCTTATTTTCAATAACCTATCTTTGGGTAGGTGCCAATCAGTGGCTAATATCTGATGGCAAAGGATTAGGTTGGTTCTGTCTTTTTGTAAGCATCACCGCTGCCGTTATAGGCGTGCACTCAATCGCCGGTTACACGACAATTTTCAAATTATGGAATACGGTTAACTGGTTTTCATGGTCTCTTTTATGGCTTAGCTTTTTCTACCTATTAGCACTAGCGAAGCCTATTCAGCGACACGTTGCAACCTATACCATTTTTTGCGCGATCTTTACCGGCTGGATTCCAGGCGTCATGATTTTGCTAGGACTTATTAGTACATAATTTTCAATAAACGCTTCCTCAAAAAGACCAATTTTCGACTCGTGCCGCTTATGCCAGGATGATACTAATAAAACCACCAATAGGCTGATTCGCCGATGTTTCCCGAAAGTGCTGCGCTTATTAGTTGAATTCAGGAGCATGGGCATGTAGCGCCATCAATGGGGTGTCAGTGCGAGTATCGAATGCGGGAATTGTTGAGATCATTGGTTCGTCCTTGAAAACATTGAATATTTATCTCCCGCGCAACATTCAAACCCGAATCCAGGGTTATCGGCAGGCATTTACTGTGGCGCTGAATACGCCGGGTTTTAAAAGTCCCTTTTTTTAAGTACGGGCGAGCAACCGATCGGAACCAAGTAACGCACGGAAATCGGTTGCCGACAGCGGCTTGCTGAACAAGAACCCCTGAGCGCCCTCACAGCCTTGCAACTCCAGATGGTCTAGCTGGGCAAGCGTTTCGACGCCCTTTGCGTTGACGCGCATTGATAAATTCTGGCCAAAATTGATAAGGGATTTGATGAACAGGGCATTTTCACGGTTGTCGAGCATGTCATGCACAAAGCAAGGCGCGAGGTTGATCGTGTCGATGGGGAAACACTGCAACTGCTTAAGGCTGGCACTCCCTTCACCGAAGTCATCGATGGCAATGCGTATCCCCATACGACTCAGTGCGACCAGTGTCATGATGGCGTCATCGGTTTGAAGGTGCATGAGGCTGCTTTCAGACACTTCCAGTTCCAGAAACCGCGCATCCAGCCCGGTTCTGGTCAATATCTCCGCCACACGGGTGGGCAAGGTCTTGTCACGGAGCTGCATCGCCGACATGTTCACAGCGATGGGTACGATGTCGCCGCCTTCGCAGCGCCAAGCCTGTAACCGGCGGCAGGTCTCACCCAGCACCCAATAACCAATCGGAACCATGAGCCCACGGGCTTCAGCAACGGGCAGGAAGGCCGAGGGCTGCATAAGCCCCTGAGTCGGATGATGCCAACGAACCAGGGCTTCTCCGCTCACCATACAGCCGGAGGCAATATCCACCCTCGGCTGGAAATCCAGAAACAAGGTGTCGGCTTTAATAGCTAAGTGTAGTTGAGAGACCAGGTTATTATTTTGCACTCTCATGGCGTCCATCTCACTACTGAAAAACCGCTGCTTGTTATGGCCACTTTGTTTGGCGTGATACATCGCCGTATCGGCATTATTCAGCAAGGTAGGCTCGTCTTTACCGTGTTCAGGATAGAGGCTGACCCCGATACTGGCGGTAATGTGCAGCTCATGTGGGTAAATATGATATGGCTCGGCTAACGCGGTGAGGATTTTCTCGGCCACTCGTGTAGCATCCTCCGGCTTTTCAACTTCACTCAACAGCACTACGAACTCATCTCCCCCCTGGCGACATACCGTATCAGTGTTGCGCACACATTCGCTGAGGCGATCCGCTACCGAGCGTAAAAGCAAATCGCCAACTGCATGGCCATGAGAATCATTGATGGTCTTGAAATCGTCGAGATCCAGATAGAGTAGCGCGACCTGCAACCGGTGCCGTTTTGCCAGCCCAATGGCACGGGACAGGCGCTCCGAGAGCAGAATCCGATTGGGCAGCTCGGTGAGGGCATCATGCTGGGCCTGATACGCCAGCCTGGACGAATGAATGAGCGAGTGGCAGGCATCGTGGAACACGATCACCGCGCCCTGGAGAAGGCCATCCCTGTCATGAATAGGGGCGGCGGAATCCTCGATCTGCAAGTGGCTGCCATCCTTACGAATCAGTAAGCAACCCATGGCCAGCCCGACGGTACGGTTCTCATCCATGGCGCGCTGCCCAGGATTGGCCGCTGTCTCAAGCGTCTCGCCATCAATGAGCCTCAGAACCTGCGCCAACGGTTTGCCAAGCGCATCCGCACACGACCAGCCGGTCAAGGTTTCAGCCACCCGGTTTAGATAGGTAACCCGACACGCCAGATCCGTTGTGACAACGGCATCGCCGATGGAATTCAACGTTACCTGAGCCCATTCCGTCGCGGCTTGCAAGGCCGCTTCGGTATCTCGCAGACGCGTATCAAGCTTTTGCTTTTCAGCGGAATTATCGAATGCCTGAACCTGCTTGTTTTGGCAATTAGCGCGTCGCATTATCTCGACCTCCCCGTTAATCAACCTAGGCTCGTCGTTTTCCCGCTTGCAAGATCGCCTCCCTTCCAATGGGCTTCCCTCCGTTTTGAAACAGCAGCCTCTCCTCGCCAACAGCTGTTGTTGAACGTGTGGTTCACTGTGGAGAAATAACCGTTTTTAATTCGACTTTACTTTAGAGGAGCGCCAGATCCTGCTTCTGTGCGTAAACGAACACATGGGGATTTTTCGATGCTCTACTGCCACGATGCTTGCGGCAGTGACGTTTGAGAGAGACGCTGCGTTCCCAGCAGCGCATAGTGCAACATCCTTGTTTAGGCATATCCATCGCCTCACTGATACTGACAATAGACGCTAAGTCAGCGTCTGACTGTGCGCTGACGAACATGGTACGGAAATCGCCGAAAAGCCCTCCAAGTTGTATTTCTTTTCAAGACATTAAGCCTGCATAAATAACCGTATGTGCGGTAACGTACAGAGCTTGTCTTTTAAAGCCCTATATAATTTAAAAAAACAATACTTAACTAGATGATTTTAATAAATTTTCCATGGCGCAATTAATAGAGAGGAATATCAATGCCAAGGCCTTGTGATTTCCAGCAAAATGCTTTGCTTGGCTTACTACCTAAAGAAGAACTGAATCGTCTATTACCACATTTTGAGAGGGTGACACTGACACTAGGCCAATCACTGTGTGAGTCCGGACAGTACATGCACCATGTCTACTTTCCGCTAGACTCCATCGTCTCGCTGCTTTGCGTGATGGAGGATGGCGCTTCCACAGAAATTGCGGTGGTGGGCTATGAAGGGGTCGTGGGAGTCTCGCTGTTCATGGGGGGCGAAACGACACCCAGCCGAGCAATCGTGCAGAGTGCCGGGCAGGCATTACGTCTTAAAGGGCGTCTGCTCAAAGAGGAGTTTTACCGCGCCGGCCCCATGCAGCGTCTGCTCCTGCGTTACACCCAAGCCCTGCTGACACAGATGGCACAGACGGCGGTATGCAATCGCCATCACAACCTCGACCAGCAACTATGCCGCTGGTTGCTGCTCAGCATTGACCGTTTGCCGAACAATGAACTGATCATGACCCAGGAGTTGATCGCCAATATGCTGGGGGTTCGTCGTGAAGGGGTCACCGAGTCGGCGGGTAAGCTGCAGAAGGCTGGACTGATTTCCTACCACCGCGGTCGTATCAATGTGCTTGACCGGCCGGGGTTAGAGGAGCGTGTCTGTGAATGCTATGCGGTGGTCAAGGAAGAGTACGACCGACTACTCAATCATAATAACGTCATGTGAGTGACATGACGCTGCTAACCTATTAAAAAATTTTACTATTCTTTATAAGCGCGGCTTTCTGCTCCTAATGACGTGTTTCGAGGAATCCCTTCAATCGCGCTAAGGGCATGGGTTTTGCAAAATAAAAGCCCTGGTAATGTGTGCACAGCTGGCGGGAGAGATAAGCAAACTGGGCATGGGTCTCGACCCCCTCGGCCAGCAGTTCAAGCTCCATCGCTTGCACCATGGCAATGACCCCTCGCACGATAGCGGCATCACGATGGTCGCTGATGATGTCATTGATGAAGGATCGGTCGATCTTGACCTTGCTCACGGGCAGGTGCTTTAGATAGCTGAGGCTCGAAAAGCCAGTCCCGAAGTCGTCGATGGCAAGCTGAAGGCCTTCCTGGCGCAGGTTTCTCAGCGTCTCCAGCGCCCAACCAGCGCTCTCCATGAGTATGCCTTCGGTGAGCTCAAGTTCGAGCAGCTCAGGTGCAAGGCCGCTTTTCTCGAGCACTTTGAGAAGATCTTGCACGAAGTCGGTGCGCTGAAACTGCATTGGCGAGATGTTGACCGCCATGGTGAGCTTGCCCCTGCCCAGCGCATTGAGCTCCTTGGCATCTTGGCAGGCGGTTGCAAGCACCCAGTCGCTGATCGGAATGATCTGGCCGGTACTCTCGGCAAGACCAATAAATTCAGCAGGTGATACGTAGCCCCGCTCTGGATGTTGCCAACGGATCAACGCCTCAACGCCGGTAACCCGCCCGCTCGGACCATGAATCTGGGGTTGGTAGTGAAGCTCGAACTGCTCGCTATCGATGGCTTTTTGAAGGTCTCGACGCAGGGATACACTTTCGCTTGCCTTTACGCCGAGTTCCTGACGATACCAGTAGATGGCATTGTGGCCCTGGTGCTTGGCCCGATACATCGCCATGTCGGCACGCTGCACAAGTATCATCGCCGAGGTGAGAAAGCCCTCTTTTATAGCGATACCGATGCTTGCGGTAATACGCAGTTCATTTTGGTTGATACGATAAGGCTGAGCGATAGTCGCCAGAATCTCATTGGCCATGGATTGCACTGCTGCTTCATCCTTGCAGGCTGGCATTACCACCACGAACTCGTCTGCACCGAAGCGGGCCACGCTGTTCTTTGGCCCGACCTGTTGTAAAAGACGGCTTGCCACTTGCTCAAGCAACTTGTCACCGATCCGATGACCGAGAGTATCGTTGATCGGCTTAAAGCTATCGAGATCGATAAATAATACCCCCAGGCATCCGCCACTCGATGTATCACGGTTGGCGCTTTCCAGGTGCTGTTCCAGCAAGGTGCGGTTGGCCAACCCGGTCAACAGGTCATGTGTGGCGTTGTGGGCCAGGCGCTCCTCATTGTCGCGCTGGGTAGTGATATCGTGCAGTACACCAATGAAGTGCGTGGCCTGGCCCTGCTCGTCAAACACCGGCGAAACGCTCAGCTCGTTCCAGAAGGACGTGCCGTCCTTGCGGTAGTTGCGAAGTACCACCTGGGTTTTTTGACAACCACGAATGGCGGCACGCAGCGCTGCAATGGTGTCAGGGTCGGTGCCTGGGCCCTGAAGAAAGTGGCAGTTGTGGCCTATGAATTCCTCGCGGCGGTAGCCCGTTAGTCGCTCAAACGCAGGATTGGCAAAAATGATCGGCTGATGCTTTTGACCTGCATCGGTGATAATGACGCCGTTAATGCTCGCCGCGATGCTGCGCTCGAGGATATGAAGCTGCTGCTCGGTGAGTTTGCGCCGACTGATGTCGCGGAAATACACCGCGAGCCCTTCGCAGGAAGGATAGGCATTGACCTCGAACCAACGTCCCGGATGGGAGTCGCTGACTTCGAATGAGACGCTGACGTCGTCAGCCAGCGCGCGCCGGCATTGCCGTTCGAACTGCGACCCAAGTCTCCCGGAAAAAGCATCAAAGAGACTCACACCCTCAAGCTCACTGAGGTCACGCTCAAGCAGGCGTTCCGCTTCAGGATTGAGATAGGTGAAGCACCACTCGAGGTCTAAGGTGACGAAGACGTCGGTAATGCTGTCAAGAGTGTTGATAAGACGCCCGGCCAGGCGGTCGACCTCCTGGCGAAGGCGTATATGGTGAGTGATATCACGAGCCACCATATGAATTAAACTTTCCTCGCATAGGGCCGCATTGACCTCTATCGAGTGAAGATGTCCCCACGAATCCTCGACCCGCAAGACCAGCTCCTCTATGGGGCAATCCTGATCCAGGCTCGCTAGCGCCCTCTCGACCAAGTAGCAATCTTCGGCTATCACAAGATAGGTGTAGGACTTGCCTTTCAGGGTGTCGAGTTCATAGCCCAGAAAGCGCTTGAAGGCGGGATTGACCTGCAGAAAGTTTCCATCCCGATCCACCCAAGCAAAGAGATCGAGAGACAACGTAAAAAAGGGATCCTGCTCGAGCTGTAATTCTGAAGTTTTCATGGCATCTCATCGAACAGAAAAGAGGCGTTCAACATTGGGTGCTTGAGCGTGCGTGAGTCCTTGTCCATACATGGCAAGAGAATAAAGGTGAGAGGGCGCTCTTTCGGTGCGTTAACCAACACAGACTTTGCAACTGGCTCCAGGCCTTGATGACCCAAAAGGAGAACGGCTGTAAAAATGCCGTCCTGGCGTGGTTCTTCGGTTCACTGGAAAGCATGTGGCTGCTATGGGAGTCGCCCGATGGGACGTGGAGAGGCTCCTGCCCCTGAACCATGAGGTCAGTCTATGGCAACACGGTTGCGTCCCTTGATCTTGGCTTGGTAGAGACGGGCGTTTCTACCAACTTTACTGACAATGTTAAGTAAAGTATGGAATAGCACCTAGTCTGATCGGAAATAGGGTTAAGCGCTCAGTCGCTTACTCAAGCGGGGGCGACGTCAGGGCAGAAACCAGCTCGCGAGCAAAGCGTTGAGCAGAAGGCAGCGCGCCAAAACTCCATACCGGTGGTAAGCGCAATAGAGTGGCGTTTTTAACGCTGGGTAAATGTTGCCATAAACCACTTTTCGCCAGCGTGTCTTCGACCCCAGCGGGCACCGGCTCGACAACGACCAGCGTGGCTTCAGGATAGTCGTAGAGCGCTTCGATACCCACGAGTGAAAATCCCCAGGCGTTGGTAGGCCGATCCCAGGCATTGGTCAAATTGATTCGTTCAAGCACGGCATTATAGAGACTGTTGTCGCCAAAAACCCTGACATGGCGGGCATCCATGAATTGCACCATCAGTAGCGGCGGTGCATCGGGGCGCTGTTGGCGAAGCGTGTCCATCAACGCATGCGTTTCGTTGATTAGCTCCGCTGCCTGCAGCCGGTGGCCGGTCAACTCACCTAGCTGACGGGTGAGTGTTTGTATCTCTTGCCAGGTATGGGCGCCGGTTGAATAGGGGGAGAACGACGTGACCGGGGCAATTCTCTCCAGACGCTCCGTCAAACTGGCGAACATCGGCGAAATGAACGTTTGCGTCGGTGGCGATTGCGCCATGAGTTCGAGGTTGGGCTGTGATCGCAGGCCAAGATCTGCAACGCCGTCGGGGATTTTGGGCTCCCCTACCCACTCATGGTAGCCATTTTGTTGAGCGGTACCTCTCAGCGGCGCGTCAATGGCCAGTAGCGTTTCGGCAATGGTCCAGTTGATGGTGGCCCACTGCGCGTGGGCACTCGACAAGGGCAGCAAGCAAGCGGCCGTTAAACAGCAGCGAGCCAAGAAAGAGAGCATCGACCGGTGGCACATAGCAGCGAGAGCATCAGCAAAAAGGGATCACATTTAGACGTCAATACGCATTTTTTGCAAGGCAGTACGGAAAAATGTCATCCGCATATGCTAATACATCTCATTTTGTTTATCATATACATCCATACCGGAAAGGTGATCATGGCACGACAGCCAAGCCCCCCGCTTTCTTATATCGGCTTCATAAAAACGCGGCGGCTGGGTGCTGCTGTAAAAACGATAGGATCGATACTATGTCTCTTGGGAACACCTCCAACACAGCGCGCAAAGTACGGCTCCTGCGCGCGCTGATGCTGATCGCGATGGGTATCACACCCGCGACCACCTGGGCGCAGACGAGTGCTGCCAATCAATCCCTGGATACCGTCACCGTCACGGGCTCCGTACCGACCTATGGAGATACGCCACCTCCGGCTTTTTCCGGTGGCCAAATCGCGGCGGGTGGCCGAGTAGGCCTGATCGGTGAAAAGGACGCGATGGACGTGCCTTTCAACGTTATCAGTTATACCAGTGAGCTGATGGAGAACCAACAATCCCAGACCCTGGGCGATACGCTGCAAAACGATGCCTCGGTATCGGTAGGGCTGGGCTTTGGCATCTATGGCGAAGCGTACAAGGTGCGCGGCTTTAACCTGACCGGTGACGACGTGGCTTATGGCGGCCTCTACGGTGTACTGCCACGACAAATCATCAACAGCAACCTTGCCGAGCGCGTCGAAGTCTTCAAAGGCGCCAGCGCCTTTACGTCGGGCATTCCCATCGGCGGGAGCGGCGGAATTGGTGGCACCATCAACATCGAGCCCAAGCATGCGGGGGATGACCCGATGCTCAATCTATCCAGTGGCTATCGCTCCGATGGCTACGGCGAAGTGGGCGTCGATGCTAGCCAGCGTTATGGTGATCAGCAGCAATGGGGGGCACGGGTAAGTGCCATGCGCGGGCGTGGTGACACCGCCATTGATGACGAAAACCAGCGCGACACCTCCACCGTCGTTGGGCTCGACTACCGTGGCGATCAAGGCCGGATATTGTTCGATGTCGGTCATCAAAAGCTCACCCTGGATGGTGGCCGCTCAAGCGTTAATACCGGCGCGGCCACTCAAGTGCCCGCTGCGCCGGATTCCTCATTGAACTACACCCCCTCCTTCGGTGGAACCGAGCTAGAAACCAATTTCGGCATGGTCAGGGGCGAATATGACCTCACCAACACTTGGACCGCTTTCGCGGCCTTGGGGGGTAACCGCACGCTCGAAGGCATCGTGTCGGCGACTCCGCGCCTTACCGATGATGCAGGTAACGCCAGGGTCAACGACTTCGAGACCAACAACCACATCGACAACTTCGCCAGCCAGGCGGGGCTTCGTGGGTATGTGTTGACCGGCCCGGTCAGCCATGACATCACCGTTGGCTACTCTAGCGCCTATCGCAAGTTCGACACTGACTGGAGTTTCCTCGCGGCAGGCACGACCAACATCTACGACCCCGTCGATTTATCTCGCCCGGATGGCATGCCTTTCGAGGGGGGTAGCGTGACGCGCACACGCTCCCAAGGGGTCACGCTGAGCGATACGCTTGGATTCATCGATGACCGACTGTTGCTGACACTGGGCGCACGCTATCAGGAACTCGAGATCGACGAACGTCCTAATAACGATAGCAGCAATCGCTATGCCGATCGTCGGGTAACCCCCGCCGTCGGCGCGGTGTTCAAGACCACGGACAATATCTCGCTCTACGCCAACTACGTCGAAGCATTGCAGGATGGCGGCACGGTCACCGATACCACAGCGCTGAACTTTGGCCAGCACTTGGGCATTGCCCATGCCGAGCAGCAAGAGGTGGGCGCTAAGTTCGACTACGGCAACCTAGGCGGTGGCATTAGCCTGTTCCAGATCGAGCTACCCTCTGCAGCGGTCGTCGATGGCGTCGGCAACCTGGATAACGAGCAGCGTAATCGCGGCCTGGAGCTAAGCCTTTACGGTGAGCCGACGACAGGAGTGCGCCTGTTCAGCAGCGCGACCTGGATAGATGCCGAACTCACCAAAACACAGGATGGCAACGAAGGAAATGACGCCACGGGTGCTCCTGAGTATCGTTTTGTGCTTGGTGGCGAATGGGACACGCCCTTCGTCGAGCGCCTCACTGCCACTGGTCGCGTCCTGCACACGGGCTCGCAGTACGCCGATGTAGCCAACGACTTGCAGCTGGATTCCTGGACACGCCTCGATCTTGGCCTGCGCTACACCACGCCGGTCGGTGGCGCTGATTGGATCTGGCGCGCAGGCATCGACAACGTTACCGACGAAAATTACTGGTCCGGCGCCTCGACGTCCTTTGCGAATTATTTAATTCAAGGCGAACCGCGCACCTTCAAGCTTTCGGCGACCGTCGAGTTTTAAGTAACGCACCCTCTTTACCGTTACCATGAGGGCGCTTCCTATGAAGCGCCTTCACCTTTCCGCTGCGAAGTGGGGCTTTTGGTATGGCGGCAAACACGCCGCCAAGAGCCTTCCCAGCCCCGATGGCACCGCTGATATGATTCATCGAGGCGAAATCCGCGACGGCGGAGACTACCAGACAAGAATGAGCCGCATCGCGGTGTGGAATACCGTCATGGACGAGCATAACTATTTGGTAAGGCGCTGGAATGACTTTATGTCGGCGTAATGCCGGTGTTTGGTCTAGCATTTAGACTCTTCTCATTCGCCGCCTTCGCACTGGCAGTTAATAGAGTGATGACCATAAGCACATGCCCAGCCTCTTGGTTCTCACGAGATTACGCGGGGTTCTTGTTTGCTACCCATTTTGGCTCTCCTCACCAGCTCCCATCTAATCAAGACTGCGCCTGCTGCAAACCTGCCAACGCTGGAAAATGTTACGAGTCCTCATCAGCAGGCCACTAAGGAGCGTTGAAAAGAAAACTTACGAGCCTCAGCCTACTTTAGCCGCTTGTGGTAGGCTAAATTCAGTAGAGAATTGGGCTCGTGCCCGTAAGCTAAAAAGCACTGTATGGCCACGTAGCATAAGGCTGAAAACGACCCAAAGCGGTCTTTTCGGAAAATGCAGCTGGCGACGCTAACTCGGGATCAAGCGAGAAAAGCATGAGTAAAATAGAAACCCAGCCGTGGGGCTGGGTTTCAACACTAACTAACGATAACCTGCCTTTGAGTTAGGCTCTTACTTAAAACTCTTCCCACTCCAGCTCTGCCGTTTTAGAGCTAGCCAGTCTTCCACTTGGAGCACGAGCCTTTATAGCAGGTGAGACTGTCCTAGATACGGGTTTGCCGGCAGGAAGGTGCCCTCGAACCTCTCCCTCCGACAGCTTAAAGGTTGAGACTGCTGATTCAAGCTGCGCTGCTTGCTCTTCAAGAGACGATGCCGCTGTAGCAGATTCCTGAACGAGAGCTGCGTTCTGCTGAGTAACCTCGTCCATCTGTGACACAGCTTGATTGACCTGCTCAATCCCGTCGCTTTGCTCCATCGAAGCGGCAGAAATTTCATCCATAATATCGGCAACACGCTTCACAGCAGCCATAATATCTTCCATCGTTTGGCCTGCTCCTTCCACTAGGGTTGAGCCCTGGTCAACCTGACCAGCCGATGTTTCGATTAACGCCCTAATTTCTTTAGCTGCATCAGCACTACGGCTAGCGAGATTGCGAACTTCAGTCGCTACAACGGCGAAACCTCGTCCTTGCTCCCCCGCACGGGCTGCTTCAACAGAGGCATTGAGCGCCAGAATATTGGTCTGAAAGGCAATCGAGTCGATCACGCCAATGATGTCTCTTACCTTTTTAGAGCTTTCCGCTATGCCGTGCATTGTCACGACCACTTGATCAACGGCATCTCCACCACGTGCTGCTGTAGCAGAAGCCTCACTAGCTAAAGTGCTTCCCTGTCGAGCGTTATCTGAGTTTTGTTTCACTGTGGCGGTTAGCTGTTCCATGCTGGCAGCCGTCTCTTCTAGTGAAGCTGCTTGCTGCTCAGTACGCGATGATAGGTCGGCATTGCCACCGGAAATTTCACGTGCGCCGATGTGGATGGACTCACTACTGTCACGCACAGTTGAAACGGTTTGATAAAGCCCTGTCTGCATATGCTGCATGGCTGCGAACAGTTGGCCAATTTCGTTTCGACCACGATCGGCGATCTTGTGCGAAAGGTCTCCCTTAGCAATCTGCTCAAAATGCTGCACGGCTTCATGAAGGGGACGAATGACAACACGCATCATGCCTACCCGAACCAAGACGACACAAAAGACAACCAGTAGCAATGCAGCCAGTCCAATATAACTATACGTGGATATGGTTGATCGGTAGTCGACCATAAGGTTCTGACCACGTGAACTGGCATAATCGATGAAGGCTTCATTAGCTTGTATATAGGCTAGGTTGAGCTGGTCACCTTCACGTTTAGCCGCACGAAAGGCGCTTTCACTATTACGCTCCAATGCCTCGTACTGTGGTTCTAAACCGAGGGTCAATAGCTGATTAAAAGCAGCTTCTATCGCTTCGGCATAGGGTTTACCTAGCTCTGACTTCGGTACCGCTGCGAAGGCTTCAAAACGCTGTTGGGCTCGTTGCAGCATTTGGCCTGCTTTTTCTAGATGGGCTTCCGCCAGAGCCCGTTCCCCTTCGTTCAAAGCGTCGAGGTGATTCATGAAAAAAAGCTGGGTGTCAGCGATATTCACTTGAGCACGGTTAATCGCGTTCAACTGCTTAACATTGATGCTGTTAAGTTCATCAATCGAACTAGCACCTAGAGAGCTGGATTGGTAGCCCAACGCAGCGACAAGCAGGATCAGGGCAGTAAACAAGCCAAGAACAGTCGTTAATCCTGACTTAACGGAGAGGTTTTTCAATACGTTATTCATTTTCCGCTCTTAGATAGGGGATCAATCGGTAACGAATGTATCCAGCCAAGGGAAGGTGCAATTCAATAACATGCAATTGAAACGCGTTTTTTATGCAAGTAAATTCACTATCGGCAGGAGCCATCCGAACATGAATAATTAAAAAACAATAATTTTGTATTTTTGATCTAGGTCAATTTTTCATTGGTTTTTCGGGCGGGGCGTTTGGTTGGATTCAATAAACAAACTCACCAAGAAAACGGTGCGTTTAGTGATGGCAATAGGTGTTGGGTTTCAAATTTCTAAATTTTTCTTTACCACATTGCAGAGCTGCTGCTGTCGAGTACTAAGGAAGCTCTGAAAAAGTCACTGCCATCAGTGATAATACGGCTATCGTCAACTGCATAGGATTCAGTGCTGCCATGGATCAAATCACCTTCTCCGAAGCCGAGTACCAGAACAAGAAGAGAAAGACTC